>WBZR01000776.1_pt1 | contig 46637 bp, 59 predicted proteins | sample 5204231 | NCBI WGS metagenome assembly WBZR01 (sample SAMN12412403, study PRJNA552823) | activated sludge metagenome | isolation source: activated sludge from anammox sidestream of wastewater treatment plant... | place: USA: Virginia | collected 2017-08 | reverse complement strand
AGGAGCAGTGCGAGATCGAGCAGTGTTTTCTAATTTGCATAACTGTTCCGGACTAAGAGATAATTTTGGCTTTTTACTAATTCCCGACACCTTGGCCTCCTTTTTTAAGGCCAATATAAATGCCGGACACTTATTTGTCAAGGTTTTTATGAAACGTTATACTAGTGGGTTAATGAACCGAATATTTGGACTCTTTATACCCAGAATCCCTTCATTTTCACCATATTTTACCCTTTTACCCAAAAAAATTCAATGACTTTCATGAACACTTTTCACCAGCTTCTCCTTACTTTACAGGGCTCTGGAGGGTTTCCGTTCAAACACTATTTAAGCATCTCCCGATATGTTCCTTCTGATTGATTCCGGATAATAGACTTGTCAATCGTGTTTCCTGAGTCGAGATTCCTCCTGACAGAGGCAAAACAAGAGAGGCTCTTGCTACTACTTGCCCATGCAAAGAGTCTCTTTTCTCATGGAACGTATTCAATCTACCACGTTTCATCAACTCCACTACGGTTATGCCCCTTCATTCCTGGTACACACCAGAAACTATTATGAGCACTGCTGACGACTTCAAAGACAGACCTGTGAGAGCCAGTCGTCTGTCACCACCTCATACAGCTTGGATTTCGGATTTCCCTTATATAGGGAATTTCTTCCCAAGACGTAAGTCCTCCCCCGGTCATATGGATTACTTCTTTTCCCTTCGTGATGTATGTTCAAACGCATTATCCAGAGATGCTTTCACCAAATCGCTTGCATCATCTCCACCAAGGACACTGTCAGCGCTTCACTGAGAAAGGGCAGTCGGCACGAACTAATACGCCATACTCATGCACCCCAAAAGGTCGTCTGTACCTCGTAACTCCGTCATACCCCTCACGGGAATACGCTATCCTTCGCCGCATACGGATTATTCCGGTGTATACGCATAGGTACAAACTTCTCTACGAGGACTTAGGCTCGCAGAGATGGTATTTTCAACCACTCAGGTATTCCATACTTCAGGGCACGCCTATCTCGCACAACGACTTTTACCTTGTCTTGCATGCTTATTACAGGTACTATTATATGCTATGAAAATAGTGGCGGGAATAGACATTGGCTCAACAACCACAAAGGTAGTGCTCCTGCGTGGACTGACTTTTCTTGGATCAAAGACATCTTCAACCGGAACGAATTGCAAGAGAACGGTTAAACTCCTGCTTGAAGAATTGGTCGAAGATTATGGTTTACGAGAGGACGAAATCCAATACAGCGTGGCTACCGGCTACGGCCGCAGGATTGTGCCAGCCAACGAAATTATCACTGAAATTACGGCAAATGCGAAGGCCGCTACATGGCTCATGCGCGATAAAGCAAACGTAAGAACTATTATTAACATTGGTGGACAGGACTGCAAGGTCATTGCCCTCGATGATCGCGGTATCATGACGGACTTTGCTATGAACGACAAATGCGCCGCCGGGACAGGACGATTCCTTGAGGTTATGAGTCGTATCCTTGAAGTGGAACTGGATGAGCTGGGCATCTTGTCGGAACGGGCCGAAAATATACCGCACATCAATAGTTTGTGCACCGTTTTTGGCGAGTCGGAGGTCATTTCACTCCTTTCCCAAGGAAAAAAGGTGGAGGATATTATTGCTGGTATTCATCAATCGATTGCCAAACGGGTAGGAGCCATGGTCAAAAAAATCGGCGTAAAAGAGGCAGTGTTCTTTGACGGCGGACCAGCATTCAATACTGGATTGAAAAGTGCACTGGAACGGGAATTGGAAACAGGAATCTCTATTCCACCTGATCCGCAAATCACGACAGCCCTTGGTGCTGCTCTTGTTGCTTATGAGCACTCCATCAGGAATCCAGCAAGGTGTCATCTCAAGGAAAAAGAGACGCGTTGCACAGAATAAGGGGTATGGTCATTGTTTTACCAAACATCATGTTTTTCAGGCAATAACGGAGCTGCTACCCTCTGCGTCTTTTTAAAAGCCTCTCTTCGTATTTTACGATCGTGTATTCCTGTTCCCTGGTCTCAATAGATCCTGGCCTCCTCTTGCGCACTTCGATCATCGCCTTTTGAGCGGTATGACCCTTGCTTACCAGATAACAAGCCAACATTGTGCCTGTCCTTCCGATCCCGGCATCACAATGAACAACGGTCTTTTTCTTAGAAGAGATCAGATCATTAACGAAGGTCACAAACTCATCAATTTGGCCTTGCGTTGGTGAGGTGAGATCAGCAACAGGAATATGTTTGTACTCGAAGCCAAATTCTTCGATGAACGTTATCGGCAGTGGCACTTCGGTTAAAGATACAATCGCTTCGATTCCGTTGTCTTTGAGAAATTCAAGATCCGACACCAAGGATATGGGTCTCGCCATACCAGCTATTTCATCTTCGATTACCCAACTAAAATTTCTCGGCATCTTCATTATGATAATTAAATTTATTGAGCATTTCCTGAACAAGCTCCAATGGCAGACCAACCGCATTTGAGTAGCTACCAGTGATTTGTTTAATAAATTTTTCCCCTTCACCCTGAATAGCATAAGCTCCCGCCTTATCCATTGGTTCGCCAGACTGAACATATGCTTCCAGTTCTTCTTCAGGAATATGCTTCATTGTAATCTGTGTTCGTTCATTCCGCAATAATTTCTTTTGCGAAGGTTTGTCTATAATGCACACCCCGGTAAAAATACTGTGTGCAGAATTACTCAGCAGGGAAAGGATTTTTTTTGCATCACGAATGTCTTTTGGTTTCCCGATAATACCCTTTTTATGATATACGAGGGTGTCGGCTCCGATAATTATGGCGTCCTCGACTCTTCCGGCAACATCATGTGCCTTCATAAACGCAAGATTCAGAACCACTTCCTCCGGCGTAGCATCGTCAGGAATATATTCATCTATGCTATGCGGTATAATATCAAAGCGGTATCCTAACAGTTTAAGCAAAGCGATCCTACGGGGAGAAGTTGATGCCAGGATCAAGCGTTTCTTGGTAATGACTTCCATGTGACAAAAAAACCCTTCTACTATGCTACCTATAGTAGAAGGGTAAACCATTCGACTACCATATTTTTAAATGCGTTTTACCTAGCCTGTGGTAACAGTTGGCTTCACGGCATCAGATGACTGCATTTCCGCGGTGCCTGCAACCAACTCAAAGATCACGCGTGACGCATTATCATTAAGTCGCCGTCCTAACATTCGTAACTTTCTGTCCGCGCCTTCCATCCTATATTCAAGCACTGGTATTTTTCCCACACTACTGCCTGACAAAACCCCTAATCGAGTTCCCGACAGCTTCAGAATTCTCGTATAGCCACCGTTCCGGTTGGCAAACCGCTGGGCAATACCACCCGATTCACGCCAGGCCCCTTCGCCAAATAACTTTCTCGTAACATCAGCATTCCTTAATCTCGCCAAAACCTGACGATAGCAATGTACATAACTAGGCCTATCAGAATCCTTTTTTGATAATCCTTTTTTTGCAAGGGTAAGTACCTTTTCTGCAAACGACCGCGTTTCTTTTGCCTTTTCAAGAGTTGTTATAATTCTTCCGTGCATAAAAAGGCTATTGGTTATATTCTGTCTTAGTGCCTTTCTGTGTGCACCAGTTCTCGATAAATGTCTTCCTCTCATTCTATGTCTCATGGAACTATCCTTTCCCTTTTTCCATTTGTTTAATCGCCACAGGCATTCCAATCGTTAAATTCAACTGAGCCAGCTTTGTTTTTACTTCTCTCAAAGTGGTTTTGCCAAAATTTTTTATTTCTAAAAGCTGCTCCTCCGTCTTTGCAACAAGATCGCCAACAGTTGCAATACCTGAAATTTCGAGACAATTGGAGGCCCTCACCGATAAATCCAACTCCGCAATGGGTATGCACATCTTCTTTGTAAGCTCTTCTTCAGATATTTCAGGAATGGATTCAATACCCATTCTTTTTTCCACCTGTTGCAGCTCTCTCCCAATATCAAAATATTGAACGAAAGGATTCAAATGCTTTTTCATAATTTTTGCAGCCTCGACCAGCGCCATTTCAGGGGAAACAACCCGATTTGTCCATATCTCCATGATAAGTTTGTCATAATTTGTACGTCTGCCAACACGTGTTTCCTCGATAGAGTAGCGGACATTCCTCACGGGAGAAAAAATCGAATCTACTGCAATAAGCCCAAACTCCTGTTCATCCGGTTCGTTTTCCTCTGCGGTCACATACCCGCGTCCCTTGTTCACTTCCATTTCTACGTTAAATTTCACGTCTTCAGAGAGCGTAGCGATATGTAAATCACCGTTTATTATTTCTACCCCTGCATCCGTTACAATGTCTTTTGCTGTCACCGCACCTTTTTTTTTCGCTTCAATTTTTATTACTTTCGGTTGATCAGCGTTCAGTTTTACCACAAGATTTTTTATATTCAACATGATATCAGTCACATCTTCCACAATACCAGGAATGCTCGTGAATTCATGACTAATCCCATCAATTCTGACAGATACCACCGCACTGCCTTCCAACGAAGAAAGCAATATTCTTCGTAAACTATTGCCTATAGAATGACCAAAACCACGCTCAAAAGGAGCTGCTATAAACTTGCCATAGGTATCGGTTAAAGTCTCATTTTCCACATCAACTCTGACAGGAAGTTCAAGACCTCTCCACCTGATTCGCATATTTTTCCCCCTCGTTCGGTTAATAAGGGATCTGAAAATAAATTAAATTATCTGGCTGTGTATATACGTTTCGTAAAAGATCACATCCACGAAGCTATTTAGACTAACTGCAGGTCTACCCGGTGCGGAATGAATTAACATACATTTATTTAGAACACAGCTCAACAATTAACTGTTCCTGAGCGGGAGCCGAAATATCTTCTCGCGCAGGAAGCTGGATCACCTGACCTTCAAGGGTATCTACTCTCAGTTGCATCCATGCAGGCACATTTCGTCCCTTCATTAATTCAAGATTTGCCTTAACAATATTTTGTGTTGCCTCATCACCTTTAGGTTTTATAATATCACCACTTTTCACAAGATAAGAGGCAATGTCAACTTTTTTGTTATTCACCGTAATATGGCCATGCAGAACCAACTGTCTTGCACTCTTTCTTGAAGAGGCAAAAGAGAGAAGGCACACAACATTATCCAACCGTCTTTCCAACATCATCAACAGATTCTCTCCAGTATTTCCTTTTTGTCGCTCCGCTTTTTTAAAATAATTCTTAAACTGTCTCTCCAAAATTCCGTAGTACCGTTTTACTTTTTGCTTTTCTCTAAATTGAATGCCATACTTTGATAATTTTCCTCTTCCCCATGTAAATTGACCAGGAGGGTATTTTCTCTTAGTAATTGCGCATTTCACCGTATCACATCGTATTCCCTTCAGGAATAGTTTTTCACCCTCCCTCCTGCACAACCTACATTGTGGTCCTACATATCTTGCCATATCAATCCTTTCGCGAATCTTTTAAAACTTATTTATACCCTTCGTTTCTTCCTTGGACGACAACCATTATGCGGAAGTGGAGTAACGTCTTCAATTGCCTTTACACTTAAACCAGCCGCCTGAAGCGCGGTAATAGCAGACTCCCGGCCTGGACCAGGACCTTTAACCCTGATTTCGATCTCCTGAATGCCGTATTTCTGTGCCTTATCAGCGGCGCTTGAAGCTGCCTTTTGGGCGGCAAAGGGAGTGCTTTTACGCGATCCTTTAAACCCAACCGTACCAGCACTAGCCCAGCATATCGTCTCGCCATTAACGTCAGAAATCGTCACATACGTATTATTAAATGTTGCTTTAATATTTGCAATTGCCCGTGTAACGTTGCGTCTTATCTTTTTTTTGATTCCATTTGACATAGTATATCCGTTCTCAAGTTAAACTAACAAATTTTTAACATTTTTCGTGATGAACATTATCTTCATAGCACATATCAGATTCACGAAAATAATCTTTCAAAATGAATTCTGTATGAAACATTTCATCTAATTTGTTGTATCCATCCATACTGAAACTCTTATTACCTTTTTTTCTTCTTGCCACAATCATTAAATTTTTTGGAGTACATTTAGGAGGAGCAATCTCAACCAGTTTTACACAGTAACCAGAGCCCATCAGAAACTTAGACCTTAATGCAGCAGTCAAAATATCAGCAAAACGATATCGCAAAAGCCCAAATTCAGTCAGGTCAACTAAGGGATGCCCGTTCTTTAAGCGACCCCTTATTTGATTTTCGCAACAGGGAACGACTATAATATATTTTGCTCTCAGCTTGATACCTTTGGCAATCGCCTCATCCGTGGCAGTATCACAAGCATGCAAGGCTATTACCATATCAACAGGCTTTTCGGGAAGAGCTTCGATAATTCTGGCATGAACAAATTGCATATTTTTAAAGCCAAGACTATCCTTAATCCGGCTGCATCTTTCAATCAGATCCGGATTAATATCTACCCCATAAAAAAACGTTTCTCTGGAAAATTGCTTTGAAAGGATATAATTTAAAGCAAACGATAAATAGGATTTGCCACAGGAACAGTCAAGAAATACTATTTCTTTCTTTTCTGGAATTGCTTCAACTATCCGCAGTATTTGCTCACAAAAGCCAACCACTTCATTAAACTTCTTAAAATCCCGTCCGTCTTCTGACTTTTCTATATCTAATGCCAATACCTTTAGCAATTCTTTACTAGATCTCAGTTCCTCTGCTATGCCTTTTTTGGATCCAACACAACTCGTCACAGAATGAACCATGTTTATATTTTAAGAGAAAACCCGCCCTGCTATCCCAACTCTTTTACGCCTTTTTTCCCGGCTACCGTCTTTTTACGGCCCTTTCTTGTGCGCGCATTTGTTTTCGTTCTCTGCCCCCTCACCGGTAAACCCACTTTATGCCGTATTCCGCGGTAACAGTTGATACTTTTTAAACGCGCGACATTCTGCATCTCCTGCCTGCGTAATTGACCTTCTACGGTGAAATTCTTTTCAATGTAAGCATTCAACATGCTCAGTTGATCGTCATGCAGATTTTTAGCGCGGACATTCTCATCGATTTGCAGATCTTTTAGTATCCTCTGCGACAATGCTTTTCCAATACCATATGCATAGGTGAGAGCGACAACCACCCTTTTTTCTGCGGGAATGTCAATTCCAGCAATTCTCGGCATTTACTTATTCCTTTCTCAGCGTTTTACAAATTATCAGAATACTTACCCTTGTCTCTGTTTATGGCGAGGGTTTACACAAATTACACGAATAACATTCTGCCTTCTTACAATCTTACAATTTTCACAAATCCGTTTTACGGAAGCCTTTACTTTCATAACAACTCCCTCCAAACCGAAACAACCATTTTAACCTTAAACTTGTCTATAAATAATTCTGCCCTTATCGAGATCATAAGGCGACATTTCAATTGTCACCTTATCACCAGGTAATATCTTGATAAAATGCATTCTCATTTTCCCTGAAACATGCGCTAACACTTTGTGTCCATTCTGCAATTCAACCCAGAACATCGCATTGGGAAGCGCCTCCTTTACCGTAGCTTCCACCCGAATTGGCTCTTCTTTTGGCATACTTTTAATAAATCTTTTAAACCGTTAAAATATCAGCACCATCATCAGTTACCACAACGGTATGTTCAAAATGCGCTGATAATTTTCTGTCTTTTGTAACCACCGTCCATTTATTGTTGAGTACCTCAGTATCATACTTACCCATGCATATCATTGGTTCAATAGCAATGGTCATCCCCTGTACCAGAATTTCATCCGCTTCTAGTAATGCCTTACTTACAAAATTTGGGACTTGCGGGTCCTCATGCATACACCTCCCGATTCCATGCCCGGTATAATTTCTTACAACGGTGTAGTCATTCATTTCAACATAGTCCTGAATCGTCTTTGATATCCTGGAAAGCTTTTCGCCTGATTTTATAACACTGATTGCACGCTGAAGTGAATTCTCGCAAACATCTACAAGCCTTTGCGCATCGTTTGTAATTTTCCCTATCGGTATTGTCACCGCAGCATCAGCGACATACTTTCGATAACTGACTCCAACATCTACGCTAAGGATATCACCATTTTTCAATCGCCTCGACCCTGGTATACCGTGAACAACCTCTTCGTTTATTGAAGTGCAAATACTTTTTGGAAACCCTCTGTATCCCTTAAAAACCGGTATACCACCTTTACTTACAATATACCGTTCTATCTCAGTATTCAAGTAATCCGTCGTTATGTCTTCCTGAGCTATTTCTGAAGCAAGTCGAAGCGCATCAGCAGTAATTTTTCCCGCCATTCTCATTAATTCGACTTCGCGAGGAGACTTACGGACAATCAAATTATGCTACCCCAAAATTAATGAGTGGCTCATTTTGCGAAGCGTCTTTAATGACATTAAATATCTTTTTGGTTATCGTTTTGATATCCGTTTCTGACTCAATCTCTTTTAAAATGCCATTCTTTTTATAATATTCTATCAAATCCTCCGTTTGCTCATGATAAATTCTTATTCTCTCTTGTACCGTTTCCAGTTTATCATCAGCTCGTTGGTATAATTTACCACCACATTTATCACAAATTCCGTCTTTCACAGAAGGAACAAATTTTGTGTGATAATTTGCACCACACGCACTACAAATTCTTCTGCCAGATAACCTGAGGACAATACTTTCTTTTGAAACGACAAAATAAAAAACTATGTCCAGTTTGTTCCCAAGTTTCTTCAGCATCTCATCCAAGGCTTTCGCCTGAGCAAGTGTCCTGGGAAAACCATCCAGAAGAAACCCATTCCTGCAATCTTTGTCTAAAATGCGGTCTCGGATTATATCAACAACAATCTGATCGGGCACCAGTTGACCTTTCTCTATGTATTGCTTTGCCTTTAAACCCGTTTCGGTGCCGTTTTCAACCGCATCTCTAAGTAAATTTCCAGAAGAAATGTGCTGCAGTTTTTTTTCTTTGCTTAGAATTTCGGCTTGTGTACCCTTCCCAGCTCCTGGCGGGCCAAGAAAAACAATCCTCATCCCATTCTTCCCCGAATTCTACTTCCACCGCTCAGGAAACCGCTATACTGTCTCATTATCATATGGGATTCTATCCGCTGCACCATATCGAGAGCTACACCCACAATGATGAGCAAACCGGTGCCTCCGTAAAAACCTGCTATTGCCCTATTAAGCTCAAAGCCACCTGCTACAAGTTTTGGCAGAATTGCAATCAGAGCCAGAAAGGCAGCGCCCGCCAAGGTAATTTTTCCCATAATCCCTTCCAAGTACTCAGCCGTTCTATGACCAGGTCGAATTCCAGGGATAAAACTTCCGTAGTCTTTCATATTATTCGACATCTCTTTCGGATTAAACTGTATGGCAGTCCAAAAATAGCAGAAAAATGTTATAAGAAGGACATACAGCACAACATAAATAACGCCACCTTGCAAAACCTCAGATAATCGGGAAGTAATCCAATAACCAAAACTGCCAGGCTCAAATCTTACTTGAATTCCCTGCATAATGGCTGCTGGAAAAATAAGAAGCGACTGTGCGAATATGATAGGCATGACCCCGGCCTGATTCACACGGAGCGGTAAAAAATGTCGTTGTCCTCCGTACACTTTTCTGCCGCGTGTGTGCTTTGCCTGCTGTACGGGAATACGTCTTTGTCCTTGGGTAATATACACTACTCCGCCAACGATAGCGAAAAACATTCCTAAGAGCACAATTAATTTAACAATACCAATTTGATGCTCAGCAGGAGTAACAGAAAAGGTAAAACTCTGCATTACCTGTGAAAAAGCCCAAGGCAAGCGTTCTATAATACCAACCATAATAACAATAGATATCCCGCTTCCAATACCATGTTCTTCAATTTGCTCACCAATCCACATAAGTGTCATCGTCCCTGTCGTCAAGAGAAGCGCAGCCATCATTTGGAAACTAATCCCCTGTAAATAAACGGGAATGACAGGCATTCCGTTAAACTCGACAGTATAGAGTGTTCGCGTCATCACGAACGCCTGAAAGAGGCATAAACCCACTGTGGCCAGCCTGGTATATTGATTAATTTTCTTCCTTCCCGCTTCACCTTCTTTCTGCAATCTCTCCAAATACGGCACTACACCAACTAATAACTGAAAAATAATAGAAGCACTTATATATGGCATAACCCCCAAGCCAAATATTGCACCAGAGGTCAGCGCGCCACCCGCGAACATATCAACAAGCCCCAATAACTGGCCAACACCCGTTTGGGTAAATTGTTGAAAATATGATTTTAATACTGTAGTATCAATTCCAGGGATTGGTATGTAAACTCCCACACGACACAATGCTATAAGCCCAAGGGTTATTAATACCTTCTTACGTAACTCTGGTATTCGAAAAATATTGCCAAATTGTTCTATCATAAGATAACCTTTACTTCTCCTCCCGCTGCCTGGATCTTTTCTTGTGCGACTTTACTAAATTTATGCGCTACAACGGTCAAAGCATTTTTTATCTCACCGTCTCCCAGTATTTTAATACCATCTAATACCTTTTTGATTATACCAGCATTCATTAACCTCTCAGCATCAATCACTGTCCCCTTGTCAAAACTCGCAATATCTTTAACATTGACTGTGACATACTTCTTTTTAAACGGATTGTTAAATCCACGTTTTGGAAGACGACGAAAGAGCGGCGTTTGCCCTCCTTCGAACTGTATTTTAGTCTCATTGCCGGACCTTGCCGTAGCGCCTTTACCGCCCCTGCATGAGGTCTTTCCCATGCCTGATCCTCGACCACGCCCGACCCGTTTCTTTCGTTTTCTTTCAAAAGGCAAAGCCTTTATATCCATGAAATTCATTCTATCTTCACCCCCCGTAGCGCGCCAATCTCTTCCTTTGTCCTTAAGGCCTTTAAGCCCATCAATGTTGCCTTAGCCACATTGAGCGGATTTCTCTTTCCAAAACATTTTGACAAAATATTTTTTATGCCAGCCAATTCGAGAACCGCTCTCGCCGAAGCCCCTGCTTTTAAACCGGTACCTGGCGATGCAGGCTTTAAAAAAATATTTGCAGCTTTAAATCTTCCCCAGCTCATATGCGGTATTGTATCGCCCTTCAAAGGAATTTTTACCATCTGCTTTTTAGCTTCTTTAACTGCTTTACTGACAGCATTGGGCACTTCCCTCGCCTTCCCAAATCCAATGCCTACACTGCCCTTTTTATCACCAACAACCACAAGAGCACTGAAACTCATCGATTTCCCGCCTTTTGTTACCGTTGTACACCGATTAACCTGCACAACAGTTTCTTCCAAATTCATTGGATCATCCAAACGTGCCAAAGCAATCTCCTTGTTATGAATCTACTCTTTAAAAACTCAAATCGTTTTTTCGTGCACTCTCGGCCAATGCCTTTATCCTGCCATGATATTTATAGCCGCCCTTATCAAAAACAACTTTTGTAATGCCCTTTTTTTTTGCCTCTTCTGCAATTTTTTTTCCTACAATCTCTGCAGCTTTAACATTCCCACCGTAAGGAATCAACGAACGGATATCGGGCGATTGAGTAGATGCAGCAACCAGCGTTCTTCCGTCCAAATCATTGATAATCTGGCAGTAGATATTTTTTAATGTCCTGCAAACGCTTAAGCGCGGTCTTTCACTCGTACCAAATACCTTTTGTCTGATTCGAAGATGGCGCCTTGTTCTTTTTCTTAACTTTTCTTTAATATGGTCCATGATTAATCCTTTTTAAACAACTATGCGGCACCTGATGTAAATGCCTTGCCAGCCTTTCTTCTGATAACTTCATTCTCATATTTAATTCCCATCCCTTTATATGGCTCCGGCGGCTTTTTGCCTCTTATCACTGCAGAAAACTGGCCAACCATCTGTTTGTCGGAACCGGAAATGGTTAGTTTCGCGGGGTTTGTAGGATTCGTGACATCAACTTTAATTCCCTGAGGAATTATCAAATGAACCGGGTGTGTGTATCCAAGCGATAAAACCAGTTCTTTTCCCTGTACCTTAGCGTTGTACCCAAGCCCAATAATTTCGAGTTTTTTTGAAAACCCTTTGGTGACGCCAAATACCATATTAGCGATAAGTGCGCGAGTTAAACCATGTAATGCTTTGCAATATTTTTCATCAGAAATCCTCTTTATCACCATTTGTCTGTCATTTTGATGAAATTCAATATGCACATCAGGGTGAAAGGCCTGAACCATTTTTCCCTTTGCTCCTTCTAAACTAACCGTGCTGTCCGTTACGGAGACTTTCACATCACTCGGTATTTTAATTGGTTGTTTTCCTATTCTTGACATATTCCACCTCTATCCGGATAGAACTTATTACGTAACAATACCGATAAGTTCACCACCGACCTTAAGCCTCCTGCATTCCTTATCACTTACAACACCTTTTGAAGTAGAGTAAATTGCAACACCAATTCCTCCAAAAATTTTAGTTATCTCATCAGCCCCTCTGTAAATTCTCCTGCTTGACTTACTAACCCTGTTAATTTTATTGATTACCGGTTGTTTTAATGGACCATATTTGAGATAAACCCGAATAATACCTTTGTTGTTATCGCCTGATATCTCTTTAAATTCCTTTATAAACCCTTCTTCTCTTAGTATCTTTAAAACTGCCATCTTGATTTTTGACACAGGAATATCTACGCTCTCTCGTTTGATCGCGCAGGCATTTCTCATGCGCGTAAACATATCAGAGATTGGATCAGTCATACTCATTATTTTTTTCCTTAAATATACAAGTACCGTATTTTTTAATACGAATCAGAAATTAAATCCATTCTACCAACTGGCTTTCTTAACCCCGGGAATCTCACCCTTTGATGCGAGTTTCCTAAAGCAAAGCCTGCAGATTTGAAATCTGCGAAAATAAGCCCTTCGCCGACCACATAATTTGCATCGGTTATATTGTCTCGTTTTGTATTTAGGATCTTTTTTCGATTTTTCGATAAGACATTTTCTTGCCATTCACGCTCCCTATTCTAATCTAAAAGGCATCCCTAATAATTTTAACAACATGCAAGATTGTTCATTCGAGTTGCCGGTTACTACTATGGTGATATCCATCCCCTGAACAAATTCAACTGATTCAATCGTTATTTCAGGAAATACAATCTGTTCTGTTAGACCTATTGTGTAGTTACCTCTCCCGTCAAACGACTTTGGGGAAAGTCCACGAAAATCTCTGATCCTTGGCAATACAATGCTGATTAACCGGTCCAAAAACTCATACATTCTTCTGCCACGAAGAGTTACCTTGCATCCAATAGCCTGATCTTTTCTGAGCTTAAAACCAGAGATGGCCTTTTTCGCTTTTGTAACAAGCGGCTTTTGCCCGGTGATTACCGTTAAATGCTTTGTCGCCTCTTCTATAAGTTTTTTGTTTTCTGTGGCTCGACCTATCCCCATATTAACGACAATCTTTTGGATCCTTGGCACAGATATCGTATTTTTGTATTTAAACTTTTCAATGAGTTGCGGTACAACTTGTTGTTTATATTTTTCTATCAGTCTTGCCATATCTTAAGTCCTAAAACCTCATTCAGTCGCCATTATTTCAGAATCACAATATGCACACACACGTAGTTTAGCGCCATTTTCCAGAATCTTCTTTCTCGTTCGTACCCCCTTATTACCCTTTTTACAACTTTTATTCTGACATACCGGCAATACGTTTGCTATAGCGATAGAAGCTTCTTTTTCTATTCTTCCTCCCTGAGGATTCTTTTGGCTTGGTTTTGAATGCTTATAAACTAAGTTGACCCCTTTTATCATAACCCGTTTCTTATCTGTCAAAACCCTGATCACTTTCCCGGTTTTTCCAGCCTCATTACCAGCCATCACTGCCACTAGATCATTCATGCGAACATGCATAGTCATCTCCAGAAATTTCCATCACTTTCTTTTATCTGAAACCATCCTAAACCACTTCCGCAGCCAGAGATATTATCTTCATAAAATTTTTTTGACGAAGTTCTCTTGCAACTGCACCAAAAATGCGAGTTCCTTTAGGGTTGCCGTCATTATCAATGATGACAATAGCATTCTTATCGAATTTTAAATACGACCCGTCGTCTCTCCGAATATTCTTTTTGGTACGAACAACAACTCCCTTTACAACATCACCTTTTTTTACCACTCCATCAGGAATCGCCTTCTTTACTGCCGCAACAATTATATCCCCTACCGTTGCATACTTTCTGCTTGTTCCGCCAAGCACCTTGATGCATGTTGCTCTTTTTGCGCCACTGTTATCTGCAATATCAAGTTTTGTTTGCTCCATTATCATTCAAAAACTCCACTTCTTCCCTAACGGTTTGCTTTTTCAACGATGCGAACTAATCTTGTAGATTTTGTTTTGCTCAATGGCCTTGTTTCAATGATCTCCACTTTGTCGCCAACCTTTGCCTGTCTGTTCTCATCGTGCGCTTTGTAAATTATTGACCTTTTTATATACTTACCATATCTCGAATGTCTTATCATACGCGTCACTTCTACGACAATGGTCTTCTGCATCTTATCGCCAATTACCATTCCTACAACCTTCCTTCTTCTACCTCTCACATTATCCGTATCCATTACTTGCCAACTCCTTCACCTTGAGATTTAGGTTGTATTCCTAATTCCATTTCTCTCATAACCGTTTTTAAACGCGCAATGCTCTTTTTAATATCTCTTCTCTGCGCCGGATTTCTCGTTTCGCCGGCCAACCACTGAAACTGCATATTTAGCAATGAACGTCTGCTAGCATCAATTTCATTCAATATTTCTTGCTTCGATTTGCTTCGTATTTCAATAGGTTTCAAATTGTTTTTCTCCTCTGCACGAGCCTTACTTTCACAGGCATTTTATGAGCAATTCTGTTAAACGTTTGTCTGGCGATCTCCTCATTAACGCCACCAAGTTCATAAAGCATCGTACCCGGTTTTACCACGGCAACCCAAAACTCAGGCTCACCCTTTCCTTTACCCATACGGGTTTCTATTGGTTTTGAGGAAACAGACTTATGAGGAAAAACTCGTATTGTCAACTGCCCCTCTCTTGGAAGATACTGTGAGGCAGACACCCTTCCTGCTTCAAGTTGTTGCGCAGTTATCCAGCCTGGCTCCAAAGATTGCAAACCAAACTCACCAAAGGCAACCGTATTGCATCTGGTCGCATTCCCCTTAATTTTCTGCCTTTGAGACTTCCTGAACTTCACCCTCTTTGGCATCAGACGCATACTTCATCTCCTTTTCCGAACTTATCAAACCTTTATAAATCCACACTTTTATCCCAATTACCCCGTAGGTAGTTTTTGCCTCTGCAAAGCCATAATCAACATCAGCTCGTAATGTGTGCAAAGGAACGCTGCCAAATGACATTTTTTCAGTCCTGGCGATTTCAGCACCACCCAGCCTGCCTGCAACCTGCATCTTGACTCCTTTTGCACCCGCATCTACTGATGAGTCCATCGCCTTTTTCATCGCTCTTCGAAAGGCAGCCCGCTTCTCCAACTGTTCAGCAATATTCTCCGCAACAAGCTGCGCATACAATTCAGGCCTGGTAATTTCTTTTATCTTTATGACAACCTCACGGCCAATAAATCTTTGGATTTCATCTTTTAACTTATCAACCTCTGCGCCCTTCCTGCCAATAATCAAACCAGGACGCGCCGTATGAAGAGTTATCTTTGCATCTTGACGTGTTCTTTCGATTGCTATGCACGGAATGCCAGCAAAGCCATAACCTTTTTTTATTATTTTACGTATCTTTTGGTCTTCAACAAGCAGTGCGCCAAAGTCTTTTTTATCTGCATACCAAATGGATTTCCACCCTTGGGTAATACCTAAACGCAAACCTATAGGGCAAACCTTTTGACCCATTTTATCTCCTTACTTATCCTTAAATCTGTATTTTCATTTATTTTTCAGACAACACAACTGTAATGTGACTGGTGCGTTTTAAAATACGGGCGGACATACCGCGTGGTCTGGTACGTTGCCATCTTCTCGTTGGTCCAGCGTCTACAAGTGCCTGCGCAACATAAAGAGAATCAATATCTACATTCAAATTTTCACTTGCAGCGGCTATTGCTGCCCTTATCACTTTATCGATCATATAAGACGACCGTTTATGAGTTACTCTCAAAATCCTTAACGCGTCATTTACCGATTTCCCGCGAACAAGATCGATAACGTAGCGCGCCTTTCGCGGCGATATTCTTGCATATCTATAACTGGATCTGAATTCCATTGCCATAATACCTTTCCGTGCAACAATCAAATAACGGACAAAACCCACTATTAACCATGAGGCGTTTCCTTCTTTTTCACACCGCCATGCGCTCTAAAAATCCTTGTCTGAGCAAACTCACCAAGCTTATGACCAACCATGTCGTCGGTAACAAAAAGCTTTTGAAATATTTTGCCGTTGTGAATCATAAAGGTGTGAGATACAAATTCCGGCGCGATTGTACAACTTCGAGACCACGTCTTTATCGGTTCATTTCCACCAGACTCCTTTTGTTTGAGCACCTTTTTCATTAATTTGCTGTCAAGATATGGTCCTTTTTTTACTGAACGACTCATAGTATCTCCTGCGTAGTACCGTTAAATTCACAATTACCGATTACCCCTCGCACCAATCCTTCTTCTACGAATAATAAACTTATTACTTAACGATTTCTTTTTTCTCGTTTTACCGCCCTTAGCCAGCAGACCAGTCCTTGAACACGGATGTCTTCCGCCGCCGCTTCTTCCTTCTCCACCACCTAATGGATGCGCTACCGGATTTTGAGCGACACCTCGAACATGAGGCCTTCTCCCTTTCCACCTCTTCCTGCCAGCCTTTCCCAATCGTACATTACTATGTTCCGCATTTCCAATCTTTCCAATGGTAGCTCTGCAACCGTAAAAGATTTTTCTTACTTCGCCTGACGGAAGAACAATGTGTGCGTAATTCCCTTCCTTCGCCATAAGCTTTGCCGTTCCACCAGCGGAACGAACTAACTGACCACCCTGGCCAACACGCATCTCGATGTTGTGAATCTCTAAACCCAAAGGAATACTTTTAAGCGGCATACAATTACCAACTTCCGGCTCTACTTTTTCTCCCGACATTAACATCTGGCCAACTCGCAGATTATCTGGGGCAAGAATATATCGTTTTTCACCATCAGCATAATGCAGAAGCGCTATACGTGCAGACCGATTCGGATCATATTCTATACCAGCAACCTTTGCAGGGATATTATCTTTTTTACGTTTAAAATCAATAATTCTGTAATGCCGCCTGCTTCCACCACCAATGTGTTCGGCCGTTATTTTGCCTTCCGTGTTTCTGCCACCGGTTTTTTTCTTAGGTTCCAATAACGATTTTTCCGGCTTCTTTTTAGTAATTTCAGAAAAGTCAGAAACACTCGCAAATCTTCTTCCGGCTGTCACTGGTTTGTAAAAAACAATACCCATATGTTATTCCTTTTTTCTTAAATTAACCTGGTCACTAATAACCAAGATCGATTGCATTTCCTTCTTTAAGGGTCACAATTGCCTTCTTCCAATCCTTCGTTCTGCCAATTTTAAATCTTACCCTTCTCTGCTTCCCTTTCTTGACCAGTGTTCTCACATCCGCAACTTTAACATTAAAAAATTTTTCCACTGCTTCCTTAATCTGAATTTTATTAGCCTTTAAATCAACTTCAAAATGATAAGAATTTGTCCTCGCACCATCAGCAACACTCTTCTCTGTGCGTAAAGGTCTTTTAATAATGTGATATGCATCCATTAGTGAACAACTCCTATTGTATTTTTTCTAAAGCGTCTCGCGTTAGCAGTATTTTTTTCGGCTTAAGAATTTCATAGGCATTCAGCGCCGAACTCGTCATAACTTTCACGCACGGAATATTCCGCGCTGATTTCCAAACGTTTTCATCCTTTTGCGGTATCACAATCAGACAACTTTCTCCATAGATGCCAAGCACTCTTAAGGTGTCCATCATTTGTTTGGTTTTGGGTATATCGAATTGAATAGTATCAACTACAATCAATTCGTTATCCCGTGCCCGTAACGCCACAGCAGAGTAAAGTGCAGATTTCTTCGCTTTTTTGGGAACCGTATAAGAATAATCTCTTGGTTTTGGACCAAACGCAACCCCTCCCCCCTTCCAAAGGGGAGATCTAATACTCCCAGCTCTAGCCCTTCCGGTATGCTTTTGAACCCACGGTTTCTTTCCTCCACCCGCCACTTCTGCCTTTGTCTTTGTTGAGGCTGTTCCTTGCCTCATATTTGCTTCATACATGATAACGACATCTCGCAACAGCGTAGTACGAATAGGTGCACCAAATTTTTTTTCGTCGAGTTGTATGCGATCTATTTTTTCACCTTGTTTGTTGTATACCGGTATTTCCATGACTTTTATTTACCGACCTTCCCCGCCTTTACTTTATTTAATATAAGATAACTTCCCTTATGCCCAGGCACTGCACCTTTCACAAACAGCAGATTTCTTTCCGCGTCTATTTTAATTATATCAATATTCTTTATCGTAACGCGTTCGCCACCTAATCTCCCTGCCATTTTCTTACCGCGTATTACTCTCCCAGGATCGGTATTAGAACCAATCGAACCAGGGGGACGATGCCGTGTAGATCCATGAGTGTTAAGACCGCCTTTGAAATTCCACCGTTTCATGACGCCAGCATAACCTTTTCCCTTAGTTATACCGATCACATTGATCGTTTTGACGTCCTGAAGTATGTCCACGCCAATACGTTGCCCCAATTTGACATCAGCACCTGTTTCAGATCGTATTTCGCGGATAAATCTTTTCGGCTCCAAAGACATCTTCGCTCCATGTCCAATTTCTGATTTTGTTGCATGCTTCTTTTTTCTGTCGTCAAATCCCAGTTGAACAGCAGAATATCCATCATTTTCAACTGTTTTAATCTGCATTACACTGCACGGTCCAGCCTGAATCAGCGTAACCGGCAACAATGCACCATCGTCTGAATAGATCTGAGTCATTCCAATTTTTTTACCGAGAAAACCATTCAACATCTGTAACCACCTCAACTATTAAAATTTAAGCTTTTATCTTAATCTCTATACCCGCCGGCATATTTATCTTGTTTAACGCATCCATGGTCTTTGCAGTAGGCTCGAAAATATCAATTAATCTTTTATGCGTTCGTATTTCAAACTGTTCCCTGGATTTTTTGTCAACATGCGGTGATCTCAGCACGGTATATCTTTCAATACGCGTCGGTAAAGGAACAGGACCAAACACCTTTGCCCCGGTACGTTTCGCCGTTTCCACGACCTCCAATGACGATTGATCTAATATCCTGTGATCGTATGCCTCCATGCGTATTCTTATTTTCTGATCCAGCACCATATTACTCCGTTAAATAAAACGATAAACTTATTGCAAAAAGGAACTATCCTATCATGCATTTTCGTAAAGTCAACATTAAAATTGTTTTTATTCAATAATTTTTGTAACGACTCCAGCGCCAACCGTCTTTCCGCCTTCCCGAATGGCGAACCTCAACCCCTCATCCATCGCCACCGCCGTTAACAACTCAACATTCACCTTCACATTATCACCGGGCATCACCATCTCCGCCCCACCCGTCAAACTCACCACACCCGTCACATCCGTCGTCCTGAAGTAAAACTGCGGCCGATACCCATTAAAGAACGGCGTATGCCTACCACCCTCTTCCTTCGTCAGAATATACGCCTCCGCCTCATACTTCTTGTGCGGCGTTATACTCCCAGGCTTTGCCAACACCTGACCGCGCTCCAGATCCTCCTTCTCCACACCCCTCAACAATACCCCAAGATTATCGCCAGCCTGACCCTCATCCAGCGTCTTATTAAACATCTCCACCCCAGTCACCACCGACTTCTTCACATCCGGCTTGATCCCAACGATATCCACCTCTTCACCCACTTTCACACGACCGCGCTCCACCCTGCCCGTCCCTACCGTGCCACGACCCTTAATACTAAACACATCTTCCACCGACATCAAAAACGGCTTGTCTATCTCCCTCACCGGATCAGGTATATACGCGTCCACTGCCTCCATCAACTTCAATATCGGCCCGCAATTCGCGCACGTCGCACTACCACACCCACACTCATTCGCCTTAAGCGCAGAACCCCTCACCACCGGTATCTCGTCACCAGGAAAATTATACTTGCTCAACAACTCCCTTACCTCCATCTCCACCAAATCCAGCAACTCCTTGTCTTCAAGCATATCCACCTTGTTCATAAACACCACAATCCTCGGCACACCAACCTGCCTCGCCAAAAGTATATGCTCCCGCGTCTGCGGCATCGGACCATCCGGCGCACTCACCACCAATATCGCACCGTCCATCTGCGCAGCCCCCGTTATCATGTTCTTCACATAATCCGCATGACCAGGACAATCAACATGCGCATAATGCCTCTTCTGCGTCTCATACTCCACATGGGATATCGCTATCGTTATCCCTCTCTCCCTCTCCTCCGGCGCCTTGTCTATCGAATCGTACGGCCTCTCCTTTGCCAACCCCTGCTTCGCCAATACATGCGTTATTACCGCCGTCAACGTCGTCTTACCATGATCCACATGCCCTATCGTTCCCACATTCACATGCGGCTTCGTTCGCTTAAATACCTCTTTACCCATCGCTTAAACCTCCGATTGTTTTGAAGAAACGTTATGCCACACTACTGAAAACCTTAGCAGGCGCCGGTCTATATTCTAACGGTTCCATGGTAAATGTACCCCTGCCTTGAGTAATCGATCGCAATACCGTCGAGTACCCGAACATTTCTGCAAGCGGAACATCTCCCTTGATAATTCTTAAAGTTCCCCGTGTGCCCATTTCAATGATATTCGCCCTGCGACTGTGGATCTCGCTTATCACATCTCCCATATACTGTTCCGGAACTACAATTTCTAAAGACATGATGGGTTCTAGTAATATCGACTTTGCCATCTCCACACCTTTTCGCAGTGCAATGCTTGCAGCCGTGTAAAATGCTAAATCAGACGAATCTACCGGGTGCGTTGATCCATCAGTCAGTGTGACTTTTATATCAATTAATGAATAGCCACCAGCCACACCAGTTGCAGCCGTTTCCTTGATTCCCTTTTCCACCGACCGGACATACTGCTTTGGAATTTTCCCCCCCACAATCGCATCCTCAAAACTCACCGGTTCTTCGCCTTTAAAAGGCTCCAAGGTAATCCAAACGTGTCCATACTGACCGTGACCGCCTGTCTGCTGAATAAATTTACCCTCAACTTCTACCTTTTTCCCAATCGTTTCCCGATAAGATACCTTTGGTGCGCCCACATTGGCATCTACCTTATATTCACTCAGCATTCGGTTCTTAATTACTTCCAGGTGCAATTCGCCCATCCCAGAAATAATCATTTGTCCCGTTTCCTTATCCATGCGAACTTTAAATGTCGGGTCTTCTTTTGCCAGTTTTGATAAAGCGACTCCCAATTTTTCCTTTTCTGCATCAGTTTTTGGTTCAATTGCCATGGATATCACGGTATCGGGAAATTCCATTTTCTCAAGTACGATTGGCTGGTCAGCATCACATAAGGTGTCACCGGTAACAGTATATTTCAAACCAACCACCGCTCCAATGTCACCAGCAGAGAGAGACTCTACCTGTTCTCTTGTATTTGCATGCATTTTATAAATACGACTGACCAGCTCTTTTTTGTCTTTTCCCGAATTAATTACCCGCGCACCAGCATTTACTGTTCCTGAATAAACCCTGATAAACGTTAAATCACCGTGTTTATCTGAAGCTATCTTAAAGGCCAAGGCACTGAATGGTTCATTGGGGAGTGGTTTTCTCAATACTTCTTCATCAGTATACGGGTTCGTACCAACGATTGATTTCCTGTCAAGCGGAGAAGGCAGATAGTCACAAACTGCGTCAAGAAGTAGTTGTACCCCTTTTTTCTTAAAAGCAGAACCACACATTACTGGCACAAGCTTTAAGTTGATCGTTCCTTCCCTGATGGCTTTTTTTATTTCATCGTTTGTTATTGTTTCTCCGTTTAAAAATTTTTCAGTAAGCCAATCAACTTGTTCTGCTACTCCCTCGATCATCTTCTCACGTTGTGCAAGAGATTCTTTCCTATAATTCTCAGGAATCTCCTCAACTGAAAAATTCACCCCCAATTTGTCAACATCGTCCGAGTAAATCATTGCCTTCATACTAACCAAATCAATAACACCCTTGAAGTCCTGCTCTCGCCCTAATGGCAACTGAATGGGGATCGCCTTCATTCCCAGCCGCTCGTTAACTTCACCAACCACTTTATTGAAATCCGCTCCAATGCGGTCCATTTTATTTACAAAACATATCCTAGGCACGTGATACCTGTCAGCTTGACGCCAAACCGTCTCAGACTGAGCCTCCACCCCTCCAACTCCGCAGAAAACACATATAGCACCATCAAGAACGCGAAGGGAGCGTTCAACCTCTATGGTAAAATCCACATGACCTGGCGTGTCAATTAAATTAATATGATAATCGTTCCATGAACAGGTGGTTGCCGCAGCGGTAATGGTAATTCCGCGTTTCTGCTCCTCCTCCATCCAATCCATAACTGCTGTACCTTCATGGACTTCTCCCATTTTATATGATTTGCCCGTATAATAAAGAATTCGCTCTGAAGTAGTTGTTTTACCGGCATCAATATGCGCTGCGATACCGAAATTTCTCATTTTTTCAATATTCATAAACCAAGCTTTCTGTACTAAATACTAAAATTTTGACCAAGCAAAATGTGCAAAAGCCTTATTGGCTTCGGCCATCTTATGCGTATTTTCCCTCTGGGTTATCGCCACCCCCTGCTTCTTATATGCATCCAACAATTCGTCTGCTAATCGTTGAAACATCGGGCGCCCTTTTTTCCCTTTTGCGGCATCGATAATCCATCGGAGTGCAAGCGATTGTTGTCTTTGCTTTGGCACCTCTACTGGCACCTGATATGTAGCTCCCCCTACGCGTTTTGATCGAACTTCCACGAGAGGCTTTACATTATTCACGGCGGTTTCAAATATTTCCAATGGTTCAACGTCAGCAATCTTTTTTTCGATCACTCCCATAGCGTCATAAAATACCTTTTCAGCAACACTTTTTTTTCCTTTTCTCATCAGAGAATTAACAAATTTTGAGACCATTTTACTCTTATATTTTACATCTGGTTGCAAATATATCTCAGTGCTCCTATATGCAAGCGCCATATATTACTCTCTCCTTGATTAAAACTTATTTGGGGGTCTTTGTCCCATATTTTGAACGAGACCGTCTTCTACCATCAACCCCGGCGCAATCTAACGTCCCACGAATAATATGATACTTAACACCGGGAAGATCGCGGACTCGTCCTCCCCTTACCAGCACAATAGAATGTTCCTGCAAATTATGTCCCTCACCAGGAATATACGCGGTTATTTCCCTTCCGTTCGACAGTCTGACCCTCGCTACTTTTCGTAACGCAGAATTAGGTTTTTTTGGTGTTCTCGTCATCACTTGAAGACAGACGCCCTTTTTATGAGAGCATTTCTGCAAGTCAGGGCTCTTGCTTCTATTTTGTGTCTTCTTCCTACCTTTTCTGATTAATTGATTAATTGTTGGCATTTCTCCCCCCCATACTACTTAGTTGACGTAACAACTTCGTTATCTTTATCACTTTCCAATCCTTCAGAAGCAGGCATCTCCACCGGCATCGCAGAAAGTGAGCAATACGATTTATAACCTGTCCCTGCCGGCACAAGATGCCCAAGGATCACATTTTCTTTTAGCCCAACCAAGCCGTCAATCTTACCTTCAAGCGCAGCCCTTGTTAAAACTTTTGTTGTTTCCTGAAACGAAGCTGCCGATATAAAACTGTCAGATTGTAATGACGCCTTCGTTATACCCATTAATAAGGGTTTTGCCGTAGCTGGTTTTCCGCCTTTCTCTATGATTTTTTTATTCTCAGATTTGAATCTGAATTTGTCGACAATTTGCCCTGGCAAAAAACTTGTATCGCCAACATCATCCACTTTTACCTTCCTGAGCATTTGCGCAATAATAATCTCAACATGTTTGTCATCTATGGGTACATTCTGTGAACGATAGACATTTTGAACTTCTTTCAACATGTAGGTTTGTAACTCTTCCTCACCACTTATTCGTAAAATGTCCTGCAAAATAAGCGGACCTTCCACCAGCGGACTGCCGGCTTTAATGCGATCTCCTCGATGGATTTTCAAATGCTTTCCTCTTGGCACAAGATGTTCTATCTCCATCCCCGTTTCACTCTTAACCAATATCGTTCGCTTTCCTCTCCGCTTTTCGCCAACTTCCACCATACCATCGATTTCGCTCATTACTGCAGGATCCTTCGGTTTTCTTGCCTCAAATATTTCAGCAACTCTCGGCAAACCGCCTGTGATATCTTCAGTTCTTGAAATTTCTCTTGGCGTTTTGGCGAGTAAGGTACCAGCAGTCACCACGTCCCCTTCTTCTACCTCAACATGCGCCTTTTCCGGAATTGGATAGAGACCAAGTATTTTTCCTGTCTCGTCTTCAATGATGATCTGTGGGTGCAAGTCTCCTTTATGCTCCATAATCACTTTCCGTTTCACCCCGGTAGAAATGTCGGCTTCCTGTCTCATCGTCTTGCCAATTACAATATCCTCAAAACGAATCTTACCGGACATTTCGGTCAATATGGGAATCATATGAGGGTCCCACCTCGATAGCACCTGATGAGCAACTACCGCGTCATTTTCGTGAACCAATACTTCCGCACCAAGAACTATGGTATGTTTATCAATTTGTCTGCCCTTGGAATCAATGAGTAAAATTTCTCCGTTTGCATTAATAGCGACATTTTTCCCTTGTGGGTTTTTCACAACCTTTAAATTATTATACTTTACACTTCCACCACGTTTTGCCTTTATTTCAGATTCTTCCACAGAACGTGTTGCCGTTCCACCAATGTGGAATGTTTTCATCGTTAGCTGTGTACCTGGTTCTCCAATTGATTGCGCCGCAATAATCCCAACTGCCATACCTTCTTCCACCTGTTGTCCCCTGGACAAATCCATTCCATAACATTTCTTGCACAGGCCCAAGGGCATTTCACAGGTCAATGGAGAGCGAACTTTAATCTTCTCATATCCCAAGGCTTCAATCTTCTTTGCCTTTTCGTCGGTAATTAAGTCATTTTCTCTCACAATTACTTCATCTTTTACCAAGTCTACAATATTATTCCTTGCAACACGCCCCGTTATCAGCTTACTGAGCGGCACCTCCACCTTTTCTCCGCGGTAAACCACACTCTTCGTAACACCGCTGGCAGTGCCACAATCATCACCAGTTATCACAACATTTTGAGCGACATCCGCCAATTTTCTCGTCAAGTAACCAGAATCTGCGGTCTTAAGTGCTGTATCTGCCAATCCCTTTCTTGCACCATGAGTTGAGCTAAAATATTCCAACACTCCTAGCCCTTCTCTGAAATTAGCCTTTATAGGGGCTTCAATAATTTTGCCTGAAGGTTTTGCCATCAGTCCACGCATTCCGGCTAACTGCCGTAACTGCTGCGAACTGCCTCTTGCACCGGAAGACGACATAAGAAATACCGGGTTGAGATATGGTTTCCCTCCCCTCACATCGTTTTTCAGTTCATTAAGCATCTCTTCAGCAACTCTTTCTCCAGCATATGTCCATGTGTCAATAATCTGATTATATCTCTCTCCTTCTGTTATGATACCCTTCCGGTACAACTTCTGTATTTTTTCAATTTCTTCCTGAGTCTTATCGATAATCTCCTGCTTCTTCGCTGGCATTTTTATATCGGTTACCGCAAATGAGAGACCCGCTTTTGTGCACTCCTTAAAACCGATTTCCTTAATGTCATCAAGCAAATCAATGGTTTTTTCGCGTCCTAGTAATTTATAACAATCCTGAATAATCCGGCTGATACCTTTCAAATCGAGCGTATAATTATAAAATGGCATTCCGTCAGGCAATATATTATTAAATACCACGCGCCCAGCTGTTGTTTTACATAGACCATTTTTCGGTTCTTCAGTTCCAAGTTTATCTTTAATAACTTTTGTCTGTTTTATCCTTACTTCAATCTTTGCATGCAAATGCACCCTTTTCAACGCTAACGCATAGATAACCTCATTTGCATCACTGAACCTTTTAGGCTTTTCTTCTGAAACGTCCTGCAAGATCGTGGTAAGATAAGAGCAGCCAAGGACGATATCCTGCGTCGGAGTTATTATAGGTTCGCCAGAAGCAGGGGAAAAGATGTTGTTGGTCGATAACATCAAAGTAACTGCTTCAACCTGAGCTTCAATGGAAAGTGGTAAATGAACGGCCATTTGATCACCATCAAAATCCGCATTGAAACCACGGCATACCAACGGGTGCAGCTTAATTGCATTGCCCTCTACGAGGATTGGTTCAAAAGCCTGTATACCCATCCTGTGCAGCGTTGGCGCCCGGTTAAGCAATACCGGATGTCTCTTCACTACCTCTTCAAGGATATCCCATACTTCGTTATCTTTACGGCCCAACATCTTCTTTGCACTTTTGATCGTGTCTGCCAGACCCAACTCTTTCAATCTCCGTATGATGAATGGTTGAAATAATTCCAAGGCTATTTTCTTTGGTAAACCGCATTGATGCAACTTTAACTCTGGGCCAACAACAATTACCGAACGCGCCGAGTAATCAACCCTTTTTCCAAGCAAGTTTTCACGAAAACGGCCCTGTTTTCCCTTTATCATGTCGGTTAACGATTTTAAAGGTCTATTATTGCTCCCGAGGACAGGACGTTTGCCTCTGGTATTATCAAAGAGGGCATCCACCGCCTGCTGCAACATCCTCTTTTCGTTTCTTATAATTACTTCAGGGGCATTTAGGTCAATCAACTTCTTTAAACGGTTATTTCTATTAATAATCCTTCTGTATAGATCGTTTAAGTCTGACGTGGCAAAATTCCCACTTTCCAATAATACCAGTGGTCTAAGATCAGGAGGAATAACCGGAACAACACTCAGAACCATCCATTCTGGTTTGTTTCCTGAATCTCGAAATGCTTCAACAATTTCCAATCTCTTAATTATTTCCTTCGCACGCTGCTTTGACTTAGTTTGATTGAGTTCTTCACGCAGTTCTTTTGAAAGCGCTACCAGATCAAGCTTTTGCAATAAGGTGCGTATCGCTTCTGCACCCATTCCTGCCTTAAATGACTGCTCTCCATATTTCTCTTTGTTTGCCTTGAATTCCTCCTCACTCAACATCTGGTATTCGCTCAATGGTGTAGTTCCCTGATCGATTACCACATAGTCCTGAAAATAGATAATTCTTTCCAGGGATGTAGTTTTCATTCCGAGGAGAGTGCCTAAACGGGATGGCATTGCCTTAAAGAACCAGATATGCACAATCGGTGCAGCCAAATTAATGTGCCCCATGCGCTTTCTTCTCACACGGGAGTGGGTAATCTTAACACCGCAGCGATCGCAGATTATTCCCTTATGTTTTATTCCTTTATATTTACCACAAAAACACTCCCAATTCCGTTCTGGACCGAAAATGCGTTCGCAAAAAAGTCCATCTTTCTCTGCCCGATAAGTACGATAATTAATCGTTTCTGGTTTTTTAACCTCTCCGTAGGACCAGCTTCTGATGTCCTCCGGGGACGCAAGTGATACCTTCACCGAACTATATTCATTTATCTTATCGTACATTATATCAGCCATAGTAAATACCCTTTTAAAAAAGACTTCTTTTATACCTATCTCATTCCCCTGCCATAAGAAAAATGGCCACTACGACACCTTTAGGGCTTCTGTCTTTTTCTTTTCCAGCTTTAAGCTCAATCCCAACCCTGCGATTTCATTTGCCAGTACTTCAAATGATGCTGGGGTTCCCGCTTCTAAAGTATTTTCACCCTTTACCATCGATTCGTAAATCTTTGTCCTACCCTCAACGTCATCACTTTTTACCGTAAGCAACTCCTGCAAATTATGAGCTGCCCCATAAGCCTCCAGCGCCCACACCTCCATTTCACCAAACCGTTGGCCTCCAAATCGCGCCTTTCCGCCTAAGGGTTGTTGAGTTATTAACGAATAGGGCCCGGTCGCCCGTGCATGCACCTTTTCATCCACCAAATGATGGAGCTTCAGCATATACATGTAACCCACCGTAACCTTTTGCTCAAGCTGCTCACCAGTACGCCCATCGTATAAGACCGATTTGCCGTCTTCCGGTAATTCCGCCTCCTTTAAAGCAGTCCGGATTTCTTCTTCAGTCGCACCATCAAATATTGGCGTTACTGCACGAAAGCCCATCTTTTTTGCTGCTAAGCCCAAATGAGTTTCCAGTATTTGACCAACATTCATCCTGGATGGCACACCTAACGGGTTTAATAACATTTCAACCCGCGTCCCGTCTGCCAAAAATGGCATATCCTCTTCAGGAAGAATCTTTGAAATGACCCCTTTATTCCCGTGCCGACCTGCCATTTTATCACCTACCGACAACTTTCTTTTGGTAGCTATCGAAATCTTTGCTAGTTCTAATACTCCGGTAGGCAATTCGTCACCACGCTTTAAATTGTTAATCTTTCTATCTCTTTCATCTTTTAAGAATTCTATTTTTTCACAAAACTCTTTACCAATTTCTGATGCCTTCTCCTTTTTCTTTTTATTGCTGAACTCTATGTTTTCAATATCGAATTGCTCTTCCAAAGTCAGGACTGATTTAACCGGCATCCCACGCTCAATTGTATATACCTGACCCGTCTGCACATCTACCAATGGCTCCTTAATCTCCTCATTGATAGCCTTTAACATTTTGACAAATTCTTTCGAGATATTTTCATCATATTTCAATTCTATTTCACTTATGTCTTGTATAATTTTTTGTCTCTTGTCGTCAGAGAGATAGGACTTTCTTGAAAACACCTGGGTATTTATCACGATACCTTCCATTCCAGAAGGAACCTCTAAGGATTCGTTCTTAACATCCTCTCCAGCCCTCCCAAAAATAGCATGCAACAACTTCTCTTCCGGAGACAACTCACTCCTGCTTTTTGGCGCAATTTTGCCAACCAAGATATCCCCTGGTTTTACCTTTGTTCCAATTCGTATTACCCCATTCTCATCAAGGTTACTTAACGCCTTCTCTGACACGTTAGGAATATCACGCGTAAACTCCTCCCTGCCAAGCTTGGTTTCCCTGATTTCCACCTCAAATTCATCCCTGTGTATGGAAGTAAAACGATCGTCTTTCAGCAAGGCCTCACTAATGACAATGGCATCTTCAAAGTTGTATCCATCCCAGGTCATAAATGCAACCAATACATTTTTCCCGAGACTTAGCTCTCCGTTGCAGGTAGCGGCCCCGTCTGCTATAACCTCTCCTTTTTTTACCTTCTGACCATGAGCAACAATCGGCTTTTGGTTCAGGCACGTCCCTTCATTCAAACCGACAAACTTTCTCAGTTTATAAGCATCTCGATCATCAATGATAATTTCATCAGCCGTTACTTTTGTTACCGCTCCCGCATTAATTGCCTGAACAGTCATACTCGAATTTTGCGCGACAAACCGTTCCATCCCCGTTGCTATTATTGGCGGTTCAGTTCTCGCAAGAGGGACTGCCTGCCTTTGCATATTCGATCCCATGAGCGCCCTGTTTGCATCACTATGTTCAAGAAAGGGTATTAAGCTTGCTGATACCCCTACCAACTGCTTAGGAGAAACATCCATATAATTTATGTCTTTGATATTCACCTGGTGGAAGTCGCCATTATACCGGCAAAGCACCGCTTCTTTTTCCATCTTTTCTTTACCTTTTATAATTACATCCGCAGGCGCTATTATTCTATTTTCTTCTTCATCTGCGCGAAGATACGTGATTTTTTCAATAATTTTTCCTTTATCGATGATACGATATGGAGTAATCAAAAACCCATACTCATCAGTCGTCGCATATATGCTCAAAGAAGCGATTAAACCAATATTTGTGCCTTCAGGCGTTTCTATAGGACAAACTCTGCCATAGTGCGACACATGAACGTCTCTAACTTCAAACCCTGCCCTTTTTCTGTTCAATCCACCTGGTCCTAACGCGCTCAACCTTCTTTCGTGGGTTAACTGCGCTAATGGATTCGTCTGATCGAGTACCTGGGACAACTCACTTCTGCTGAAAAAATAGTCAATCGCTGAAAAAATCGCTTTCGAATTTACCAGCGAACGCGGTGTCAACTGTTCAGAATCTTTTACACTCAATCTCTCCTGCACCGTTCTTCGCAATTTCAGAAAACCCTTACGCAACTCCTCACCTGCCAACTCATCAATAGTGCGCAACCTCCTGTTTCCTAAATTGTCGATATCATCAACCGATACATTCGGCTCACCTCTCCGCAACTTCATGATGTACCGAATAGCCTCCACATAATCTTCCTTTTGCAGGGTCATCTCGACTTCATTAATGTTATGCCCCATTTTTCGATTTAATCTGAATCTTCCAACAGCGCCCAACCTGTACCGTTTTACATCAAAGAACTTATCATAAAACAACTGGCGTGCTTTTTCTACCTGTTGGGGATTACCAGGACGGAAGCGGGCATAAATTTTTAGCAGGGCGTCCTCGTGAGATTTTGTAAAATCTGACTCTAGAGAATTCAATATCAACAAATCATCCGTCTTTTTTATTACTTCTATCTTTTTAATTTCCAAATCGACAACCGCCTTGATTGTGGTATCAGACATCTGCCTGCCCGCCTCAAGCACGATTTCACCTGTTTGCGGATTAACGATCTTTTCTACGGTATATCTGCCCCGTAACTTTGAGGCAGCGGCAAAGTCAGGAATCTTTACCGTTTCCGTTTCATAAAAAAGCCTGATGATGTCCTCATCATTGGTGTATTTTTCCGACAATGCCCTGAGAAAGCACGTGGCAGGCAATTTCCCACTCTGATCGATTTTTACCGTTAAAATATCTTTTTTGCCAACCTCTAGTTCAATCCAGCTTCCTCTTTCAGGAATGATTCTACAGGAATGCAATCTTTTTTCGGCATGAAATTCTTCAATAAAATCAATCCCGGGTGAACGATGCAACTGAGTCACTATTACCCGTTCAGTACCGTTAATAATAAACTCACCACCACCAATCATCACAGGAATTTCGCCTACATACACCTCCTCCTCAATAGGTTCTGCCTTATTCAACCGCAGCCAAATCCGAAAAGGACACCCATAGGTCAAGCGCAATTGCCTGCATTCATCTTGCGTATATCTTGGCTTTCCAAGCTCATACTTGATGTAATCCAATGACATAGTCCCGTCATAATTGCTGATGGGAAATATCTCACGCAGTATTGCTTCCACTCCCTGATTTTTCCTTTTAGAAGCAGGAACATCAGCTTGCAAAAAATTTCGGTAAGCTCTCGTTTGAATCTGTATGAGATTCTGAATCTCCACCACATCTTCAACCTTACCATAATTTCGGATTTCCATATTATTCCTGTATTTTCAAGCCCAAGATACTAGAACGATTATTTTATTTCCACTTTGGCACCAGCCGCCTCGAGCGATTTCTTGATCTTCTCTGCGTCTTCCTTGGTTACCCCTTCCTTTACCGTTTTCGGAGCGCCTTCGACTAGGTCTTTCGCTTCTTTTAATCCCAGATTCGTTTCAGCGCGAACGGCCTTGATAACCTGGATCTTATTTGCGCCACCATCCTTTAAAATCACATCAAACGCCGTTTTCTCTTCAGCAGCGGCTGCCTTACCTTCCGCCGCAACCGATGCGCCCGCTGGCACCGCGGCGACAGCAGCAGCTGAAACACCAAATTTCTGCTCAAACGCCTTCACCAGCTGAGATGCCTCCAGCAATGACATGCCGGCAACCAAATCCAACACCTGCGCAATTTTGCCTGAAGGCTCAACTGCCTTTTCTTCGCTAACCTGAGTCATTTTATCCTCCCACCTTAATACGAATTCCTCAAAAAAACTATACACCCTCTTTTTCTTTTTTGTCTTTCATGGCCTGGAATACCGTTACCAGACCCCGCAAGACAGCATTAAAGGCACCAGCAACTCCCACAATTGGCGCATGAATACCCGTAATTATTTGAGTACGAAGCACCGGCATCGACGGAAGCTTTGCCAAATCATTGATATCGTGAACAGAAACCATTGCACCATCAACCAATCCACCTCGCAAGCTTAAAAGTGGTATTTTTTTTACCCATTCAATGGTTTCCTTTGCCATAAGAACAGGATCATCATCCCCTGTGATAATGGCAGTTGGGCCCTTTAAAAGATCGACAATCCCGTGAACCCCAATTTCTTTAAATGCAATTCCTGCAAGCGAATTTTTAACAATGCCCAAGCTGATCTTCTTTTTCCGCAGGTCTTTTCGCAGTTGATCGAATTCCAATGCCGTAATACCCTGATACCCAGCGACCAGATAATTCGATTTGCCACGATAGCTGGAAACCATTTCTTTTACGATAGCTTCTTTAATCTCATTTGCCATTGCTTTATTTAATTCCCTTCACCTATTTTGTTTCCCGACTTAAACCTCTAACATTATCCCTGGGTTCATCGTGGAAGATACGGATACTTTTTCAATAAATACCCCTTTAGCGGAGGCTGGACGAGAGTTAACTATCTGTTTCACAAATGCATTTATATTATCTTCCAGGTCTTTGTCTGAAAAAGAGACTTTTCCTACAATCGTATGCACGTTCCCCCCAGCGTCGGTCCTGTATTCTATTTTACCCGCCTTAAACTCTTTAACCGCCGTCTCAATATCATCAGTAACCGTGCCAGATTTTGGAGAAGGCATTTTACCCTGAGGACCAAGAACCCTTCCTAGCTTGCCGACCAACCGCATCATATCAGAAGTTGCTATTGCCACATCAAAATCAGTCCATCCGCCTTCGACTTTTTTCACAAGCTCTTCCGCCCCAACCTCATCAGCCCCTGCTTTTTTCGCTATTGTTGCCTTCTCCCCGGCAGCAAAAACAATCACCTTAAGGCTTCTGCCTATGCCTTTGGGCAATGAAACAGAGCCTCGGATAAGCTGGTCAGACTGTTTTGGATCTATGCCTAACTTCATTGCAACTTCAACGCTCTCATCAAATTTCGCTCGTTTAAAAGACTTAAGCAACTTAATTGCTTCTTTTAACTCGTATTTTTTTTCCGAGTCAACAATCTTTTTTGATTCTACATATCTTTTACTTCGTTTTGACATCTGAGTGATTTCCTTTCAGACAACCTGTCGCCCTTTTTTACAACCAGAGGCGTCAATCCACAACCCTGACCCCCATGTTACGGGCAGTTCCTTCTATCACTTTTGCAGCGGCTTCCAAATCATCCGCATTTAAATCTGCAAGTTTTCTGCTTGCAATTTCCTTCAATTGCTGCCTAGTTACCTGGCCAACCTTTTGCTTGTTTGGCTCGGCAGAACCTTTAGCAACACCAGCCAATTGCTTTATAAGCACAGAGGCAGGTGGAGACTTCAAAATAAACGTAAATGATTTATCTTTAAAAACAGTAATTTCAACAGGGGTCACCATCCCCTGCAAATCCTTTGTCTTATCATTAAACTGTTTAACAAACTGCCCTATGTTAACCCCATGCTGGCCTAAAGCAGGACCCACTGGCGGCGCAGGCGTTGCCTGCCCTCCAGGGCACTGCAATTTAATTTTTGTTAAAATCTCTTTCGCCATGTTCTACTCCTGCTATCAAATTGCCTCAACCTGCCAATACTCTAACTCAACGGGCGTTGCCCTGCCAAAAACTGTAAGCATTACCTTTACCCGACCGCTGGCCGGCAACACCTCCTCAATAATTCCGTCGTAATTCTCAAACGGACCCTCTTTCACCCTCACCTTTTCACCCTCGCGGAACTCAACCTTTGCACGGGGTTTTTCCTCTTTATGCTCCACCTCTGATAATAATTTTTCAACTTCATAGCTCGCCATGGGCACGGGTCTGCTTTTCCCTCCTATAAAATCACCGGCACCAGGCGTCTCACGAACCAGGAACCAAACCTCTTTCGGTATCATCCCTTGCTCATCAACCTCAACCTCTGCCATGATATACCCAGGATAAATTTTTCTTTCGGTAATTTTTTTCTTCCCACCTTTAATCTCTGAAACTTTTTCACTGGGCACCAAAACGGTAGAAACCACTCCCTCTAAACCACGCGCCTTGATAAGTTCAATCAAACTCTCCCGAACCTTATCCTCTTTATTACTTTGAACACGCAAGACAAACCATTGCTTAGGCATTTATGAACCTATAGAAGAAAACACGGCAAAAAGCATATATTATTATTGTAAAAAACTTACACAAGCTTATTTCTCATCGGGAAGGAATTAAAAGAGTTGAATAGTTATGAGGAACCTCTTTAATTCAATAACAACACTATGAGGGGCACTATACTTAATTTTTCATTACAGCTAGCTATGCTACAACATCTAGAGCACGCCGATATACTCCATTATTATTGATACAAACCAGTCGACACCCAATACAAACACCCCAATAACAATCACTGATACAAGAACAACTGCCGTGGAACCAACCAATTCATATTTTGTCGGCCATGAGACCTTTTGCAACTCCCCCTGGGTTTCAATTAAAAACTCAACAGTTTTTTTACCACCACTATCCAGTGGCCTGATCTTTGTTTCAAGACCAGCAACAAAAATACAGATAAAAAAACCCAAAAAAAGAAACAGAACGATCGAACACACCAAACCCCACGTTAAACCAATATCAACCAAGGGAACCTTGGCAGCCCCCGCAATATTTGGCAAATCTACCAACGCATTGTACAGCGACAACGACGCAAAGAGCGCAAGGATACCCAAGGCAATCCCGACCGTAATTCTACTGTATAAACCTACACCTTTTCGATAAACACTAAAAAACGACATATTAAGTCCCACATATGGCAGGTCTGGAGGGACTCGAACCCCCAACAGCCGGATTTGGAGTCCGGTGCTCTACCAATTAGAGCTACAGACCTTTATTTTCAAGAAACCTTTATAATATCAAACACAACCTTATTTTTTGTATTCCTTATGACTCGTGTGCTTCCGACAAGATCTGCAAAACTTCATTAGCTCCAGCTTTTCCGTTTGCTGCGTTTTCTTTGGCGTTCGATAATTTCTGTTCGAACACTCCTTACATACCATAGTCACATATTCGCGCATCGCACTTTCCCAATGTTTTTATTCAATAATTTTTGTAACGACTCCAGCGCCAACCGTCTTTCCGCCTTCCCGAATGGCGAACCTCAACCCCTCATCCATCGCCACCGCCGTTAACAACTCAACATTCACCTTCACATTATCACCGGGCATCACCATCTCCGCCCCACCCGTCAAACTCACCACACCCGTCACATCCGTCGTCCTGAAGTAAAACTGCGGCCGATACCCATTAAAGAACGGCGTATGCCTACCACCCTCTTCCTTCGTCAGAATATACGCCTCCGCCTCATACTTCTTGTGCGGCGTTATACTCCCAGGCTTTGCCAACACCTGACCGCGCTCCAGATCCTCCTTCTCCACACCCCTCAACAATACCCCAAGATTATCGCCAGCCTGACCCTCATCCAGCGTCTTATTAAACATCTCCACCCCAGTCACCACCGACTTCTTCACATCCGGCTTGATCCCAACGATATCCACCTCTTCACCCACTTTCACACGACCGCGCTCCACCCTGCCCGTCCCTACCGTGCCACGACCCTTAATACTAAACACATCTTCCACCGACATCAAAAACGGCTTGTCTATCTCCCTCACCGGATCAGGTATATACGCGTCCACTGCCTCCATCAACTTCAATATCGGCCCGCAATTCGCGCACGTCGCACTACCACACCCACACTCATTCGCCTTAAGCGCAGAACCCCTCACCACCGGTATCTCGTCACCAGGAAAATTATACTTGCTCAACAACTCCCTTACCTCCATCTCCACCAAATCCAGCAACTCCTTGTCTTCAAGCATATCCACCTTGTTCATAAACACCACAATCCTCGGCACACCAACCTGCCTCGCCAAAAGTATATGCTCCCGCGTCTGCGGCATCGGACCATCCGGCGCACTCACCACCAATATCGCACCGTCCATCTGCGCAGCCCCCGTTATCATGTTCTTCACATAATCCGCATGACCAGGACAATCAACATGCGCATAATGCCTCTTCTGCGTCTCATACTCCACATGGGATATCGCTATCGTTATCCCTCTCTCCCTCTCCTCCGGCGCCTTGTCTATCGAATCGTACGGCCTCTCCTTTGCCAACCCCTGCTTCGCCAATACATGCGTTATTACCGCCGTCAACGTCGTCTTACCATGATCCACATGCCCTATCGTTCCCACATTCACATGCGGCTTCGTTCGCTTAAATACCTCTTTACCCATCGTATCAAACTCCCCCTATTTCTTCCCTGTGCAATTTATATTTTAATGCTATAATATTTCATATTCTATGGAGCTGCTGATGGGATTTGAACCCATGACCTCGTCCTTACCAAGGACGTGCTCCACCGCTGAGCTACAGCAGCAAAGATTTTTGAAAACCGCATGTATAAGACAGACACACCTTATTCTTACTTACATTAAGCGGAGAAGTCGAAAAATATAACAAATAGCAAATCAAATGTCAAACACAAATATATATTTTTTATGAAAAACTGCTTAACAAGAGCGGGCGATGGGAATCGAACCCACATGACTAGCTTGGAAGGCTAGGGCTCTACCATTGAGCTACGCCCGCACAACAGAACGAATGAGAACTTTGATTAAGTATGGTGGGTGGAGGAGGATTCGAACCTCCGAAGGCTATGCCAACAGATTTACAGTCTGTCCCCTTTGGCCACTCGGGAATCCACCCTTTAAGCCCTTCTTGTGCATACCAAAGCTACCGTTATGGAGCTAGCGGTGGGACTCGAACCCACAACCTGCGGTTTACAAAACCGCTGCTCCGCCGTTGAGCTACGCTAGCTCAGAAAAGGAGATATATTATCAAAACATTACAATTATTCAAGGAAAATTTACCGTCATTATCAAATATTGCACAGGTATCCTTCGTAATTCCGCCTGACCTCATCAATACTGTCGGTTCCAAATTTCTCTAAAAATGCCCTGGCAATTTCAAAAGCAACCATGGCTTCGCACACAACCGAGGCAGCGGGAACAGCGCATACATCAGATCTTTCATACGTAGCGGCAATCGGTTCTTTGGTCAGCAAATCCACGGATCGCAATGGTTTTTTCAAGGTTGGGATAGGTTTCATGTATGCCCGCACCACAACCGGCTCTCCATTGCTGATACCTCCTTCTATCCCTCCTGCGTTATTGGTCCGCCTTCTAAATCCGCCCGTTACCGGCTTATTCTGCCGAGGCTTTTCATAAAAAATTTCGTCATGCACCTCCGAACCGAATCTCTTGGCTGCGTTACAGCCCATGCCCAGCTCTACGCCCTTGATAGCCTGAATAGACATCACTGCATAGGCAAGCCGAGCATCCAATTTCAGATCCCACTGAGTGTGGCTTCCTAAGCCTACCGGCAATCCATACGTAATCACCTCAATAACGCCTCCGAGAGAATCTCCCTTTTCTGCCGTTTGTCTGATCTTTTCCACGATTTTGTCTTCGATTCCCTGATCGATGCAATAGAGAGGACTTTTATCGCGTATGGCCCTTGCGACATCCAGATCTTTCCGGTGAAGAAATTTATCTGACGTTATTCCTCCGATTCCCTGTACATACCCAAACACCACAATTCCAAAGGAAGCCAGCAATATCTTTGCCACCGCTCCGGCGGCCACGCGTGCGGCAGTTTCCCTTGCGCTTGCCCGTTCCAATATATTGCGCGCATCCTGCTCATGATATTTGATAACACCCGATAAATCGGCATGACCAGGCCTGGGACGAATAACAGCCGGCAACTCATCAATTTTATGATCGCGGTTTTTGATCATTAAACAAAGGGGACTCCCTATGGTTGTATTTTTTCTGATTCCACAAAGAATTTCCACGCTGTCATCCTCGATCTGCATCCTCCCGCCCCTGCCCATCCCCCCCTGTCTTCGTTTCAACTCATCATTGATTACCGGTGTATCAATGAATACCCCTGCAGGAAATCCCTCTATGATCGCAATCAGACATTTCCCGTGGGATTCACCGGCAGTTTTAAAGTACAGCATCCGTCGTCTCCAAAACAATAAACGTATTATTTCATTGCTTAAAATAATTTAGATATGCTAGAATTGCGTGATTATATATTTAACCATGAAAAATAACAATGTAAATCCTCTCTATGTACAAACTCTTCATTAGCCTGCGATATCTCCGCAGCAGGAAGATCTCGTTTTTCGCCATCGCCGGAGTGGCCGTGGGGGTAATGACCCTAATCGTCGTGCTCTCCGTCATGAACGGCTTTGACCAGGAACTCCGGAGCAGGATAAGGGGCACACTGGCACATATTATTATCTTGAAGGGCGGGATGTACGGGCTTGAAGATCACCAACACGTCATGGAAAAGGTTAAAAGCTTTGACCACGTTGTTGCGTGTGCTCCCTATATAGAAGGGCCAGCGCTTATCAAATTGAGAAACCGAAGGGAGTTTGTCTACTTTAAAGGGATAGACCCTCACGCAGAATCAGACGTGAGCGATTTTCGGTCTTATATCGCCCCCTTTGGAAACCAACCGGAGGACTTATTGCAAGTCCATGGCGAAAAAAAAACTGCCAGCGTCTTTGGCGGTTCAGAATTATTCAGGCTTGGACCGGGTGAACCGGAAAAAGATACGGGAAGCTTTATTCAAAACGGCGAACAGATCGTGCTCGTCACCTTAAAAGAATGGGATAAGATCAGCGTAAAGGCGTTTGCAGTCGTCGGGAAATTCAGATCTGGCATGTATGATTTCGATAAGAATTACGTGTACATCCCCCTTGCGGTAGCGCAGGAATTAACCGGCTCAAGGGAAAAAAATGCCGTCTCCGGCATAAGCGTTAAATTAGATGATTATCGCTTTGCAAACGAGGTGCGGGACCAACTGCAGGCCGCATTGGGTCTTGAATATTATGTTCAAACCTGGGAAGACGCGAGAAAGACCTTTTTAACTGCTGTAATGATGGAAAGGCGTGTAATGGCGCTCATCCTGTTCTTCATCCTGGTGGTTGCCGGATTCAACATCCTTGCAATCCTCACTATGATTGTCCTCGAAAAATCCAAAGACATCGGCATCCTCAAGGCGCTCGGCACAACCACCCAGGGAGTCATGTCCATCTTCCTCTTGCACGGCCTGCTTATTGGCAGCATGGGTGCATGCCTCGGAGTCGCTGCAGGCCTGTCGATTGCGCTACGGATTAACTGGCTGGAAAACGTATTATATAATACTACCGGCTGGAGGCCATTTCCGCCGGAGGTCTACTATTTTAACCAGATACCCACCGTAGTAAGTCCGACGAGCATTCTTATCACCGCAGTCATTGCCGTCGTAAGCAGCGTGGTATTTAGCATCTACCCGGCGTTGCGGGCTGCGCGGTTAGACCCCGTCGTAACATTGCGCTATGAATGACCACCGCCCTTTTCCCTTTTCATAAGATACTATTGACAGGCTACAAGATAGCTGTTAATATTTTTCCTGACTTGGTTTTTGGCCGTATCACGCAGATAATCTCCAAATAGGTTATTCACGTTTTCCCTATGATAAATTACTACGATATTCTTGAAGTGCATTATGAGGTAAGTACCGACGAACTAAAACGTTCGTTCAGAACCCTTATTAAAAAATATCATCCGGATATCCACGGTCAAAACAAGCTTTGGGCTGAATCCAAAACAAAGACTATTATCCAGGCATATAAAACCCTTTCCAACTCCACATCACGTGAACACTACGACAAGCGCTACAAGCATCTCTTATATACCTACAGCAAGCACAAACCACGGGAAAAAACCGAAACAACCGCAGCAACGGGTGCTGTTCAGGAACACGTCCGCACCATTTTCACAGACCTTTTAAACGGTCATATACACCACGCCATTAAAAATCATGAACGTCTCTTAAAAGATTACGCCGGTGTTGATTTTTTTTCATCATTAAACAAACGCGACTCTATTGACTGCCTCTTTCTCCTCGCCGAGGCGTATGAAAAACTCGATAAATTCGATATGGCCATCAGCCTTTACGAATTTATCCTTGAAAAGGGCAAAGGCAATACCCACCGCAGTCACTTGCTCCACGAGGTGAAAGAACGCATAAGAAACATCTATTGCCGGCATCTGGCACGCCGCGCTGCTCCCGAAAAAGCCCTGGGTTATTATGAAAAGGTGCTCAGACTCAAACTATATAAAAATGAAAATGCCTTTATTCATAAAAAGATAGCCGAGTGTTACCTCACATTAAAGGCATATGAAAATGCCCTACGGCACCTCAATATTGCCTTGTCATTAAAACCGAACCTCCAGGGCGCTCACAAACTCAAGACAAAACTCAAGCAACATATCCCAGATTTTGCCTTATAACCATGAAGCATAAAATTACCCCACTCCTTACGACAAACATTCCAGACCTCACTTTATGCAACCGCGGTAAAGTCCGGGATATCTATGAAATCAATAATACCTTACTCATTGTGGCAACAGACCGCATCTCGGCCTTTGATGTTATCCTGCCCAGCGGCATTCCTTACAAAGGACAGGTACTTACCGGACTCTCTGAATTCTGGTTCAACTATACCTCTCGTATCATAGAAAACCACTTGATTACCACTCACATAGAACAAATGGGCAACCCGGTAATATCGCAGCACAAAGACATCCTGGCAGGCAGGGCTATGCTGGTAAAGAAAGTGAAGGTCATTCCCGTAGAGTGTGTCGTTCGCGGTTATCTGGCAGGCTCCGGATGGAAGGAGTACCAAAAAACCCATTCCATTTGTGGCATAAAACTGCCGGCGGGGCTCAAAGAATCGGATCCGCTTCCTGAGCCTATCTTTACTCCATCCACGAAGGCGACCATTGGACACGATGAAAATATCACTTTTTCAAAAGTTACTGACATGATTGGTAAAAATCTCGCCGAAGAATTGAAAGAAAAAAGCATGAAACTGTATCTCCTCGCCCGCGACTATGCGCTTGACCGGGGCATTATTATCTGCGACACCAAGTTTGAATGGGGTATTACAGAGAAGAATACAACGATACTCATCGACGAGGCGCTTACGCCAGATTCCTCACGCTTTTGGCCACAAGACGGCTATGTGCCGGGAAAACCCCAGCACTCTTATGACAAACAGTTTATCCGTGACTACCTTGAGAGCGTCCATTGGGACAAGAAACCACCGGCACCAACGCTCCCACCCGAAATTATCCAAAAGACTTCAGAAAAATACCTCAATGCCTACAAAGCCCTGACGGGACAAAATCTGTTGTAGGCTCTTGCGGAAGGAAAGAATCCCACTCATGCAAACAGCTCCACACGATTTACAGAACTATTGTAATATTGCGCGCGAGGCCGCCCTGAAGGCAGGGGTTATTTTAAAAGAGCACTTCGGAAAGGTAAGCGCTTCCATGATCAATGAAAAGGCCAAAAACGATTACGTCACTGATGTAGACAAAAAATCTGAAGACATCATTAAAAGTTACATCAAGTCTCATTTCAAGAACCATGACATCCTGGCGGAAGAATCCCTGGCAGAAAGAAATTCGTCTGAATTTTTGTGGATCATAGACCCCCTGGATGGCACTATGAACTATATTCACGGTCTGCCGGGTTTTGCCGTTTCCATCGCCTTAGAGATCGAGGGGAATCTCGCAATGGGTCTTATCTACGAACCGCTGAGAGAAAGTATCTATTCTGCAATACGGGAACAAGGCTCTTTTAAAAACAACAAACGTATCCATGTCTCCCGCGTGGAAACCATGGCTTCTACCCTGATCGCAACGGGCTTTCCCTTTCGGATAAAAGACATTATCGATTCCTACCTCAGGGTATTAAAAGATTGTTTTCTGCGCGCCCGTGGTATCAGGAGGGGAGGTTCCGCCTGCCTTGACCTGGCTTATACCGCAGAGGGGATCTTTGGCGGTTTTTTCGAATGCGCCCTCTCGCCATGGGACGTAGCTGCGGGCGCGCTTCTGGTGACAGAAGCGGGCGGTGTGGTCACAGACTTCAAGGGTGGTAACCGTTATTTAAAAACCGGCAATATCGTCGCTGGTACGAAGGGAATTCAGCATGAGATGCTCAAGATCATCCAGGCAACCTTTACAAATTGACGACCACACACCGGGTCTGACATTCCTTAAAAAGCTAGTGTAGAGACATATTAATAACGAAACATATAAATACTGTTTTGCGGCGCGATATAATTATAATTGTCCACAATATATAATTCGTAATTAATATGTCTGTATACTAGTGTTTACTTGCATAAATAACTTAAATATTGTAGACTCTGTTTTATTTCTTACAAAGGGGGACTACAATGGCAAGAAAAGCACCAATACCTTATTGTTCCGAGAGTGATTGGCAGACTCTATATGAGTGGGTCAATAGTCGGGGTATGGAATGGCGGCTTGTTGAGCGCGCCAGAATCATTAAAAAGCTACTTGAGGGGGAACAGGTGCAAAAGGTGGCCAGAGATATAGGGACATCTTGGCGCGGCCTTTGGCCGCAACCAAAGTGTGATTTTTAGTCTATTATAAGGTATAGTATTATCCTCGTAAATAGTAATCAGACAATTTAGAGGGTACTACAATGAAGAAGTTGATGGAATTATATCGAGACAGAATCATGGGTGCAATAAGCGGTCTGGACAGGATTCGTTTTCGAGGGACATTGAGGTGGTTGGCCAGTGAGCGGGGGCTGAGCACATACATGAGTTATGCGAGGATTTTGCTGAAGGATTTTTCCGATTGGGTCAATGGTCTTACGGCACAGGTGCGGGAGAGTTGTGAATCGCGGGCGAAAGATTTGGGTATTGAGGTGAGATATTTGGCAAGCAGCGGTGTTGATAAGGATAAGCTGGCTCGCCAGATTGCGAAGGACAAGAGGATTACAGAAGGCTCCATCTGTCTGTTGAGTGTGGTAGAGCCTTGTATTGCGCCGAAGGTTAAGGGCAACAAGGCCAGCAAGAAGCTCAAGTTGGTGATGGAGCCCCGCAAGTGTGTCTTTGTGTATCATTATTTTAACGATCCGGTGTTTGGCTTTGGTCATGTCCGGATTCAGAGTTGGGTACCGTTCAATATCTTCATTTGTCTCAACGGTCGTCATTGGCTGGAGCGGCAACTTCAGAAACAAGGTATTGATTATGTCAAGGACGGCAACTGTTTTGTACGTATAGAGGATATTGCAGTTGCGCAGGCACTGCTGCATGAGCAGCTCAAGACGGACTGGGCGAAGCTGCTGAACGGGCTTGCGTTGGGCAGTTGCCCGGCATTGTCGCAGGTAGTTCGTCCGTTGGAGCCGGAGTATTACTGGTCGGCGGATGAAACGGAGTGGGCGACGGACATCATGTTTAAATCGGTTGCGGCGTTGGAGGAATTGTTTCCGTCGTTTGTTCATCATGCGATGCGGGTTTGCGACAGTCCTTCGGTGATGAAGTATTTGGGTAGGCGCAGCCTTACAGGCAGTATCCCCGATGAGGTTATCAGCGACTATCGAAGACGCTATGAAGGTATACGGGTCAAGCACAGGGTGAATTATAATTCCGTGAAGATGTATAACAAGAGCGGGAGTCTGTTGCGTATAGAGACAACGATCAATAATACGCGGGACTTTAAGGTCTTTCGGAGTCCCAATGATGATGAAGGCAAACCTGCGTCATGGCAGAAGATGCGTAAGGGAGTAAGTGATCTTCATCGACGGTGTGAGGTAAGTCAGCAATGCAATGATCGTTATGGGGATGCCTTGGCGGCGGCTCAGGTAGAGGAGAAGCTGAAGGAAGTGGTGTGCGGGGCTTGTAACAAGGTTGCCAAAGAGGGCAAGAGGTATCGGGGTTTGAATCCCTGGCAGCAGGATGATTACCGGATGCTGATGTTCCTGTCCAAAGGTGAGAACGCGATAAACGGATTCCGCAACCATGATTTGCGTAAGTGGCTTTACGGGGAATCAGAACAAGCCGGCAAGGATCAGCAAAAGAAGTATTCCGGTCGTACGACCCGACGAATAAAGCTGCTGCGGGCACACGGCCTAATCCGCAAAGTTCCGCGGGCCAACCGCTATGTTTTGACGGAGAAAGGCCAGAAGTTCTCTTGTTCGCTGATGACTGCTTCAGCCCTTGATATTAAAGCGCTTACGGAAATGGCTGCATGAAAAACACTCAGAAAAAACAAGAAGTTGATGAATAGTAGTATGCATACATCTTAACTATTTTGAAATTAATGTCAATAATTAAGCATGGTGTCCCCCAGAATTCCCAACTTATCTTTACCAGGTTTGAGTCGCGGAATCGATGGTAACGGCCAATGTGGCACGCAGCCAGCTGAATTTCTCCTTCATGAAATCAAAATCTGGTCCGGATGTTATGAACGTCGCCTTTCCCTTGATTAAGAAACCGGCACCTGCGCCATGCAAGCCCTTAACCTTGCTGCTTCCCAGCGTAATCAGCACATTGGGGTTGTAGGCAATATTAGCCTCTGTTTTATGCATGTAACCTGCCGGAATAAACAATCGTCCGTCTGATGATATTCTGATGTAGCTATTCCAGGTGTTGACCATATGCGGTCCATCCTTTCCCACGGTCGCAATGGCAACGACACCATCCTTTTTCATAATTTCCAGCAGTTTTTCCGGGATCATCGTGGTACCTCCTTTTGTTTGGTTTGTTGTTTCGTCTAATGACAAAGTTCAGCAGCAGGCGAAGCCCGTCCGCTGGAACGACTTGTTAGATGCCCTCTATCCTCTTTTTTATTAAAGCAGGGCTTCTCCTGCCATGAATTCATGAATTACAGTAAGGACTATTGTCTTTTCTTTTTCAACAAGATAAATAATTTTGTATGGAAACCTTTTGATGAGGTGTTTTCTTGTTCCTTTATATTCCAACGAAACGAATGGACTTCTGGATTTCTCTCTATGAACTTAAGGCCCGCATCGACCTGCAGCAGGAAGTCATATCCCAACTCCAGCCTTTTGTCTTCGTACCAGGAAAACGCTTCCTTCAAGTCATTTTCGGCTTCAGGTCTGATTATAACTTTGTATTTCACTGCTTAGTCACTATCCTTCTGTAAACATCTTCCCATGGAGAACCTAAATCAGAATTTCTATGGTAAGCCTCCAATCGTTCATCAATTATCTTTTTTTCCTCCTCTGTTAATTCTATCGCCTCCGGTTCGTTGGCAATAGTATCCCAAATGTCCTCTACGAGCTGAATTCTTTCAGGTATTGACAATGCAAGGATGTCTGTTGTTGTTATCTCCTTCATTTTTACCTCCATATTGTTATTTTCATCTAACGACCAAGCTCACCGGCCTGCGCACACCGAGCCCGGAAGCAATAAGCGCCGCCGTTGGGCGCGGGTCCGGCGCAGCGGCTTGTTAAGCCGGTTGGTGGAAAAGCCTTTCGGCCGCATATTGCCAACCGCTGTGAAAGGTGCGCGATGCGCACCCTACCAGGCTGATTTGTTATGCTTTTTTATAGATTAAGCTCTTTAGCAACCTTATCAAGAGGAGTAGTCGGCTGGTCCTTTGATTCTTCTTTTTCTTTTCTCAGCTCTTTTAGATCTTCAAAATCTTCTAATGCTTCTTCGATTTGCAAAAACTCCTCATAGGACAAAACAACAAATTCTTTTTTACCGTCTTTTTCAATAATTTGTGGATGAAGGGTCATGACCGTCTCCTAATTATATGCTTCTCTTCGATGGCGAGTACGATAAATGATTATTTTTTCTTCCTCTACCTCGAAAAGAATGCGCCAGTCTCCAACTTGCATTCTATACTCTGGAGTATGATTGGTCAATTTCTTTACGTCTCCCTGAAGATTATCTTCAAGAAGCTTCAGCTTTTCAACGATCCTCTTCCCATCTGCTTTGGGAATGTTTTTCAAATCTTTAATTGCTTTCGGTTTTAATTAAATGAGGTATTTCATCAATATTTATTTGGCTGAACGACAAAACTCAGTGGCTGGCACGGCTTTTTGTGCCAGTTCGCTGGAGTGATTTGTTAGGAGACTTTTTTATTTTTACAGAATCTAAATATGACGTGTCGGGACATATATCCTGCTCATGCGGCCATACGACAGTTCCATGTGCCGCCCTCGCCTGTTGAAAATAAATTTTGTCTTTCAACTCGGTGAATACACCGAAATTAAGCAAAGGACTGCAATCGTACATGCCAACCTCACCATTTGAGAAGGTTATCTCGAGTTTATAGTCATCTCTTGCCTTTACTGCTTTTACTCTTGGATTCATAGTTGGAATTCGGGTAGAGTAGGGAACTGGCTATCTATAGTTTAGGTTGGCCTATCTGTTTCTGCCCCTTTCGTCTGGCAGTGCCTCAGTAGCCTCACCATGCTATTTCGCCAGTCCTCCCTCATCAAACCGTGCTT
>WBZR01000775.1_pt1 | contig 46643 bp, 45 predicted proteins | sample 5204231 | NCBI WGS metagenome assembly WBZR01 (sample SAMN12412403, study PRJNA552823) | activated sludge metagenome | isolation source: activated sludge from anammox sidestream of wastewater treatment plant... | place: USA: Virginia | collected 2017-08 | reverse complement strand
GAGCCGAGCAGGCGCGCGCCGATCGCGTCCTGCAGCTGGAACAGCGGGATGAACGCGACCGTGCCGAGCATGAAGAACAGGTAGGTGGCCGGCACGAACACGCGGCGCGGGAAGCGCGCCACCATCGCGCCGAACGGCGGCGCCAGCACCAGTGTGGCGATGAAGGTGGCCAGGTAGAAGACCGGCAGTCCGGTCGAGCCGACCGCCGCCGACAGCTGGTCGCGCACCGGCCGCAGCACGTAGTAGGCGGCCAGCACGCAGAAGAAGTACACGAAGGCGACCGCGACGGCGAACCATTCGTGACGCTGGATGGCAAGTCGGTGGCTGGACACGCAGCGATCCGTTCAGGTCCCGCGCAAGCCTAGCATGTGCCTGCGCGTGCTCGCCGCAGCGGGCTGCCCGTCACGCCGAGTGCCGCCGGGTCGCCATGAATGCGGCGAACATTGCGCAGCCGATGGCGATGGTGGCGGGCAGTCCCCAGGTGTCGCTCCACTGCATGCCCAGGCCGACACTGGCCGGGCCGACCAGCGCACCCGCGCCCCAGGCCAGGCCCATCATCGCGTAGATGCCGACCAGTTCGGCGCCACTGAAGCGCTCGCCGACGAGCGCGAGCATGACCGTGTAGATGCCCACGAACACGCCACCCCAGACGAACACGGCGGCATAGGCGAGCATGCCGTGGCCGAGCACGTACGGCCAGGTCAGTGCGCCCAGGGCCGAGACGACGGCCAGCAGCATCGCCAGCCGCGAGCGGTCCATGCGGTCGGCGAGCCAGCCGATCGGCAGTTGCAGGACGATCGCGCCGATCATCAGGGTGGTGACCAGGCGCATCGCCGAGGCCTCGCTCCAGCCCTGGTCTCCCGCATACAGCGCAATGAACGACAGGCCGGCGGTCTCGACCGCGGCGTTGAGCACGGTGGTGGCCATCGCCACCGGTGCCAGGCGCAGGTATTGCCATGGCCGCGCGTGGCCGGCCTGCATGGGCTGGGGCGCGACCGTCCACGGGCTGAGCACCGGCACGATCGCCAGCAGCGCGATCGCGGCGCCGATCCAGTAGGCGAGCGAATCGGTACCGACCACCGACAGGATCGCGGGCCCACCCGCGTAGCCGAGCGACAGTGCCGCCATGTAGATCGCCATCGCGCGGCCACGCGTGGCATCGTCGGCAAGATCGTTGGTCCAGGTTTCCGACAGCACGCCCAGCACCTCGGCGGCCATGCCCAGCGCGAAGCGCAGCGGAAACCACAACCAGATCAGTGGCAGCAGCGGGAACAGCGCCAGAGTGCACGCGCTCAGTAGCAGGGCCGCGACGATGAGTCCACGCTGGCCGAAGCGCACGGCCAGGCGGGGCAGCAGCGGCGCGATCAGCAGTACGCCCAGCGCATGCATCGCCGCGTTGGCGCCGATGAGGGCCTCGCCCGCGCCGCGCTCGGCGAGGTTGTCGGCAATCAGGGGTGCGGTGAGGCCGTAGGTGAGGCCGAAGATCGCGGCGGTCGCGATCACCGCGGCCATCGACAATCGACGTTGGGCAAGGCCTGGCACGGCCCGCATCGGTGCGGCAGGAGCATTCATGGCGGTCGGTGGTCCGTCAGGAACTGGGCTGGTGCTGCTGCGCTGGCGCGCTGCAGTCGGAGGTCGGCGCGCGCCGGCGCCGGTAGCGGCGCAGCGCGACCCTGGCCAGCGAGTACCACGCCACCGGTGGCGGGTGCAGGATGCCGTGCAGGCTGCGTGCGTAGTCGAGGGCAAGCCCGGGCGTCCACGCCATCGACGCGGCGCGGCGGTACAGCTCGGCGGCGACCCAGGTCTCCGGGCTGAGCAACACGCGGGCGAAGGCGAACCAGCCGCCGCCGCGCTGGCCGAGCGCGCCTTCGAGCGCGGTTTCCAGCGCATGCACGACCGTGCTCGAACAGTTGCGGTTGGTCAGGTTGTAGGTGGTGTCGGCGCCGTAGGCGGCCCAGAACGCGCGCAGGCGCTCGAGGTTGTATTCGGAAAAACGCACCTGCTCGGTCGACTCGCACCAGCCATCGGCCTCTTCCCGGTAGTTGGGCTGGAACCGGCCGGGCACGTTGTTTTCCGCGGTGGCGCGCAGGGCCTGGTTGAACTGGTCGGGCGAGCGGTCCAGTTCAACCGCCGGGTAATGGCTCATGTACAGGTCGGGCGGAACTTCCAGCGCCGCATGGCCGGTCGAGATCACGCCGTTGGCGTCGATCGCGGCGATGTAGCGGTCCACGATCGGGCGCCGCTCGGCCTCCTTGGCCGATCCGACCGGTGTCCACACGTGCACGATCAGGTCCTGCTCGTGCGCGTCGATCGCGCCTGGATGCCAGATCACCAGTTGCGTGTCCTGCGCGCCACCGCGGCCGGTGAACAGCGAGACCGATGCGTGCGGCGGCAGGCGGCGCAGGCGCAGGGCCAAGCGCAGCAGGCTCCAGCCGGTGAAGGCCAGGCCGATGCCGATGCAGTACGGCAGCGTGCCCTTGTAGTAGGTCGGCCACGGCTCGAACAGGAAGATCGCGATCAGCAATTCGACCACGCCCAGCGCGATCGAGGCACGCCAGCCGGAAAAGCGCACGACCCATGCCGCCGACACGCGCAGCACGCCGCTCACCGTGAACAGCAGGCCGAACAGCATCGCGAGTACGAAGTGCGCCTGGCGCATCGGCGTGATCACGAGCAGGCCGATGGTGGTGAACAGCAGGCCCTTGGCCAGGCGCAGGCCGTTGCGGCGGCCCGGGTCGATGCCCGAGAAGGTGCCGATCAGCGCGATGATGCCTTCGAACAGCAGCAGCAGGCCGAAGAACTGCAGCGGAAAGTACAGCACGCCGTCGAGGGCATCGACGAAGATGGCAATGCCCGCGAGCAGCCAGAACCCGCCCAGCGCGGCCAGCCACAGCGAACGTTCGCGAATGAAGTCGGTGCCGAACAGCAACAGCGCCAGGCGTATCAAGCCGCGTCCCCCCGCGGTGACCGAGCCGCCAGTGTAGCCTTGCCACCCGGTTGCCACGCAAGCAGGCGCAATCCGCCGTGGCTGCGCGATCTGGGGCGATTGCTCTAGCCTTGCGCCCTATCCTCACACCGAGTTTGGCTGGTGGATTGCCCATGACCTACGACTACCTCATCGTCGGCGCCGGCTCGGCCGGTTGCGTGCTGGCCAACCGCCTGTCGGCCAACCCGGCCCACCGCGTGCTGCTGCTCGAAGCCGGTGGCCGCGACTGGCACCCGTTCATCCACATGCCGGCCGGGCTGGCCAAGCTGGTCGGCAAGAAGGGCATCAACTGGAACTACGACACCGAACCCGAGCCCCATCTCGACGGGCGCCAGCTGTGGTGGCCGCGCGGCAAGGTGCTGGGTGGTTCCAGTTCGATCAACGCGATGTGCTACACGCGCGGTGTCGGCGCCGATTACGATGCCTGGGCCGCCGCCAGCGGCGACCAGCGCTGGGCATGGCGCAACGTGCTGGAGGTGTTCAAGCGCAGCGAAGGCCATGTGCTCGGCGGCAACGACTTCCATGGCGATTCCGGCGAACTCACGGTGTCGCCGCTGCGTCACCACAACCTGCTCTCGCAGGTGTTCATCGACGCCGCCCTCGCCGCCGGCCACGCGCGCAACGACGACTTCAATGGCGCGAGCCAGGAAGGCTTCGGCTACTACGCGGTGACCCAGCGCAACGGTGCGCGCTGCTCGGCCGCGGTGGCGTTCCTGCGTCCGGCGCTCGCACGCGCCAATCTTGAGCTGCGCACCCGCGCGCTGGTGCAGCGCGTGCTGCTCGATGGCACGCGTGCGGTCGGCGTCGAGTACCTGCACGCAGGACGCAGCGTGCGTGCCGAGGCCGGTTGCGTGATCCTCGCGGGCGGCTCGATCAATTCGCCACAGCTGCTCATGCTGTCGGGCATCGGTCCGGCTGCGCACCTGCGCGAGCACGGCATCACGGTGGCGCTGGATCGCGCCGAGGTCGGCGCCAACCTGCAGGATCACCTGGACATCTGCACGCTGGTCGGATCGACCCGGCCGGTCACCTACGACAAGACCAACGACCTTGCGGTCGCGCTGCGCTTCCTGCTCCGGCGCGACGGCATCGGCAGCTCCAACATCGCCGAAGCCGGCGGTTTCGTGCGCTCGCGCTTCGCGCCCGATGCGCGCTGCGACCTGCAGTTCCACTTCGTGCCGGCGCTGCTGGACAACCACGGTCGCCATCGCCTGCCCGGGCAGGGCTACACCGTGCACGCGTGCAACCTGCGCCCGCGCAGCCGTGGCCACATCCGCCTGCGCTCGGCCGATCCCGCGGCGCCGGCCGCGATCCACGCCAACTACCTCGGCGATGCCGAGGGCTTCGACCTGAAGATGATGGTCGAGGGCGCGAGGCTGTCGCGCGAGATCCTGGCCCAGGCGCCGTTCGCGCCCTATCGCGGCGCGGCGATCTTCCCCGCCGCAGGCACCGACAGCGACGAGGCGCTGGTCGCGTTCATCCGGCGCAAGGCCGAGACGATCTACCACCCGGTCGGTTCCTGCCGCATGGGCGGCGATGCCGCGGCCGTGGTGGACAGCGAACTGCGCGTGAACGGCATCGACGGGCTGCGCGTGGTCGACGCCTCGATCATGCCGAGCCTGATCGGCGGCAACACCAACGCGCCGACGATCATGATCGCCGAACGCGCGGCGCAACTCCTGTGCGCGGGCTGAGCGCGCGGCGCGCCGCATGCGGCACGCCGACCGTCACAGCGCCGCGGTCAACTCCGGCACCAGCTGGAACAGGTCGCCGACCAGGCCGATGTCGGCGATCTCGAAGATCGGCGCCTCGCCGTCCTTGTTGATCGCGACGATGGTGCCGGCGTCCTTGATGCCGGTCAGGTGCTGGATCGCGCCCGAGATGCCAACCGCGATGTACAACTCCGGCGCGATGATCTTGCCGGTCTGGCCGACCTGCAGGTCGCTGGGCACGTAGCCGGCATCGACCGCGGCGCGCGAGGCGCCGACCGCGGCGCCAAGCCTGTCGGCCAGCGCGTAGATGATCTTGAAGTTGTCGGCCGAACCCAGCGCGCGGCCACCCGACACCACCTTGGCCGCGCTCTGCAGGTCGGGGCGATCGCTCTTGCCCGCGTGCAGTTCGACGAAGCGCGTGTGGCTGGGCAGCGCCACGTCGAGCTCCAGTGCCTGCACCGTCGCCGCGCCGCCGCCACCCGCGGCCGGATAGGAGGCGGTGCGCACCGTGCCGACCAGCAACTGATCCGTCGGCGCGCTCACGCTGACGATGGCGTTGCCGGCGTAGATCGGGCGCTTGAAGGCGTAGGCGGAATCGACCGCGCAGATGTCCGACACCTGCGCCACGCCCAGCAGCGCGGCCACGCGCGGCAGCACGTCCTTGCCCCAGGTGGTCGACGGAGCGAGCAGGTGGCTGTAGCCGTTGCGCGCGACCGCGGCGATCTGCGGCGCCTGCACCGCGGCCAGCGCATGCGCGTTCTCGGTGCGGCTGAGCGTGAGCACCTGGCCCACGCCCTCGATCTGCGCGGCCTGCACGGCGACGCCGGCGGCATCGGCCGCGAGCACGAGCACGTCGATCGACTGCGCGCCGATCTGCCTGGCGCAGCTCACGCAGCGCGCGGTGCTTGCATTGAGTGTGCCGTCGTGATGTTCGGCAACGATCAGGATCTTGCTCATCACACCAACCCCTTTGCCTTGAGCGCGGCCACCAGTTCGGCCACGTCCTTCACCATCACCCCCTTGCTGCGCTTGGCCGGCGGCGCGTAGTGGGTGGTCTTGAGATGATCGCCCGAGGCCACGCCGAGGCTCGCGAGCTCGATCGTCTCGATCGGCTTGGACTTGGCCTTCATGATGTCGGGCAGCTTGATGAAGCGCGGCTCGTTCAGGCGCAGGTCGGTGGTGATGACCGCGGGCAGGTCGACATCGATCGTTTCCAGCCCGGCGTCGATCTCGCGCGTGACGCGCGCGCTGGCGCCGTTGACTTCGACCTTGGAGGCGAACGTGGCCTGTGGCCGGTCCCACAGCGCCGCGAGCATCTGGCCGGTCTGATTGCAGTCGTCGTCGATCGCCTGCTTGCCCAGCAGCACGAGGCCGGGCTGCTCCTTGTCGATGACCTGGCGCAACACGCGCGCGGCGGTGAGCGGCTGGATCGCCTCGGCGGTGACCACGTGGATCGCGCGGTTGGCGCCCATCGCCAGGCCGTTGCGGATGTGCGCCTGCGCATCGGCCGGGCCGATGGTGACGAGCACCACTTCGCTGGCCACGCCCTTGTCGCGCAGGCGCAGCGCTTCTTCCAGCGCGATGTCGTCGAACGGGTTGGCCGACAGCTTGACGCCATCGGTGACCACGCCCGAGCCATCGGGCTTGACCTGGATGCGCACGTTGAAATCGACGACGCGCTTGTAGCCGACCAGTATCTTCATCGGGGCAGGAACCTCGCTGCTGGAGGCGCGTGCGCTTGCGGCCCGCGCAAAGAAGCGGGATTTTAGCGGAAAGCCGTGGGCTCTGTCGCAGCGCGGGCGACGGGCGCGGTTGTCCACAGCCGGCGTGGACAGGCCTGTGGAAAAGTTCTGGATCGAGGCGGGCAGAAGCCGGTGTGGCGCGGCTGCGGCCCGGATTGTCCAGTCGTTGACCAGCTCAGTCGCCGTCGAATCCGTCGACGAAGATCGCATCGACCGCGACTTCCACCGCGCCGACGTCGCAGCCGGCGCCCTGCGGCCGCGTGACGCCGCGCTGGTCGAGCGCCTGCGTGCAGTCCTGCGGTGCGATCGCATCGAGTGCGGCGCTGCCCGGTTCAGGCAGTATCGTCGGCGTGGCGCCGCCGTTGTCCTGCAGCGGGCCGAGCAGGACGTCCGGGCTGGAAATCAGGTTGAAGGCGCCACTCCACGAGCTGCCCAGATTGAGGTCGATTCCCGTGCCCTGCTGGTTGCCGGCGATGATCGAGGCGTTGATCGTGGCACTGCCGGTCCATGGCGCTGGGTCGGGCCAGCTCACCTGGCCAATGCCGCCGCCCGTGCCATGCGGCACGGAACTGGCATTCCGGGTCACCGTCAGGTGATCCAGCTGCAGCACGCCGCTGCGCACCACGACGATGCCCGCGCCGTTGCGCATGGCCGAATTGCCCGCGATCGTGCAGTTGCTCGCCTGCAGGGTGCCCGCCACGTAGATCGCGCCACCGTTGTAGCGGGCCGTATTGCCGTGAAAGCTGCTGCCGGTCAGCGTGGCCACGGCGCCGGCAGCCAGATAGAGGCCGCCGCCGTGGTAGTAGGCATCGTTGCCGTTCATGGTGGTGTCGATCACGAGGGTGCTGCCGCTGGCGTGGATCGCCGCGCCGCGCTTGCCCAGATTGCCGCTGAGCGTGCTGGCGACCAGGGTCAAGGGCCCTTCGGCGTGGATCGCGCCGCCGTGCGACACGTTGTACTCGCCATTGCCGTCGAAGGTGCTGCGCGTCACCGTGACCTCAGCCGCATGGGCCAGCAGGCCGCCACCGGCATAGGCCACGTTGGCGTCGAGCCGGCTGTCCATCAGCGCGATCGTGCCGTTGACGGCGGCGATGCCGCCTCCGCCCAACGCGGCAGAGTTGCCGCTGACCCGGCTGCTGAGCAGCCGCAGGTCAGCAGCGATCGTACAGATGCCGCCGCCTTCGCCGCGGCCGTTGCACAGCAGCGGCAGCGCGCGGCCGTTGCGCAGGGCCAGGCCCTTGAGTGTGAGCCGGCTGCCGGCGGGCGCGATGTTGCGGAGAATGCCGAAGGCATGACTGGCGTCGGTGCCGCGCTGGATGGTCACGCCATCGGGAAACTGGAAGAGCCCGGGGCCGCGCCACGCCAGCGCGTCGATCACGAGGTCGCCGGCGTTGACCACCAGCGTGCCGCCGAGATTGCCCGTGGTATCGCTGGAATCGGTCAACGTGATCACGCCGCGCGTGGGCCCTACGTTGACCGCGGAGGCGGCGAAGGTGATGCGATCGCGGTAGCCGAACACATCGCCGGTACGCACGCACTGGCCGACTTCCGCGCCGGCATTCATCGACAGGATCGCCTGGCGCAGCGTGCAGGTGCCCGGTGCGGCGGGATCGCCGTCGCCCGGACTGGTGACGACGATGTGGGCGGCCTGCGCCATGCCGGTGGCCATGAGGCCGAGACAGGCGGCCGTGAAGGCCAGATGCAGTGGCGTGCGCCGCAGGCGGCGCCGGGTCTTGCTGCGGGTGGGGGCGGGCATGGTGATTCCAGTGGTCGTGGCCGGCCCCATAACGCAAGACGGCGCCGAACCTCCCAATCGGGCCGCGCCGCTGTGGCAGGATGCGTGCCTGCGCGGGTGGCCGGTGACGCGATGATCGAATCGGTGGCGCTGCTGATGGTCGGGTTTTCGCTGGGCGCGGCGGTGTTGCTCGCGCTGGCTGGCGCGACCGTGTACGCCGACATGCAGCCGCCCCCGCTGGCGCGCGTGGCCGGCTGGGTGCTGCTGGCCACGCTCGCGGCGTTGCAGCTCGCGCATGGGCGCGCCTTGCTGCAGCCGGGCGAGGTTCCGGTATCGACGTCCTACGTGGCCGGCCTGTACGTGGCGGTGGCCGCGTTCCTGCTGTTCTTCCGCGGCGCCCTGCAGCCGCGCGAGAGCGAGCGCCCATGGCATGTGCTCGTGCTCGCGCCGGTGGGATTGGCGTGGGTGCTGCCGGCCGCGATCGGCGTGCCGCTCGCGTTCGCCGGTGGCGTGGCCTGCGCGGCATGGCTCGCGGTGCTTGCGCATCGTCTGCGTGCGCAGCGCCGGCGCTTCCGGCTCGAACGCGGTGTGTTCGTCGCGCACGCGCTCATCGCGCTGCTGGTGTTGCTGGTCGGCCTGGCTTCGCCGTGGATCGGCCTGCATGCGTTTCGCGTGACCTACGCGATCCTCATCGGCGCCGGCCTGTTCGCGGCCCTGTACCTGCTGCTGCGCTTTCCGGACCTGCCGGCACGCGCGGCCGAGGCGGTGGCGACCGCGTATGCGGTGTCCACGCTCACGCGCGTCGACCGCGAGGCGGCGCTCCTGCGCCTGCGCCGCGTGATGGAGGAGGACAAGGCCTGGCTCGACGAGAACCTGAGCCTGGCCGCGCTGGCCGCGCGCGTCGGGCTCACGCCGCACCAGTTGTCCGAACTCATCAACACGCAGTTCGACCACGGTTTCGCCCGTTACGTGCGCGGCTACCGGGTCGAGGCCGCGCGGCGCATGCTGCTGGACGAGCCGACCGCCTCGGTGCTGTCGGTCGGCCTCGCGGTCGGCTTCACCTCGCAGTCGACCTTCTACGCCGCCTTCCGCGAGATCACCGGCCAGGTCCCGGGTCGCTACCGGCGCGATCAGGCCGGCGCAGCCGATCGGAAACCGACCTGAAGGTTCCGGATTGATCAAGGCGCAAGTGCGCAAGTGCTTGATCGACCAGCACGCCGGCCCCGACCTGTTCCGCCTTGATCCAAGCGGAAGCGCGCGCCGCGCGCCGCCCCGATGCTGCCGTGGTGGCAACGATGGAGGCGGGGATGGCGGCGATCACGGTGTACTACGACGGTCAGTGTCCGCTGTGCGGGCGCGAGGTGGCGCTGTATCGGCGCCTGGTGGCGCCCGCTGCGGTGTGCTGGCGCAATCTGGCAGACGGTCCCGCGGTGCTGCGCGGTGAGGGTTTCGATCTGGCCGCGGCGCTGGCGCTGCTGCACGTGCGCGACGCCAGCGGCGCGCTGCAGGTCGGGCTGGCGGCCCATCTGGTGCTGTGGGAGCGCCTGCCGCTGTTGCATCACCTGGCCCGCGCCCTGCGCCGCCATGCGCGCGCCAGGCGCTGCTTCGAGCGCATCTACCTGTGGTTCACCGCCCATCGACCCGGCCTGCGCCGGCGCCGGCGCGAGGGCCACGCCGATGGCTGAGCCGCGGCGCGCCCAGGTGCCATGGCGCGACCTCGTCGCGATGAGCCGTCGCGAGACGCTGCGCGAACTGGCGCTGCCGGTCGTGGCTCTCGCGCTGGCCCCGCTCGCGGCGCGGCATGCGCAGCACGCCGCCACGGCGCTGGCCTGCGCCGCGACCTTCCTCGCGAGCCTGCGCGTCACCCACGGCGCGATCCATCACGCGATCGGCCTGCGCGGCCGCGCCAATGACGTGGTGCTCGGCCTGCTCAGCCTGCTGCTGGGCGGCGCGCTGCACACGATCGCGGTGACCCATCGGCACCATCACCGCGCCTGCCTGGCCGCCGACGACGTCGAAGGCGCGATCGCGCGGCGCGGCCTGTGGAGCGCATTGCTGCACGCGCCGCTGTACCCGTTCGCGGTGCATCGCGCGGGCTGGCGGCGCGCGTCGCTGCGGCTGCGCTGCTGGATCGGCGGCGAACTCGTGCTGGTGGCGCTGCTGCACGGCTGGATCTGGAGCAGCGACGCCACGGCATGGCAGCGCGTGGTCGCCTGGTTCTACCTTGCCAACCTGCTGGCGGCGCTGCCCGGTGCGTGGATGGTGCATCACGGCGATGGGCACGCCGCGCACGGTGCAGCCGCGAGCACGCGTTCGCGCGCTTTGGCGCGGCTCACGCTGGGCATGTTCCATCATGCCGAGCACCACGCGTTCCCTGCGGTGCCGACCTGCCACCTGCCGGAACTGGTGCGGCGCCTCGGGCAGGTCGCTGCAGCGCCGCCGCCGATACGCTTCGGCCCGGCGGCGCTGCGTTCATGCGATCACGGCAATTCGTCGAAGCCGTCGCTGAAGATCCGGTCGGGGACCACCTCGACCGCGCCGATGTCGCAGCCCGCGCCCTGCGGGCGCGCGATGCCGCGCTGGTCGAGCGCCGGGCACGCGTTGGCATCGCCGTTGTCGATCGCGCTGCCCAGTTCGCCGGGCAGCAGCGTCGGCAGGCCGCCGCCGTTGTCCTGCAGCGGCCCGAGCAAGGGGTCGGCGTCGAGGTTGCCGCCCGCGTCGGTGCCGAGGTTGGCATCCCATGCGCCACCGCTGCCGCCCGAACCCTGGATGATGCTGTGACCCACCACGGGCACGGCGTTTTCGCTGTACATCTGCAGGTGCATGTTGCCCCACAGGATCACGTTGTGAAGCGTCGGTGTCACGACGCAGCCCGCGCCCGAACTCCAGTTGCGCAAGCCGCCACCCGCGACCGTGGCGAAGTTGCCGACGATCGTGACGTTGGTCAGCGTCGGGCTGCTCGCGCCGCTGCTGCCGCAGTAGTTCAGCAGCCCGCCTCCGGATTGGCCGTGGTTGTCGTTGATGGTGACATTGACCAGGGTCGGGCTGGCCTGCCCGCTGGACGCGCCGTAGTTGTAGATTGCCGCGCCATTGAAGTTCGCGCGGTTGCCGTGCAGGGTCACGCTGTCGAGCAGCGGGCTGCTGTTGCCGGCTTCGCCCAAGTTGTACATCGCGCCGCCGTGGCTGGCGAAGTTGCCGTGGAAATCCACGTTACGGAACGTGGGGCTGGCGTTGCCGCCAGCGCTGCCGTCGTTGAACACCGCGCCACCGGACGACACGGCGCGATTGCCGCTGAACACCAGTTGCGCCAGCGTCGGCGTACAGCCTGCGCCGGCGGTACCGGTACCCAGGCAGTACAGCCCCGCGCCGGAGTCGTACTGTGCTCCGCCGTCGGCATAGCCCGCGGTGATGGTGAAGCCGTCGAGCACCGTGGCCGCCGTGATGGGCTGGAGCGTGGCGCCGTCCAGGTACACCACGTGGTTGCTGTTGCTGCCGGTGATGTCGGAGTAGCTCTCGGCGATGCCGTTGCCATCGTCGTTGACGTCGTCGTTGTCGATGTCGCCCGACAGCACCGTGACGTGGCTGCGCGGATCGCGCTCGTCGCGCGCGGTTTCGGTGCCGGCGAAGCCGCCATAGATCGCCACCTCGCGGTCGATTCGGAAACTCACGTTGGTGGCTCCCGGAATGGTCGTCGGCGTGTACACGCCCGCAGCGACCCAGATTTCGCTGCACGTGGAAAGGGCAAGCGCCGACTGCAGGTCCAGCGGCGCTGACCAATCGGCGCCGCTGTTGCCGGAATCGCCGGCGGTGGTGACGTGGCAGGTGTCGGCAAGGACGGTTGCGGGCATCGCCAAAGGCAGTGCCAGCGCGATGGCGCAATACATGGAATGGCGGATCATGGTGTTCCCCTGTTGGCAGCGATGACGGACGCAGGCCGCGGCCCGCGGTGCAACACAGCCGGTGGCTGGGGAGGCACATGCGGCAGCCAGGCCGCGCCGCCGGCAAACCCGGCTGCGCGTTGGTGGCGCCCGCATCGTGCGACGCATGCCTTGTGATCGCGCCGCGCGTCCCCTGCAACCCGCTGCGTATGGGCAGCGTGGCCGTTCCGGGACTGGCGCGCCCTGACCGGGGTCAAGTCCGGACCGAGCCGCGCGCGGTTGGGTCGCGGTCGCGCCGGTCCATACCGTCCGCGTGGTGAACTCCTGCCGTTCATCCGGAGCCAGGCCCGTGCTCCACAAATGTGTGGATGCCCCGGCGCCGCCACGGCGCGACACTGCGGCCTTGGCCATCCAGGGGTCGCTCGCCATGCCCATGTCGCTGTCCTGCCATTGCGGAGCCAGTCGCATCCTCGCCACCGGCAATCCGCTCATGCATGCGTACTGCCATTGCCAGGGCTGCCGCGAATTGACCGGTGCGAGTGTGGTGGCGACCTCGACCTGGCGCAGCGGCGATCTGGGCGTGGCGCCCAATTCGCGCCCGCTGGGCGAGTACCTGCATGCCACGCAGCAGATGTCACGTCACTTCTGCACTGGGTGCGGCGACGTGATGTTCCTGGTCAATGCGCTGGGGATGCGCGCGGTGCCGCACGCACTGCTGGAGCACGCCTGCCAGGGCAGCGTGCCGGCGCTGTATGCGCCGGTCATGCACCTGCACTACGCGCAGCGGCGCGTGGATGTGCTCGATGACCTGCCCAAGTATCTCGAACGCGCCGGTGGCCCGCGCCATGGCGTGGCCGCGGCGATGGCCGGCATCGTCGCCACCCGTGCAGCCGCCGATGCCGTGCGCGAGCGCATCGGTGGCGATGCGCGCCGCGCCTGAGTGACGATGGCGTTCCCGCGGGCACGATCATCGCCGCGCGCGCCGCGCCATGACACGGCGTGGCCGCAACCCCGGGCGCGGGGGTGCAGCGTTGCAGTGACGCTCCCACTCCTGCGGCGAGGTGCAAGTCATGCAATCGATTTTGCTCAGTGTGCTGTTGGCGTGGTCGGCGGTGATGCCGACCGTCAAGCTCGCGGTCGAGGCGCCCGCCCCTGTTCCCGGCAAGAAGGGCATGACCTGGGGCGTGAGCGAGCCGCCGGTGCGGCAATCGGGCATCGTGCTCGTGAGTTGCCACGGTCAGCCGCGCATCGGTGGCGCCAGTTGCGACGCGTACCAGGGCGATACGGCGTGCAGCGCGGCTCTGCCGGTGTTGTGTGTGGCGGACGACCGTTGGCCACTGCCACCGGCGCTCAAGGGCGCGACGAATCTCCATCGCGGCTGGGCGCATGGCCGCGTGGCCTTGTCCCAACCGGTACGCGGCGATGCACTCACCTCGTCGAGCCAGGCCGATGCGCAGTGCGTGGCCGAGTTCGGCGCGGGTTGGCGCATGGCCGAGCACCACGATGGTGGCGGCGGCTGGAGCTACTACGCAGCCGGCAGCCTCGGCACCGCCACGCGCTTCTGGGTCGCCATCGACGACGCTACGGGCAACTGCTGGAGCAGCACCCCGTCGTACCGCGCCAGCATCGACTGAGCCCGTGCAGGGCGTCCGGGCCCGAGACCGGGCCGGCGCCGGTCGAACGCCAGGCAGGCATCGCGGTTCCCGCTGCGCGCGCACCCGGGTGCGTGCGCGAATGGCGCGTACGCGCAGTGCGACCGCGTGCGGCCACTGGCGTCCGGTTCGGCGCGCGCCATCACCCGTGGCCCCACCCCGGGCGCGGCAGCGGTGATGCGGCCACCACAGGCGCAGTGCGCGCGGTGCAGCGCGTAGCCACGCCCGCGCGTGCGATCGACGCCATCCGTGTTCACGCAACCACAGGCGCGGCAGCGCGAGCACTGCCGTGCCCTCATCCAGGAGTTCGACCCCATGTCCCGTCCATCCCGAGGTTTCCCCTGCGCGCTTGCTCGCCGCGTGCTGCTGCTCATGCTGCTTGCCTGGTGTGGCAGCTGGATCAACACCGCACGTGCCGCCGGTCCGCTCCAGCTGGATGCGGGCGGGTGGCACAACTGCGCCATCACGCCTGCGGCCACGGTCAAGTGCTGGGGCGCCAACCTCATGGGCCAACTCGGTGATGGCGGCAGCCAGCGCCGCACGGTGGCGGTGGATGTGGTCGGCGTCAGTGGCGCGACTGCGCTCGCGACCGGCGTGGAGCATACCTGCGCCGTGGTCGGCGGCGGCGCGGTCAAGTGCTGGGGCGGCAATCTGATGGGTCAGTTGGGTGATGGCACCACCACCGGCAGGTTGCTTGCGGTGGATGTGCTCGGCGTCACCGGCGCCACAGCGGTGACGGGCGGTGATTATCACAGTTGTGCGCTCATGACCGGCGGCACGATCAAGTGCTGGGGTGGCAACAGCCAAGGCCAACTCGGCGACGGCAGCAACACGGACAGTCCGGTCGCGGTCGACGTGATCGGGGTCAGCGGCGTGGTCGCGGTGGCCGCGGGTGCGATGCACACCTGCGTGCTGCTCGCGGCAGGCAGCGTGCAGTGCTGGGGTGCCAACACCTTCGGCCAACTCGGCGACGGCACCACCACCAGCAGCCCGACCGCAGTGGACGTGGTGGGAGTGAGTGGCGCCACCGCGCTGTTCGCCGGTGCCATGCACACCTGCGCGATCGTCGCGGGCGGTGCGATCCGCTGCTGGGGTCTCAACTTCGATGGCCAACTCGGTGATGGCACCTACACCGACCGCGCCACGCCCGTCACGGTGGCCGGGATCACCGGTGCCAGCACCATCGCGGCCGACCTGTCGCACACCTGCGCCGTGGTGGCGGGTGGCGCGATCAAGTGCTGGGGCTACAACGCGACCGGCCAGCTGGGTGATGGCACGGTCACCGACAGTCCGCTGCCGGTGGACGTGGCCGGCATCAGCGGCGCCGACGCATTGGCCGTTGGCGACATGCACACCTGTGCGCGCGCCGCCGGTGGTGTGGTGCGCTGCTGGGGTGACAACAACGATGGCCAACTGGGCAATGGTATCGGCGCCACCTACGCTGAGGCGGTGGATGTGGAAGGCATCGACGCGGCGACGTCGGTCGCGACCGGCGGATTCCACACCTGCAGCGTGGTGGGCGGTGCGGTCAAGTGCTGGGGAGCGGGCATGCAGGGACAGCTCGGCAACGGCACCACCGACAGCAGCCTCGTACCGGTCGAGGCACTGGGCATCCACAGCGCGACGGTCGTGGTGACGGGTCCTGGCCACAGCTGCGCCCTGATCGCCGATGGCACGGTCAAGTGCTGGGGCGACAACTTCTACGGACAGCTTGGCGACGGCACCACCGACAGCCGGTCGTCGCCGGTGGACGTGGTGGGTGTCACGGGCGCGACCGCGATCGTCGCCGGCATCAACCACACCTGCGCGGTGGTGGCCGCTGGCGCCATCCAGTGCTGGGGCGACAACAGCTTCGGACAGCTGGGCGATGGCAGCACCAACGCCAGTGCGGTGGCGGTGGACGTGGTCGGCATCACCGGTGCCACCGCCGTGGCCGCCGGCGTCGGCCACAGCTGCGCGCTGCTCGCCGGCGGCGCGGTGCAATGCTGGGGAGTCAATTCCAACGGCCAGCTCGGTGATGGCACCACCGTCGATCATCACCTGCCGGCTCCGGTGAGCGGCATCAGTGGCGCCATCTCGATCGCCGCCGGCTACGCGCATGCCTGCGCCGTAGTCACGGGCGGCGCCCTCAAGTGCTGGGGCTACAACGCCGCGGGCCAGCTCGGCGATGGTTCGTTCACCGACGGCACGAGCCCGGTCGACGTGATCGGCGCCGGTGGTGCGAGCGCGGTGGTGGCAGGTGCGTGGCACAGCTGCGCCATCGTCGCCGCAGGCACGGTCAAGTGCTGGGGCGAAAACGCCTATGGCCAGCTCGGCGACGGCAGCTTCGTGAGCCGCAACACTGCGGTCGCCACGCTGGGCGTCGGTGGCGTGAGCGCGCTGTCCACGGGTGCGGCGGCCCAGCATCAATGCGCCATCGTCGCCGCAGGCGCACTCAAGTGCTGGGGTGATGGCTACTCCGGACAACTCGGCAATGGCCAGGTGGGCTTCAGCCTCACCCCCGTGGTCGTGGTCGGCCTCGGCGACGTGGTGTTCGCCGATGGCTTCGACTAGGCCAACCGACGCTGCGGTGGCGGGCCACGGGCCAAGTCCCGCGGCCTGCCTGCGCGCCCATGGACTCATCCCGATCCACCGCAACGGTTCGGCAGCGCGAGCACTGCCGTGCCCTCATCAAGGAGCAATACCCATGTCCGATCCATCCAGATATCCATCCTGCTCGCTGGCACGCCGCCTGGTGGTGTTTGCCTTGCTGTTCGTGGGTTGCGGCTGGGGCGTCACCGCCCAGGCCCTCGCCACCGGTCCGGAGCAACTGAGCTCGGGGTGGCAATTCGTTTGCACGGTCACGCCTTCGGCCCACGTCAAGTGCTGGGGTGGCAACCACCGCGGTCAGCTCGGTGACGGCACCACCACCCTCAGTAGCAGTCCGGTGGATGTGGTGGGCGTGAGTGGCGTGACCTCGATTGCGACGGGTGGTGAGCACGCCTGCGCGGTGGTTGATGGGGGCGCGGTCAAGTGCTGGGGCAGCAACTTCGACGGTGAACTGGGCGATGGCACCACCACGCCCCGGCAGTTTGCGGTCGATGTGGTGGGCGTGACCGGCGCCATCGCCGTAACTGCGGGTGTCAGCCACACCTGTGCGCTGGTGGCAGGTGGTGCAGTCAAGTGCTGGGGCCAGAACGTCTACGGCACGCTGGGCAATGGCAGCACCGTGGGCAGTCCGGTGCCGGTGGATGTCACGGGCGTCAGTGGCGCCACCGCGTTGTCTGCAGGACTGGTGCACACCTGTGCGCTCCTGACCACGGGCGCGATCAAGTGCTGGGGTCTCAACGCATTCGGCCAGCTCGGTGATGGCACCATGACCACGCGCCTGGTCGCGGTCGACGTGGTCGGGATCAGCGACGCCACGGCGTTGGCTGCGGGTTGGATCCACAGCTGCGCGATCGGGGCGGGTGGTGGGATCCAATGCTGGGGCAGCAACACGGGGGGACAGCTGGGGTCCGGCGACTACTTGACCCGCCTGACGCCGCAGGCTGTCGTTGGAATTGCCCACGCGACGGCGCTGTCGGGCGGCTACCAGCACACCTGTGCGGTGCTGGGCGGTGACGGGGTCCAGTGCTGGGGTATGAACGGCCAAGGGCAGTTGGGCAGGGACACGATCCCGTCCAGTCCGGTGCCGGTGGCGGTTCCTGGCATCGGCGGTGCGAGCGCGGTGGCCCTCGGGGATCAGCATACCTGCGCGGCCCTCGCCGGCGGCGAGGTGCGCTGCTGGGGCAACAACACCTTCGGACAGCTGGGTTCCGGCCTGCTCGGGGTTTCCACGTCACCGGTCGCCGTCGCAGGCATCGGTGCAGCCACCGCGGTCGGGTCCGGGTTCGGCCACACCTGCGCCCTGTCGGCAGGTGGCGTTCAATGCTGGGGAACCGGTGCGATGGGACAACTGGGCGATGGCAACAGCCAGGACAGCCTCGTGCCCGTGGACGTGGTTGGCGTGGACACGGCGAGCGCGCTCGCGGTTGGCGAATCGCACAACTGTGCCGTGCTCGCAAGTGGTATGGTCCGTTGCTGGGGCTTCAACGGCTCGGGCGAGCTCGGTGACGCCACGACCGATACCCGGGCGTCGCCGGTCGATGTGGTGGGCGTGGTGGGTGCGACCGCGGTGGCCGCGGGTGCGGGATATACCTGCATATTGGTGGGCGCCGGTGCGGTCAAGTGCTGGGGCAGGAACTTTGATGGCCAGCTGGGCAACGGGTCCACTGTGGGCAGTCCGTTTGCGGTGGACGTGGTTGGCCTCAGTGGCGCCACCGCGCTGGCGGCGGGCTGGTCGTTCACCTGTGCCTTGATCAGCGATGGCACGGTGCAGTGCTGGGGCAGCAACTATGCCGGCCAGCTGGGGGATGGCACCGCGACACCCCGCGCCGTGCCGGCACCGGTGCCTGGCATCAGTGACGCCATCGCGATCACGCTGGGCATGGAGCACGCCTGCGCGCTCATGGCGGGCGGCGACGTCAAATGTTGGGGTGCCAATTATGACGGCCAGCTCGGTGACGGCTCCAATATCGAGCGCTGGAGCCCGGTCGCGGTGGTCGGGGTCAGCGGCGCGAGCGCGTTGGCGGCGGGAGGCTCTCACGGCTGTGCCGTGGTCGTGGGGGGCGCGGTGCGCTGCTGGGGCGGCAACGTCTATGGCCAGCTGGGCAATGGCGGTTCCGACAACAGCAACACCGCGGTCGCCACGCTGGACATCAGCGGTGCCACCGGCCTGTCCACCGGCGCGGTAGCCCAGCACCAATGCGCAATCGTCGCCGCGGGCGAGCTCAAGTGCTGGGGCGACGACACCTTCGGTCAACTCGGCGATGGCCGCCTCGGCTACCGCTCGACGCCGGCGCCGGTGATCGGCCTGGGCGACGTGGTGTTTGCCGACGGTTTCGACTGAATCGCGAGCGTGGCATCCATGCCCGGCCGCATTGCGACCGGGCGTGGGCAGGCGTCAGCGGCGTGACGGCGCGGGCGCACGGTCGGCGTGCGCATGCAGCACCTGCGCGAAGCGGGCCGCGCTGCCCGGGCCATGGGCGAAGAACAACGACGGCTCGGCCAGTTCCAGTTCCAGCAGGCGCGGCCTGCCGTCGGCATCGTGGATGAGATCCACGCGTGCGTAGGCGGGTGGACCGGCGAACGGGATCGCCGCGAGCGCACGCATGGCCAGCGCGCGTTCGGCGGCGCTGGCCTGGCGTGGTGAGATCCGTTCGGGTGCGAACAGCGCCTGGGTCGGACCATCGCCGCGCAGCAGCAGAGGTCCCTTGCAGATCGCGTGGCTGAACTGGCCGTCGAAATGGATCAGTGCGGTTTCGCCGTGGCTGTCGACGCGTTCCAGGTAGGGTTGCAGCAGCACGCTGCGTCCTGCCGCGAGCAGGCGCGCGAGATGGGCGTGGGCGGTGGCAGCGGCCGCGCGGTCGTGGCGCTGCGCATCGCGCGAGCCGGCGCCGACTGCGGGCTTGATCACCAGCTCCGCGGCCGCGGGGTGGCGCTCACGAAACTGCGCCAGCGCCAGCGCGGCATCCTCGCCCGGCTCGACGAACTGGCTGGGCACGATGTCGATGCCCGCGCGTTCGAGGTCGGCGAGGTAGTGCTTGTCGGTGTTCCAGCGCAGCACCGGCAACGGGTTCAGCAGCCGCGTGCGCGCGGCCACGCGCGTGGCCCAGGCCAGGAACGCCTCCAGGCGATCGACGTAGTCCCACGGTGAGCGCAGCACCACCAGGTCGAATGCGGCCCAGTCGGCCGTGGCATCGTCCCAGTCCACCACCTCAGCGTGCGCGCCGGCGCCATCGAGCGCGGCCAGCAGCGGTGCGAGGTCATCATCGAGCGCGCGGGCGGCCGCGACGCTCACGAGCGCGATGCGGACGCGGGTCATGGGTGGGCCCGGGCGCGGGGTGGGGCGGTGGTGCGAGCGTGCATGGCGTGTGGTCGACGGCGGGAAACCGCCAACGGTTGCCGATCCCGCTGCACTTGGCAAGAGCCGCACTCATCCGCCGACCCATCCGGCGGCCGGGGCGCCCGCATCGACGATCCGGGCCGTGCCAGACTGCGCCGACACCGCATGCGGGGCGTGGGCTTTCCGCCCGCGTTGCGGCTGCGCGGAGTCCTCGCGTTCGCCGTGACCATGCGCCTGCCCGGGGATGATCGAGGCGGACCCGCCCGGCCGCGAGTCGTGTCCGTGCATCCGGCCCTGCGACCGGAATCGCTCGCGCGGGGCCGCTGCCGGTCCGGTCCGGCCGCATGCGCGCGGCCTGCACGCTCAATGGGTGATGACTATCGGATCGAAGCCGTTCCTGAAGATCGTCTCGTCCACGTACATGAACAGGTCGAGGTAGCGACCTTCGCCGTTGTAGACCTGGGTGCTGGTTTGCGTGGCGACGTCGTAGACGTGGGCACCGGACGAGTTGGTCCACAGGAGGTTGCCGTTGCCGAGCACGGCGACGCCGCGTGCGCCAGGGGCGACGATCGAACTGACCACGCCACCGCTGCTGTCGAGGTGCAAGAGGTTGCCCGAGCTGAAGCCGGCGACGAGGACTCCGTCGCCAGGCATGCGCGCCATCTGTTCGGCGAAGTCGAGCTGGGCCGAGTTGTGGAAGGTCCCGGCCGGCGCGAACTGGAGGTCGAAGCGGTGGATGTCGTCGTTCGCTGCGCTCGACGAGACGAGATAGCCGGTGCCGATCGAGAGTAGCCCGAAAGGCCCCGACGAAACCGCGCCGACCGCGATCGAGCCGTCGAGGACGCCGTCGTAGGTGATCTTCACGATCGCCGAACCCGGCGCGCCATGGTCGGTACCGGCGTTGGCCAGCAGCACGCGATCGAGGCCGAAGCCCATGCCGCGCACGTTGTCGAGGCCACCGGCGACGCCGCCGATCGCGCCGAGATAGGCGCCATCCAGGCTCCAGCGGCTGATGCGGTCGCCGAGCTGCTCGGACACCCAGATCTCGTAGCCGACCTGCAGGGCATGGATCGGCCTGCCATCTTGCAGCGCGAAGTAGTCCGGGTCGGCGACGGAGCCGTCGGTGAGATTGAACAGCACGATCCGGTTGTTGATCGAGTCCGGCATCATCAGCAGCGTGGGATTGCCCGTCGGTACGGGCGGCGCCGCGAGGGTGCTGGTGGCAACGCTGAAGGCGACGGTCCAGGCCAGCGCCAGGCGAAACAGGGCAAGCGTCATGATCGTGGGTCCATCGTGGATGGCGGTTCGCAGCATCCGCAGTCCGCGCGCCGGCGTCAACCGGCGGCGGCGCGCAACCGGCCGGCGCGGGGCGCGGCCCGGAGGAAACCGCCCGCAAGCGCGTACTGCGCAGCAAACACCGCGGACAACAGCATGGATATCCGGAGTCGAGCGACCCGCAAGCCGGCCCAGCCGATCGGGATGATGGGCGTGGCGGCGCGACCTGCCGCCGTGACCGGCGCGCTGCCGCGGCGCATGCCCGTCCAAGCACTCCAGCCGTCCCCGGTGGCTGGACCATGACCGGCGTCGAAGCGCGCGGCGGGACCGCGCCCCGACCGTTGTGGCTGGGCGCGCTGGTCGCGCCGCTCGTGGCGCCAATGGCGCTGCTGCTGGGCTTGGCCGTCATGGGGCTCGCGGCCGGCGAGCGCATCACCTTCAATTCGGTGGTGGAGGTCGGCGCGTATGTGCTCGTGATCGGGCTGCCCGTCGCCTACGCCGGCATGTGGCTGCTCGGGCTGCCCTGCGCATGGCTGTTGCGGCGTTGGCGACGCATGACGCTGCCCGCACTCATCGTTGCCGGCATGCCCACGGGCGCGCTGTGCTTCGTGCTGCTGTTGCAGTGGGCGGGCTCCACGCACCTGCGGCCGATGCAGGTTGGGGTGGGCGCCGCGCTGGGTGCGGTGGTGGCGGCGGCCTTTGGCCTCGTGTGCGGCGCATCCTGGCGCCGGTGACGGGGGAGGCGGCACGCCATCGCGTATGCTTGCGCGATGCAGTCCGGTGCCGATGACATCACGGAGTGGATCCACGCCTGGCGGGACGGCGACGCCGCCGCCCGCGATCGCGTGTTCACGTGCCTGTACGCCGAGCTCAAGCGCCTGGCGGCGGTGGTGCTGCGCAGTGAGTCCGGCCACGACACCTTGCAGCCGACCGCATTGCTCAACGATGCGCTGATCAAGCTCACGGTGGCGGCGAACCCGCCGCAGGTCGACGACCGTACGCATTTCGCGCGCATCGTTGCGCGCGCGATGCGCCAGGTCTTGGTCGATCGCGCACGGCGCAAGCTGGCCGAAAAGCGCGGCGCGGGCGAGGCCCCCGTGCCGCTGCAGGGCCACGACGCCGCACTCAGCGCCCACCCGGGCGAACTCATCGCGCTGGACGATGCGCTGGCGACGCTGGCCCGGCTCGATCCGCGCGCCGCGGCCGTGGTCGAACTGCGCGTGTTCGCCGGCTTCACGATCGACGAAACCGCGCAGGCGCTCGACATCCACCCCTCAGCGGTGAATCGCGAGTGGGCGCATGCAAGCGCCTGGCTCAAGCAGCACCTGCTGTCCTGAGCGCCGGTGACCGTCAGGCGCAGTCCTCCGGCCGCGCCGCTCGCGGGCGTGCACCGAAGGTGCGGTGTTTCCGCGCCACGCGGCGGATTGTTTCGGCGTCAGGGACTGCCGCTGGCGGGCGCGGCGGCTCCCAGGCCCGTCAGTTCGAAGTTGTCGAAAGTGGCGCTGGTGCCGGCGAGCTTCTCGCCGACCACGAACAGGCCGGCCCGGCCGCCGTGCAGTTCGTCGTCGCGCGCGTTGATGCTGTCGCCGTCGCGCAGCGACAGGCGCAGGGTGTCGCCGCGGCATTCCGCGCTCAGCTGCGTGTCGACGGTGCCTGCCATCACGCTCTTGACCTGCCCCTTGGCCAGCGGCGTCGGCTTGCCGTTGCGCACCTTCACGATGAGCGCGGTGGCGTCGCCGCGCACGAGGAATGCGTAGAAGTTGTCCAGGTCCTGGATGCGGCAGGCGACGCCGCCCGCGCCCGCGCCCAATCCCGCGTACAGGAACAGGTCGCTGCGGAGGCGCACGTCCCCGCCGGCGGCTTGGCGTGGCGCCGGGATCAGGCCGAAGGTGTTGTCCTTCACCGGCGTCAGCTGGTAGCTGCCGCTGTCGGTGTAGACGGCCATGCCGGCATCGCGCGCATGGGTGGCGCCCGCGTTGGGCCAGCCGCTCGATGGATCGGCGAAGCTATCGCGCAGCACGACGGTCTGCGCAAGTGCGGGGCCGGCGAGGCCGAGTGCAATCAGCAAGGTGCAACGGTGCAAGGGATTCATCATTTGCTCCAGATCGCGGAGGATGCCGCGCTCATGGGCTGTACGTGATTCGGCGCCACTTCCTCCGCGCGCGGTCGCGACGACGGATCGCGCGCCTGACTGCGTACTGCCGGACATGCCTGCCCGTGGAGCCCGTCATGTGCAAGACCCTGGTCGCGGCCGCGGACCGCACGCCGAATCCGCAGGCACCTGTGCGCGCAGGCGCATGGAGCGGGTTGCCGATGGTGGATGATGGCGTCGGCACGAGGGCGGATCGGCGCGCACCATCGCGGCCTTGTGTGCGCCTGTACGAACCCGGGCCGGCAGCCGGCGCATGCACTTCCGCGCTCCACGGCGATGACCGCCAAACCCGGTGTTGGCACAATGGCGCGCCCTGCAGGTGAAGCCGGCCATGACCGACAGCAACTACCAGCGCCGCAAGGACGCCTATCTGGAATTGCTGGACCTGGACGATGCGGCACGCGCCGCGCGGCTGGCGCAGTGGGAACAGGCCGATCCGGAACTGGCGGCGGCGCTGCGCGCCCAGCTCGAGGCCGCGGCGCAGGCGTCGCCGTTGCTCGACACACCGGCGCGCACCGGCGTCGCACCGCGGCTTGCGCAGTACCGGGTGCTGCGCGAACTGGGCCGTGGCGGCATGGGCCGGGTGTGGCTGGCCGAGCGCACACTCGGCGATGCCGTGCAGCAGGTCGCGATCAAGCAGATCGTGCACGCGACCTGGACCGCCGAGGACGGCCGCCGCTTCGAGCGCGAACGGCGCATCGTTGCGGGCCTGCGCCATCCACACATCGCGCAGTTGCTCGACGGCGGCACCGACGCCGACGGCGCGCCCTGGTTCGCCACCGCCTATGTCGATGGTGAGCGGCTCGATCGCCACATCGCCCAGCGGCAGCCGAACCTGGCCGAGCGCGTGCGCCTGCTGGTCAAGGTCGCGCGCGCGGTGGCCCATGCCCATCGTTGCCTCGTGGTGCACCGTGATCTCAAGCCGGCCAACATCCTGGTCGATCGCAACGATGAGCCGCAGCTGCTCGATTTCGGCGTGGCGCGGCTGCTGGCCGAGGATGCGATCACCACCACCGGCAGCAGCCAGATGACTCTGCGCTACGCCGCGCCAGAGCAGGTGTCCGGCGCCGTAGGCGAGGTGGGCGTGGGCGGCGACGTGTACGCGCTGGGCGTGCTGTTGTACGAATCGGTGGCGGAGGCCTCGCCCTACGGTGACGCGTATGAGGCGGCCGCGCTGGTCGCGGCGATCCTCCACCACGAGCCACTGCCACCGTCCGCGTGCGGCCGGGTGGCCGGGCTCGACGCCAACCTCGATGCGATCGTGCTCAAGGCACTGCGCAAGCAACCCGAGGCACGCTATCCCGGTGCCGATGCGCTGGCCGACGACCTCGAGCGCTGGCTCGCGCACGAGCCGGTGGAGGCGCGTCGCGGCGAGCGCGGCTATCGCCTGCGTACCTTCGTGCGACGGCGCTGGCCATGGTTGCTGCTGCTGGGCGCGGCGCTGGCCGGCGGCGTCGGCTTTGTGCTGTACGACCGCGCGCGTTCGCGCCAGGAACTGGCCGCGCTCACGCTCGAGCGCGACAAGGCCCGCGCGGTGGCGCACTACCTCACCGAACTGTTCGCAAGCGCGACCCCCAACGAGGTGAGCGAGGGCAAGCTCAGCGCACGCGAGTTGCTGCAGCGGAGCGTGGCGCGGCTGGGCGAAGGCGACACCGCGACCATGTCCGATGATGCGCGCGCCACGATGTACTCGGTCGCTGGCGGTCTGATGCTGCGCCAGCGGCTGCTCGACGAGGCCGCGACGATGTACGACCGGGCGATTGCGCTGTGGCGCACGCTGCCCACGCCTCCCGCCGGCGATCTCACCAGCACGCTCAACGACCGCGCCTCCGTGGCCTATCAGCAAGGCAAGCTGGACCAGGCGCTGGATTTCGAGCGCCAGGCACTGGCGGTGCGTGACGCCATCGGCGACCACGACAGCACCGATCGCGGCCATCTGCTGGCGATGCTCGCGCTGTACCAGCGCATGAACGGCGAACGCGAGGCCGCGGTGGATACCCTGCGGCAAGCGGCTTCGATGCTGCGCGCGCGCCTGCCCGAGGGGCGGCGCTACTACGCCTCCGCGCTGGGCAACCTGGCCTCGTTCACGCTGTACGATGGCCAGCCGGCGCAGGCGCTCGAACATGCGCGCGAAGGCCGTGCGCAGGTGGCCCAGCTCAAGCCCGAGCGCGTCTCCACCGCGCTCAACCTGCAGCGCGTGGAAGCCTCGGCGCTGCGCGAGCTGGATCGCCTCGACGAGGCGCTGGCGCTGTATCGGCAGGCGATCGAGCGCGCCCGGCGCGAGCTGGATCGGCACGATTCGGTGTTGGCCGAGCTGCTGTCGGCGCAGGCGCAGGCGCTCCTGCTGCAGCAGCGCTGGGACGAGGCCGAAGCGGCGCTGCAGGAAGCCGAATCCATCCATGGCTACCTCGGCGGCGAGCGCCAGCCACGCCGGCTCAGTGCGCACGCCGACCGCGCCCGCATCCGCATCGCGCGGGAAAGGTGGGACGAGGCCATCGCGATGCTCGAAGCCGTGCGCGCGCTGCGCCCGCGGGATGTCGGCAGCGAGCGCAGCGCCGCCGCGGCCGAGGCCGTGCAGCTGGCCTACGCGCGTTGCCGGGCCGCGCCCGGCGCCGCGCACGCGCAGGCGCTGCGCGAGGCCATGCCCGCGCTGCGCCATGATCCGCCACTGCCGCGCGTGCGTCTGGCGCAGGCCGAGCAGTGGCTGCGGGACTGCGAGCAGCGCGCGCGGCCCTCGCCCTGAGCGCCGGCGCGCTCAGGGCGCCGCGCCAGCACCCGACGCGGACGTGCGCACGCGCGTGCAGGTGATCGGGTTCGGCCGCGCGCGCGCCGATTGCGGTTCACCGCCGCGCCCGCGGGCATCCGTCCGGCGGCCGCGGCCGGGTCCAGCTGCGGCACGCGGCCGGTTCGCGCGATGCACACGATGCGGCCGCTGCGCCGCGCAGCGGCCTACAGGTTCTGGTAGTTCGGCCCGCTGCCGCCTTCGGGCGTGGTCCAAGTGATGTTCTCGTACGGGTCCTTGATGTCGCAGGTCTTGCAGTGCACGCAATTGGCGGCGTTGATCTGCAGGCGCCGGCCCGCGGCGTCGTCGACCATCTCGTACACGCTGGCCGGGCAGAAGCGCGTACAGGGATTGGCGTATTCGACCGTGCAACGCGTCACGCACAGGTCGGTGTCGGCCACCTTGAGGTGGATCGGCTGGTCCTCGTCGTGCTGGGTCGCCGCGAAATACACGCCCGCGAGGCGATCGCGCGGCGCGAGCGTGCGTTCGACATAGGGCGGCTGCTCGGCCGACGGCGCACTGGGGCCGGGCTGCTGCGCCGCGAGTGCGGCATCGAGCTTGTGCAGGCTCGACCAGTCGGCGTGGTTGCGCAGCGTCCAGGGTGACAGGCCCGCGGTCACGGTTTCCCAACCCGCGTTGACCAATCCCGGCCACAGGCCCTTGTGGAAGCCGGGACGGATGTTGCGCACCTTGCGCAGCTCGGCGGCCACGCGCGAGCCGCGCAGCAACGCATCCCAGCCCGCGCTGCCGCCCGTGCGCGCGACGTGCTCGGCCGCGAGCATGCCCGAGCGCAGGGCCTGGTGCGTGCCCTTGATCTTGGGCACGTTCATGAGCCCGGCCGCATCGCCGATCAGCAGCGCGCCGGGCATTTCCAGCCGCGGCAGCGACTGCCAGCCGCCTTCGATCAGCGCCCGCGCGCCGGCCGACACGATGCTGCCGCCTTCGAGCAGCGGCTTGAGCAGCGGATGGTGCTTGAGCTGCTGGAACGCTTCCCACGGCCGAAACAGCGGATCGGCGTAGTCGAGCCCGGCCACGAAGCCGATCGCCACGCGGTCCTGGTCGAGGTGGTAGACGAAGCTGCCGCCGTAGGTCGCGTGGTTGAGCGGCCAGCCCAGCGTGTGCATGACCGTGCCGGGCCTGGCGCGACCGGCCGGCAGTTGCCACAGCTCCTTGATGCCGATGCCGTAGGTTTGCGGGTCGCAGTCGGCATCGAGCCGGTAGCGGGCGATGAGCAGCTTGCTGAGCGAGCCGCGGCAGCCTTCGGCCAGCACGGTGGTGGTGGCCTTGATGTCGATGCCCTGGGTGTAGCCGGGCTTGTGCGAACCGTCCCTGGCCACGCCCATGTCGCCGATGCGCACGCCGCACACCGCGCCGCGTGCGTCGAACAGCGGCTCGGCGGCGGCGAAGCCCGGGTAGATCTCCACGCCGAGCGCCTCGGCCTGCGGCGCCAGCCATGCGCACAGCGCGCCGAGCGAGACGATGTAGTTGCCGTGGTTGTGCATCTGCGGCGGCGTGAGCGGCGAGCGCAGCGCGCGCCCGGCATCGCGCAGCCACCAGAACTCGTCGCGCGTGACCGGCACGCACACCGGCGGCGGGTTCTTGCCCCAGTCGGGCAGCAGTTCGTTGAGCGGCTCGGGCTCGATCACCGCGCCCGACAGGATCTGTGCGCCGACGGTCGAGGCCTTTTCGATCACACACACCGACAGCTCGGGCTTGACCTGCTTGAGGCGGATCGCGAACGCGAGTCCGGCCGGTCCCGCGCCGACCACGACGACGTCGTACTGCATGGTGTCGCGTTCGCTCATCGCGCGCTCCGTGGTTGCCATGGCCATCGGCCGGATTGTCGGCGTTCGCGGCCGGGGCGGCAACGCCGCGCGCGTGCGCGCGGCGCGGTGCGGGCATAATCGACCGATCGGATCGACCCGTGGGCAAGGCATCGGCATGAGCTTGAGCGACAACGAACTGCGCGGCGGCGCCGCGATCCAGCAACTGCACTGGCTTGCCGCCGGGCAGGTCGACAGCGCGGGCCTGCTGCGCGCGTACGAGGCGGCCATCGCGCGCGACAACGGCAGGCTCAACGCGTTCCTCGCGCTCGCCGACGATGCCGCGCAACAGGCCGCCGCCAGCGACGCGCGTCGCCGCGCCAACACCATCGGCCGTCTCGATGGCCTCGTCGTCGCGGTCAAGGACAATCTCGACGTGGCCGGCCTGCCGACCACGGCCGGCCTGCCGGCGCGGCGCGCGCGCGTGGCCGCGGCCGATGCCAGCGCCGTGGCCCGCTTGCGCGCGGCCGGCGCGGTCATCGTGGGCAAGACCAACCTCGACGAGGGCGTGCTGGGCACGTCCAGCCTCAATCCGCACTACGGCGCCGTGCACAACCCGTGGCGCCACGACTGCAGCGCGGGGGGCTCCTCGGGCGGGTCGGCCGCGGCGGTGGCGGCGGGGCAGTGCAGCTTCGCACTGGGCAGCGACACGCTCGGCTCGGTGCGCATCCCGGCGAGCCATTGCGGCGTGTTCGCGCTCAAGCCCACCCATGGCGAGATTTCCACGCGCGGGCTGGTGCCCGCCGCGCGCCGGCTCGACTGCGTGGGCATCCTCGCGCGCGCGGCCGAGGACCTCGCGGTGGTGCTGCAGGTGCTCGCGCGCCACGACCCGGCCGACCCGCGCTCGCGGCGCCGGCGCGTGCCGCTGGCGATTCCCGACTGGCAGCCCGGCCAGCTGCGCAGCGCATTCGTGCGCGACCTGCCCGCGCTGGGCGTGGAGGCGCCGGTGCAGACGCTGTTCGAGCATGCGTTCGCGCGCCTGGCCGCGCCGCTGGGCGAGCGCGTGGCGGCGGACTTCTCCGACTTCGACGTCACGCGTACGCGCCGCGCCGCGTTGCTCATCATGGAAGCCGAACTCGCGGCCGAATACGCCGCCGACCTCGCCGATACCACGCAGCCGCTGTCGCCGCGCCTGCGCGCCATGCTCGACTACCCCGCGCGCAAGTCGGCGATCGACTACGCCAGCGCCGATCGCCTGCTCGACGCCACCATCCTCAAGGCGCGCCAGGTGTTCGCGGGCATCGACGTGCTGGTGCTGCCCACGGTGCCGCACGGCGCGCAGGCGTTGGCTGCGGCCGAACGCGCCAACGACGCCGACCTCACCAGCTTCGCGAGCCTGGCCGGCTGTCCCGCGGTCAGCCTGCCGATGGGCACGCTGCCCGACGGCATGCCGGTGGGCCTGCAACTGGTCGGCGCGCCGGGTTCGGACCTGCGCCTGATCGAGCTGGCGGCCATCTGCGCCGCCACGCTCGACACCGCGCCACGCTATCCCGCGACCGCCTGACGCCTGGCGCGCGGGCGCTCGGCCCGACAATTGGCGTGTTGGCGGGCGCTGTTCGCGTTGGCGCAGCGCATTTCGCCCATGGCGGTGCGAGGCCGACGCGGCCACGCCCATCCTCGTCTGCAAGGGGCGTTCGATGGGCGCCGAAGGATGGTTGTCCGGCCCTGCATACGAGCCTGGAACCGGGCGGAGCCATCGCGGAGATCGCGTACCGCTGGGGCTTGATGAATCCAAGGCCGTCGAAGCCAATCCTGTTGCACCCATTCGTGTAACGGGTGGCTCCGCGGGACCGTTCGACGTTTTGGCGATCCAGTTTCGTGATGGCGGTCACTCATGTGCACGCGTGCGACGCGGGCATCATTCCGCTGACTGCGTGACGACCGGCTGGCGCGTTTCCCCGGGGTGTGTGGAATGGCATACTGCCCAAGTTTCATGCAACAGTGGATACGGCCCGGATCGTATGCCGGGCCTGCCAGGCACCTGTGACATCGTTACCTGCATCGTCCCCACGGGGCGATGCGTCGACGCTCACCCAACCGCGCTTCTGGCCCAAGGAAGACTTGTTCATGAACCAGAAATTGCTCGCACCCATCACCCTCGCAGTGCTGCTGTGCTCACTGGGCACCGGGACCCAGGCTTCTCCCCGCGATCGTTGGCCGATGTACCAGGCCAACGCCGAACACACTGGATTCGTGCCGCAAACGATCTTGCCATCAGCCACGCAGGCACGCTGGTCGGTGCAAGCGCAGGGGACGAATTTCAGCGGACTGGCCATTTCCGACGGCTTGGTGTTCACCACGCCGATTTCTTTCTTCGCAATGGTCACGCCACTGGTCGCGCAGGACCTTGCGACCGGGGCCGTCGCCTGGAGTCTCGATTTTGGCGACGTCCACTCGCTCAACCAGCCGGCCATCGCGGACGGAAGGGTCTATGTGCAGACCTCACACAGTTCGTATCGGACCTTCCTGCATTGCTACGGCGTCGACGGATCCTTCCAGTGGCGGATGCCGTTCGATTCGCAGTGGGAGCATTATCTGGGACCGATCATTGTCGACGGCAACCTGTACATCAATGGCGGCACCTATGGGGGCATGTACAAGTTCGACGCCGGTGACGGCGCGATGCAATGGTACTCACCATTGCCACAGTACGACGAGTGGAGCCCGACCTGGGCCAACGGTACGCTGCTCGCCTATACCAACCGCCTGGACATCATCGATCCGGCGACAGGACAGTCGCTGGGCACGATCGAGGATCCCGACTACGTCTGGAGGGGCTATTCCGTCGGGCAGGCTGCCGTGGTGGTTGGCAACCTGGCCTATGTCACCAACGATGGACGCCTGGTTGCGTATGATCTGGACCTGCAGACGATCGCCTGGGCCCATGACATCGACGCAGCAGGACAAGTCACCACTGACGGCAGCGAGTTGTTCGTTCGCGCGGGGGGCGCACTTTCGGTGCGTGACCCTGCGACCGGCAACCAGCTCTGGATGTGGGTTCCCACTCCGACGGGCAACGTTGCCACCAACCTCATCGTCACCCGGAACTACGTGATTGCCGGCGACGGCAGCAGCACCTATCTCGTCAACCGGGTGACCCACCAGACGGATCGCGTGTACCCAGCCAGCGGAATGCTGGCTTACGCTGCCGATACATTGGTCATTGCAACCCCCGAGGGAATCGTGGAGGCATACGACCTGCCCACCGATGAAATTTTCGCGGACGGCTACGACTGAAACACTGGTGCGAGCAGCGCGCGGGACCCGTGCGTGGTCGCGGGTCCGCGCGGATCGAGCCGGGTGTGACAGCGAGCGCGATCTGGTGGTGGATGGCGACAAGGCGGGCGGATCGGGCACAGTGGTTGAACCGCAAGCTTGGCCGGGACGGCCGCGTCGATGTGGGCGACGACGTGCGTGACGCAGGAACGCGGCTGGCGCGCAACCATCCATCGCCACCGCGCGAACCACAACGGTGGCAGCATGGCCGACACAGCAGGATCCGATACCTTCCACGACATCGTTGTGCTCGCCAGGCCGGAACTGCGCCCGGTTTGCGAGGCGCTGCGCGAACTCATCGCGTCGGAGCATGATGGGTTCCTCGAGTCGATCTGGCCCAAGATGCGCATGGCCAGCTACGGCGTGGGCCCGAAGAAGATGACGCAGCACTACGCCTACATCGCGGTGCAGGCAGGGCACATCAACCTCGGCTTCTACCACGGCACGTCGCTTCGGGACCCCCAAGGGGTGCTGACCGGTACCGGAAAGGCGCTTCGCCACGTCAGGATCGACCACGTCGCCCGCGTGAGTGACCCGGCGATCCGCGACCTCTTGCGCCAGGCGATTGCCGACCGGCGACGGCCGGCGTAGCGTTCCACGCCCGTGTGCCGATGACGTGATCTCGGTTTGACCCACCACCACGGAACCACGACGCGGAACGCGAGACCGATCACGACCCCCGCCGATCCGGTCTACTTCAGGAATGCCGCACAATTGCGGCGCTGGTTCGCCAGGAACGCTGACACCGCCAGTGAACTCGTGATCGGCTTTGCCAAGGCGCGCAAGGGTGTGCCGGGCATCACCTGGGCCGACGCGGTGGATGAAGCACTCTGCGTGGGGTGGATCGACGGTGTCCGCCACCGCGTCGATGAGGCCCACTACAGGATCCGCTTTTCGCCGAGGAAGCCGGGTTCGACGTGGAGCGCGGTCAACATCGCCCGTGTGGATGAGCTGCGCAAGCAAGGGCGCATGCGGCCCGCCGGTTTGGCCGTTTTCGCGCAGCGCGAGGCGTCGCGCAGCAGGATGGCTTCGTACGAACAGGAAACCGAACCCGAGCTTGCAGTGGCGGACCAGCGTGTGTTCCAGCAGAACCACCCGGCGTGGACGTTCTACCAATCGCTGCCGCCGGGCTACCGTCGCAAGGTCACCTGGTGAGTTATCAGTGCCTAGCAGGCGGTAACCCGGCAAAGGCAACTCGCTGCGCTGGTCGACGCATGCCGGCAAGGCAAGCGGTTGTAGCGCAGGCGCGTGCGGCGTTCGCAGGCCGACACGGCCTAGCCATGTTTCACCTTGCGAGTGCCGCGTACCCACCGCCGCATGGCAGGCACGCTGGCCGTTCGACCCAACGAGCGTGTCGGTTTCGCGCCTGCTATGCTTCGCGCGGCTTGGCGGAGCGCGCAGGCGGCGGCATGCCGCGAGCCGCCTGGACTGCACCCCGGTGTCCCGTTGAAGCGGGTATCGTACGCCACCGCCGTTCGGATCGGCGCGGACATCCGGTACCTGCGCGTGCCGCATCAACTTCCATCGCACGGAGGTCCCATGGGCAAGATACTTGGCATCGCCATCATCCTCGCGGCCATTGGCCTGGTCGCAGTGTCGGCGGTTGGCTTGTTCAACTCGACGCTGGATTCGCGCGTCGCCTTCCTGATCGCGTTGGGTGCTGCCGGCCTGGTCCTCACACCGATCGGGCTCCGGCGGCTGGTGCCCTGCCGGCACCTGGCTTGACGGCCCGGCCGGTTCGAGCCCGAGCACCGGGTGCCCGGCCCAGGCTTGGCTCATGTGACGACGTGCGCCATCCAATGGGCGGTGCTGCACACCTCATCCTCTACGTGGCCGACGCCTCGCGCAGTCGCGCGTTCTACTCCACGGTGCTGGCCATGTCGCCGCGGCTAGATGTGCCCGGGATGGTCGAGTTTGATTTGCCCGGCGGTGCGGTTCTTGGCCTCATGCCCGAGGCGGCCATCGAGCGGCTGCTTGGACCCGCGCTTCCCAAGCCCTCCAGCGCCCGCGGCGTGCCCAGGGCCGAGTTGTACCTGGTCGTTGCCGACCCGGCGGCCTGCCACGCGCGAGCACTCGCAGCCGGTGCCACGGAACTCAGCCCATTGCGACCGCGCTCGTGGGGACACGTGGCGGCGTACTCGCTCGATCCCGATGGTCACGTCCTCGCGTTTGCAGGACCCGCAGAACCCGGGTCAGACTCGACTTTCGAGAACCCGGGTCAGTAGAGCCCCAGAACCCGGGTCCAGAACCCGGGTCAGACTCGACTTTCCGCCTGGGCCATCGCGCAGGTGACTGGCCAACCGCGATCGGTCAAGCGGTGCGAGTGCGGTTGTGGTGCGGCCTTGGGCGGATTGCTGGTCATGGGGTCCGGTTGACCTGCGCCTGGCTAGTCGAAGTATGCGTGTTTCTCATGGAACTGGAGCGAATAGGCTTCGCAGCGCGGGCATTTGTACAAGCCCGTGTTGATCTTCAGGCCGTCCCAGTCGGAGACCAGGCCCTTGCCGCGCTTGATCTGCAATGACGGCGTCTTGCAGTAGGGCAGCGGAGTGCCTGCACAGCCTTCGGGGCAGGTGATCGGCTGCTCCATCAGATTGACCGCCACCACGTGGCGTCCTGCAGCGCAGTACGCAGGATGGTCGCAGACGGTGGTGAAGGTGAGCATGCCACCGCCGATGGAGAGGTGTTCGTTGCTGTAGCCGCAGGTGCAGGATGCGGAGATGAAGTGACCCATGGCGTTTCTCCCCTTGGTCGATGCGATGGTGTCCGGCTCGATGGCCCCGTATGCATGATAGGCCCGGTCCGTATCGCGGTACGAGGGGGCATGACGTCGACGACGTCGGTGCCGATGCCGGCGCGGGGTGCGACATGTCAGGGTCCTGCGGGAATCCTGGTTGTGCGGCGCGCGTGGTCGAGTTGCACGCACAGGTCGGCGCGGGCGGGCAGGGTGGCGAGCGCGTGGCGGCTCAGGCGTTCGTAGTGCTGCATGAAACGCTCGAGCTCGCGCGGCGCCATCGCGCGCGGCGCGCCCTGCTGGCGCAGCGCCTGCTCGGCCTGCGCGCGCCAGCGGCGCGCGCAGGCGAAGTCCGGTGCCTGCAGCAGAACGAGGCGATCCAGGCGCTGCCACAGCGCCGCATAGTCGCTCGCCAGGCGCGCATTGACGTAGCGGCGCCAGACCGCCTGCGGGTCGCAATCGCGTTCGAGCGCGTTGAGCGGCCGGCGCAGCGCGCCACCTGCCTGTGGCGGTACGCCCACGCACCAGCCCTCGAGCAGGATCAGTTGCGGTGGCCGGCGGACGCGGGCCCAGCGCGAGGGCGGCAGGCGCGTGTCGCGACCCTTGTCGAAACGCGGCACGCGCACCGGCGCTCGCTCGCTCGCGTGGGCGAGTGCGGCGAGCGTGTGTGCGAGCAGCGCGGTGTCGTGCGTGCCGGGCACGCCGCGCGTGGCCAGCAGTGGATGGATCGTGCGCGCGAGTGCCGCGCGCGCACGTCGACCCAGGTAGAAGTCGTCGAGTGCGAGCAGGCAGCAGGCGATCGCGCGAGTGTGCGCGGCCGCGGCCAGCTGCCGCGCGAGCGTGCTCTTGCCGCTGCCCTGCAGGCCGGACAGGCCCACCAGCAGCGCGCGCCCGCGTCGCCGTGCGAGCGGCACGGCCAGCGTGTCGAGCAGGCCTGCGACCAGCGCGGGTGGATGGGCGTGCGGGTCAGCGCGCATGCCGGACCGGTGCGGGACCACGCCGCTGCGCGGCGCAGCGGGCAGCGCCGCGGGTGCGGGCGCAGGTTCGGCGCCCACCCCCGGTCATGGGCTTGCGGTCGTGCCCGTGGTCACGGTGCCACGTACAGGATGCGCACCGAACACAGTTGCTGCCCGTCGGGTACGCGCGCGAGCAGGCTGTAGGCGTGGGTCTGGTTGTCGATCACCACGCCAGGCGTGATCGGAAACGGTTCGCTGGCGTAACCCTGCGGCCAGCGGGTCACGCCATCGAGCAGCATCAGGGACTGGCCCGCGCCGTCATAGGCGTTGATGGCGATCTGGACACCGGCGCCCGGGTCGATGCCGTCGTTGTGGCCATATGCCCTCACACCCTGCAGGACGGCGCCCTGGGGCAGGAAGAAGTCGGCGTGGATGGGTGCGTTGCCGGTAGCGATGCAATTGCCCGGATGCGAAACCAGCACGGTCGCGTGGCTGCCCGCGCGAAAGGCCACGCCGGCGATGTTCATGTAGGAGGAGGTGCCCGCAGGTGCGGCAGCGGTTGTGGCGGCAAGCGGCAGCAGGCCCAGTCCTGCGCACGCTGCGAGTCCGATGGCGGATCGACGACTCATGTGCCGGCCCTCCGGCTGCGGGATGATTGGGACGCGGCTGTGCCGCCGGCACGCGGCGGACGGCTGTGGCGGGTGATGAGGTGCGGGGTGTGGATGCTGGACATGCCCGGTGGCGCTCAGTCGAAGCCGTTGGTGAAGATCACGTCGGCGAAATAGCGGATGCGCGCACCGCAGAATCGCACGCTGTCGTCGGTACCGGTGAGGGTGGCCGACAGCTCCACCGGGCGGCTGCGGTGGTCGATGGTGCGGTTGACCGTGATCAGCACCGAGCCATAGCCGCTCACCGCGCCGGAGGCGCTGGAGGCGATCTCGTACTGGTTGCCCGCTGCATCGTAGTCGGCGTAGTAGCCCTTCATGTGGCCGGTCGGCGAGGTGTCGAAATAGAAAAAGCGCACGAAGTCGATGGTGACGCCCGCGGGCAACTCCACGGAGTGGACCAGGCGCTGTTCCAGTCCGCCGGTGTGGTGGATGCATCCGGTGCCGCTGTCGGTCGCGTATTCCATACCGTCGGATGCAGGATGGAACGTGAGACCGGGCAGCATGCGGTACAGGTAGGTCACCGCCGCCGGTGCGGCGGGCGGATCGTCGGCCCGCGCCGCCGCCGCGGCGGGCATGGCGCAGGCGAGCAGCAGCAGGGCGGGGATGCGGCTGCGGGCGGCGCGGGGCATCGACATGGCAGGCATCCTCACGGCAGGGAGTAGGCCACACGCAGGCCGCACAGCTGGACGCCGTTGGGCGCCCAGCCCTGCAACACATAGGAATAGCTCAGGTGGTTGATGGCCTCCGGCACGATCAGCTGAAAGTACGTGCTGGCCCAGCCCATGGTGTGGAACAGCACACCCGAAGCCAGGTCGATCTGTGCACCCGCACCGTTGTTGCGGGTGATCGACACCATCCCGTCGATGACGCCGCTGTTGCTGTAGTACGCGCGCACGCCTTCGAGGATCACGCCATCGGGCAGCTGCAGGTCGGCGACCACCCAGCCGTTGCTCGTCACGCAACCGGACGGCGCGGGATTGACGAGCGTGTTGTTGTCCTTGCGGTGCAGGGACGAGCCGGCGATGAACAGGTACTGCTTGCCCGCGTCGCCGCCACTCGGAGCCGCGCCCGCCCCGGCCGTGGCAGGCACGTCCGGGAACTGGATGCCCGCTGGCAACGCGGCCTGGTCGGCGCCAGGCCCCGCGGCGCCGGCCGCCACCGCGAGCAGGGGCGCGAGGCCCAGCAACGGCGCGAGCGCTCCGTGGAAAACGGTCTTGCGCATCGCTCGCCTCCCCTGTGGACCGGCACCGGCCCCGCCAGCAGCATCGCCCGAGCCCGGACCTCGGCGCCTGCCGGCAGGCCGCCCGTGGCCGGGCGCTGCGCATGTTGCGTGAGCGCCTGTCCGCCCGCAAGCGGCGTCGCGTCAAGCCACGGCGGGGCCCGTGCTAGCATCGCAACGCATGGAACACCCGCCTTCCGCCGCCGCTGCGGCCGACCCCTACCACACCGCCCTGGCCACCTTCGACGAGTTGCTCGCACACGCCCAGGCCGCGGGCGAACCCGAGCCGACCGCGATGACGCTCGCCACGGTGCGCGACGGACGGCCGCACGCGCGCATCGTGTTGCTCAAGGGCGCCGACACGCGCGGCTTCCGCTTCTTCACCAACTACACCAGCGCCAAGGCCGCCGACCTGGATGCCAACGCATGGGCGGCGCTGTGCTTCCACTGGAAGCGCCTGCGTGATGGCGTGCAGGTGCGCGTGGAGGGGCGCGTGGAGAAGCTGCCGGACGCCGATTCCGATGCGTATTTCGCCACCCGGCCGCGTGGCAGCCAGCTCGGTGCCTGGGCCTCGCTGCAGTCGCAGCCGCTGCCCGATCCGGCCCGCTTCGAGCAGCGTTACGCGCAGGCCCAGGCGCAGTATGCGCATGGGCCGGTGCCGCGCCCGTCGCACTGGGGCGGCTATCTCGTGGTGCCCGACCGCATCGAGTTCTGGTACGGCGCGCAGTTCCGCCTGCACGAACGCCATGTGTACGCCCGCGACGCCGCCGGGGTGTGGACCTGCGGCATGCTCTATCCCTGACGTGAGGCTGCAGCGCGTCTATCGCGTGGCGGTGGTGGTGCCGTGCGGGCATGTGGATACGCTGCTGGCCGGCGTGCGCCGCGATGCGGCGCTGGTGCTCGACGAGTACGGCGATTGGGCGTGGCTGTCGGCGCCGGGCGAGGAGCAGTTCCGGCCGTTGCCGGGCGCGACGCCCGCGCGCGGCACGGTCGGGGAGATCGAGCGCGTGCCGAGCCGGCGCGTGGAGTTCTGCATCGCCCACGACGAGGCCGGCCTGTCACGCCTGCTCGCTGCGATCCGCGCGCACCATCCCTGGCAGGTGCCGGCGATCACCGTCGATGAGCCGGCGCGACCGCTGTGGTGAGCGGCGGCATGCACCGCCGCTGCGCAACCTTCACGCCGCCTGCGCCAGGCGCATGCCCAGGTCGAGCAGCGGCGCCACCAGCAGTGCGCGCGCGAGCAGGATCGCGAGGACCACGAGCATCGGCGAGAAATCGAGTCGGCCGGGCGTGGGCAGAAGCTTGCGCAGCGGCCGCAGCAGGGGTTCGCTGAGCTGGTACACGAGTGGCACCACCGGGTTGCCGCGCTCGACGGGGATGAACGACAGCAGCACGCGCACGAACACCACGCCGATGTACAGCATCAGCGTGAAGTCGAGGAGATCGGCCAGCGCCATCACCAACAGCCCGAGCAGGCCCAGCCGCTGGCCGAACAGACCGAAGATGAGCGCCAGCTTGAGCGCACTGAGCAGCCACGCCAGCAGCAGCGCGCCCAGCTCGATGTTGCGCCAGCTCGGAATGATCCTGCGCAGCGGCATCAGCAGGGGGTTGGTGGCCTTGTACAGGAACTGGCACACCGGGTTGTAGAAGTTGGCGCGCACCAGCTGCAACAACACGCGCAGCACGATGAGGAACACCAGCACGCCGAATGCGAAGTTGATGAGGATCTGGGCGGCGTTGGCGAAATATCCCATGGCAGGTCGCGGCGCGGGGCGGGGCCGGGCGATTGTAGGTGCAGGCCGGTGGCGCGGCGAGCCGGTCGCCGGTTCAGTCGAACAGCGCCGACAGCTCGCCGCCGCGGCGGGTGGCCGCTGCGACCGCCCTGGCGACGAGGCCGCGCAGGTCGCCTTGGGCAAACACATCCAGCGCGGCGGCGGTGGTGCCGCCGGGCGAGGTCACGCGTTCACGCAGGGTCGCCGCGCTCTCGCCCCCTTCCACGAGCATGCGGCCGGCGCCCAGGCAGGTCTGCGCGGCCAGCGCGCACGCGGTGTCGCGCGGCAGGCCCTGCGCCACCGCGGCATCGACCAGCGCCTCGACCAGCAGGAAGAAATACGCCGGTCCCGAGCCCGACAGTGCGGTTACGCTGTCCATGAGCGGCTCGTGCTCGATCCAGGCGACGATCCCGGCCGCGCCGAGGATCGCGGCCGCGCGCTCGCGCTGCGCGGCGCTCACGGTCGCGCTGGCGATGAGCCCCGCCGCGCCCGCGCCGATCAGCGCCGGCGTGTTGGGCATCACCCGCACGAGCGCGGTGTCGGCGCCGAGCCAGCGCGCGAACTGGTCCATGCGTATGCCGGCGGCGATCGAGATCACCAGGGGGCGCGCCGAGGCGACGCCGGCCGCGATCTCGCCGCACACCGCATGCATCACCTGCGGCTTGACCGCGAGCACGAGCGTGTCCGCGCCGCGCGCCGCGTCGGCGGCGTGGGCGTGCACGGTGATGCCGAAGTCGCGGACCAGCGCGGCGCGCGTGTCGGCATGCGGCTCGGCCACCGCGATCGCGCGCGCGGGCAGGCCGCCGCGCACCAGCGCGCCGATCAGGCTGCGCGCCATGTTGCCGCCGCCGATGAAGGCGAGCGTGCCGGTGGACAGGGAAGGCGGGACGGCGGGCGTGGCCATGGCGGGGCGATGTGCGGGCACTGGGCCTGCAAGCATAGCAACTGCCGCCGGCGCGCCGTGGCTCAGCCGGCGCGTGGCGGGTTGGCGCGCGGCCGCGCGCCGAACAGCGCGGTGCCGATGCGCACCAGGGTCGCGCCGCAGGCGATCGCAAGTTCGAAGTCGTCGGACATCCCCATCGACAGCGTGTCGACGCCGGCATGCTGCGCGCGCAGCGCCTCGAACAACGCCTGCATGCGCTCGAACGCCACGCGCCGCCGCTGCAGGTCGGGCAACGGCTGCGGGATCGCCATGAGCCCGCGCAGGCGCAGCGCGGGTTCGGCGGCAACCCGCCGTGCGAGCGCGTCGACCGCGGCGGGCGCGCAACCGGACTTGCTGGCCTCGTCGTCGATGTTGACCTGGATGAGCACGTTGAGCGGACCGCGCGCGGGCGGACGCTGGCGCGCCAGCAGCGCCACCAGCTTGGCCCGGTCCAGGCTCTGCAGCCAGTCGAAGTGCAGTGCCACCTCGCGGCACTTGTTGGATTGCAGCGGCCCGATCAGGTGCCACTCGAGCGCAAGGTCGGCCAGTTCGCGCTGCTTGGCCAGCGCCTCCTGCACGTAGTTCTCGCCAAAGGCGCGTTGCCCCTGCGCGGCCAGCGCGCGGATCGCGGCCGCCGGCTGGGTCTTGGAGACGGCCAGCAGGCTCGCGGGCGCGCGGCCGGCGCGCTCACTGGCGCGGGCGATGCGGGCCAGGATCGCGGCATGGCCGGTCGGGGCAGGGCTCATGGCGGGTGCTCGCCAGTGGATGCGTTCATGTGGCTATACTGCCGCAACCGCGCGTCGGCGCGCTGCACTCATCGTTGGGGATCATTGCCATGGACATCGCCGAACTGCTTGCGTTCTCGGTCAAGAACAAGGCTTCCGACCTGCACCTGTCGGCGGGGTTGCCGCCGATGATCCGCGTCGACGGCGATGTGCGCCGCATCAACATCCCCGCGTTCGAGCACAAGCAGGTGCACTCGCTGATCTACGACATCATGTCGGACAAGCAGCGGCGCGACTACGAGGAATTCCTCGAGGTCGACTTCTCGTTCGAGATCCCGTCGCTGGCGCGCTTCCGCGTCAATGCGTTCAACCAGAACCGCGGCGCGGCGGCGGTGTTCCGCACGATTCCCTCGGAAGTGCTCACGCTGGAGGACCTCGGCTGCCCGCGCATCTTCAAGGAACTCATCGAGCAGCCGCAGGGCCTCATCCTCGTCACCGGCCCGACCGGCTCGGGCAAGTCGACCACGCTGGCGGCAATGGTCGACAGCGTCAACAAGAACGAGTACGGCCACATCCTCTCGATCGAGGATCCGATCGAGTTCGTGCACACCTCGCAGAAGTGTCTGATCAACCAGCGCGAGGTGCACCGCGACACCCATGGCTTCAACGAGGCGTTGCGCTCGGCGCTGCGCGAGGACCCCGACTACATCCTCGTGGGCGAGTTGCGCGACCTGGAGACGATCCGCCTGGCGCTGACCGCGGCCGAGACCGGCCACCTCGTGTTCGCGACCTTGCACACCAGTTCGGCGGCCAAGACCATCGACCGCGTGATCGACGTGTTCCCGGCCGGCGAAAAGCCGATGGTGCGCTCGATGCTGTCGGAGAGCCTGCGCGCGGTGATCTCGCAGAGCCTGCTCAAGAAGGTCGGTGGCGGCCGTATCGCCGCGCACGAGATCATGGTCGGCATCCCGGCCATCCGCAACCTGATCCGCGAGGACAAGGTCGCGCAGATGTACTCGGCGATCCAGACCGGCAACCAGTACGGCATGCAGACCCTCGACCAGTGCCTGCAGGACATGGTCAAGCGCGGCCTCATCACGCGCCAGCAGGCGATCGGCTACGCCAAGAACAAGGATATCTTCAAGTAGGCCACGGTGGTCGCGGGCGGGCCGCTGCCGTGCGCGTGCGCGCGATCCAGGCCGACATCACCACGCTCGCGGTCGATGCGATCGTCAACGCGGCCAACCGTTCGCTGCTCGGCGGCGGTGGCGTGGACGGTGCGATCCATCGTGCGGCCGGGCCTGGCCTGCTGCTCGAATGCCGCAGCCTCGGTGGTTGCGCGACCGGCCAGGCCAAGGCCACCGCCGGTTACGCCCTTCCCGCGCGCTACGTGATCCACACCGTCGGCCCGATCTGGCAGGGCGGCACGCATGGCGAAGCGGCGCTGCTGGCCGATTGCTACCGCAACTGCCTGCTGCTGGCGCAGTCGCTGCAGGTGCGTTCGCTTGCGTTCCCCGCGATCAGCACCGGCGTGTATGGCTACCCCAAGGCCGACGCCGCACGCATTGCGCTGGCCGGCGTGCGCGCACACGCCGCCGGGACACCGGAGGAGGTGGTGTTCTGCTGCTTCGGCGCGGCGGATCTTGCGCTGTACCAGGCGTTGCTCGCCGATGCTGCGTAGCAGCGCGGCGCAGGCTTGACGCGACCCGTGCCCGGCCGGCACGCTCGCGCCGCGCGCATCCGGCGCGCCACGCAGGCAGGGGAGATGGCGATGACTCGGGGACTGTTGCTGGCGGCATGCGGCCTGTGGTCGGTGGGTGCGCTGCACGCCGAACCGCTCAACTACAGCTACGGCTATCTCAAGAGCGGCGAGTGGCACATCAACGGGCGCAGCTTCCGCAACGACACCCTTGGCGCGTACATCGAAACCGGCAAGCACGTGCACCTGTTCGGCTCGGTCGGCAACGGCGGGTCCTACACCGGGCCGACACTCGATGGCAGCCGCACGCTGCGGCTGGGCATCGGCGGACACTGGCTGCTGGGCCAGGACTCGATGATCGCAGTCGAGGCGGCGGCGCTGCGCACCAGCTACCGCTGGCGCAACCAGGGCCGCATGGCGCACCTGGGCTGGAGCGCGATCGTCGAGTACCGCTACCGGTTCGCGCCGTCATGGGAGGCCGTCGTCACTGGTACGCGCACCGAGCTGTGGAACTGGCGCACGCAGGAGTTCGCGCTGGGTCCGGTGTGGCACGTCAACGACACGCTCGCAGTGGGCGCTTTCTACCGCCGCATGGACGGGCACAACGGCTTCGACGTCACGATACGCACCTACTACTGACCCGATGGGGCGGCGGCGTCGGCAGGCCGCGGCGGTTGCCCTTGCGTGAGTCGGGCCGCCGCATGCCTGGCCCGCGTGCGGTCCTGCGAGCCGGCCCCGGGGGTGCAGGCCGCGGGCGCGTCAGATCAGGAACAGCGTCGCCAGGCCGAGGAAGATGAAGAAGCCGCCGCTGTCGGTGAGCGCGGTGATCATCACGCTGGAGCCCATCGCCGGATCGCGGCCGAAGCGCAGCAGCGTCATCGGGATCAGCACGCCCATGAGTGCGGCCAGCAGCAGGTTGAGCGTCATCGCCGCGGTCATCACCAGCCCGAGCGGGACGCTGTCGTAGAGCAGCACCGCGACCACGCCGATCACGCCGCCCCAGATCAGGCCGTTGACCAGCGCCACGCCCAGTTCCTTGCGCAGCAGGCGCCGCGCGCTGGTCGGGCTGACCTGTCCGAGCGCGAGCGCGCGCACGATCATGGTGATGGTCTGGTTGCCGGAGTTGCCGCCGATGCCGGCCACGATCGGCATGAGCGCGGCCAGCGCGACGAGCTTCTGGATCGAACCCTCGAACACGTCGATCACGCGCGAGGCGATGAACGCGGTGACCAGGTTGATCGCGAGCCATGCCCAGCGGTTGCGCAGCGAACGCCACACCGAGGCGAACATGTCCTCGTCCTCGAGCAGGCCGAAACGCTCGCGCACCTCGGCATCGCTTTCCTCGCGGATCACGTCCACCATCGCGTTGATGGTGAGGCGGCCGATGAGCTTGCCGGCGGCGTCGACCACCGGCGCGGTGACGAGGTCGTAGCGCTCGAACGCCTGCGCGGTCTCGGCCACGTCGTCCTCGGGATGGAAGGTGTTGGCATCGGGCGCCATCACCTGGCTGACCAGCTTGGCCGGGTCGTTGACCAGCAGCCAGCGGATCGGCAGCACCCCGGTCAGACGCATGTCCTGGTTGACGATGAACAGCTTGTCGGTGTGCTCGGGCAGTTCCTTGAGCCGGCGCAGGTAGCGCAGCACGGTCTCCAGCGTCACGTCCTCGCGGATCGTGACCATGTCGAAGTCCATGATCGCGCCGACCTGGTCGTCCTCCCACGCCATCGCGGTCTGCACCTGGCGCCGTTCCTCGGCGTTGAGCCGGTGCAGCACCTCCTGCAGCACGTCCTCGGGCAGGTCCTCGGCAAGGTCGGCGATTTCCTCGGCGTCGAGTTGCTCGGCCGCGGCCAGCAGCTCGGGCTTGTCCATGTCGGCGAGCAGCGATTCGCGCACCGCATCGGACACTTCCAGCAGGATCTCGCCGTCCTGGTCGGCCTTGACCAGGTTCCACACCACGCGCCGCTCCTCGGGCGGCAGGCCTTCGAGCAGGAACGCGATGTCGGCCGGGTGCAGGTCGGCGATTTCGCGTTGCAGCGCCGCTGCGCGCGCGGTCTCCTCGTCCTCGCCACCGGCCGGCGCGCCCGGTGCATCGGACGCGAGCGGCTCCAGCGGCTGCAGCAGCTCATGCACGCGCGCCAGGCGCGCCTGCAGGATGCTGAGCTGGGTGCGGGTTTCGGCTTCGGTCATCGACGGTCAAGGCCGGCATCGCCCACGCCCGCAGCCGCACCGACGACGGCGGCGGTGCGGTGGCGGGTACGGGATGGAAGCGCCGGATGGAATCAGCGGGCGCGCATTATCGCGGTTTTTGTGCCGCAGTTCCCGCTCCGAGCGTCCAGCCGACGAGGTCGCCCACCACCTGCTGCACGCTGGCCTGGAACGCCGCGAACGCCACCGCGGTGTCCCCGGCCGTGAACGGCGTGTCGGCCGCGAACGCGTGCGTGGCCACCACCCGGCTGGTGCGGTAGTCGAGCAGGCGCGCCTGCAGTGCGATCACCGCGTGCGGGCCGTCGCTGCGGATCTCGGCCTGGAACGCGTGCAGGTCGAGTGCGAGCGCGAAGTCGGCGCTGAGCGCGCCGGTGGAACTGCCCACGCCGAGGATGCGCCCGGACTGGGCAAAACCCTGCACCACGAGGTTGCGCAGCAGCGCCGGCGCGGGATCGCTCCAGCGCGCGCCCGGGTAGACCTCGATCACGCCCGGGCTGGGCATCACCACGATGCGCGGCGTATTGAGCGCCTCGCTCGCCTGCGGCGTCTCGATCACGAGCTGCCAGTCCACCATCGGCTGCCCCGCGCCCGACGCAGGTGCCTGGTAGCTGGGCGCATAGATCGTGAACGGCTGGCGCTTGACCCCGAGCAGGTCGCCGCAGCCGGCAAGCAGGGCGAAGGTGCAGGCGATCGACAGGCGGATGGGCTTCATCGCGGCTGGTACTCCTTGGGCTGGTCGCGGCCGAGCAGCAGGCTGTCCGAAGCGCCGAGCTTGTCGCTGAGCTGCTTGAGTGAGCGCAGCGTCTCGTGCAGTTCCACCAGGGTCGGGCCGACCTGGCGCAGGCCCTGGTTGGCGAAGCGGTCGAGCGCGCCGCGATTGTTGTCGAGCAGCGCATCGGTGGTGGCCGCGGCGCGGTCGATGCTGGCGAGCGTGTCCTGCATCGTGCGCAGCAGCTTGCGCACATCCTCGTGCACGAGCTGGTTGGTGCTCGTGGCCATCTGGTCGATGGTGGCGAGCGTGCGCTTGAGCTGGCTGGTGGCCTCGGCCAATTGGCGCAGCATCTGGCCGATGTCCTGGCGCTGGTCGGCCAGCGTGCGGGTGAGCGCATCGATGTTGGCCAACGTGTTGCCAACGTGGTCGAGGTTGTCCTTGGACAGCAGCTCGTTCACGCGCAGCAGGATGTCGTTGACGCTGGTGACCACATCGCTGCCCGAGGCGAGCAGCGCCGACAGCGCCGATTCCTCCGACGGAATGCGCGGGATCGGCTGTTCGCGCGTGGGCAACAGCGGCGGGCTGCCCGGCGCACCGCCCGAGAGCTGGATGAAGGCGAGCCCGGTGACGCCGAGCAGCCCGAGCTTGGCGCGGGTGTCCTCGCGCACCGGCGCGTTCGCATCCAGGCGCACGCGGGCGATCACCTTGCGCGCATCGTCCGGTGCCAGGCTCAGCGCCGCCACCTCGCCCACCTTGATGCCGTTGTATTGCACCAGGCCGCCGACCGACAGTCCGGTGACCGCCTCGCGGAACACGATCTCATAGTCCTTGAACTGGCGGTCGACGCCTGCCTTGGACATCCACAGCACGAAGCCGAGTGCGAGCAGGAACACGCCGATGGTGAACGCTCCGATGAGGATGTGGTGGGCGCGGGTTTCCATGCTCAGGCACCTCCGGCGGCATGTGCGGTTGGGGAGCGGTCGCGCCGCGCGGCCAGCAGCGCCGAGCGTCCGCGCGGGCCCTGGAAGTACTCGCGCACCCACGCATCGTCATGGCACTCGACCTCGGCCAGCGTGCCGCACGCGAGCACGCGCTTCTGCGACAGTACCGCCACGCGGTCGCAGATCGTGTACAGCGTATCCAGATCGTGGGTGATGAGGAACACCGTCAGGCCGAGGCTGTCACGCAAGGTCAGCAGCAACTGGTCGAACGCCGCCGCGCCGATCGGGTCGAGGCCCGCGGTCGGCTCGTCGAGGAACAGCAGGTCCGGATCCAGCGCGAGCGCGCGCGCCAGCGCCGCGCGCTTGACCATGCCGCCCGACAGCTGCGCCGGAAACTTGTCGCCCGCGTTCGGCGGCAGTCCCGCGAGCGCGAGCTTGAGCGCGGCAAAGCGCTGCATGAGCGGTAGCGGCAGGCGGAAATGCTCGCGCATCGGCGCCATCACGTTGTCGGCGACCGTGAGCGAGGAAAACAGCGCGCCGTTCTGGAACAGCACCCCGCAGCGCTGCTCCACCTGCATGCGCTGCGCATCGCTCGCGCGCAGCACGTCGATGCCGAGCAGGCGCACGCTGCCCGCCGCGGGCCGGTTCAGACCGATGATCGAGCGCATCAGCACCGACTTGCCACTGCCCGAGCCACCGACCACGCCGATGATCTCGCCGCGTCGCACGTCGAGGTCGAGGTTCTCGTGCACGACCTGGGCACCGAACTGGTTGCGCAGGCCGCGGACTTCGATGATCGCTTGGGCGGGGGTCATGGACGCATCCGTGGATGGCGGGTGGCGCCGGGTGGCGCCGGTTTGGGTTTGCCCGTGAGGGTTTTCACGAAGACCGATCCACGTCCCTGGTGGGTTCGTCCCGCACTGGGCGGCTCGCTGGCGCTGGTGGGCGTCGGTGGACGTTCGGTCGTCCGCTTTGGTGCGACAACCGACTCACGTCCGTGGTGGGTTCGTCCCGCATCCCTGCGGGCCGGTGACTTTCTCTTGCTTGCCCAAGAGAAAGTCACCAAAGAGAAGGGCAGCCCTTGCAGCGGCGCCACGCGCGCATCCTGCGCGCGCGGTCCGCGGACGGCGGCCGGTTGCGCCGACAGCACGTCC
>WBZR01000687.1_pt2 | contig 46649 bp, 45 predicted proteins | sample 5204231 | NCBI WGS metagenome assembly WBZR01 (sample SAMN12412403, study PRJNA552823) | activated sludge metagenome | isolation source: activated sludge from anammox sidestream of wastewater treatment plant... | place: USA: Virginia | collected 2017-08 | reverse complement strand
CGCTGCCGCCGGGGTCGCACCGGCGCATCCGCAACGCCCGCCCAACCTGAGCGAGAGCGTGGCGCCGGCGGTCGCGACCTCCGGCATGCCGCTCGGCAGGCTGCGCGTGCTGAACGGCCCCATCGCCGGCCGTGAGCTGGAGCTCACCAAGGCGCTCATCACGCTCGGCAAGCCGGGGGTGCAGGTCGCGGTCATCTCCCGCCGGCCGCAGGGCTACTTTCTCACCCACATCGAGAGCGACGGTGGCGGCACCCATTACCCCATCGTCAACGGCAATCCGATCGGTCCGCAGGCCTACGGTCTGGGCAACGGCGACATCGTGGAGCTGGCCGGCATCAAGATGGAATTCACGCTGACCCGCTGACCGCTCGCTGACCGCCCACAACGAATACGGATAAGGCCCGGTGCGCACGCATCGGGCCTTTACATTTGCACCGCCGGGGATCCACCGTTCGGCGGCCCTGCGCGCTACTTGCTGGTGTGGGTGAAGACACCGTCCCAGTTCGCCGGCGGCGGCTCGCGACGGAAATGCGCCACCCGCTCCGCGTACATCGAATAAAGCTGCGGAGACGGGGAGGACTTCGCCAGGCTGAGAAACTGGAGCTCGGCCATGTCCCATTCCTGCGCGCGGTAATACTTCAGTGCCTGGCGATACAGCTTGATCTCATCGCGCATGCGCGCGTCCATGCTGCTGACGGGACCCAGCGGCTCGTAGATCGCCACCGGCCTGTCCTTGCCCTTCACCCGGACCACGTCGAGCTCGCGATAGGCGAACTGGGTCGCAGCCTTCGCGGTGCTCTCGCTGACGATGATGCCTACGCCGTAACCCTTGGTCAGGCCTTCCAGGCGCGAACCGAGGTTCACCGCGTCGCCGAGTACGGTGTACGCCATGCGGAACTCCGAGCCCATGTTGCCGACGTTCATCGTCCCGGTGTTGATGCCCACGCCGATGTGGATCTCCGGCCAGCGCCGCTGGCGGAACGAGGCATTGATCTCGCCGAGCTTGGCCATCATCTGCAGCGCCGCGGTGACTGCGTTGGCGGCGTGGTCGGGATCGGGCACCGGTGCGCCCCAGAAGGCCATGATCGCGTCGCCCATGTACTTGTCGATCGTGCCGCGCTGCAGATGGATCACCTGCGTCATGGGCGTGAGCAACTGGTTCATGAGCTCCGATAGCTGCCTCGGCTCGAGGCCTTCGGAGATCGAGGTGAAGCCGCGAACGTCGGAGAAGAGCACCGTCATCTCGCGGGATTCCGCCTCCAGCGAGTATTTCTCCGGATCGCGGGCCATCTCGTCGACGAGCTCCGGCGGCACGTACTGTCCGAAGAGACTCGTCAATTGGCGCTTGCCGCGCGTCTCGATGAAGTAGCCGTACGACATGTTCAGCAGGAACATGACGAGCATCGTGAGGATGCCGGAGGCGACCGGCACGACCATCCTGCCGACCTGCCAGAACACCAGGTTCAGGCCGACGTAAGCCGCCAGCATCCCGGCGGCCGTGAGCGTGGCGGCCAGCGGGCTGAGCGCCGGCAGAGCGAGAGCGAATACGATTCCGAACAGCAGCAGCAGGATGAACTCCAGCCCGCGCACGTAAGCGGGCCGCTGCATGAGCTTCCCGTCGAGTATGCCGGCGACCAGGTTCGCGTGGATCTCCACACCGGGATAGGCGCGCTGCACCGGCGTGGTCCGCATGTCCAGCAGGCCCGCGGCGGTCGTCCCGACGAGGACGATCACTCCCTCCTTCAGCACGCCCGGGTCGGCCTTGCCGGTGAGGACGTCGGTGGCCGAGACGTACGGGAAGCTGCCCTGCGGGCCGCGGTAGGGCACCAGCGCCTGCACATACTCATCGACCGGTATGCGTCCCTTGCCGACCTGCAACCACTCCAGTCCCGAATAATTGCGGCGCGCCATCGCGGGCACCGGCTCGAATTCCGCCCGCACCTCCTTCACCCCGAGGTACTGCCGCGCAACGGCGAGCGAGAGCGCCTCGTACTGCGCATCCTCGAAGGAGAACACCATCGGCACCCGCCGGACCACGCCATCGACGTCGAGCGAGGGGTTGAAATGCCCGGCTCCCGCCTCGACCTTCACCAGTTCCTCGAGATTGCCGCCGTAGCCCACCGCCTTCAGGAAATCGATGCGCTTGCCGGGAAAACTGCCCTTCACGAAGGTCGGCGGCGGCAGGGCGCCGGAGCGCGCCGTATTGGCCTCGTTGAAAAAGTACCCGAGCACGACCGGGTATTTCTTCAGCGCCCCGGCGAGCACCGCATCGCCGTCGAGCGACGGCCGCAGGCGGGCAAGGGTCTTTCCGAACTCCGGCACGGACTTGAGCTCGCCCCTGGCGAGGTCCTCCAGCACGTGCAGGCCGGAGCTCTGGTCCGGCTCCGCGAAGACGACGTCGAAGGCGACCAGCCGCACCCGGTACTTCTCGAACAATTGCTCGAGCATCGCCGCGATCCGCTGTCGAGGCCACGGCCACCGCCCCTCCACGCCGAGACTCTTCTCGTCGATGTCGATGATGACGATGCGTGGATCCACGGTGCGCGGCATGCTGAGAGCAAGGCGGGCGTCGTAGGCGACGTGCTCCAGCTTGTCGATCAGCCCCCACCGGAAGCGGCCGCCCTCCTCGTCGCGCGCGTGCAGGAGGAATACCGCGAGCGTGGCAAGGCTCACGATGATCCGCACGCGGTGCCGCCTGAACTTGGCGAGGAATTCCTTCACGGCGGCCGGCCGGTCGCGGGCGCGCGCACGGCGGCCCGCGCGTCGGCGAGAAACCGCTCGAACACCGAGTTGACGGCGGTATCCATCGCCGCCACCACGCTGGCCACGTCCTTGCTCGCGGTCGGCTCGTCACGCTGATAGTCGCGCAGCATCAGAACGCTTCCGTCCGGCCCCAGCAATTGCAGTTCCAGGGCAACCCGCGCAGTCACCGCATCCGCGCCGATGATGTGCTCGAACCGCCGGATGCGCCCGCGTATGGTCAGCGCCGGCGCCTGATCGGCGCGGCTCGCGACCCACGGCGCGGCGTTGGCGGCACGCAGATACAGGATCAGCTGCTCACGCAGCAGCCGAGGCGGGGATTCCAGCCAGTGGTGATGATGGTACTGCTTCAGCGTCAGGTCGGCCGCGTCCTCGCTGAAAAGCAACGGCCGTTCCCGGTAGAGGGCATCGGCCTGGAATGCCTCCACGAGTATCCCGCCGTCGGCCAGCGGCTGTCCCGCGGCCGCAGCGACTCGTGGGGCCGCCAGGCGATAGTACGTATCGGTGGGGATCGGCGCACTGCGCCCGCAGCCGCCCAGCATCCCGGCCACCAGCAGCAGGGGCAAGATGGCCCGTGCGGAAGCGATCATCCAGTTCCTCAATTGTTGTTATTCCCCGCCGGCAGCGGGTCCTGCGTCGCTTCGCCGCGGAAGAGCACGCTCGGGTTCTCGCGCACCTCGCGGCTGAACTCCTGCATGTTGCGGCCGCTGCCTTCCAGATAATGCACGATCGCATCGATGTTGTCTGCCACCACCTCGATGCTGCCGCGCAACTCCCGCATCGTGACCGAGGCATCGCCGACGGTCTGGTTGATACCCGCCTGGTTCTCCTTGACCAGCGCGTCCATGGCGAGAAACAGCCCGTGCATCTGCTTGCGGGACTCCTCGACGCGGTCCAGCAGCTCGGTCAGTTGCGCCGAACCCTTGTCCGCGTTGGTCAGAATGGAGGCGATATGCTGACGGTTCTCGGCATTGACCGTGAGCAGCAGTGCCTCGGCACTGGCGTCGAGCTTCCTGATCACCTTCTTGATCTCGTCGAACAGCTCCGGATCGTCCACCCGCTGGCGCAGGCTCGTGAGCAGCGGCCGCAGCTGGTCCTTCGACAGCGACTCGTACTCGAGGCTCAGCGCGGTAATCCGCTCGCTGAGACTCTGCAGCAGCGGCTGTCCCTCGCTGGTGAGCTTCTTGAATTCCGCCGCCGCCTCGTTGAGCGCGGAGAACATGTCGGCCTGCTCGACGCCGTCGAGCTCCCCGCCGGGCTTCATCCATCCCGGTCCCTTGCCCTCGCGGATGTCGATCACCGCGGGCGCCAGGGGACCCGGCAGCATGATGGCCGCGGCGCTGCCGACCGGCATCTTCCAGTCCCTGGTGACGCTGAACTCGACGCGATAGCTGACCGTGCTGTCGGTGACGACGGGCTGGACCGATTCGACCTGGCCGACGGGATAGCCCTTGTAGTAGGTCACGGTCCCGTACTTGATGCCGCCGACGTTGTCGAACATGGCGTAGTAGCGATCGGTCGGTCCGGTGCTGCCGGTGAGCCGGTACAGCGCCCACAGGAATGCCACGCCGACGGCCAGGACGAACAGGCCCACCGCCAGATAATTGATGTTGTCGCGCCGCATGCCTCTCTCCCACCCCCTGTATCGCGACCGTCCGCGGCAAACGCGCCGCGGCAACCGCGTCTCATCTGATTCCGCGCATCACCCGCCGGTCAGGCGCCGCAGGTAATCCTCGGCATTGACCTCCGAGCGGCGCGGTCTGCGGTTGAGCAGATCCTGGACCCGCGGGTGCGGGCAGTTCTGGACCTCCGGGACGGTGCCGGTCATGAGGATGCGGCCATGGTCGAGCACGGTGATGCGATCGGCGATCTTGAAAGCGCTCTCCAGCTCATGGGTCACCACCACGATGCTCATGTTCATCGCCTCGCGCAGCCGCAGGATCATCTCGTCGAGTTCCGCCGAGACGACCGGATCCAGGCCGGCGGAGGGTTCGTCGAAGAAGAGCAATTTCGGATCCATGATGACCGCTCTTGCCACGGCGGCGCGCTTGATCATGCCGCCGGAGAGCTGCGCGGGCATCAGGTGCTCGAAGCCGGCAAGGTTCACCACCTCGAGCTTCAGGCGCACCATGATGTCCATGGTCGTCTCATCGAGGCGCGCGTGCTCCCGCAGCGGCAGTTTGATGTTCTCGCCGACGCTCATCGAGCTGAACAGCGCACCGCCCTGGAAGGCCACGCCGATAGTCCTCCGCAGCTCGTGCATCTGCCTGGCGGAGGCCCGGGCGACATCGACGCCGAGCAGCCGGACCGTGCCGCCGGTGGGACGATTCAGCCCCAGCAGATGGCGCAGCAGCGTGCTCTTGCCCGAGCCGCTGCCGCCCATGATGATGCGGATCTCGCCGGGCTCGACGTGGAAGTCGATGCTGTCGAGGATCTTGCGCGAGCCGTAATGGGCGCTCAGCGCGCTGACCTCGATGACGGGCTGGATCTCGGTTCGGGTCACGGCCGCTCAGCGATTCAGGAAATAGGTGAACAGCATGTCCGCCACGACGATGTAGGAGATCGACAGCACCACCGCGCGCGTGGTGGCGCGCCCGACCCCCTCGGCGCCGCCGGTGACCTGGAAGCCGTTGCTCACGCCGATCACGGTGATGATCGTGGCGAAGACCAGGCTTTTCATCAGCCCCTGCCGGACGTCGTCGAACACCAGCGAGCTCAGCGTGCGATCGAGGTAGGCGGCGTAGGACAGTCCCAGCTCGAGATTCGTGAACACGGCTCCGCCGAGCAGGGCGGCGAAATCGGCGATCAGGGTCAGCGACGGCACCATCACCATCATGGCCGCCAGCACCGGCGAGGCGAGGTAGCGCACCGGATTGATGCTCATGACCCGCAGCGCGTCGATCTCCTGCGAGACCTGCATGGTGCCGATGCGCGCGGCGAGCGCCGAGCCGGAGCGGCCGGCGACCACGATCGCCGTGATCAGCGCGGCGAACTCGCGCGTGACCGACAGCGCGATGCCCATCACGACCTGCTCCTCGGCGCCGAAGGTCTCCAGCGTCGCTATGCCCTGGATGGCGAGCATCACGCCTATGGTGAACGCGAGGATGCTGACGATAAGCGTTGCGGCGATGCCTATGGTCACCATCTGCGCGGCCATCGACGCCAGCCGAACGGGCTGCTTCTTCGTCCAGCCGAACAGCAGCCAGTACAGGCTCTCGAGCCAGAGCAGGAAGTAGTAGCCGAACTCCTCGATGGCGGCCACGACGGCCCGGCCGAGATGCTCGATGGAGACCGCTGAAGATTGCCCGGCCGTGTCAGCCATCCGCCCTGATGCGCTCGTTGATAGTCGCATGGATGGGAAAGACCTTGTCCAGGCGCGCCAGCTTCAGCACGCTCAGCGCCGCCTCGCTCACGCCGATCAGGCCGAAGCGCAGCTTTTTCTTCTTCGCCGTCTGGTATCCCTCGACCAGGCTCGCCACGCCCGAGCTGTCTATGTAGGTGACGCGCGACAGGTCCACCAGGACGCTTCTCGCCTGCGCCAGACACCCGAGGATGGCGGAACGCGCCTCCGGCGAGGCGGACAAGTCCACGTCCCCTGTCAGCTCAACGACCGCATAGCCACTGTCATCGCGCACCGCGTAGCTCATCTCAACGCACTCCTGCCGCACTCAGCCGGACATGACATGCCTGCCGCCGTCAGCCGATCCGCTTCTTCATGTGCAGGAAATTCCCGGCTTTCCCCTGCACGTGACCATAGGCGCACTCATCCATGATCTCACGGATAAACAGCGTTCCAAGACCACCGGGCTTAATCTCGCGCGGATCGCGCGGACCGATCGAGGTGAGATCCACGGGCTCGGCGAAGTCCCGCAGATGAAACTCCAGCTCCCGGCCATTATTGAAGATTTCCAGGATGATTTCACCCGCGCCGCTGCCCTTGTAGGCGTGGCGGATGATGTTGCTGCAGGCCTCGTTGACGGCGAGCACAATCTGGCTGACGACCTGCTCGCAGCATCCCCCGCGTTCGCAGGCCTCGCGCACGTGCTCGCGCACCTTGCGCAGTATGCGCGGGTCGGCCGGAAACTTGACCTTCAGGAGGCGCTGCCCGGTCATCGACGGTCCCGTTCAATCAGCATCAGCGTGATGTCGTCGCGCTGGCGATGGCCCCTGTCGCGCAGGATCGCCACCATCTCCTCCAGGCGGGCACGCGGAGCCAACGACGCGACCGAATCGATGAGCCGTCTGAGCCCCGCGGCGCCGAGGATCTGACCCTTGCCGTCCGGCGATTCGGTCACGCCGTCCGTGTAAATGTACAGGCTGCCGCCGGCGAGCGGGAAGCGGGTGCAGCGAAACTCAGCCTCCGGCACCACGCCGAGCGGCGGACCGTCCGCGGGCAGTTCGCGGAACACGCCGTCGGAACCGCGGTAGAGCGCCGGCAGATGGCCCGCATTGGCCAGCGCGATCTCGTCGCGCTGCAGGTCGATGAAGCCGGTGACCATGGTGACGAACATCCCGTGCGAGGAGGTCTCGTGGAGCTCTTCGTTGACGCGGGCCAGCAGACGGCCGAGATCGTCGGTGGTCTTGGCCAGGCAGTGCAGCAGGCCGGTCGTCTTCGCCATCCACAGCGCGGTGTTCATGCCCTTGCCGGATACGTCGGCGATGTTGAAGTAGACCCGCGAGCTTCCCAGCGCGAAATAGTCGTAAAAGTCGCCGGAGACCTCGCGCGCCGGAATGTTGATGGCGACGATCGGCAGCTCCTCCATGTGCGTGGGGCGGGGCAGCAGGTTGACCTGCACCTCGCGCACCATCTCCAGCTCCTTGCGCACGCGCTCCTGGTCCACCAGCCTGGCCACCATGCGGGCGTTGTGGATGGCGAGCGCCGCCGCCGAGGCGAGCGCGGAGGCCAGGTGCCTGTCTTCCTCCTCGAACTGGCCGTCGGCGGTGCGCTTGTTGATGAGCTCCAGCGCGCCGATGCTCTGGCCGCGCACCACCAGCGGCGCGCATAGTATCGAGCGGGTGAGAAAGCCCGTGCCGGCGTCGATGGCGGAATTGAACTGCGTTTCGTCCTGCGCGTTGCGGACGATCTGCGTGCGCCGTTCCGCTACCGTGCGCCCGACTATGCCCTCGCCGGCGGGGACGCGCAGACCGGTGATGTCCACGGGACCGGCGCACTGGTGGCAGACCAGCTCGGTGTTCTCGTTCTCGAGCAGGAAGATAGAACCGGCATCGGCGTTCATCTGCTCGATGAAGGTGGCAATCGCGTTGCGCAGGGTCTCCTGCAGATTGAGCGACGTGGCGAACTCCTGAATGGCCTCGGCCAGCACCCGCACCTGCCGCTCGATGGCGCGCTCCTGGCGCGGCACGGTCCTGTCCGGATCGACGGGGGGACTCATCGCGACAATCGCCGGTTGAGGCACTCGAAATAGGCGGCTTCGTCGGGCACTGCATTGTCCCGCTGCGCCCTCCACAGGACCTCGCCCAGGCACTCCATCATGTCATGCTCCACGGCATGCGGGTCACCGCGCCGTTCCACTGCCCGCCGGTAGAGCTCGGCGATGCCGGCGGGCCGGTCGGTGCCCACCTGCTCGCGCAAGGCAATATGCATGCCCATGTGCAGGAACGGGTTGGTCACGCCGCGCTCGGGCGTGTACTCCTGCGCGATCGCCGCCTCCCCCGGGGCCAGGACCCCGTGGTACTCCGGATGCAGGGCGACGACGTCGGCGATCAGGGCCTCGAGCGGCTCCAGCAACTCTCCGGCCCGCCGCTTGCGCCAGGCCTCGAGGAACATCCGCCGCGTGGCGTCGCGGTCCCGCACGAACATGGTTCAGGCCTCCGCCCCGGCCATCTGCCGATTTCGCGCGGGCCATTCGCAGAGGTCGCCGATGAGGCAGGTGGCGCAACGCGGCCGGCGCGCGGTGCAGACGTAGCGGCCATGCAGGATGAGCCAGTGATGCGCGTCCTGGCGGTAGGCCGCGGGGACGAACCTGAGCAGTCGCCGTTCCACTTCAAGCACGTTGCGACCCGGCGCGAGCCCGGTGCGGTTGGCGACCCGGAAGATGTGCGTGTCCACGGCAATGGTCGGCTGGCCGAACGCGGTGTTGAGGATGACGTTGGCCGTCTTGCGTCCGACCCCGGGCAACTTCTCCAGGGCCTCGCGGCCGGACGGTACCTCGCCGTGATGATCGCGCAGGAGCGCCTCGCAGGTCCTGATGATGTTGGCGGCCTTGGCGTTGTACAGCCCTATGGTCCGGATGTGCTCCTTCAGCCCCTGCACGCCGAGCGCGAGCATGGCGGCGGGCGTATTGGCGATCTCGAAAAGCCCGGAGGTGGCCATGTTGACGCTCACGTCGGTGGCCTGCGCCGAGAGGATCACGGCGATCAGCAGTTCGAAGGGGCTCGAATAGACCAGCTCGGTGCGCGGCGCGGGATTCGCCGATCGCAACCTCTCGAAGATGGCCGCGCGCCTGGCCGCATTCATGCGCGCACGGCGGGCCGGTCGCGTCCCGCTGCGGCCAGGTTGCGCAGCGCCAGCACTGCTCCGAGCAGCAGCAGCGCCCCCGCCGGCATCGTCGCGATCGGCAGGCGCAAGCCCTGGGGCAATACCTGGTAACCGCTCGCCGCGGCGCCGGGGACAATCAACGCCAGGTCGCGCAGCAGCGTGCCGTGGCCCAGCACTTCCCGGAGCGCGGAAAATACTGCCAGGAACGCGAGCACGGCGGCGGCGTGCGCAATGGCATCGCGGGCCGCCGACGTTACCGGACGCCGCCACGCGGACTCCTCGGCGCGCGCGAGGATGAGGCAGCAGCCCGCCAGCACGGGCAGGTACACCCCCAGGGCCGCGGCCAGCGGCGGCAGGGCGGCCTGCACGGCTGTGTGGAGCACGGTCACGCCGCAGGCCGCGACGACGGCCTGGCACGGCAGGCGCACGGCCACCGGGACCACGCCGCGCAACATGGCCACCAGCAACTGGGTCCACAGCATGGTCAGCGCGAAGAGCATGGCTATGGCCAGGCCGGTGACGAGGCGATCCGAGACTGCGAGCAGCGGGCACAGCCCCATCAGCCGCAGGAGCACGGGGTTACCCAGCCATGCGAGGCCACAACAGTCCCGCCCGAAACCGCTCTCTGCCATTCCCGCGCGCCGTGTTGCCAGGGCGCGATTATAGCGCGCCGCGCCGCCGGCCCCGCCCGCGCCGCGCCGGCCGACCGCTACGGCGATTCGGGATAGGGCTGGATCACGTGCGGGTTTTCCTCCGGCCCCCACTCCCCCGCGCCTGCCTCCGCCGGGGACAGATTGCTCAGGCGGAAGACGTGCAGGGTGCCGCCGCGCGGGCCGCGGAAGAAATGCGTGAGATTGCCGCCGTATCCGGACAGCACGGCGACGTACTGCTCGCCACCGACGCTGTAGGTGACCGGCGAGGCGTTGATCCCCGAGCCTGTCTGGTAGCGCCACAGCACCTTCCCGGAGCGCTGATCCAGTGCCATGAAAAAGCCGAGCTGATCGCCCGTGAACACCAGTCCGCCCGCCGTCGCCAGGACACCGGCGTGCAGGGGCTGCGGACTCGCGAAATCCCACAGCCACCTGCGCCGCGCGACGTCGAAGGCCTTCAGGTGGCCGATGTTCTCACCGATCCGGTAGCTCCAGGACTCCGCGCCGACGAAGCTCCTGCCCGGCTCGTGGGACACCTCGTAGGCCTCGAACGGACGCATCCCCACTCCCCAGTGGTTGACGGGGATGAAGGCGACCTGCGTGTGCGGGTTGTAGGCCATCGGAAACCAGTTCGCGCCGCCGGACATGCTCGGGACGATGACCTTGACCTCCTCGCCGCCGAAGTGCGGACGCATCGCTTCGTTGACCTGGGGTCGGCCGGTCGCCGGATCGATGCCGTGCGCCCAGTTGATGCCCTCGATCATCGGCTCGGCGTACAGGAACCTGCCGCTGACGCGATCGACGGCGTAGAAATATCCGTTGCGATTGGCCTGCAGCGCCGCCTTCACCGGCGCGCCGTTCAGACGGAAATCGGCCAGCACAATCGCGTTGTTGCCGTCGTAGTCCCAGCTGTCGTGCGGGGTGTACTGGAATCCCCAGCGGATCGCCCCGTCCCCGGGATCGATGGCGAGCAGCGAGTTGGTCCATTTGTTGTCGCCGGGGCGCAGATCGCCGAGCCACGGGGCGGGGTTGCCCACCCCCCAGTACAGCAGCCCCAGGCCCGCATCGTAGGAACCGGTCTGCCAGGTCGGGCCGCCGCCGGTCCGCCACGCCCCGTTTTCCCAGGTCTCGTGTCCGGGCTCTCCGGGCCCGGGGATCGTGTAGGTCGTCCACAGCTCGTAACCGTAGTCGGCGTGGAACGCCTTGACGTACCCGCGCACGCCGAATTCGCCGCCCGAGATGCCGACGACGACCCGATCGCCGAGCACCAGCGGCGCGCTGTTGGTCACCACGCCCTGTTGCCAGTCTCCGATCGGCCTGCGCCAGCGCACCGCACCCGTGCGCCTGTCCAGGGCCACCAGCTGCGCGTCCAGCGTCGCGACGTAGATCAGATCTTCGCGCAGGGCCACGCCGCGATGCACCGGGCCGCAGCAGAGCGAATTCCCGAACCCCTGCGGATACTGCGGCGCGAAGTGCCATAGCCGTCTGCCGTTGCGGGCGTCGTAGGCGAACACGTGCGCCCATGCGCTGCTGACGTACATCGCGCCGTCGGCCACCAGCGGCGTGGATTCCAGACCGTCGAGTGTCCCCAGCGACTGCGTCCACACCGGCCGCAGTTCGTGCACGCTGCGCCTGTCGACCTGCCCGAGCGGGCTGTAGCGCGTGCTGCCGTATGTGCGGCCGTACATCGGCCAGTCCGCGCCCCGCCTCTCGGCCTGCAACAGATCCTCGGACGTCACTGCGCGCGCCGGTGCGGCCGGAACCAGCACCGTCGCGGCCACCGCGGCCAGCAACGTCACGGATCGTCGCCGTATCGCACGCTGCGTAGCCTCCATCGGATCCCGGTCCGCCTGCACGCGCCTGCCGCTGCTCAGATCACCATCGCCACGATGTAGCCGACGTACAGCATTCCGTTCAGCATGAGCTGCCAGACGACCAGCTGTCCCTGCGCCAGGCAGTATCGCAGCCAGGCGGAGGCCGCGAGCGCCACGATGATCCCCAGGAGCACCTCCTTGCGCGGTTCCCAGGGCGTGAGCAGCAGACCGATGGCGGGCAGCACGGTCCCCTGGAAGACCATCGCCCCGGTGATGTTGCCGAAGGCCATCGTATCCTTGCCGCGGCGGATCCACAGGATGCTGTTCACCTTCTCCGGAAGCTCGGTGGCGATGGGCACGATCAGCAGCGCCAGGAACAGCGCCGACACGCCCAGGTGAACGGAGGCCTGCTCGACACCGTGTATGAATCCCTTGGCGCCGAGCATGAGCAGGGCGAGACCGAGCGCGATCTGCAGCACCACGACGATCATGTTGTCGGGCATGCCGAGGCGGCACAGGTACATTTCCTTGTGCGCCTCGGTTGCGTGTCCGTTGCGCACGAGGTCCGCCGAGGCGCGCACCGTCATCAGGACGTAGAGGAAATAGATGACGAGCATCATCATCGCCAGCATCGATTGCACGCCCTTGGCCTCGTGCGGGATGAACAGGGCGCCGACCGCGATCAGGAACGCCACCAGGAAGAAGTTGAGATCGCGCGCCAGCCCGGTGCGCTCCGGGCGCAGGTGGCCGGCCAGACCGCGACGATTCAGCACCGACAGGGTCATCAGGAACAGCGAAAGCGTCGAGAGCATCAGCGGCGCGCCGAGTATCGCGCCGACGCCGATCTCCTCGTTGATCTGCGGGTTGCTGCCGCCGGCGAAAAACGCCAGTATCGGCACCATGCTCTCGGGCATGGCCGTGCCCACCGCGGCGAACAGCGAGCCGGTGACGCCCTCGGAAATGCCAAGGCGTTCACCCAAATGCTCCAGCGCGTTGGTGAACACCTCCGCGGCAATTAGAATGATGACGAGCATGACCAGCAGCTCGCCGAAGTCGGCAATCAACATCGAAACGCTCCCCCCAAGACAGACAGTGCATGCTGCCGACCCGGCTGCGGCCCGGCGCCACCCTGCGCGCAAACCAGGGTCAAGCTACTGAAGCGCCCCGAGGACATCACGAATGAACTGGTTGGAATACCTCAAGGCCGTGGTCATGGGTGCGGTGGAGGGCGTAACGGAGTTCCTGCCCATCTCCAGCACCGGACATCTCATCATAACAGCCGATATCATCGATTTTCACGGGCCGCTGGCATCGAATTTCGAGATTGTCATCCAGCTGGCGGCGATCCTGGCCATCTGCTGGCTGTACCGGGCAAGGCTGCTCGCCGTGGCGCGCGGTCTGCGCCGCGACCGCGCCTCGCAGCGGTTCGTGCTCAACCTGCTGGTTGCCTTCCTGCCGGCGGCGGTGGTCGGGCTGATCACGCACGAGGCTATCAAGGCGTTGCTGTTCAATCCGCTGACCGTCGCCATTGCGCTAATCGTCGGCGGCGTGATCATCCTGATCGTCGAGCGCATGCACCTGCCGGTGCGCGTGCAGACCGTGGACGATTTGAGACCGTGGGACGCCTTCAGGATCGGCTGCGTGCAGGTGCTGTCCCTCGTTCCCGGCACTTCGCGGTCCGGGGCGACGATCATCGGCGGCCTCGTATGCGGACTGTCGCGCACGGCGGCGACCGAGTTTTCCTTCTTCCTCGCCATCCCGGTCATGTTCGCGGCGACGGGCCTCGATATTGCAAAGAACCTGGGCGAACTGAGCGCCGAGTACGCCATCGTGCTGGCGATCGGCTTCGTCGCGTCCTTCATCACGGCGGTCCTGGCCGTCAAGACTTTCATCCGGTTCGTGTCCCGGCACGACTTCACGGTGTTCGCCTGGTATCGCATCCTGTTCGGCGCGCTGTGCCTGTGGTACTACTGGCCGCGGGGGGCCTGACATGTCCGACTATGCAACTCTGGTAGCCACCCTCGAGGGCTTCCGGGAGCGTGCGCAGGGCCGACCGCTCACGCTCGGCGAGGTGCTGGATTCCATCGAGGAGGCCAGCTTCTGCTTCTTCGCTATCATACTGGTGCTGCCGTTCCTGACGCCCGTCTCACTGGGCCCGCTCGCCACTGCCGGCGGACTGGTGTTCGCGGTGATGGGCTGGCAGATGTGGCGCGGGCACAAGGTGCCGGTGCTGCCGCAGCGGGTGCGTCGGATCGAAGTCGGCGCGCAGACCTGGGAGGTGACGACCCGGGTGTGCCTGAAGATCCTCGGCTGGTGCAGGAAGATAACGCGGCCGCGTTACACACGGCTGGTCACCGGCGCGCTCGGACGCCGCAACTCCGGGCTCGTGCTGATGGCCGCCGGCCTGCTGATGGCGGTCCCCTTCTTCGGCCTGCCCTTCAACAATGCGCTGCCCGGGCTGGCGATACTGTTCGTCTGCGTCGCGGAGCTCGAACAGGACGGGTTGATGCTGTTTGGAGCCCTGTTCTGGCTGGCGGTCACCGTGATCTACTTCAGCATCGTGCTCGCGGTCGCGGCGGTGCTGGGCGACCAGGCCTGGACCTACCTCGGCAACCTGCTCTAGCGTTCAGCAGCAGCGCCTGATCCCGTCCCACCTGCGCCTCTGCTCGGCGCGAAAATACTCCGCGCGACTCATCGGCGGGCCTTGTCCGCCATGGTGCAGACGGTGGTGCGCGACATACCGCTCGTAGGCATCATCACCGGTCGCCGTCCGCAACGCCCGCCACAACGCCGCGGCCGCGGTGAACAGCCACGCTGCCCTTGCAGGCTCGCGCGAGGACCACCGCCAGACCTCGCGCACGCGCAACCATGGCGCCTTCATCTCCATCAGGCCTCCGCGAGCTGCGTGCGCACGTACGGCGTCTCCGTCGAGGGGGGGCAGCGGCGGCCGGTGAGCGCCGCGTGACAGACCCGCACCGTCTCGATCACCAGCACCCAGGTCGTCACCAGGAAGAAGGCGGTCAGCACCGCATCGAGGCGATCGTTGAAGATGAGCTGCGGGGCCTGTGCGGCCTTCGCGGGCGGCAGCACGCCGGCCGCGAGCTTTTGCGAGAGATCGTTCGCGTGCGCCAGAAATCCGATCCGCAGCTCGGAGCTGAGGAGCTTCTCCCAGGCGGCCGCGGTCGTGATCACGACCAGCCAGCCGAGCGGCACGGCGGTGACCCAGGCGTAACGCAGCCTGCCGGACTTCACGATTATGGTGGTCGACACGCACAGCGCGATCGCCGCCAGCATCTGGTTGGCGATGCCGAACAGCGGCCACAGGCTGTTGATGCCGCCCAGGGGGTCGATGGTTCCGATGTACAGGAAATAGCCCCAGCCCGCGACGACCAGGGCGCTGCAGATGAGCACGCTCGGGTACCAGCTCGTGCGGCCCAGGGCAGGGAAGATGTTGCCCAGCATGTCCTGCAGCATGAAGCGCGCGACCCGCGTGCCGGCGTCCAGCGTCGTGAGGATGAAAAGCGCCTCGAACATGATCGCGAAGTGGTACCACAGCGCGAGCAGCGTGCTGCCGAACGCCTGGGAGAAGATGCTCGCCATTCCGACGGCGAGCGACGGCGCGCCGCCGGTGCGCGCGAACAGCGTCGCCTCGCCCATCTCCCTGGCCAACGCCGTCATCTGCTCGACGGTCACCGGGAATCCCCAGCCGGAGATCGTCTGCACCGCCCTGGCGGTCTCGGCGCCGACGACGCCCGCGGGGCTGTTGATGGCGAAATAGACCCCGGGGTCGAGCACCGTTGCCGCCACCATCGCCATGATGGCGACGAAGGATTCCATCACCATCGCGCCGTAGCCGATGAAGCGGGCGTCGCGTTCATTGCCCAGCAGCTTCGGGGTGGTGCCCGACGCGATGAGGGCGTGGAACCCGGAGATGGCGCCGCAGGCGACGGTGATGAAGACGAAGGGGAACAGCGTGCCGCCGAAGATCGGCCCGGTGCCGTCGACGAACTGCGTCATCGCCGGCATCTTCACCTCCGGCTGCAGGACCACGATGGCGATGGCCAGCGCGACGATGGTGCCGATCTTCATGAAGGTCGAAAGATAGTCCCGCGGCGCGAGCAACAGCCATACCGGCAGAACCGCCGCGGCGAAACCATAGGCGATGATCATCAGCGCCAGCTGCGGACCGTTGTAGTCGAACCATCCGCTCAGCACCGGATGGTGGTTGATCCAACCGCCTGCGACGACCGAGAGGACGAGCAGCGCCACGCCCAGCGCGGTCCCCTCGATGACCCTGCCGGGCCTGAAGTTGCGCATGTACAGCCCGATGAGCACGGCGATCGGCATCGTCGCGGCCACCGTCGATGTCGCCCAGGGGCTGTGCTTCATCGCATTGACAACCACGAGCCCCAGCACCGCGATGAGGATGATCATGATAGCCATGACGCCGATCAGCGCCACCGCGCCGCCGAGCGTCCCCAGCTCGTCGCGCGCCATCTGGCCGAGCGACCGGCCGTTGCGGCGCAGGGAGCAGAACAGGATCACGAAATCCTGCACGCAGCCGCCCAGCACCGCGCCGATGAGGATCCAGATCGTCCCGGGCAGGTAGCCGAACTGCGCCGCGAGTGTCGGCCCGATGAGGGGACCGGGGCCGGCGATCGCCGCGAAATGGTGGCCGAAGACTATCCAGCGGTTGGTAGGGAGGTAATCGCGGCCGTCGTTGAGACGCTCCGCCGGCGTGGCGCGCGTGGCATCGAGCGCGAGCACGCGCGCGGCGACGAAGGCACTGTAGAAGCGGAAGCCGAGCGCATAGATGCACACGGCCGCCACGATGAACCAGATGCTATTGATGCCCTCGCCGCGATGCAGGGCGATGGCCCCGGCGGCGCCCGCTCCGAGCACCGCGACCACGGCCCACACCAGCCGCTGCCCCCAGCCCATGGATGTCGGTGTGTCCGGTTGCTGCATGCGCTACCCGCCAGGCCTTTTTTTGGCGGCCATGGTAACCGAATTCACGCCGCGGCCGGCCGCCCCGAACTGCTTCGCCCAGATTTTCCTGCTAGGATAGGATAAATTCCCGGGATCCCCCAGGACGCCCACACAGCATCCGCCCGATGCCCGTCCGATTCCACAGCCCGCCATGAGCATCGATGCCGCCAGTCCGGGAACGCGCACGGGTGCGGTGCGTCGTGTGCTGCTCGTCGCTGCCAATCGGATCGCGCAGACCGGCTACCGGGCCGTCGAGGAGGCCGACCCGTCGATCACCTTCGAATGGATCGCGGCGTCCAGAGAGGAGGCGCTGCGCATACTGGCGACCGCACAGCCGGACCTGTTGCTGGTGGACCTGACGGACGATCGCCTGCACGGGACACAGCTCATCCACGACGTCGTCGCGGTCCACCCTGCGATACGCGTGCTGGCCGTCTCGGCCCGGGAGGATCTCATCGAGGCCGAGGTGGCGCTCCAGGGCGGCGCCGGCGGTTACGTCTGCCGCTCCGCCGCGCTCGAGGAGATTATCAAGGCCGTGCACCTGATCGCCGGCGGGAATAACTACCTCGATCCGGCCCTGGCGCAGCGCATCGCGCTGCAGAAACTCATGGGCAAGAGCAGCAACCTGCGCGTGCTCTCGCCGCGGGAGTACGAGGTGTTCTGCATGCTGGCCGCCGATGTGCCGCTGAAGGAGATCGCGCGGCTGCTCAATCTCAGCTACAAGACCGTCGCCAACTACGGCGGCACCATCAAGGCCAAGCTGAAGCTCACCACCCGCGAGGACCTGCGCTCGCTGGCCCGCCGCACCGGCGTCATCCCCGGCTGAGCACCGACGCCCACGAGCAGAGCCCGGACCCGCGACGGTCAGTCGTACCTCCGGCCTGCACCCTCATGCGCGGCAATGCGCCGACACGCGATCCGCGGGCGCCCTCCTGTTGCGTAGCACAATTTTTGCGGCTATTCTTTGGGAAGAATGTGTATATATGATTGGGATCTTTTCCTTACGAACAGGAATGCATCCCAACGAGCGCCTTCCTTCAACGCAATCCCAAGGAGAAAGCCATGCACAAATTACCCCTGTTCACCGGCACCCTGCTCGCGATGACGGCCGCGGCCGCCCAGGCGGGCGACACGCTCGATCTGGACGATGTGGCCAGGTGGAAGCTGGTCTCCGTGGAGACCTGTCTCGATCAGGCCATCGATACCATCCCCGGCGATCCGCGCAAGCTCGAGCTGAAGATCGAGGGCGATGACCCGACCTACGAGTTCGACATCGAGGCGAAGGACGGCTACACCTACAACGTCGAGTGCAACGCCGAGGAAGGCCTCATCACCGAGATCGAGCGCGAGGTGAAGGCCGATGACCCGCTGTTCAAGTCGCTCGCCAAGGTCAGCCAGGAGGAGGCGCGCAAGTTCGCACTGGCCGTACACCCCGGCAAGGTCGTGGCCGAGGAGTTCGAGATCGGCCAGGACGGCTCAGCCACCTACGAGTTCGACATCCAGACCACCATGGGCCCGGAGATCAAGATCGACGTCGACGCGGAGACCGGCAAGATCGAAGAGGCCAACGTGGAAGTCTACGAGATCGGCAACGAGCCGGAGTAAGCGCCGCGGCGGATTGCATCCGCTTGCCCCCGCATGTGCGGCGGAGGCATCGCCTCCGCCGTTTTCCTGCCACCCCTCCGGTGGCTATCGCGCCCCGAGCGCCACCGACACCGGCCATCACCGGCGCCGGCGCCACTGCACCTAGATCACCAGCACGGCCGCCCCCCGCACCTCCCCGCTCCGCAGCCGGTCGATCGCGGCGTTCGCCTCCTGCAGATGAAAGGTCTCCACCGCCGCGCGCACCGGCACCTGCGGCGCCAGCTCCAGGAACTCGATCCCGTCCTGACGCGTGAGATTCGCCACCGAGCGCACCGTGCGCTCACCCCAGAGCAGCGCGTAGGAAAACGCCGGGATGTCGCTCATGTGTATGCCGGCGCAGACCACGGTGCCGCCCTTGCGAACGGCGCGCAAAGCCGCCGGCACCAGCTCGCCGGCCGGGGCGAACAGCACGGCGGCATCGAGCGTAACGGGGGGAGCCTGCTCCGAACCGCCGGCCCATTGCGCGCCGCACTCGCGCGCGAAGTCCTGTCCGGCGCGATCGCCGGGACGGGTGAATGCGTACACCTCGCGCCCCTGATGGCGTGCCACCTGCGCGATGATGTGCGCGGCCGCGCCGAAGCCGTAGATCCCCAGGCGCGGCGCCTCGCCGGCCATGCGCAGGGCGCGATATCCGATGAGGCCGGCGCACAGCAGAGGCGCTGCTTCGGCGTCACCGTACACCGCGGGCAGCGGCAGGCAGAAGCGCGCGTCGGCCACCGCGTACTCGGCAAATCCGCCGTCGACGTGATAGCCGGTGAACGTGGCCCGGTCGCAGAGATTCTCCTGCCCGCGCTGGCAGTAGGCGCAGTTGCCGCAGGTATGCCCCAGCCAGGGGATCCCGACGCGCTGGCCTGCCTGCAGACCCGTGACCTGCGCGCCCAGCGAGACGACCTCGCCGACGACCTCGTGCCCGAGGATGACCGGCATCTTCCTGCGCGGCAGTTCACCGTCGCAGATGTGCAGATCGGTGCGGCAGACGCCGCACGCCCGCACCCGCACCAGGGCCTGGCCCGCGCGCGGGATCGGCAGCCCGATATCCATCGGCTCCAGCGGATTGCCGATCTCCCTCAGGACCATCGCACGCATCTTCGCTATCCTCCACGCGACGTACCCGGCCGGAAACTCCGTGGCGCGGGCCCGCGCTATCCCGTCGTATCGAACACCGCCACCAGATTGTTAAGGTACCGCATCCCGGCGGCCGTCGGCCGCACGCACCGTCGTTCGCACTCGAGCAGTCCGCCGGCGACGGCCGTGGAGACCGCGGCCTCGATGCGCCTCCAGGGGACGCCGGTGCAGGTCTCGAACGCCTGGCGCTCGAACCCCTCGCAGAGACGCAGCGCGTTCATCATGTATTCCACGATGCGCTGCTTCGTGTCAGCGACGCACTCGACGGTGTACGCCGCAGGCGTACCGGCCTGGCGCATGTAGCCGCGCGGATTGCGCTGGCGCGCGCGTCTCTCGATACGCCCCGCCCGCGGCACGGTCAATTTTGCGTGCGCGCCGGCGCCTATGCCGAGATAGTCCCCGAACTGCCAGTAATTGAGGTTGTGCCGGCACTGGCGCCCGGAGGTTGCGTAGGCGGACACCTCGTAGCGCGCGTAGCCGCTCCGCGCGAGCAGGGCCCTGCCCGCCTCCTCGATGGCGCATACCGCCTCCTCCTCGGGCAGGCCGCGCGGCGGCCGGCGGTGGAAGGCCGTATCGGGTTCCAGCGTGAGCTGGTACCAGGACAGATGCTCGGGCCGGAGCGCGATCGCCGCGCGCAGGTCCGCGACCGCCTCGGCCACGCCGTCACCGGGCAAGGCGTACATCAGGTCGAGATTGACGTTTTCGAAGCCGGCCGAGCGGGCCGCCGCGTATGCCCTTGCGGCCTCCTCGGCCGAGTGTACGCGGCCCAGCGCGCGCAATTGCGGATCGCGAAAGCTCTGCACGCCCATGGACAGGCGGTTGACCCCGGCGCGCCGGTACTCTTCGAAGCGCCTGGCCTCGGCGGCGCCCGGATTGGCCTCCAACGTCACCTCGACATCGGCGGCGATCCCGACACGCGCACGTATGCCATCCATCAACGACGCTATGGCGCGACCGGAAAACAGGCTGGGGGTGCCACCGCCCACGAAAATGCTCCGCACGATGCGGCCGCGGGCGTGGTCGGCCTCGACGTCGAGATCGCGAAGCAGCGCGGCGACGTATTCCTCTTCCGGCAGGCTGCCGCCGGCCTCGTAGGAGTTGAAGTCGCAATAGGGGCACTTGCGCACGCACCAGGGCAGGTGCACGTACAGCGACAGCGGGGGCGTGGTCATCACCACGGCCACCTCGCCCGCGGTGCCGGGCGATCGGGCCGATGCCGGTGGTGCCTGGGCCGTCATGCCTCTACCAGCCGTCCGCGGCGCGCAACCGTGCGACCAGCGCGCGCAAGGCCTGGCCGCGATGACTGAGCCGGTTCTTGACCTCCGGTGGCAGCTGCGCGGAGGAGCAGCCGTGCTCCGGCACGAAAAAGATGGGGTCGTACCCGAAGCCGTTCTCGCCGATCGCCGCGCGCAGCAGTTCCCCCGGCCACGCACCCTGCGCTATGAGCGGTGTGGCATCCCCGGCATGGCGCATGTAGACCATCACGCACACGAATCGCGCGGCACGGTCGCCCGCGGGCACCGCCTCGCAGGCCTTCAGCAGCTTCTCGAGGTTCTCCCGGTCGCTCGCGTCCGCGCCGGCGTAGACGGCGGAGTACACGCCGGGCGCGCCGTTCAGCGCACGCACCTCGATGCCGGAGTCATCGGCGATCGCCGGCAGGCCGGTGTGCATGGCGGCATTGCGGGCCTTCAGTATCGCGTTCTCGACGAATGTGAGGCCGGTCTCCGCGGCGGCCGGCACGTTGAAGTCCGACTGCGGCAGGACCGTGAGCGCCACTTCGGAGAGCATCGCCTGGATCTCGCGCACCTTGCCGCGGTTGCCGCTCGCCAGCACCACCCGGGAGGGCTGCTCCGCCATCAGACGGTCTTCGCGAGCGCCGCGCACTGCAATTCGATGATCGAGGCGATACCGCCGCGGGCGAGCTCGAGCATGGCGATCAGTTCGTCCATGCGGAAGGCGTGGCCCTCGGCCGTGCCCTGGAGCTCGATGAAATTGCCGGCGTCGTTCATGACCACGTTCATGTCGGTCTCGGCCTCGACGTCCTCGGCGTAATCCAGATCGACCACCGGCGTGCCGCGATAGATGCCGACGGAGACCGAGGCGACCATCCCGTGTATGGGGTCACTCGTCAGCCGGCCGCCCTTGCGCAACCTGGCGATGGCATCCCTCAGCGCGACGAAGCTGCCCGTGATCGAGGCCGTGCGCGTACCCCCGTCGGCCTGCAGCACGTCGCAATCGACGATCACGGTGCGCTCGCCGAGGGCCTGGGTGTCGACCACCGCGCGCAGCGAGCGTCCTATCAGGCGCTGGATCTCGAGCGTGCGGCCGCCCTGCCTGCCCTGGGCGGCCTCCCGCCTGGTACGCTCGCCGGTGGAGCGCGGCAGCATGCCGTACTCCGCGGTGACCCAGCCGCTGCCGCGGCCACGCATCCACGGCGGCACCTTCTCCTCCACCGTGGCCGTGCACACCACCCTGGTGTCGCCATATTCGACCAGCACCGAGCCCTCGGCGTGGCGGGTGAAATTGCGCGTCAGGTTGATCCTGCGCAGTTCGTTGGGGGTTCGGCCGCTCGGGCGCATACGGGGGATCCTCGAATGTGGCCGACGCGCGATGCGGAAGCCGGAAAAATTTCATTATAGCGACATGCACACTTGCGCATAGCTGCTGGAACCACCGCGGCAGCAGGCTCGCTGTCGCACTGTGCGCGGCTGCTTTGGCTTCCAGACCCGCTGAGGATAGACTGCGCGCATCGTGCCTCCGCACCCGCGAATCCCCCTCGGCCGGCTGCTGCGCACCGTAGCGGCTCTCGGCGCGCTGGTGCTGTGCGCCGGCTGCGCGACCATGGCGTCGGAAACACCCCCGCCCTGCAGCTTCAACGGGGTCGATGACGTCTCCCCGGCCAGCGCGCAGCAGGCGCGCCTGCAGATGCTCACCGGGCGATTGCTCGCACTGGGGCCGAACGTCGATCCGGCGGAGGCGCGCCGGGTGGCTGCCACCGCGCTGCAGACCTCGCTCACGCAGCGGCGCGAATACGAGGTGACGGGCGGCGCGACCGCGCACAACCTCGCGGTGGCCTCCGGCAACAAGCGCCGCGGGTTGTGCATTCATTGGACGCGCGACCTCCTGGATGCACTGCGCGCGCTCGAGCTGCGCACCTTCACCCTGTATTGGGGCATCGCCAACGAGGGCAACGTGGTGAGCGAGCACAGTACGGTCGTCATCGCCGCCCGCGGTGAGGGTTTCCATGAGGGCCTGGTGCTGGACGGCTGGCGATACAGCGGCTGTCTGCACTGGGGGGCAGTCACCACCGACAGGTATCGCTGGCTGGAGGCGGCGCATTACTCGCAGAACGAGAACCGAAGGTAGGACGGCGCCGGCAGATCTTCCGTCGCCACGACCCGCCCGGGGGAGGCTCGCCTGCGCGCGCCTGCGGGAGCGGCGAGTGCTCCGGTGCGTCCTGCGCCGCGTCTCGCTGCCCGGCCCCGTCGCTGCCCCGGGCGCGGGCGATTGCCGAGGCCGGTGATCGCCTCGCTCGCAGCGCCCGACGCGGGCCGGCGGTTCTGGCGCTCAATCACAGCGCGCTTTAACATTTGCGGCCACATCACGGGAGGGCAACGATGACTGCCAGCATGACAGCGTTCGCGCGCCATGGCGGCGATGGCGAGTGGGGCCGCGCGACCTGGGAGCTGCGCTCAGTCAATCACCGGTATCTGGAGATCGCGCTGCGGCTGCCGGAGGAGCTGCGCGGGCTGGAGACTGCGGTAAGGGAACGCATCGACAAGTATCTGAAGCGCGGCAAGGTGGACTGCACGCTGCGTTTCGAGGGACCCACCAGCATCGCTCCGACGCTGACGCTCAACCTCGAGCTGGCGCGCCAGCTCGCGGAGGCCTGCGGCCGCATCAACGCCATGATGGACAGCCCGGCGAACGCGAGCGCGACCGACATCCTGCGCTGGCCGGGCGTGATCGCGGTGCAGGCGCCGGACATCGAGGCGTTGAGCGAGGCGGTGCTGGCGCTGCTCGAGCAGGCGCTCGCCATCATGGTCGAGGTGCGCGAACGCGAGGGCGGCAGGCTGCGGGCGCTGATGGAGCAGCGCTGCGCGGAGGCGCGCACGCGCGTGACCACGCTGCGCGCGCAGCTGCCCTCCATCCTGGAGAACATACGCGCGCGCTGGCTGACGCGCATCCAGGAGATGCTGCAGTCCACGCCGTCGCTGGACGCGGGGCGGCTGGAACAGGAGACGGCGATGCTGATGCAGCGGCTCGACGTCGCCGAGGAGCTCGATCGGCTCGAGACGCACATCGAGGAGGTGCTGCGCGTGCTCGCCAGGGAGAAGGTCGCCGGCCGACGCCTCGATTTCCTGATGCAGGAGATGCACCGCGAGGCCAACACCCTGGGGTCGAAGTCTGCCCACGTCGACACCACCGGCGCATCGGTGGACCTGAAGATCCTGATCGAACAGATGCGCGAGCAGGTGCAGAACATTGAGTGACCTCCGCTAACCTCCACTGACATCCACTCAGCCTCCGTAACACCGCACAATTCCACGATTATCCTTCCGTTGGCATCCTTGATAGTCCGCTGACTACCGCTCATACTTGTGTCCATGGACAAGTCCATCGGTGCCCATGGACTTGCCTGACCCGTCACCCGGGAACGTCATGGACACAAGGCGATGGCACTGTCGGATACCAAACTGAAGGCCCTCAAACCGCGTGGGAAGCCCTATACGCTCGCCGATGGCGAGGGGCTGTACGTGGAGGTCCTGCCCGCCCGGAAGGGTGATAAGAAGGCCTCTATCGTCTGGCGCATGCGGTATTGGTTAAATGGCAGACAGGAGAAGGTCACGATCGGCACCTACCCCGCCACCTCGATCAAGAAAGCGCGTCAGACCCGTCGCGCCTACCAGACGATGGTCGAGGAGGGCCGGTCCCCCATGCGCGAGAAGCAGGCGGGAAAGACCGCCCGCCGGAACGCCGGCACCGTGACCAGCCTGTGCGAGGAGTATTACGCTCGAATCGTACTTCCCAAGCGCCGGCACCCACTTCGGGTCAAGAGCCTGATCGACCGGTACATCGCGCCGAAATTTGGCTCCATGTTGGTCAAGGACGTCCGGCCCCTCGATATAGACCAAGTGTTACGGCGCGTCGCGGATCAGGCCCCAACCACCGCCAACGACGTGCTGCACCTGCTCAAGGCGGTGTTCAGCTACGGCGTCAAGCGCCATTACGCGGAAGTGAACCTTGCGGCGAACTTCGGCATCGAGGACGCGGGCGGGACAGAGACCGCCAGGAACAGGGCTCTGTCGCGAGACGAGCTGGCGGCGCTGCTCAGGGCGATGCGCGAGTCTGCGAATTTCGGCCGTCAGAACGAGCTCGCCTTCAAGGTGCTGCTGGCGACCTGCACCCGAAAGTCCGAGCTGGTACTGGCTCGACGGGTTGAATTCGATCTAGAGGACGGCGTGTGGCACCTGCCGGCGGAGAGAACCAAGACGCGTTCCGCGATCGATATTCCGCTTGCACCCCCCGTCGTGGAGTGGATTCGTGAGTTGATGGGTTTCGCCGGTGCCAGCGAGTTCCTGCTGCCGGCCCGCAACCGCCACAAGCGGCCCACCATCTCACCGGACACCCTCAACGTCGCCCTGACCCGCCTTCAGCACGGCCTGGAACATTTCACCGTCCACGACATGCGCCGGACCGCCCGGACCCATCTAGCAGCCCTGGGCGTGCGTCCTGACATCGCTGAGCGGGCGCTCAATCACAAGATCAAGGGCGTTGAAGGGGTCTACGACACCTACGATTACTTCGAGGAGCGACGGGCGGCGTTGACCGCCTGGGCCAACCTGCTGACGTCGATCGAGAAGGGAGCGAACGTCACGCCGATCCGGCGAAAGCGAGAATGAGTTTATCCGTCGCCCGTGCGGGGATGTAACGCGGGCAATCGGGGCGACAGGTGGTGCGATCACCTGTTGCCCCTAACCACAACGAAACCTACGTAGGAGGTTCGGTCATGGCTATATGCAATGTATCACGCCTGCAATCTGCCCCCCGAGAGGAGCCGCGCAACTTACTCTGCGACGAGGGCGACTATCAAGCAACGCTCTACAACGCCAGGGACGCTGTTGCCCTGGTGAGTGAGGTCCTGGAGATCGGGGACGAAGAGAGCATACCGGTACGGGGTGCGGCCGCCATAGTCTTGCAGATGGCAAGGGAAGCGATCGGGCACGGGATCGATCAGGCCGAACGCGAGTGCCGCGAAGCCAAGACGGGAGGTGTGAAATGACTGCTAACGTCACGCGCCTTCCAAAAGCCCGCCGGCAAGTGGCGAAGCCGGCGAACCCGCTGTGCAGCGCTCACGGGAGCACGCTACACAACTGCGTCGCCCCTTTTAACGAATCGCGTATGCGCAATACTATCTTCCAATGGCGGTCGTAGTTGACTCACTGCATTCGCCAGTGTTGGAATATATAGACCGCGCCCTACGCGCATTTTGACTAGACGCGTAGTTCGTTGGTGAGGAGAAGTCCTCATCCCCTGAATCCCTGGGGTTCGTGAGCAGTAATCGCGGCACGAAGAGGGCAGCAAGTTATCGCTGCTTTTTTTTCGGAGCCGCTATGAACACAGATATCGAGTTTTGGCGCCTTAGGACGGTCGAACAGAAGACTGGCCGTCGCAAGTCCGCGATCTACGCGGATCCCACCTTCCCCAAACCAGTAAAGCTCGGCGAGCGCGCGTCTGCGTGGATCTCCAACGAGGTCATTGCCTGGATGCAAGCCCGCGTCGCGCAACGTGACGTCGCGAACAAGAATGGGGGTGCGGCATGACCCCCATCGAACACCCCCCAAAAACAAAAGCCGCAGGCCCGGGTGGGGGCGCTGCGGCGGATGGACAAACAAACGACCTTCGTGATGACGATAATACGCCCGCGTCCCGCGATGCTTCAAGCCCGCCGGACCGCCGTAATGGGCGTATCCGGTACGTGCGGTGGTGGCTCGTAGAGCAAGCGGGCCGTACCGCATCCTTGTCCTGCGCCACGGTAGGCGCATACGTCCGGCTATTTGCGGAGTACCTGCGTACACAGGCCCCGCTCCCCGACGATCCCGTGCGGCTGGCGCGCATCGCCAAGGTGTCATCGCGCGAATGGTCGGATATCCGTGAGGAACTGGCCGAGATCTACGATCTCGTCGATGGGCATCTAGTCGATGACTATGCGGAGAAGTGCATCGCCGAATTCCGAACAGCCTCGGCCAGGAATCGGCGCAATGTCATGGCCCGCTATCGCGTCGTTGATGGCAATGGAGGTGCACGGTGATGCACTTCCCAGACGTTACGACTGGTAACAAATGGCCTACCACTCGTACCAAGCCCCGTTGTTACGACTGGTACCGTTTTTGGTACGACTCTGATCTACTGATCGCATTGAAAGGATCTAGTAGATCTAACTACTACTCTAGGGGGTATTGCTGTTGTTCTCCCGCTGCGGAGGTGGCGTCTTGACCTCCCAGCACGAGTACCTCCGTCGCCTGCTTCACGACGCCCGTGTCGTCGAGTTACGCCAGTTCAACGGCCAGCGCTGGCACTCCGGCCTATTCAATGATCCGGACGCGCTCAGCGCGGTTATACGCGGTCTGACGGGCAATCTTTACACGAGCCTAAATCGCCCCCGTTCGGACGTTCTGGCCCGCAACACGATGGGCACCTCCGCGCTCAAGGACCAGGACATCGGCACGATCACGCGCATCCCGTTCGATCTGGACCCTATTCGTCCGCCCGACACGCCGAGCACGGATGCCGAGCTGGCTGCCGCGATCGAGGCTAGGACCATCCTCGTGCGCACCTTGGCCAGTTTCGGCTGGCCAGCCCCCGCGATCGGGATCTCAGGCAACGGCGCCCACTTCCTGTACCGGACCTGTCTGAGCATAGAGACCGAGGCGGCCCGAACCGAGTGGCGTCGCGCCTCCAGCGCCATTTATGCCGGACTGCGCAACCTGCTGCGTGACCCGCTGGAAGTGTTGGGGGTGTTGTTCGACACCAGCGTCCGCAACCCAGCCCGGATCTGGCGCTTGTACGGCGCCATCAACCGCAAGGGCACCGCTACCGCGGAGCGTCCGCACCGCGAAGCCGCGATCACGCTGCCGGCCGGTGCATGGCAGACGGTGTCGGCAGCCGTAATCAACCGAACGGCCGAGGCATTGGCGCCTCGCGTCATTTATGAGCAACGCACGCGCAGACGGCAAGCCGGACCGATCAACGGTAAGGGCGATTTCTCGACGCTGGATATCGTCGCCTGGTTCCGGGCTCATGGTGCGTATCGTCGCGAACTCTCGGATGGCAAGCACGCGGTGGCATGCCCGTGGATCGACGAGCACAGCACGACCTGCGAGGCTGGCACCGATACCGTCATCTGGACGACGAGCACCACCGGCTGGCCGGTGTTTCACTGCAGCCACAGCCATTGCGACGGCCGCACTCTTCGGGATGTGATCGCACTTTGGGGCGACGCCGATCAGTTCTGTGCGCGCGAATGGAAGGGAGGCCGGCATGGCTGATCTCGTCCTTCGCAATTACCAGCACACCCTGGTCGAGGATATTCGTGCCGCATGGACCCGCACACGCTCCGTGCTCGCATGGATGCCGACCGGCGGCGGAGTCGGTAAGCGCGAAGGACCCGGGAGTGGGCCGCACGCGGCGCGTCTCGAATGCGCCCACTGCGGGCATTTCATCAAGTGGCTTCCACGTCAGACAGTGGCGCATAGCGGCGCAACCGGATGAGCATCGGATCGCCTCTTGATGACGAGCTGGCCGCGGGCTCACACGCTCCGCAAGAAGCAGTCGCCGCGTTAGTACGCCGCGTCGACGCCATTAGTGCACGGCTGTGCTCGGTGCTGGATGAGCTGGAACATGCGGGGCAGATCGACATCGCCGGCCGTCGTTGGCTGGCCAATGTCGTCCGCTCGGAGGTCTTGAGCAAACGAGAAAGGAAGCGGCTGCAGCACGAGCACATCATCGCCGCGTATCGTCAACTCGCGCATGTTCCAGAACGCAAGCGGCTTCAGGAACTGAGACGCGAGGTGCAGATGGCCGAGATCGCGTGGAAGCGGTATGCGAGCGGTGCCGAATTGCCGCCGAACCCCGTGCGGGCTGAACTCGTCAAGGCACGTCGATTCGGAGTTCTGCCGACGACGACGCGAGGCTTGCGCGGAGTGATCTCCAAAGAGGAACAGAACGGCTCAACGCTTCCTTTTGCCTGCGCTCTAATGGGAGAAGAGAAGATCGATTATCGAAGAGGCGCGCTTGACGAATAGCGGAAGTCCGCAGATGGATCCCCTCGACTGGGCGGAAGGTCGCGTAGCAGTGCGCCCGGGTCTGACTCTGCTCGTGTTCCACGCCGGGGAGGCTCTTGAGGTCCGTCTCGACTCGGTTGCCGCGCTGCACCTATCCAGTGAGTTGGCGGAAGCGGTGGCACAGCATCTCCCGCAAGAGCAGCAGGTCGCCTAGCGAACCGGAAAATGATTTTCATCGTGCATCCCGCCAAGCAACTCACCATCCCGAGGCGCACCCATGCGTCAGCCGCGGAACGTTTACGGTCGGTGCGCAACTGCCCGACGGGGCAGATCACCGTGAACGCCGCAACTGTGCATGTTCGGGACGACTGTGTTGAACACCGGAGCACGCAGTACCTCGCCGCCGGCTGGGTGAGAGACAGCCGGACCGGTGCACATCCGATGCAGAGGACAAGTCCATGGCCATCGAAACCGTAACCGAAGAGCCTGAAGTTCTCGCACATCGACAAAAGATCGGGAGCCTCATCAAAAGTCTGCTCCGGTCAAATTCCGCCGAGGAGGCGGACCTCGGTGACGCCCTGACCATGAGCGCGGCTGCGAGCACCGGGGCGCTTCAAAAGGATTACGGGCTCTCTCCACTGGAAGCCAGGCACTGGGAATTTATCCGTAAACACTGTCGTCAGGCCGGCGGCATCAATAACCTGGGGAGCACACGATGACCCTATACGCACGACTCCAGGAACTGGAGCGAAAGCAGGCCGACAGCGCCAGATCGACCGAAGCCAAGCTTACTCGCCTGAATGATCTTCGCTCGGAGCTGAGCGCGGACCTCGCACAACTCGACGTGAACCTCGTGGAACAGTTGGTCAGGTATTCCGAGGGCGGCGAGAGCAAAGACTGGACCAGCCTCGTGACGAAGCTGCAGGCGCTGCGCACCGTTATCGACGCAGTCGCCCAGGCCATCGCACTGGTCGAGCAGCAGGCGCGGAATGAAGGGCTGGCAATCGCGCAGGAACGCAACAGCCTGAACCTGCGGCTCAACGATTACCACCAGCACAAGACCCGGATCGCCGAGGCGGTCAAAGACTCCCGACCCGTCGAGAAGTGGATGGTGCACGACCTGCTTCGAAATGCGAAGTCGGAAGGGATGATCGAGAACGCCATGGCATTTCTGAAGCAGCACGGGCTCGAACAGATCGGGCACGACCTCTCGAAGGCGGCATAGGGGGATCCATGCCTCGCGCGGCAAGGCTAGAGAACGGATTGACCCTCAAGGAGGAGGCCTTTTGTCAGGCGTTCGTCAAGAACGGTGGCAACGCGACCGCCGCGTATCGTTCCGCCTACCGGGCCGAGCGCATGAAACGCGAGACGGTGAACAAGCGGGCGCAGGAACTGCTCAATACAGGGGTGATAGCGGGACGCATTGCTGCGCTGCGGGAGAAAGTCGCTGCGAAACTGGTGTTTGATGAAGCGAGAGTGCTGACTGAAATTGCGCGCCTTGCCTTGGCGGATGCACGGGACATCTTCACGGCGAACGGCGCGTTAAGGCCGATCAGCGAATGGCCTGCAGACGTGGCCGCTGCCGTTGCGAGCGTGGAGACCGGGCCATCGGGGGTCACCAAGGTCAAGCTGTGGCCGAAGAATCCGGCGCTCGAGATGCTCTGCAAACACCTGGGCCTGTTCGAGCAGGACAACGCACAGAAGGCAAATGCTCTCCGCGGCCTCCCGCGCGAACTCGTCAAGCAGATCTACGACCACCTAAAGGGTTTGGAGAATGATCGACCTGGACTGGCTGAACAGCCTGCCGGCGGAAGCACGCCGCGCGTTGTTAACTGACGCAGCACTCCTGTTACAGGGGTCCAGACTCGAGGACTACCGGCCCTACGCCAAGCAGCGCGACTTTCACGAGGCGGGAGGCTTCCACCGGGAGCGGATGCTGATCGCCGGTAACCAGCTCGGGAAAACCTTCGCGGCCGGCAACGAGGTCGCCATGCACCTCACCGGCATGTATCCGGAGTGGTGGAAGGGGCTCCGGTTCACCCGCCCCAATCACTGGCTGGCGGGATCGGAGTCTGGCGAACTTACTCGCCGGGGTGTGCAGCGCATCCTCTTCGGTCGAGATCCGAAAACCGAGATCGGGACGGGCTCGATCCCTCGCGACCAGATCCTTGCGTACACCTGGGCTCGAGGCGTGCCCGATCTTCTGGATACGGTCACCGTCCAACACACGACTGGCGGAAAGAGCACGATCAGCCTGAAGAGCTACGACCAGGGGCGCTCGAAGTGGCAGGCCGATACGGTCGACGGGGTGTGGTTCGACGAAGAGCCGCCGCAGGATGTTTATACCGAGGGACTTACCCGCACAAACACCTCCCTGGGACCGATTATCCTGACGCTCACCCCTCTGCTGGGTATGTCGCAGGTTGTCGGCAGATTCATGGTGGAGAAGGCGGCGGGGACACACGTCACCACGATGACTCTCGATGACGCTGAACATTACACCGCAGAGCAGCGGCGGGCGATCACCGAGAGTTATCCAGAGCACGAGCGCGAGGCGCGTACCCGCGGTGTTCCGTCCCTTGGTTCAGGACGAGTGTTTCCAATCGCCGAGGACCGGATCACTATCGAACCTGTTGCCATCGCCGATCACTGGCCCCGGATCTGCGGGCTCGACTTCGGATGGGATCACCCGTCAGCGGCCGTATGGCTTGCCTGGGACCGCGACGCGGACACCGTCTACGTCTATGACTGTTACCGCGAGCGAAACGTCACACCGGCCGTACAGGCCGCCTCAATTCGTGCCCGGGGCGCATGGATCCCCGTGGCGTGGCCGGCGGACGGAATGCAAACGGAGAAGGGAACCGGGCGCCGGCTCGTGACGCACTACACCGAGGCCGGCTGCAACATGCTTTCCGAGCACGCGCAGTACGAGAAGTCCGCCGACAGCACACCGCAAAGCCTTGTGTCCGTGGAAGCCGGCGTTATGGACATGCTTACCCGCATGCAGTCGGGCCGACTCAAGGTATTCAAACACCTCGCAGACTGGCTGGAGGAGTTCCGCCTGTACCATCGGAAGGAGGGGCGGATCGTGAAGGAGCGTGACGATCTCATGAGCGCGACACGGTACGGCCTCATGATGCTCCGCCACGCAACGACCGAGAAACCCGCAAACAAACGGAAGACCCCGCCTCCGTACCGAGGCATACCGAGCCCGCACGCGTGGATGGCGTGTTAGTGCCATCACATCGGCGCGGCGTATTTAAGCCGCCTCTTTCAGGACCCGCTGCACCACGGACGTTCCGACGCCGACTTCCCTCGCGATCTTGAGGATCCCCGACCCTTCGTTGCGCTTCTGAAGGATCTTGCGCTCTACCTCCTCGGGAACCTTCTTCCTGCCGATCTGTTTACCCTCGGCCCTCGCCCGCTGCAGTCCTGCCTTCACGCGCTCCTGAATCATGGCTCGCTCGAACTCGGCGAACACCCCCATCATCTGGAACAGTGCCTTCCCTGCCGGCGTAGTGGTATCGACCGCCTGTTGATGCAGGTACAGGTGCACGCCCTGGCCGTGGATCTCCGTCAGGAAGCCGATGAGGTCCTGCAGGGAGCGGCCCAGGCGATCCACCGACCAGGCCATGATGACGTCGAACCTCCGGCGGGTGGCTTCCTTGAGCATGGCATCAAAGGCCGGACGGCCGTCCCTGCCCTTCGCACCGCTGATGCCTTTGTCGGTGTAGGTCCCGACAACCTCCCATCCTGCCCGTTCGGCAACGGCGCGCAGCTCCCTCAACTGGTTGGTCGTCGTCTGCTCATCGGTGGAAACTCGAACATAGATCGCTGCGGTGCGTGGTTTGCGTGGCGTCATGGCTTGCCTCCTATACGGGAGAATCCCGTTACGGTATAGGCATAGCCCATGATCGCCTATACGTCAAGCACCCTGTTTCCGTATAGGCTGATTCTCGCCACCGACCCCTAGGAAATATGCGGCTTTCAGCGGGGGTGATTTCGGAGGGTTTTCGGTATAGCGGCGCGGGACCCTGTTCGAGGTGGCCCGGGCAGTTCACGCACTCCCGGCAAGCAAGGCATCTTGGATGGCCTCTCGCGCATTGGTCACCTCGATGAAAGCCAGCGCGCGATGGTGGCAGCGAAGCTGGCAAACATGCGGCAAGGAGAGAGAACCGACATCGAACCTTTTGCAAAATTGCAAAAGGTAACACAACAGAAAGCGGCCGAGTTGCTTAACGTATCCGAGCGTACTGTCCGTGCGGCCGCAAAAGTCAATGGTGGCTGCGAAGATCGCAAGCCTGCCAAAGGGCGCGAACCAGCATAGTTCAAATGATCTACCCACTCAGAAGGGCGCGAACCAGCATGCATCAAATGATGCACCCTCTCAGGACAAGGCCGCCGCTCTATTGAACGTCGGCCGCGCAAGTGTCCAGAGGGCGCGCGAAGTCCAAGAAAAAGGAGCCCCAGAACTCGTCGCGGCCGTTGAGCGTGGCGATATCTCGGTCTCGAAAGCCGCCTCTATAGCTGAAGCGCCGCCCGAATTTCAGAAGCGCGTCGTTGAGCGCGTTCGCTCTGGCGAAAAACCAGTGGAAGCTGTTCGCCAAGAGCGCATGCTAGGCCGTGAGGCCGCTCCGTTGCCGAAGGGTGTCTGGCGACAATTAGGGAAGCTCTGAACAAGTAGCGAAAGATGTTGGCACCGTCTGCATCCGTCTGGAAGTCCTGTGAAAACTCGGCCCGAAGGCCGGTGATTCATCGCCTGCGGGGGATTTATCGCCCCGCTCGGCGCCCTGCGGGCAGGCTACGCCCCAGAGAGGCGCAACAGATGCCTGCGCATCATATACAGATTGGCCAGTGCGCAGCTCACGAACAAGCGGTGTGCATTCTTCGCCAGCCCCCGGTAGCGGGTCTTCACGAAACCGAACACCCGCTTGATGACGAAGAAGGCATGCTCGACCTTGGCGCGCACGCGGGACTTGGTTGTGTTCCGTGCCCGCTCGGCTTCATCGATGCGATCTTTGAACCGGTAACGCCGGTTCGTGAAGTCACGGGCCTTCGGGGCATGTTCCCGGATGAGCTTGCCCTGGCCCTGGTAGGCCGCATCGCCCCACACCCGGGTCTCCTCGCCGTGCAGCAGGTCCGGCAGGCAGGTGGCGTCATGCATGTTGGCCGGCGTGGCGGCCACGGCGTGGATGACCTTGCTGTGGCTGTCCACGCCGATGTGCGCCTTCATGCCGAAATACCACTGATTGCCCTTCTTGGTCTGGTGCATGTCCGGGTCGCGCTTCTTCTGCTTGTTCTTGCTCGAAGACGGGGCGCTGATGAGGGTGGCATCGACGATCGTGCCGGTACCGACCTTGATGCCGCGGGCCTCCAGGTGGCGATGCACCTGCTGAAACAACTTCACACCCAGATGGTGCTTTTCAAGCAAATGACGGAAGCGGCAGATCGTCGACTCATCCGGCGCCGGCGCCTCGCCCAAGTCCACGCCGGCGAAGCGGCGCATCGCGGCCGAATCGTACAGCGCTTCCTCGGCCGCCGGGTCCGAGAGGTTGAACCACTGCTGCAGGAAATAGATCCGCAGCATCATTTCCAGGTCTTTCGGCGGGCGGCCGTCGCCGGCCCTCGGATATTTCGGAGCAATCAGCGCACACAGCTCGGCCCACGGCACGATGCGGTCCATCTCGCTCAGAAACTTCTCCCGCTTCGTCGTCTTGGCGAATTTCTCGAAACCTGTGCCCAGCGTCAGCTGCTTGCTCATTGCCGTCTCCAATGTCCTTCGGTCTGCCTATCGATCAGATCGTGGACTTTTGCAGAGGTTCCTTAGCGCTTTGTGGTATGCGAACGGGGCCGCTTCCCTGGTCCGAACGAGTAATCTTCTGCGCACTGCGTATCGCATCAACAGCCGCGGCGCGGTCGCGGATGTGCTGCAGGCGGTCCTGCAGGAAAACCAATGCGGCGTCGAGTTCCGAGGGCCAAGCACCGTGGGCATTAACCCAGACGATGGCGTCTTTTATACCCGGGACGAGCCCTTGGTGGTCAGTTCAATAATCGTATGCGTATCTACTGGGAGCGTAGCTGCTCAAGGTACTTGAGCAGTCTTGCCATCTCCCCGTCCGGATTTCGGAACCAGTCAGTCGACCATACCCGGTATATCTTCCATCCTAGATCTTCGAGCACCTGTTGCCGCAAACGGTCTCTATCCCGCGCAGACTTCGACGAGTGGTATGTCGCGCCGTCACATTCGATTCCGAGCATATAGGTGCCTCTTCGCTCAGGGTTCTCTACCGCAATGTCGATGAAGTAGTTCTTCACGCCCAGTTGCGGAACGACATTGTAGTTCGCGAGACGTAGCCGCTCGATGAACCAACGCTCGAAATCACTGTCGGGTTGGCGGACTCTGTTTGGAAGAGGAGCCACTCTCCCGGATTCGGCAAAATGCAGGTAGTCTCGAAGAATCGTGACGCCATACTTCGTCTGTGGCGTGATCTGTATTTGGCCGGGCTTGATCGATGTGAACACACAGATCTGCCGCTTGGCACGCGTAAACAGAACATTCAGTCGTCGGTACCCTGCTTCCGTGTTTATCGGTCCGAACCGATGCGCGAAGTGGCCGTCCTTATCCTGGCCGTACACCGTCGAGATAAAGATCACGTCCCGTTCATCGCCTTGCACGTTTTCCAGATTCTTGACAAACGGTCGTTCGAGCGTCTTCGCCCATCGCACGTGATACTGCTGGGCGTATGTGTCCGATGCGATAAGTCGGTCGAGCATTTCAGCAAGCAGATCTCGCTGAGGCTGATTGACGGCGACGATCCCCAGCGAAACGTCAGGGCTGTCTCGCATCAGTTGCGCCGCCTTGTCGATCAGAACTTCCGCCTCTGCGGGGTTCCGGCTCGCTCCATAGACGCCGTTAGTCTGTATGAGCTTCACGCCGTAGTCCTTGTGGTCGACAAACGGCGATGGAAAAATCAAGAGATTCTGATAGAATTTCTCGTTCGAGAACGAGATGAGGCTCTCGTGCCTCGACCGGTAGTGCCAGTTCAGGGTCCGTACCGGCTGGAAACACGCCATCGCCAGATCCAATATGGATTCCGGCGTCGTGGCATCGCTCTCGACGTCGTTGTCCTCGTTAATTTCCTCTTCTTTGTCCAGCCGATCGAAAAATGAGGACGGAGGAAGCTGCTTGGGGTCTCCGACCACCACAAGCTGGGACCCCCGCAGAATAGAACCTATCGCGTCCTCCGGCCGCATCTGCGAGGCTTCGTCCATAATCACCACATCGAAGTGATGCTTTCCGGGAGCAAGATACTGCGCGACCGACATGGGGCTCATCATGACGCACGGCTGCAGCGCGAAGACGGCCTCGTGAGCACGCGACAGCAGGTCGCGCAGCGGTACATTCGGTCGTGCGAGGGACACCTGATGCTCGATCAGCGACCTGTTTGTCCATGACTTCTTCGGACCTTGCCCGATGCCGGCGGGCGCCGGCCGTTCGAGGAGGTCGGCAATCAACTCGTGCCGGCTAGATTCAAGGAGCTCTCGATCTAGCCGCTGGAAGTCTCGTCGAAGCGAGTCGTGCGTATGGCCGGAGTGTCGGCTCAGGAACCGGTCGTCCTTGAACAGTCGCTCCGCCGCTGAGACGAAGAAGACGGCGTCATAGACGCGCACCACATCCTTGATGGGCGTCCTCTCTGCGTAGAATCCATCGAGCACGGCGCCGACCCCCGCCTCGCGCGCCTCCGCCTCAACCCGCACGAATGCCAAGTACGGCACCAGCGACTCGGGATGCTGCAGTGCCCGCTCGAGGCGCTCTATCGCCTGTGGTATGGTGGCGTCGTCCACCGTGGCTGTACCGAACCACCGCCTGCTATCTAGCCCCAACCGCTCCACCGACATCGCCGCGATACGCGCGGCGTCGTCCACCGCGCTCTCCAGCTGCATGACTGCATCCCTCAGTGCTGACACTCGCCGGCTGGTGTCTCCGTTGAGAAGAGCCTTCATGACCTCCTTCGGCAGCCCGCATTTCGCAATATCTCGGAGGTACTGCGCAGCCCGTCGAATGGCCGCGCTGCTCGTCTTCTCGGCCTGATACAGCGACCCGAGCAGGCTCGCCGCTCGCCCGTCTCGAATAGTCTTCTCGGCCGCGGCGCGTTGGCCCAGCCGCGATACGATGCCCTGGAGTTCCGACAGCCGGACATGCTCCGCCAGCCCTTGGCCGGAGCACAGCTCCATCACCCGTGCATGCTGCTCCGCCCGCTGCCGCGTACGACCTGCAAACTCCTCGAGCGTAACGGCTGGCTCGAGATCTCGTGCAGCCTGTATCGCGCTTTGCATGCCATGGAAGGACGGTGCGCGAACGATGGTCCTGATGCGATCCAACGTATCCAAGGGACACATGACCAGTGCGCGGAAGATTGCGTGCGCCGTCTGCGGGTCAGGAGGAAGCGCCTGGCGCACGGTGTCGCCCCAGACAGCGAGGGCGACGAGTTCCGTAAGCGGCGTCTGCAGGCCATCGTAGTGCCGGCCGCACGCGCTGATGAGCCTCTTGTCGTTACGGAGCGCCTGCGCCTGTTCCTGGTACTCGGCGGCCGCACCGAGCGTGGCGATGATATCGTCGAGGGGCGCCGCGCGTCGCTGCCGTCTGATGCGCTTGTATGCGGCCAGTGCATCGCGACAGGCGCGACTGCCGAGCCGTTGCAGCCATGACGAGGCCCGGAGAGTCGCCGCATGGGCACGAAGTTCGGCTGCCGGAGGCAGCGCCGCCACATCGACGGCGGTCGCCAGCCGCTCCGCAAGCTTCTGCAGGCTGCTGATTTTTCGAGCGCCCGCACGGAGCACCAGCAGGCTGTCGTCCTGGAAGACGGACTCGTCCCGCATAGCGAGCAGGGTCCGCGGCTGCTCTGCGGCCAGACGTGCCACGTTGCACACGGCGACAAGCGTTCCGAGACGGTGGTCCGCGCATGAGAGGCAGTCGGCTAGCACGGTCACTCCTTGCACTGCACCCTCTATGGCAACATTCGTCGCCGCAATCTGCTGCTGCGCATGCCCAAGCGACGCAAGTGTCTTCTGTTCGAGATGGAGCGACCGCACGAGCGGGATGGCCAGCTGCAGCTTCGCTTGGTCGAGCCGCTGCAGTCCGTTCTCGGACACCCGCTCCGATAGCCACGCGTGCGTCTCTCTGTACGTGTCGAGCGCGTCAGCAAAGGCGACCAATGAGTCGCGCTCGGCCTTTGCCCGCATGACTTGCAGCAGTACATCAGGACACTCGGACGGCGGGGCCGACACGCGGCGCGCCGTCTCGACCGTCCCCCGAACGCCGTTCAGCGTGTCTGCCGATTCGCAGGGAATAATGGTTCGTACTTGCGTGGTGCCAGCTCTGACCTTGATGAGTGCGTCCTTCAGCTGGCCGACGAGTTGCACGACCTCGTCGACGTCGAACTGCGACAATGTCGCGTTGGTCACGCCGTGCCACGGATGGTCGAATGAAGCTCCCCACGGCACGAGGGCCTCGACAGCATCCTCAAGCGCGCCGGCGAGGCGCATCGCGTCGTGCCTCGCAAACGGCGTAATCGCAAGCGGTTGCGGCAGGCGGGCGGCACGCATGTCTCGCGGCAAGTCGTTCAGGCGCGAGGCTTTGTACGATGCGCCCCACACGAGCTGATGCACCGTGAGCCCAGTGTCGCCCGCCGTGTCGTTCATTCGCTGCACGTACCGCGTCAATTCGTCGCGTTCGCTCCGCACCTTTTCCCGTGTTGCCGCGATTGCCCGCCTGTCGAACGCCGCCTGGCGCATCTCCAATCTCGCCTTCAGCGACTTGAGCACATCTGAACGTCGCGCCTTGTTGGAGTGCGCCTCAAAACAGAACGCGCCAAGCCCGTAGCTGTCTAGGCGATTCTTTACAACTTCCAGCGCCGCCATCTTCTCCGCAACGAAAAGAATGCGTTTCCCCGCCTTGAGGCTGGCGGCAATTATGTTCGTAATGGTCTGTGACTTTCCCGTCCCGGGCGGTCCTTGTATGACAACGTTCCGCCCGGACATCACATCCACCACGGCGCTGTGCTGCGAGGCATCGGCGTCTGTCACCAGAAGCGGCGTTACCTTCTCGATATCCGGGTCGTCGATGTCATAGTCCGGGGCGACCTCGATGCGATCCGGCCGCTGCGTGCCGGCGAAGAGGGTCGTGATGACCGGATGCGACGCGGGTGACCGGTCGGCGGGCCACGCCTGAGGCGAGAGATCCTGGTACATTGCGAGGCGCGCGAACGTGAAGAGGCCGATGGTGCTCCATCGTTTCACCGACCACCGCCTGTCCTTGCGACGGCACAACGCTTCGACGTCATCCAGATACGAGGAGATCGTGGAGCCCTCGGACCATGCAGGTAACTCGATGCCATGCTGCTGGCGGAGCAGCTCGTGCAGCGTGATGTTTGCGGAGACGTCTTCATCGCGACCGGAGATGAAGTACGTAAACAGGCCATTCTCGAGCTTTCTGTCGAGTCCAATCGGCACGAGCACGAGTGGCGCATACAGCGCCTGGGTGGAATCAGGACTCTCGAAGTATTCAAGGAACCCGAACGCGCAGTACAGCGCCTCAACGCCGGCGTCCTGAGCCAGCACTCGTGCAGAGTCCTCGATAGCGCCCAGCTTGGCTTCGAGGTCGTCCGGGAACAGGAGCGTCTGTACGCTGTTATCCGTGTGGCGGGCGGAGAGACTCGTCCCGTCAAGCGGTAGTTCATAGCTTGGATTCAGTCCGAGCGCGCGCGCCTGGTCAACAACGTTGCGAGGCGGCGTCCATGGCGGCATGTTCAGTCTGAGTCGCAGCCGATTGCGGAGGTCCCGTTCGACTTTCCCGAGCTGACTTTTCCTCGGTCGTGCGCCCAGCGCCTTGATGGCGGACAGGAACTCCTCGTCGGAGAGCTTTGCCGACCGAACCGCGGCTTCGAACTCGGGAGTTTGTTCGTCGCTCGGGATTTGGTTCGGCAGCGGAACTGGAATCAGTCGCAGTTGCCCGTTCTGGCTGAGCTTGGCGAACAGCTGTTCGGGCACTTCGTCGATGATTCGTACGTGCGTGCGCGACGACGCCGAATGTTTGAAGTTTACGAGCCTGTTCTTCCTGGTGAGATCCAGCAGCTTCGTTCTGAGCGCCCGGATGGAGCGCTCTACTACGTCTGCGAACGCATGGTTCTCGTTGTTATTCGGCATGACCCGATCCTTCCCGACATGAAGGGCCGCCGACGCGCTGCCGGGCCTACGCCCCTTCTCATCCCTACGTTAGATCTGCGGAACGCACCGTCGAGGGCGACTGTCTGCCGGGCGAGCGTCTGTCGGAATGTCGACGGTTGTTGCCGCCGTCCACGCCCATGCGCGGGGCGTCCGCACACGGCCACCATAGTAGCAATCCTGCTCGCTTCATGGTCTGTCTCGGCCGCGCGCATCCTTCAGATCAGGCTGAGGAGTCGCACCGAATGGCCGCCGAGGCTTGATGCAGCAACGCCTTGGTAGTACCTCGAAGCGGCGATTGGTGGAGGTGACCGATGTCGATGGACCCACAGCAGGCAGCCGCACCTGGGCCCCCGACGAATATTGCTATCATGGCGGGTAGGTGGGGGTAATCTTCTTCACGTGTGTCCATGGTTATGTCCATTTCTCTATGGTGCCATAAAATAATGTCTATATATCAATGTATTGTGCTTAAACTCGCCAATCAGGTGCAGAACATCGAATAACCGGCCCATGTCCGCCTGCGGCACCCTCTTCATCGTCTCGGCGCCCTCCGGTGCGGGCAAGACCAGCCTGGTGCGTGCGCTGGTCGACGGCGCCGCCGATATCGCCGTATCGGTCTCGCACACCACGCGCCCGCGCCGCTCCGGCGAGCAGGACGGTGTCAACTACCATTTCGTCGAAGCCGCGCGTTTCGAGGCGATGATCGCCGAGGGCGCCTTTCTCGAGCACGCCCAGGTTTTCGGCAACCGCTACGGCACGGCACGGGAGACCGTGACGCGCGAGCTCGCCGCCGGCCGGGATGTAATCCTCGAGATCGACTGGCAGGGCGGTCAGCAGGTCCGGCGCCTGATGCCCGCGGCGGTGTCCATCTTCATCCTGCCCCCCTCGCACGCCGAGCTGGAGCGCCGGCTGCGCGGCCGCGGCACGGACGACGAGGAGACCATCCGGCGCCGAATGAACGCGGCCGTGACGGAAATGTCCCACTATGATGAGTATGATTTCCTGGTCATCAACGACGATTTCCCGCGCGCGGTCGCCGACTTGCAGGCGGTCGTCCGCAGCTGCCGGCTGCGGCTGGCCGCGCAGCAGGCCAGGCTCGCCGGGCAGTTGGCGCCACTCGTGGCGCCGCGGCCAGCAGTTTGATAATATTTTCATCAGGTTAATCCCCGATTTCACCGCACCGGCATCGCCGGGTCGGAAAAAACACCAGGAGTCAGCATGGCCCGCATCACCGTAGAAGACTGTCTGCCCAACGTCGCCAACCGTTTCGACCTCGTCCTGCTCGCCGCCAAGCGCGCGCGCCAGATCGCCATGGGCTCCCGCCCGCTGGTCGATGCCCAGAACGACAAGCCCACCGTGCTCGCCCTGCGCGAGGTCGCCGAGGGGCTGATGACGCACGAGATCCACGACGCCATCGCCGCCAGGGAGGCGGGCACCGAGGAGATCATCGACCCGTTCGCCGAGGTCCTCGAGGAGCAGCCCCCGCTGCGCGGCGGTCTGGACGAGTAATGTGCGGCAGTAAGGCGCGCATCGTGTTGCCGGCGTCAACGCCCGCCTCGCGCGGGCGTTTTCGTCTGCGGCGCGCCTCCTGAGGTGAACCACCGTGCTCGCGATTGAAGACCTGCGCAGCCGTGCCAGCGGCTACCTGAACCAGGAGCAGGTCGACGCGCTCACGCGGGCCTATCAGTTCGGCGCTCATGCACACGACGGGCAGCGGCGAGCGAGCGGCGAGCCCTACATCGAACACCCGATCGCGGTGGCGAGCATCCTGGCCGACATGCACATGGACCACGAGACGCTCATCGCCGCCGTGCTGCACGACGTCATCGAAGACACGCCGATCGACAAGGATCAGATCAAGCGCGAATTCGGGCGCGAGGTCGCCGAGATCGTCGACGGCCTGTCGAAACTGACGCGCATGGAGTTCGAGACGCACGCCGAGCAGCAGGCGCGCAACATCCAGAAGATGCTGATGGCGATGGCGAGCGACATACGCGTCATCGTCGTCAAGCTCGCCGATCGCCTGCACAACATGCGCACGCTCGCGGCTCTGGCGCCGAAGAAGCGCCGCGCCATCGCCAGGGAGACGCTGGAGATCTACGCGCCGATCGCGCAGCGCCTGGGAATGAACCAGATCCGGCTGGAGCTCGAGGAGCTCGGGTTCAGGTCGCTGCACCCGATGAGGTACCGCGTGCTGGCGCGGGAGGTCAAGCGCGTGCGCGGCCATCGCAAGGAGATCGTCGACAAGATCCGCACCGCCATCAAGCGCCGGCTGCGGCAGGAGAAGATCGCCGCCGACGTCATCGGCCGCGAAAAGCACCTCTACAGCATCTACAAGAAGATGCAGCAAAAGCACCTGCCGTTCTCGGAGGTGTACGACGTCTACGCCTTCCGCCTGCTGGTCGACAACGTCGACAACTGCTACCGCGTGCTCGGCACCGTCCACAACCTCTACAAGCCGGTGCCGGGCAAGTTCAAGGACTATATCGCCATACCCAAGTCCAACGGCTATCAGTCGCTGCACACCGTGCTGTTCGGACCCTACGGGGTGCCGATCGAGGTGCAGATCCGCACCCGCGAGATGAATGAGGTCGCCGAGGCCGGCATCGCCGCGCACTGGCTGTACAAGAGCGGCGAGGGCGAGATCGCCGCCAGCGCGCAGCAGCGCGCGCGCGAGTGGTTGCGCAGCGTCATCGACATGCAGCGGCAGGCCGGGAACTCGCAGGAGTTTCTCGAGACCGTCAAGACCGATCTCTTCCCCGACGCGGTCTACGTCTTCACGCCCAAGGGCGAGATCAAGGAGCTGCCCAAGGGGGCCACCGCGGTCGACCTCGCCTACGCCATCCACACCGACGTCGGCAACCGCTGCGTCGGCGCGCGCATCAATCGTCATCTCGCGCCGCTGCGCACGCCGCTCGCGACCGGGCAGACGGTGGAGATCATCACCGCACCGGGCGCCCGCCCGAATCCCGCCTGGTTGAGCTTCGCGGTCACCGCCAGGGCCCGCTCGAACATCCGGCACTTCCTGAAGACCATCCAGGGCGACGAGGCGCGCACGCTCGGGATGCGCATGCTCAACCGCGAGCTGGAGAGCTATGGCCTGAAGCTCGACACCGTCGACAGGATCCAGCTCGATCAGGTCCTCACGGAGATGAAGCTGAAATCCCGCGAGCAGCTGCTGGAGGAGATCGGGCTGGGCAGGCGCATGGCGCCTATCGTCGCCCGCGCGCTCGCGCCGGTCACCGCGATGCTCGACGGCCCGGCCACCCGCATCGCCGAACCGACGGCAGAGCCGCTCGTCATCAAGGGCACAGAGGGCATGGTGGTGACTTTCCCGAAGTGCTGTTACCCGATACCCGGGGATGCGATCATAGGCTTCGTGACCGCGGGGCGCGGCATCGTGATCCACCGGGAATTGTGCAAGAACATCGCCGAATTCCGCAATCAGCCCGAGAAGTGGATCGACGTATCCTGGGCCGACCAGGTCGACCGCGACTTCCAGTCGGAGATCCGCCTCGATGTCACCAACCAGCGCGGCGCACTGGCGACGATTGCCGCCGCCATCGCCGAGCAGAGCGCCAACATCGAGAATGTGCAGATGACCGACCGCGACGATCGTTACGTGAGCATGACCTTCATCATCACGGTCCGCGACCGCGTGCATCTGGCGCGCGTACTGCGCGCAATCAGGGCGATCAAGCACGTCACGCGCGTGCAGCGCACCCGCTCGTAGGCCGGGGCTGGCGACGGCGGTGATCAGCAACGGGTGGCTGGCGGCCGCTGCAGACAGGGCCGCAACGATCTCCTGATTCCAATCGCCAGTCACGAACAACCAATCACGACCAGGAGGAGCATCCCATGTCCCGCACCGCCATAAGCACCGACCAGGCACCCGCCGCGATCGGCACGTATTCGCAGGCCATCAAGGTCGGCCATACGGTGTACCTATCGGGCCAGATCCCGCTGGTGCCCGGGAAGTCCGAGCTCGTCGGCAGCGACATCCGCGCCCAGGTCACGCAGGTGTTCGAGAACCTGAAGGCCGTGGCCGCGGCCGCCGGCGGGTCGCTCAACGACGTGGTGAAGCTCAATGTCTTCCTCACCGACCTGACGCACTTCCCGCTGGTCAACGAGATCATGGCGGGCTATTTCGGACAGCCTTACCCGGCCCGGGCCGCCATCGGGGTGGCGGCGCTGCCGCGCGGTGCGGCGGTGGAGATGGACGCCATCATGGTGATCGGCGGGTAGTGAACCGTGCTCGGCAGCGGCCGCGCTCCGTGCGTGCTGTGACCCGCGGGACCGCGGGGCCGCAAGTCGTGGACGATCCCGGCGATTGCCCCCCGCGCGACCGGAGGACAAGGGCGCCCGCGATGCGTGCGGCGGCCGGCGGACTCGCCGCGCCGGTCGCCTCGCTGGCGGGCGTGGGTCCCAGGCTCGCCGAACGCCTGCAACGCCTCGGCGTGCGGCGCGTCGCCGATCTTCTCTTTCATCTGCCCCTGCGATACCAGGACAGGACGCGGGTGGTGCCCATCGGGGCTCTGCGTCCCGAGGCGGAAGCGGCGATACAGGGAACGGTGGAGATCGCCCAGGTCCAGCTCGGCCGGCGCCGTTCGCTCATGGTGCGGCTGGCCGACGGCACCGGCGCCCTGTACCTGCGATTCTTCCATTTCAACAAGGCCCAGCAGGACAGCCTGGCGCGGGGTGTCGTGCTGCGCTGCTACGGCGAGGTGCGCCGGGGGCCGTATGCTCTGGAGTTGGTGCACCCGGAATACCGGATCGTGGACGCGGCCGCGCCGGCCCCGGTCGAGGAGACGCTGACACCGGTATACCCCACCACGGAGGGTCTGCATCAACTCACCCTGCGCAAGCTGACGGCCCAGGCGCTCGCCTTGCTGGATCCCGACAGCGATGGCACCCTCGATGATCTGCTCCCGCGCGGTCTGTGCGACCCGCTTCACCTGCCCACGCTCGCCGCGAGTCTGCGATTCCTGCATCGACCGCCGCCCGACACGAAGATCGGCGACCTCGAGAGCGGCCGGCATCCGGCCCAGAAGCGACTCATCGTCGAGGAGTTGCTCGCGCATCGCCTGAGCCTGCGTGTGCTGCGACAGGCGCTGGGAAGTCGACGGGCCCCGCCGTTGCGCGGCGACGGCCGCCTGCGCGCCGCGTTCCTGCGCCAGCTATCCTTCAGCCTGACCACGGCGCAGCAGCGCGCGAGCGAGGAGATAGCGCGCGATCTGGCCGCAGATCACCCGATGCTGAGGCTGCTGCAGGGCGATGTCGGAGCCGGCAAGACCGTGGTGGCCGCGCTGGCGGCGCTGGCGGCGCTCGAATGCGGCTGCCAGGCCGCCATCATGGCGCCCACCGAATTGCTCGCCGAGCAGCACCAGCGCAACTTCGAGCGCTGGCTGGGTCCGCTGCAGCTGCCGGTGCTGTGGCTGTCGGGCAAGCTCAAGGGCAAGGCGCGCAGCGAGGTGCTCGCGCGGATCGCCGCGGAATCGCGTGCGGTGGTCGTCGGGACTCACGCCCTGTTTCAGGGCGACGTGCGCTTCGCGCGGCTCGGGCTGGCCGTCATCGATGAGCAGCATCGCTTCGGCGTCGATCAGCGCCTGGCGCTGGCCGACAAGGGGAGACAAGGTGCGGAGCATCCTCATCAGCTCATCATGACCGCCACACCCATCCCGCGCACGCTGGCCATGACCGCATACGCGGACCTCGATACGTCCGTCCTCGATGAACTGCCTCCGAACCGCCAGCCCGTCGCCACCGTGGTCATCGCGGATGCCAAGCGCGACCAGGTCGTCGCGCGCATCGCCGAGGCGATCCGTGGCGGCCGCCAGGTGTATTGGGTTTGCACGCTCATCGAGGAGTCCGAGACTCTGCAGTGCCAAACCGCGACCGACACGGCGGCACTGCTGGCAGGGGCGCTGTCCGGGGTCCGGGTAGGCCTCGTGCACGGGCGCATGAAGGACCGCGAGCGCGACGCCGCCATGGCGGACTTCGCAAACGCGCGCATCGACCTGCTGGTGGCCACCACGGTGGTCGAGGTCGGTGTCGACGTCCCGAACGCGAGTCTGATGATCATCGAAAACGCCGAGCGGCTCGGGTTGGCGCAACTGCACCAGCTGCGCGGCCGCGTCGGCCGTGGCAGCGTCAAGAGCGACTGCGTGCTGCTCTACCACCCGCCGCTCTCGGCGCTGGCGCGCGAACGGCTGGCCGTGATGCGCGAGACGACAGACGGCTTCCTGATTTCACAACGCGACCTTGAGCTGCGCGGGCCGGGCGAACTGCTGGGCAGCCGCCAGGCGGGGCTCGCGCAGATGCGGATCGCCGATCTCATGCGCGACAGCGAAATGCTGCCGTTCGTCGCCAGGGCCGCCGAACGGCTGCTCGCACAACATCCCGAACACGTCGACCCGATCATCCGGCGCTGGCTGCCCGATGCGTTACACTACGGCAGCGGGTAGCGCATACGGCCGCAGAGCCACCGCACCCCCTCCCCGACACCTTCCGGTCCGCGATTGATACCGACAGACCTACCGCCACTGTTACGCTCGCTGTTGCTCGATCGCGGCTCGCTCACGCGCCGGCTGATCGCACTTTCACAGGGCGATTTTCGCGTGCGGCTCGACCGGCTTGCATGGGGTGCCCCGTTCGCGGG
>WBZR01000774.1_pt1 | contig 46674 bp, 40 predicted proteins | sample 5204231 | NCBI WGS metagenome assembly WBZR01 (sample SAMN12412403, study PRJNA552823) | activated sludge metagenome | isolation source: activated sludge from anammox sidestream of wastewater treatment plant... | place: USA: Virginia | collected 2017-08 | reverse complement strand
CGATCAAAGTAAAACCTTTTTGGGTATGTTGCATGGTTCAGTTCTCCATCGGGTTGAAAAAGAAAACAGGATTCTCAGAGTATTGCCTGCTTCATGAATACTGCTGGGGAGTATAACGACTGCTGCTATTTCAGCTTTAGGAAAATTTTGTGCATCCCTCGTTTTTAAGGATTCTGTCCATCCATGCCGATACGAACTGACTGGATCGCTACTGGCGTGTATTCGGGCACAGCGTGATCATTCCCGCGCTCACGCTGGATTTTCACTGACAAGCCTGTAGAAACGTTACAAACCCTCATCAGCGCAAGCAATGCATCCATCATCACCGTCATCGAAGGTAAACAAAGCGGCTCGGCTGATTATTCTCTGCAAAATGCTCTGGATGAGCTGGAAAAGAAGATTAGATGGGATTGTCCACCCTTATATGGAAGGCCAGGGACGAATTACTTGCCATTGGATGTTATACAGGTAAAAAACGAGGGAAACTTAACAAGTACACTACCGACTCAAATAACTATATTTCCCCGTTTTTGACCATTCTTCCGACAACAAAAGCCACAACAAGTGATACAACAGTCGTTCCTCCCAGTATTCCTGCCAAAACAGAGTACCGCTATAAACGCGGAGAATACGGATGCACTGATTGCGGAGAGCCCTCTATTAAAAAACCAGGAATTTGACCTCGTGCTGCCTGTTTTTTTGATGCCTCAAGCAGTGCTTTATCATACTGCTGCTGATGTTTCATACTCGACTCTGCCATGATTAATATCCTTTCAGCAGCACCAGGTACTATTTTTTCATACCCTTCCAAGATAGCCGGGGCGGTATCGGACCTAAAAACGTAGCTGACTGAATTTCGGCAGAAACTCTAGTAGAGACATTATTTTCGTTTCTATTATTGCTGGAGTGAGCAGATGTACTTCTATTATTTTTGGATGGATGAGACTTGGGCATCATTCTCGAATTTGTTGCAGGCATCCTTCAATGCCATTCCCACGCGAACGAAATGTGAAGCAACGTCATTTGCTGCATGCTGACGTGCGGCTGATTTTCGGAACGTATCTGATGGCATGATATCCACCAGACTCCCGACCCCGTATAAGATATTTCTTGTCACTCTTTTCATATTTCAGCTCTAACATATCAACAACGGTTAGGGAACCTCTGAAAACCGTCAGCGAGGTAGTCAGTTCAAGGCAAAAATCGGTGACGCGAGCAAAGCGTAGCGAACAGCCGTAAGGCTGGCCCGTAGGGCGAGGCGCTGGCGCCGAGTAAAAAGCGGAGTTTATACATAATAAATGAGCATTTTGATGCCGACTTTTAACGCAGAAATGGCAACGCAGGTAGTTTTTCAGAGGTTCCTTAGGCTATAACTCTATCAAGAGTCCTGATCCGAGAAGGTAAGAACATCGTTATTATTCAGGTTTTAAACCAATTTTTTGCCTAAGCTCTCGTGGCCAGTTGCTATAGACAGTCTCATCCTCCATGTCAGCAGCGGGCGCACTGAGCCTTCGTACTGTCAGGGCACAGCGTTGCTCGATCAAGATCACAATTTGCTCAACCACGGCATGGCCAGCAAAGCCATGCTCACGGCTGGACTGAAGCTCACGCGCCGTCGGCGGCATCGACTTTGCCAAGGCCAGAATCCGCTTTCTGGCCTGCGCCTTGCCAAGGCCAACAGCTTCAGAAAATTGGTCCCAGTGCCGTGCCTGTACTTCGCTGAATTTGTACTTGCTGCCGATTTTCATCGCCATCTTGGGCGTCAGAGTCGGATAGATCGCCGTCGACAGCACGTCGTAGAACGGCGCCAGGATGGCAGACTTACCCGCATACAGCAGTGAGAAATTCTTGGCGTGCGCGTCATGATTGCCGATCAGCGCGTTGAAGATCACATAGTCGAACAAGCGCAGGATCTGTGGTGCGCTGGGCCGCGTGATGCGCCGAACCAGATCGAAACATTGCACCAGATCCGGGCCGCCTTCGTTCTGGTACTTCATTTCCGGCACCACGCCCAGCGCCTGGCAAAAGTCCTCTTGGTGCAGGCGCTGCCGCTGGCCTTGTGCATCGACCACCCGGTCGTAGCGCTCGATCAGCAGGAACTGTCGCCCCAACACGGAATGCACCTGTGACTTCGCTGGCTTGAGCTGCATGGCTTCGGCCAACGCCAGACAGAAGCCTTCGTTGGTGACCGTGTCCATCAGGGTACGGATGGCGGGCTTCAAGATATGTGAGCTGGGCGATCCATTTCTCGGCAGACCGATCCGGGCGCCATCGGACACCACCGGCAGTTTGTCTTGAGTGCCCGCTAGTGAGAGCCGCACGCCATCCTTGCCGGCCAACATCGGCCGATGTGGCAGTTCATCGAGAATGGCAACAATCTCTTCCTCGCTCAGCCACTGAACGTCGTCGCCTTGCCCAGGACTGGACAACGACTGCCCTGGCTCCAGCAAGGTAACAGCCCCGGCACACTCCCCACCGATGTGATCGAGCAACGCAAAATCGTTCTGGCTCGACACCTGAAATTGCTGTGCAATGAGGCGCCGGAGTTGCCCCTCTGGCAAAAGTCCCGCAAAGAAGGGCCGCGTGTGGTGATCGTCGAATGATTCTGCTTGCAGATGCAGTGAGCTGGAGAGGGTCACTGCATCCGGGCGTGAGAGCCAATCCGGGCTGTAACGGAAATTCAACCTACCCTCGATCAGGGCCAGGGTTCCAATCCGTTCGGCGAACAGCCAGACTTCCAGCTCACGCGCCATGCTGGTTGCCCTCAGGGTGATTTCCGGAGTCTGAGGATGGCAAGCCGGTGATTTGGAGCGCTCCACCCAACGCATCGATCACGCGCAGCACGTTTTCCAGACGCAGAGTGGGCTTGCCTGCTTCAAGGTCGACGATGAAGCGCACACCAACCCCTGCCGCCAAAGCCAACTGGGGCTGTGTTAAGCCCAGCTGTTTGCGTGCAGCACGCAGTGCGTCACCGAGTTGTTCTGTGGTTCGTATGGAACTCATCACTGGCCTTGTTTCCCGTTCGGTAAATTATCGATCAGTTTGAAGAAGGAGGCAAGTAATATTTCCCGATCGGGAATTTTCAAGCAATCGTGCGCTTAGAAACCAAAAACTTCCCGATCGGGAAGTTCCAGTGACTGCGAGGAGCAATGAGGACAAATGCGGAAGGATGCATACAGGTTGGGACTATTGCGGAAATATTTTTTCGATGAGTTCTGAAAAAGAAAACCCCTGCCACTAGGGGAACAGCAGGGGTCAATGACTACTAATTCCATTTCTAAATCAAAACTAACTTTGTCGGCTTCGCCTGGCCGTATTATTTATACTGTCTGCGGCTCGCCTTCGTGTCATTTTTGATTTGGGAATAGAATAACTAAAGAGAGATCGTGAGTCGCCTCACACGAATATATTACCCACTATCAAGAATTGTTATCATTAACAATGAAGGGTTTTTACCGCCTTTATCTACGTTATGAAATACATACTTTTATGGCAGAGGAAATCATAACGGCCGTTTGGGAGGCTTTGACAAATCTTGAGAAGCTACTGGTTACGGGGTGGATTGAAGTAGAGGAAACTCTGAGTTGCATCTACCCAAGACAGGAATGGGAAGGTTGGTAATGCAGGGTGAACAGCAAAAAAGCCCAGCTTTTTAAGGGCTGGGCTTTTATCAAATCAAGCCTTAATCAAGGAGCTTGAATATTGGATGCTTGCTTGCCCTTTTGACCTTGTGTTACATCAAAAGAAACTTTCTGACCTTCTCTAAGCGTCTTAAACCCATTCATATTGATTGCAGAAAAATGCGCGAATAGGTCTTCACTCCCATCGTCAGGGGTAATAAACCCAAAACCTTTTGCATCATTAAACCATTTAACTGTACCTGTCGTCATGCGAATACTCCTGTGTCAATAAACGGAAAAGCTTCCGTAGAGCTATTTGAATCTAAGATTGCACATGGAATACCAACAGGAACGCCAATGACTGCAAAAGCTTTGAAACAAATTCGTTGTGATGATTACTTTACTCTGAGTAGAACTGAAAGTCGAGGAAGTAAAAATCTTGGTTATCTCAAATCACCATTCACAACCATCCGGTAATTTCGGATAATTGCCTGCCCCCTGATCTGCTCGTTCACCTTGTCCAGGCCACCGCCTAATCGGATAATTTCTGCTGCAGCACCTGATTTGTATGAGGCTCTCCATGAAATCATTAGTCCACTCGTCCAAAATGATGAAGAGGGATTGATCGAGCATACGGAAACGATGGTGAAAGCAAGAGAAGCACTTGCGAAAGCGACTGGAAGAATAATGAAGTCAGAGTTTGCGGAAAAACCACTTACCCGATTTATCGAATAAGTGGCTGATTTAAATGGTGGCCAAGGGCGGAATCGAACCACCGACACAAGGATTTTCAGTCCTCTGCTCTACCGACTGAGCTACTTGGCCTTTAAGTAAACAATGACTTATCAGATTGATATCGTTTTGAAATACAAAACAATATCCGTTCTTCTGGCGCGCCCGGCAGGATTCGAACCCACGACCCCTTGGTTCGTAGCCAAGTACTCTATCCAACTGAGCTACGGGCGCATCTCATCTTCTTCATACGGGAGATCATCCATCTCCCGGTTTATTATTTTATCCCACAACCATTCCAGGAAATGGCGCCCGGTGTATCCGGGGAGCTGTGCATGATGTTACATTCAGGTGTTTTTGTCAAGAATCCGGCGGTTTCTCCGGGATCAGCGGCCTTCTGCAGGGTACTTATATGGCTGCATTGAACAACAAAACACCCGAAATCAGTTACAACTGTGCCGGCTTCTTCGAAAGTTTGCGCTGCAACGTTCTGCGGTGCATATTCAACACCTTGGCCGTAACAGAGACATTATTGTCGTTTTCCATGAGGATACGGTGAATGTATTCCCATTCCAACCGTTCCACTGAAAGCGGATGAGGGCTGATAGGGGTTTCAGTATCTCCACTCGTGCGCTCGAATGCCGCCATGATGTCATCCGCATCCACCGGTTTTGCCAGGTAGTGGGTGGCCCCCAGCTTGATGGCTTCAACTGCCGTTGCAATGCTGGCATAACCGGTCAGCACGATGATACGGGTTCCGGGATCCAGTTCCCTTATTTTCTCGACCAGTAATAAACCGGATTCATTTCCCAGCTTGAGGTCGATGATGGCGTATTCGGGCATCAGTACTTCCGCCTGCTCGAGCGCAGTTTTGATGTCATGCATGCAGGTGGTGTCAAACCCGCGCTTTACCATCGCTCTTGCCAGCACTTCACAGAAAGTTTCATCATCATCTACGATCAGCAGACTGGGGCGATCCATGGAATTATTCACAGGCATTCTCCTTTATAGTGAAGTACTGGTCGTTCCGTGCAGAACCGGCAGGGTGACATGAGTGCATGCCCCGCCTTCCGGACGATTGAATAAGCGCACACTTCCGCCGAAACGCTCGATATTGGTGTTGGCAAGAAATAATCCTATACCAAAGCCCTGCCCCGGCCCTTTGCTGGTAAAAAATGGCTCTCCCGCGTGTTCAGCGGCTTCCGCATCCAGTCCCGGCCCGTCGTCGAGTATTTCGAGATGCAATTGTTTTTCATCCCAGCGGCTGATGACGGTCACTTGCCGGGTCGAGGCATCAGCTGCGTTATTCAGCAGATTCAGGATGGATTGGCTCAGCAAACGGGTATTCATGATGATTGGCACCGGCTGCACTCCTTCACTCTGACTGGTAAATCTGATCGAGGGGCGGATCAGTTGCCATTTGTCGATCACCTGCTGCAGAAAAATATCGACAGGCTGACTGTTCCCTTCTTCTACCCTGGTCTGGCCGGCATCGGCCAGCAGATGGGTCAGCGTCTGTTTGCACAGGGAAATCTGGTTACGCAAAATGCGGATATTGTTCTGAAATTCAGTATTCCCGGGCAATTCCTGCTGCAGCTCACCGGTGATGATGGCCATGGTCGATAGCGGCGTACCCAGTTCATGCGCCGCACCAGCAGCCAACGTTCCCAAGGCAATGATCTGTTCGTTCTGCAATGCCTGCTCACGCGATCTGGACAGTTCCTTGTCACGATCCCGGATCGAGGCATTCATTTTGACGACGAACGAGGTGATGAGTAAGGTACTCAGCACAAATGTCAGCCACATTCCCGAGATATGCAGGTTAAATTCGAACATATGGCGGCTGTGGTCATCGAGATGATCATGCGGAAGCGGAATGAACTTGAACAACAGAAAGGTGTAGCAGGAAATGGTAATGGCCGCCATGGTCCAGGTGTAATGCCAGGGCAGCACAGTCGCTGCAATGGTAAGCGGAAGCAGATAAAGCGAGATGAAAGGATTGGTTGAACCGCCGCTGAAATACAGTAATGCGGTCAATCCGGCGACATCGATCAGCAACTGGGTAAAAAATTCAGGATTGGTCACCGGCCAGGAATAGCGCAGACGAATCCAGGTAAGAAAGTTCAGAACCGCGAGCAGGGAAATCGTCACGATAATCGCTGTCCAGGGCAGTTCGAGTTCGATGATGCTGTAAACTGTCCAGAAAATGATGATCTGGGAAATGATAGCGATGATTCTGAGCAGGAACAGGCGCTGCAAATTCTTAGCGGAAGGAGACTGGTTCAGGATATTGAGAATGCCCATCGATCCGTTTTTTACTCCATTCGTCTGTTTTGTCTCCGTGTCACGAAGATCAGATACGGCCCGGAATACGAAGTTACCTGTTTCAGCCATGCCGGCCTCTGTAAACCTCTGGTACGCCGTCTTTACATCATGCAGGCATCCGGCCGCTCCTCCATGATGGAGCGCGGCCGGACATTTCAGGAAAACCTGCCAGAAACAGGAATTCTCCTGGCAACATCACTCATACGGCTGAGAACGTGGTGTATCGTTATTGGAAGGTGGCAGAATCGGCAACTTGAAGTCAGGCTGATCGCCGGTCAGGGTTTTCAGGAAAGCAACGATTTTGGAAACTTCATCCTTGTTGAACTCACGGTTCAATTGGATTCTTCCCATGGTCTCCACTGCCTGTTCCAGCGTTGCGGCCCCTCCATCATGAAAATAGGGGTAGGTCAGCTCGATATTTCTCAAGGTTGGCACTTTGAATACATTACGATCAGCTTCATTGCCGGTCACATCCATCCGCCCCACAGCCGGGTTTTTGGTCTCATAGGGTTTAAAAACACCCATTTTCTGATAAGAACTTCCACCCACGGCTGGTCCATTATGACATTGCACGCAGCCGCTGCCCTTGAACAGGTTGTAGCCTTCCAGCTCATCCTGATTCAGCGCATTTTTATCGCCTTCCAGCCATTTGTCGAATTTTGAACCCGGTGTCACCAGCGTTTCTTCAAATTGGGCAATTGCGGTGGTGATGCGATCGATCGTCACTTCATCGGAACCAAAGACTTTCTTGAATCGCTCACGATATTGAGGCATGGAAGCGACCACTTTTTCTGCTATCTCATGGGTAGAGGCCATTTCCTTCGGGTTGGCAATCGGGCCGGCAGCCTGCTCTTTCAGATCTTTGGCTCTGCCATCCCAGAATTGCGCCAGATTCATGCTGGAATTCAGTACAGTCGGAGCATTGATCGGGCCTTGCTGCCATTTGTGCCCGATCGAGGTGGTAATATTATCGGTTCCGCCCATGCTCAGGTTATGACAGGAATTGCAGGAAATGAACCCCGATTTGGAAAGTCTGGGGTCAAAAAACAGCATTTTCCCCAGTTCTGCCATATCGGCATTCTCCGGAGTCACCGCCTTAATCGGTTGTATCGGTTCATTGGCAGCCATTACACCGGCAGACGCAAACATCGCCCCCAGACTTAATGACAGCAGCGAAACAGTCAGTGTACGCTTGATCATTGCACTCTCCTTGTGATTTGAATAATTGTAACGGCTGACATGGCGCAGCCGCTTACGCCTTGAATTCCTCCATCTGACTCAAAACTTCGGGCAAAAACCAGAATCAGCTCTGCCTGGTATCAGAAGATTTCTTTCTGTTTTTTTCAACCGGCTCCAGTGGTTCCCGATAAGCCCGGTCATTACCCAGGCCGGCTTCATGATCCAGCAGTCGCGAAAGCTCTGTCAGCGCCTGGCGATAAACCTGCCGCTTGAACTCAACTACGGATTCCAGCTCGACCCAGTACTGATTCCAGCGCCAGGCATCGAATTCGGGATGTGCGCAGGTTTCGAGTGATACATCACTGTCTCTCCCCAACAGACGCAGCAAAAACCAGATCTGTTTCTGTCCCCGGTAGTTTTTGCGCCAGTCCCGGCGAGTCCAGCAGGCGGGTACGTCGTAACGCAGCCACTCCCTCGTCCGCCCCAGAATTTCCACGTGTACGGGTTGCAGACCTGTTTCTTCCGCCAACTCCCGATACATGGCCTCAGTGGGTGTTTCTCCCGACTTTATCCCACCCTGCGGAAACTGCCATGAATCTTGCCGGGCACGCTTTCCCCAGAAAACCTGGTTTTGTGAATTCAGGAGAATAATACCGACATTTGCTCTATATCCATTACGGTCTATCATCCGATTCGCCCATCAATTTAACTTAATCTGCTTGAACTGCCGATAATTCTTCCATATTTCGATAACGATTTATAGTGCAGAACCTGGCGGCACCACAAATCACCGCAATTTTCACGATTACCCTGCTTTGACTCCCGGAACAGCGGCCAATTCCTGTCGAAATACGCTGAAGCACGCCGGATTACGACGATTTCAAGGTAAAATTCCTGATTACCTACAATGATAATGGAATCCCATCATGCGCGTTTCTCAATTCTTCCTTGCGACACTCAAAGAAGCTCCTGCTGAAGCCGAGCTGATCAGTCACCGGCTGATGCTGCGAGCCGGGCTGATCAAGCGTCTGGGCAGCGGATTGTATACCTGGATGCCGCTGGGTCTGAGAATTCTACACAAGATCGAGCATATCATCCGCGAGGAAATGAATAACAGTGGCGCACTGGAGCTTCTGATGCCTGCCGTTCATCCGGCTGAGCTCTGGCAGGAAACAGGTCGGTGGGATGTATTCGGCCCGCAAATGCTGAAAATTCAGGATCGACACAAACACGACTTCTGCTTTGGCCCGACGCATGAAGAAGTCATCGTCGATATCGCACGCCGTGAAATCAAAAGCTACCGGCAGCTACCCATCAATTTCTACCAGATTCAGACTAAGTTTCGTGATGAAATCCGTCCGCGATTTGGCGTGATGCGCGCGCGGGAATTCATCATGAAGGATGCTTATTCCTTTCATGCCGATGTGGATAGTCTGGAGCAGACCTATCGTCTCATGCAGGAAACGTACAGCAGAATTTTTACCCGGATCGGCCTGAAGTTCCGTGCAGTCGCTGCTGATACCGGCGCAATAGGCGGCAGCGGATCGCATGAATTTCACGTTCTGGCCGATTCCGGTGAAGATACCATCGCCTTCTGCCCTGCTTCCGATTATGCCGCCAATATCGAACTTGCCGAAGCCGTGCCTCATGGTATTCCACGCAAGGAACCGGCAGGAATCATGGCGAAAATCGCCACCCCCGATCGCAAATCCTGCCAGGATGTGGCTGACTTTCTGGGTATTCCGGTTGAACAGACACTCAAAGCGCTGGCTGTAACCGCAGGAGGCGAGTTTTACTTACTATTGCTGCGGGGCGATCATCAGCTCAACGAAACCAAAGTCAGAAAAATCCCGTTTCTGGGTGATTTCGAGTTTGCTGAAGAAAGCAGGATCATTGCCGAGATGGATTGTCCGCCGGGGTACCTCGGACCGGTGGGTGTAAAAGCAGAAATCATCGCTGACCGGGCCGTTCTGGAAATGAGCGATTTCACCTGTGGTGCAAACGAGGAAGGCTTTCATCTGAGTCATGTCAATTTCGGGCGTGATCTGCCGTTGCCGGACCAGGTATTCGATATTCGCAACATAGTGGCAGGCGATCCTTCACCCGATGGCAAGGGCGTACTTGAAATCTGCCGGGGTATCGAAGTCGGCCATGTTTTTCAGTTGCGCACCAAATATTCGGAAAAAATGAAGGCTACCTATCTGGATGAGTCCGGACAAACCCGAATTATGGAAATGGGCTGCTATGGCATTGGTGTTTCACGTATCGTCGCTGCAGCCATTGAGCAAAACTATGATGAACGAGGCATTATATTTCCACAAACGATCGCCCCGTTCCAGTTGTCGATCATTCCGGTCGGTTATCATAAAAGTCAGCAAGTCCGGACTGAAGCCGAAAAACTTTATCAGGCCTGTCGTTCAGCAGGTATCGAGGTATTGCTGGACGACCGCGAGGAGAGACCCGGCGTCATGTTCGCAGATCAGGAACTAATTGGAATCCCGCATCGTATCGTGATCGGTGAACGGAATCTGCGGGAGGGTATGGTGGAATATCAGGGGCGACTGGACAAAACACCTCAAATGCTCTCACTGTCGGAGGCAGCTTCCATCATCAGTAAAATATGTGGCGATTGATATATTCTCTGTTATTTCTGATACCCGGTGCAGCGATGGCCGGAGCACAGGTATATGAGCCCTTATCGGCCAGTACCCGTACCGTATTGCATCGCACCATCAGCGACCAGGCAGTGCCCATGCTCGTCACCCTCCCCGGGCCTGAAGCAAAAGACTGGCTAGACAGCATGACGAAACGCCTGGAAAAACGGATATCTGACATCGAGGAACGCAGGGCATTTCTGATCACCGTTCACTATGAAGCTACTCGCGCCGGGCTCGATCCCGAACTGGTGCTCAGCATCATCCAGGTCGAAAGTAATTTCAGAAAATACGCGGTCTCTTCTGCCGGAGCACGCGGGTATATGCAGGTCATGCCATTCTGGGTAGATACGATCGGCAATCCGGAACACAATCTGTTTCATCTGCGCGTCAACCTGCGTTACGGTTGCACCATCCTTCGCCACTATCTCGATCTGGAACAGGGGGACTATTTCAGGGCACTGGGAAGATATAACGGCAGCCTGGGCAAGGCCGGCTACCCCAATCTGGTATTCAACGCCTGGCACCGCCACTGGACTTACTCCACGGCTTCACAATAGCCAGATTCATATATCGTCTAGTGAGTGTTGATGAAAGCTTCGATTTCAGCGCGCGTAATCAGCCCGATTTTACGTGCTGCAGGCTTTCCGTCTGGATCAAACAGATAGGTACTCGGTAACATCGAAAGCTCATCTCCAAGTTGTGCTGCTGCAGTTCTGTCACCCAGCACGATCGGATAGGGAATCGTCATCTTCTCCACAAATTTCATGACATCTCGAGCATCGTCATACTCCATCGCAATCCCGATGATGACGATGTCGTTTCTTTCCCGGGACAACTCGGACAAATCAGGAATTTCTCTCAGGCAGGGTGGACACCACGTTGCCCAGAAATTGACCAATACCCATTTCCCCTTATAGCCCGACAAAGTATGCGTTTTGCCTGAACTGTCCTCGAAGCGGAAACCATAGGCTCCCGCCTCGAAAACAGGCAGATACCCGACCAGCACAAGCAGGAAAATTGTAAACCACCGTTTCATCGACTATTCCGACAGAATTGACCAGAGCAGTTCATCCCGCAAGACTGGTTGTGATCTTTTCCGGGAAACCGCGCTACAAGAACCATATCTGTACCGCAATCATGATCTGCTCTGGTTATTTTCATGCAATCAATTCTGGCAGTCAGTAATTTTCAGTGGCTCCTATCCTCAACTAAATCTGGGGATGGGTTCGTTCCAGACTGGAGTGCAATTTATTGCAGGCACTCAGATAGGCTTTGGCGGAAGCCGCAATGATATCGGTATCTGCTCCATGACCATTGACGATCCGCCCGGCTTTCTGCAGGCGAACAGTTACTTCACCCTGTGCATCCGTCCCGCTGGTGATATTGTTCACGGAGAACAATTGCAGCTCTACTTTACTGTCCAGTATTTTCTCGATCGCGCGAAATGTTGCATCTACCGGGCCACTCCCTTCGGATACGGCCTGTTTTTCACTGCCTCCCACGGCAATGACGACCTGGGCCGAGGGTATTTCTCCGGTTTCACTGACTGCATGCAGTGAAAGCAGGCGATAGTGCTCCTCGGGGATCTGTGCCTCATCCGAGACCAGCGCATGCAGATCCTCATCGAAGATTTCATGCTTCTTGTCTGCAAGATCCTTGAAGCGCAGGAATATGGCATTCAATTTCTCTTCTGATTCCAACCCGATTCCCAGTTCTTTCAAACGACTGCGAAACGCATTCCGGCCAGAATGTTTACCCAGCAGCAATTTGTTTGCTCCCCAGCCCACATCTTCTGCACGCATGATTTCATAGGTTTCACGGTGCTTGAGTACTCCATCCTGATGAATACCTGATTCATGGGCAAAGGCATTGGCACCGACAATTGCCTTGTTGGGCTGCACCGGAAACCCGGTAATCCCTGAAACCAGCTTGCTGGCGGGTACGATCTGCGTTGTATCGATACGTGTATCGCATGGAAAATAATCCTGCCGTGTACGCACGGCCATCACGATTTCTTCAAGTGCAGCATTACCGGCCCGCTCACCCAGACCATTGATGGTACATTCCACCTGGCGTGCACCATTCATGACCGCGGACAGTGAGTTAGCCACTGCCAAACCGAGATCGTTATGGCAGTGAACCGAGAATATAGCCTTGTCAGAATTCGGAATGCGCTCTCGCAGCGTACGGATCAGACCACCAAACTGATCCGGCATGGTATATCCCACCGTATCCGGAATATTCAGTGTCCGTGCACCTGCATCGATCACTGCTTCCAGCACTCGGCACAGAAAATCGATCTCGGATCGCCCGGCATCTTCAGGGGAAAATTCGACGTTATCAGTGTACTGACGTGCCCACTTTACTGCCTTGATCGCCTGATTGATGACCTGATCGGGCGACATGCGCAGCTTGTTCTTCATATGGATCGGAGATGTCGCGATGAAGGTATGAATACGCACATTCTGATTGACCTGCAAAGCTTCCCCGGTACGATCGATGTCGGCCTCCATCGCACGGGCAAGACCACACACCGTACTGTTGCTTACTGCCTCTGCCACTGCCCGGACCGCTTCAAAATCACCTCTCGAAGCAGCCGGGAAACCCGCTTCTATCACATCCACACCCATACGCTCCAACTGCCTGGCGATGCGTACCTTTTCTTCCATGGTCATGGATGCGCCGGGACTCTGTTCCCCGTCACGCAAAGTCGTATCAAAAATAACCAAATGCTCTTTCATTGTTCCACTCCACTATTATTCTGGCTAAAACGGACAACCGGCTGGCGGTGTACCAGCCCACATGCTTCAAAACAGATTAAGAAATGATTGAAATAATTAGCGCGCAAGGCGCAGCAGTCGGCCAGTCAGATACAGCCAGACTGTCAGGCGGAAAGGATGAAAGGCGGGAGTAATTTCAGTAAATTGCATCATGCCGGCAAATATAAAACGTTTACCTTCATTTCGCAACAGCAGATGTTCAAGTTTCTTTACGGATTTCGTTACGTTTTCTGTTCTTGTACAGCCGCCAGCTCTTCATGCCATATCCGGATAACGCATAAGTCAGAAATACCCCGAACAACACCAGCGGTGGATGACTCGGAATCAGAACGAAAAAGAACAGAAGCAGCAGCAAAACCACAAAAAATGAAACTTTCTTGTGCAGATTGAATTCTTTACCGCTGTAGTAAGGGATATTGGTCACCATGGTCAAGCCGGCAAACAGTGTCATGGCCCACGCCAGCCATGTGATATCGGCAACATCTACCTGGAAACCCAGTACTACCCAGATCATTCCGGCGATCAGGGCAGCCGCAGCCGGACTGGGCAAGCCTTGAAAATATTTCTTGTCGACGACTTCGACCGTTACATTGAAACGGGCAAGACGCAACGCCGCACAAGCACAATAGATGAATGCAGCGATCCAGCCCAGTTTCCCCAGATCTCTCAACGCCCATTCGTACACAATCAATGCAGGAGCCACACCAAACGAAACCATATCAGACAGGCTATCGTACTCTGCACCGAATTCACTTTGCGTATGCGTCAGGCGTGCCACCCGGCCATCCAGGCCATCAAATACCATGGCCACAAAAATGGCAATGGCAGAATGCTCATAATGACCATTCATCGCCTGGACAATCGCATAGAAACCGGCAAACAGCGCCGCAGTCGTGAAGAGATTGGGCAGCAGATAGATACCCCGTCTCCTCCACCGCGGGCCTGTGACGGGCAGTTGCTCTGGATCAGATTCCTGCATAAACTGACATAGGCATAGATCGGAAATAATCAGTGAAATTCAGCCAATACCGTTTGAGTGGCATAAACCTTGTCACCAATTGCGACATTGACTTTCGTTCCCAGCGGAAGATAGACATCGACACGTGAACCGAAACGGATGAAACCGAAACGCTGTCCGCGGGCAAGATGTTCCCCCGGGTGGACATGGCAGACGATCCGCTTTGCGATGAGGCCAGCTATCTGCACACATGTCACATCCTGCCCTCCGTCGGTTCTGATCCACAAAGCATTGCGTTCATTCTCCAGCGAAGCTTTGGGCAGGCTTGCGTTCAGAAAATTTCCGGGAAAGTACCATCGATTGCGTATTTCACCATCCACCGGACTGCGGTTCGAGTGCACGTTGAAAACATTCATGAAAACACTGACTTTCAGCGCTTCACGCGGCAGATAAGGATCCTGCACCTTATCCACAGCAACGATACGCCCATCTGCCGGGGCAAGTACAGCCCCGGCAAGAGCCGGCACCACCCGTGGAGGATCGCGAAAGAACTGCAGAACGAACAGCGCAATCAGCCAGAATGGCAGTGCCCATAACCAGCCTGCCATAAACTGCACCAGTAACGCCACAGCAAATGCACCGGCGATGAAGGGCCATCCTTCACGTGCAATGATCGGATGAGGGTAGTAAGAAGTCGACATACGCTCAGTTCTTCGCCTGATCGACCAGTTTGTTTTTGCTGATCCACGGCATCATGTCACGCAGTTTGGCGCCTACTGTTTCAATCGGATGCTCCGAAGCGAGGCGGCGGCTCGATTTGAGCACGGGTGCGCCGGCACGGTTTTCCAAGATAAACTCGCGTGCATATTCGCCCGTTTGAATCTCGCGCAGGATTTTACGCATTTCATTACGGGTCGCATCGGTGATGATACGGGGTCCTCTCGATACATCACCATATTCCGCATTGTTGGATACGGAATAGCGCATGTTGGCGATACCCCCCTCGTAGATCAGATCCACGATCAGCTTGACCTCATGCAGACATTCAAAATAGGCCATTTCCGGTGCATAGCCTGCTTCCACCAGCGTTTCGAACCCGGCCTGGATCAGTGACGTCAAACCGCCGCACAACACGACCTGTTCACCGAACAGATCGGTTTCCGTTTCTTCCTTGAATGTGGTTTCAATCACACCACCACGTGTACCGCCATTCGCAGCCGCGTAGGAAAGTGCCAGATCACGCGCCTTGCCGGATTTATCCTGATGAACGGCAATCAGAGATGGAACGCCTCCTCCCTGAGTATAAGTGGAACGTACCAGATGGCCCGGCCCCTTGGGAGCGACCATGATCACATCCAGATCTTCGCGCGGAATAATTTGCCCGTAATGAACATTGAAACCGTGTGCAAAAGCCAGCGTGGCATTCTTCTTCAGAACCGGTTCGACTTCGGTCTGGTAAACCGATGCCATCTGTTCATCCGGCAGCAGCAGCATGATTACATCGGCATCCTTGACAGCAGCGCCTACTTCTTTCACGGTCAGACCGGCTTTTTTTGCTTTATCCCAGGATGCACCACCCTTACGCAGACCGATGGTAACCTTGACCCCCGAATCATTCAGATTATTGGCATGCGCATGACCTTGCGAGCCGTAGCCGATGATGGCTACTTTCTTTTTCTTGATGAGGGACAAATCCGCATCTTTATCGTAATAGACTTTCATTATTTTCCTTCCAGAGTATTGAATGGGGTGCAGCCACATCGGCAGATGAGGCCTATCGATGAAATCAGAATCCGCTGTCAGATTCCGCTAAAAAAATTACAGCTTTAAAACCCGTTCTCCACGGCTGAGACCCGAAACACCTGTTCTGGCTATTTCCAGAATCAGATTGCAATCTACTGCCTGCAAAAAACCATCCAGTTTCGACCGGGTTCCCGTAAGCTCGATTGTGTAGAGCTCGTTGGTAACGTCGATGATATTGCCTCGAAATATATCAGCAAGCCGCTTCATCTCCTCACGATCCTTACCCACCGCCCTTACTTTTACCAGCATGAGTTCCCGCTCGACATAACCTTCACTGCTCAAATCAATCAGTTTGACGACTTCAATCAGTTTATTGAGCTGTTTGGTGATCTGTTCGACGATTTCATCCGGCCCATTGGTGACCAGCGTCATACGGGACAATGTCGGATCTTCAGTAGGCGCGACAGACAGAGACTCAATATTGTAACCACGAGCAGAAAACAGGCCTGCCACCCGCGACAGGGCACCGGCCTCGTTTTCCATTAACAAAGAAATAATATGTCGCATACTGTTATACCAGAATCATTTCGGACAAACCTTTGCCACCAGGTACCATAGGAAAAACATTCTCGGTCTGATCCGTAATGAAATCCATGAATACCAGTTGTTCTTCCAGTTTGAAGGCTTCTCTCAACGCACCATCGATATCTTCCGGTTTATCGATCCGCATGCCGACATGCCCGTAACTTTCTGCCAGTTTGACAAAATCGGGTAATGCATCCATATAGGATTCAGCGTAACGGTTGCCATGGAAAAACTCCTGCCATTGACGCACCATCCCCATGTAGCGGTTGTTCAAATTGATGATCTTGATGGGCAGGCGATACTGTTTACAGGTGGATAACTCCTGAATGCACATCTGGATACTTGCCTCTCCGGTAATACAGGCCACCGTACTGCCCGGGTTGGCCATCTGTACCCCCATCGCAGAAGGCAGACCGAATCCCATCGTACCCAAGCCACCGGAATTAACCCAGCGGCGCGGTTTATCAAATTTGTAAAACTGGGCTGCCCACATCTGATGCTGCCCGACGTCAGAAGTAATGAAGGCGTCTCCGCCGGTTATTTCATACAGTTTTTCCACCACCAGCTGCGGCTTGATAACGCTGGCCGACCGGTCATATTTCAGGCAATCACGTGCCCGCCACAACTCGACCTGCTCCCACCATTTGTTCAAAGCATGGACATCAGTCGTCTCCCTGCCGGCTCTCAGCAGCATGATCAACTCTTTCAGTACCGCAGATACACTGCCGACGATAGGAACATCCACCTTGACCCGCTTGGAAATCGATGATGGATCGATGTCGATATGGATGATTTTCCGTTCTTCGCTGTAGAAATGCTTGGGATTTCCGATGACGCGATCATCAAAACGAGCACCGACTGCGATCAGCACATCACAGTACTGCATGGCCATATTGGCTTCGTAGGTACCATGCATGCCCAGCATCCCGACAAATTGCCGGTCAGTCGCCGGATATCCTCCCAGCCCCATGAGGGTACTGGTACAGGGAAAATTCAGCATCTGCACGAGTTCTGTCAATTCTGCCGCAGCATCATCCAGAATCACCCCGCCACCGGTATAGACCATGGGACGCTTGGCTTCCAGAATCATCTGGACGGCTTTCCTGAGCTGTTGGGCATCCCCGTTGATTACCGGTGAGTAGGAACGCAATGAGATACTGGCAGGATAATGAAATTCCGCCTTCTGCTGGGTGACGTCCTTGGGAATATCCACCAATACCGGTCCTGGACGACCGGTTGAAGCAATATAAAAAGCTTTTTTGATTGTGACCGCCAGCTCCGATACATCCTTCACCAGAAAGTTGTGTTTGACACAAGGCCGTGTAATTCCCACGGTATCCACTTCCTGGAAGGCATCCTGACCAATGGCAGCCGTGGGAACCTGCCCACTGATAATCACCATTGGGATGGAATCCATGTAAGCGGTAGCAATACCCGTTACGGCATTGGTCACCCCCGGGCCAGATGTCACCAGTGCTACACCGACCTTGTTACTGGAACGCGCATAACCATCCGCTGCATGGAGGGCAGCCTGTTCATGGCGAACCAGAATATGCTTGACTTTATCCTGCTTGAACAATTCATCATACAGGAACAATACGGCACCGCCGGGATAGCCAAAAATATGACTTACCCCCTCCTCCTGCAGACAACGTATCGTAATCTCGGCACCTGTCAGTTCAGTACTCATACCAGGGAATCCCCAGACTCAAAATAATTTTTCTTCATCTCATCATTAAAACCAATATTTGCTTTGTATCGATTCCGATTACAAAACCATAAAACGCTTTGGAGCACCTTGCATTCGGTGCGCACAAATAAAAAATGCGAGACCCCTGTCCAAACGATCGGAGGACAGTGTATCTCCCGGATTTTTCCTGACCGACAGCAAAAGGAGCAAGATACGAAACAGATAACCCTTGTCTCTGTTACCAGGATTATATATTGACTTCCGGCAAATATCTCGGTAATACCACAACTATATTAATGGTTTCAGCATGCGGAACTATCCGTTCGTCCCCCCGACCGTCAACCCATCTATCCGCAAAGTCGGTTGTCCGACACCTACCGGCACACTTTGTCCTTCCTTGCCGCAGGTACCAACACCCGGGTCCAGCGCCAGATCATTTCCAATCATGGAAACGCGGGTAAGTACATCCGGGCCATTACCAATCAAAGTAGCCCCTTTCACCGGATAGGTAATTTTACCATTTTCGATCATATAGGCTTCCGCAGCCGAGAATACGAATTTACCACTGGTGATATCAACCTGCCCTCCACCGAAATTGGCGGCATACAAACCCTGCTTGACAGAAGCAATGATTTCTTCCGGTTCTTTATTACCATTCAACATACAGGTATTGGTCATGCGCGGCATGGGGATATGGGCAAATGATTCACGCCGGCCATTACCGGTAACACGCTGATTCATCAGCCGGGCATTCAGATTATCCTGCAGATACCCCTTGAGGATGCCATCCTCGATCAACGTAGTACATTGTGTCGGATTGCCCTCATCATCGATGTTCAACGATCCGCGACGATCGCGTATCGTACCATCATCGACCACTGTCACCCCCGGTGCCGCCACCCGTTCACCAATCCTGCCAGAAAAGGCCGAGCTCCCTTTCCGGTTGAAATCTGCCTCAAGACCATGACCGATTGCTTCGTGCAACAAAATACCCGGCCACCCGCTACCCAGCACGACAGTCATGCTTCCTGCCGGAGCCGGTTGCGACGCAAGATTCGTCAATGCCTGATGGACTGCCTTACGGGCATAATCCTGCAATATTGCATCGGTAAAATAAGCATAATCAAAACGCCCGCCTCCTCCGGCAACACCTTGCTCCCGCCGGCCGTTTTCTTCGACGATGACTTGTAACGACACGCGCACCAATGGCCGCACATCGGCAGCAAGTAATCCATCGCTGCGCGCAACCATGACCACCTCATATTCTCCAGCCAGCGATGCCATGACCTGGATGACCCGCTTATCCAGCGTGCGCGCAAATCCTTCCAGCCGTTCGAGCGTACCGATCTTGTCAGCATCTTTACAAAGCGCGATAGGGTCCAGAGAAGAGTAATACAGTGCCTGCCGGGCATCGTTTCCTGATAATCCCGTAATAGAGGCATGTGTTCCACCGCCCTGGGCAGCAATTGCGCGCGTTGCCCGGGCAGCAGAAATCAGTGCCTGGCTGCTGATATCATCCGAATAGGCAAAAGCGGTCTTTTCACCGCTGATCGCCCGTACTCCGACTCCCTGATCGATATTGAAGCTGCCTGATTTGACGATACCCTCTTCCAGCACCCAGCCTTCCGACCGGCTATACTGAAAATAAATATCCGCATAATCAATCTGATGGGTAAGGATGTGCCCGAATACATCCTGCAACCTGCCTGTGTTCAGCTCATAAGGGGCCAGCAGGTATTGATCGGCAATCGTAAATGAATCCATCATTCCATAAATAAGTTCATAAAAAATCACAACGGACGAGCTGCTGTTCCCCGCAGCAGTTCGTCCGCAAAAAATAGAAATAACGTAAAAGCCGAATCAGGTTTTCTCAACAGGCAAGCAGGCAGCGGTGCTCCAGCGCAGGCAGACTCGCCCGCACACTTGACTGATATGCTCGATCGATTTCCGCCACCACCACCCCCGGTCCACGCGGAAGACGGTCGATAATCACACCCCATGGATCGACGATCATGCTGTCACCATTGGTTTCACGCCCGTTCACATGGAATCCCCCTTGCGCCGGAGCGATCAGATAAGCCTGATTCTCGATCGCACGCGCACGAATCAGCGTCTCCCAGTGGGCCTTGCCGGTAATGGCAGTGAACGCCGCCGGTGCCAGAATGACATCCACCTTGCCCATCATACGGTAAAGTTCGGGGAAACGCAGATCATAGCAGATGGACAACCCCATCCGCCCAAACGGGGAATCGAGCGCAACCACCCGATTACCCGCGTCGATCGTTCTCTCTTCAGCGAAATTCTCGTTACCCAGCGACAACCCGAACAGGTGAATCTTATCGTAACGCGCCACCTGCTGGCCATGTTCATCGTATACCAGGCAACTGTTGTATACCTTGTCCGATACCGGTGAAATCAGTGGTACCGACCCTCCCGCCAGCCAGATGCCAAACCGCTTTGCGGTTTCGCTCAGAAAATTCTGAATTTCCCCTTCACCAGGATTTTCACGCACTGCCAGCTTATCCGTATCCTTCATTCCCATGATACAGAAATATTCCGGCAACACTACCAGCTTGGCCTGTTTTGCGGCGGCCTCTTCAATCAGGCGGAAAGCCTCTTCAAGATTAGCAGCTACACTGGGACCGGAAGCCATCTGAACGGCTGCCACCCTTACTCTGGTATTATCACCCGCTTTAGAGCGGGCGGCCTGATCGATACCAACGTCAGTAGACATGATTCCCGCCCTCCCTGTATCCGATTCCTGCCTGCGACAATATCAAGCAGTTCATACTCAGCCCCCCTTCCTCTTGATTGATTTTAACGCGGGGTACCACCTCGATTCCCCCGTTATCGTTATTATATGTGGCCCCTGTTTCGGGCCGGTACCTCTGTTGAAACACAAACTTACTGCGCAGCGGATCGTTGCAGCTCATGGAGGGCCTGATCAGAGGTTCCCTAAGGTTGCTCAACCTTGTCTCGCTCTTCATCCAGCCTGACGACAACCGGGTCACTCCAACTCCCGGTTATAGCATATTCATTGAGCAGCACGCGATCAAAAGGATCCTGCAAAGCCCTCTTGGCAATCATGGCCGCAATTCCGGCGATGGGAGTTGCCAGCCCGAACGAGGGAAACACTTTCAGATTCAAGGTCTGTGTCTCGTTTACCAAATCCCATTCCCCTTTCAGGATAAGCTCTGCCGCACTGCCCGCTATATACAGATCATCGACCGAAGCAACACCACTCTTGATACTGATGTGGCCGTTCAGTTCATCAAATCCGAATCCTTTACCGAATACATCATAAAAGTTCAATGTCAGCCTGCGAGGCAAGGATTTCAGGTCAAAAACCCCCAGTAATCTACCAATCCCAGGTTTCAGTTCTGTGAATTGCCCATGCTGCGCATCAAGCTGCAGACTGCCGTACAACGTTGCAAAATCCACTGAAAACGGTTTGCCCGCCCAATCCAGATTTCCTTCCAGCACCCCTTTACCGCGAGCAATACGTCCCGGATAACCATGGCGCTTGAACAGTTTTCCGATATTACTCGATTGCAGTCGGATGTGACTGTACATCCGGTAAGGCGGTTTATGATTCTCCCATAATCCATTGGCCTGCAGCCTGCTGTTCGGGTGTCTGATATCCAGATTCTCGACCAGCCAGCCATCCTGCCTTTGCACGGCACTGAGTTTCATCTGGCCCAGCAGCCCGCCTTTTACGAACAGCTCATCGGCTTCGATATCTACAGCCGGCCAATCTCCAGGAGGATCATGTTTATGGGGTGTCAGAATGTTTTCTGGCGCATCCTCCGGTATTTTCAACCGGCTCAGACGTGCCACAACTTTCTGTGGAGATGCTGCCTGCCAGTCTATCCTGCCGTCGACCTCCTGGCTGGAAACATCCACCCGCCAGCTTTCACCCTGCCTGTCGATGGAAAAATGAGTGTCATTGAAATAGCTGGACAGAAACTCAAACTGACCGATATGCAAATCGAACTGTACCGACCGGGTCAGAATATTATCCAACCCGCGCGCAGTATGGTCGAGCGAAGCATCCATCCCGGCATGCCTCTTGAACAACTCACGTAACTGATCCCATTCCAGCTTGGACACCGAACCTTCCACCCGGGTCACCCGATCCTGCGGCAATGTACCATGCCCGCCAAAACTGATTATCCCGCGTACCGGATGATAATAATGTGCCTTTTCGCGTATACGCTGAAATTCCGCTGTCAGGATATCGCCATAATGAAAATGCACATGATCATCACGCGGCAGGGTAAAAACTTTTTCCAGGCGCACGGGAATCACTTCCGCAGCAGTCTTGGAAAAAGGTGCCGGGAACATCAGCTCCACGCCTTCCAGCGAGGATTCGACCACGATACCGACTTTGCCCGATTCAACCTCCACTGCAGCCTGCCAGGCTGAACCGCCGCGTATGAATTGTGTCCACAGCTGCGATAAATCAACTCGTTTGACGAGATTCGCATCCGGCCGAAAGTGGTCGAAATCAGCCCGACCTCGAGCAGTGATACGTACCCCTCCCTCAGGCAGGGAAGCAGAGGAAAACTCGACTGCCCCCCCCATTACCTGAGCACGAATCCCTTCCAGTACCACACCGGACTCAGTAAAGATCAGTGAGCCGTTGACCTGGTGAAAATCGGGAATATAGCGATCAAGATCGATCCGGTTATCGACGAACTGGTAACGCCCCTGCATTCTGGTAACGGAAAATTTTTCCTGACCGACCGACAACTCCACCTCTGCCTGCAGTCTCCCCTTCCCGGAAAATTCAGCCTGACCCAATAATTCTCCGACATGCGGACCCACATCTACCCTGCGTAACAGGGTGGCCATCTCTCCGCTCTCTCCTTCCGCCATGCCTTTTATCCTGATTTCAGGGCGATCTGCATACACGTCATCCGACTGCAGCATGAACTTTTGCAATCGGATGCCCGCAACACTGGCGGAAGAAAGAGACAGATCGAGCACACCGTCCTGTATCGAAACACGCCCCGCCATATCGGAAACCTCCGGCCAGTCATCGGAAATCTTAATACCGGCATTACTGATAGCGGTTTCTGCATGAATGGAGAATGCGCCCTTTTTATCAGCAGAGCGGCCGTTCAATACTCCCCTGAGATGAAATTTTGCATCGCTCAATTTCCCTGAGAGGGTTGCCTTATCAAGTTTATCCTTCCAGGTTTCATCCGCCATCCAGGTGGCATATTCGCCGAGGAGATGCATGTCGGCGTGTGATAAACCGCCTGTCAGATCGATCCGTGCAGGCATCTCTCTGTCAAAGGCACAGTTCCCCTGCAGAGTGCCACTTCCTGCATCGCTCTCGAAAGCGATATCACTGAATTTGATCCGGGTTACGGCATGATCAGCAGCGGTTTTCCAGTCCACCCGTCCGATCAGCGAGTCGAAGCGGAATTTCTCGCCAGGCGACTGCGACTTGCTGATTTCCACATTTTTTGAAGACAGGAACAGGGAACCTCCCGCCTCAGTAGCGTCAACGATTCCACTGATACCGCTGAATGCGGGATAGTCGTCGAACGACTGCACGGCGAGATCATTGAAACCGGCATTTATCCGGAAAGGTGGTTTTTTTGTCCAGTCACCTCGCCATTCGAGATTGACATGCTTTACCATTCCACGCGCAGACAATCTGGACAAAGACTCATGTAAAGCTTCTTCTGCCGGCAGACTGGCAGCAAGTCTCGTCAGCACATCCATCCTCAGCCCGCCGGCCTGCAGACTGTGTATGGGTAATCCACCATCTTTCGGGTTCAGCACGCGCCAGGATGCATCGATCGGCCCGGTCAGCGGCAAACCGTTGAGCTCGATGCTCATACCACGAGCAAACCATTGTCGATTTACCCCCTTTGCATCTTCTGTCTCGTGCCACCCCCAGCGACCGTGCAACCGATCGATCTCCAGTACAGGCAACTGCCGGGCAACATGAACCGCTGTACCTCGCAGGCTGATATCCGACACCCACCTTGCCAAGCTGCCGGCACGGATATCCGCCCAGGCACGCATGCTGCCTTTTCCTTTTTTGAGTACCAGATCAGCCGGCAATGTCATCCATTCCTGCCAGCTTCCCAGATCAACATCCTGTAACTGGACGAACAGACGTCCCTGCCATGCTGACAACGTCTGGACAGAATCACCGGTAACATCTCCACGAAGATCCACCCGGGAAAACAATGGGTCGGATGAATGTGCCTGCAATCCGAATTGATGACGTCTGCCTCCCCGTTTGTTCTGCAGATGCAAATTGACCGATTCAAAATAATGTACCGGGCGGCGGTGTAATTCATCCTGCCAGTAAATGACGGCCTGCCTGATGATCAAACGCCGCTGGCGCAGCAGCCAGTCAAGAAATCCGCTTTCCTGCTGATTCTCACCCAGTGTCACGCCGGCAATATGCAAAACGCCTTTCACATCCCGGCGTGTCACCAATGCAGGCCGGTCAATGATGATTTCATGAAAGTTGAGTTCACCGCGCAATAGTGATCGCCACGAAACCGTCCCTTCTATTTCCGGAAACACCAGCACCGGCTCATCCTGCCGATCTGACACACTGACCCCCTGCATCGACAAATGCGGGCGCAAACCATCCCAGTTGGCCCGGATGGAATCGATCCGTACCGGTTGCCCGGCGACACGCGTCATGGCTGCGGCAATATCAGAGCGGTATTTTCCGATATCGGGCAGAATCCAGTAGCGCAAGGCAAGCAGCAGCAGACAGGCAAGTATCGCCACCAGCAGAAAACCTCGGCCCGCCCAACCCAGGCAGACCGTACAATGACGTAACAAAGAATGCGGCATAAGCTCAATACAAAACCATCACCCGGTATTCCATCCGTTTCTGAAGTTTGCCTTCCATTTGAGAAATGGCGGTCTTTATACCCCCCGGCAGGATATTATTGCCGCAATGATCGTTCATCACCGTAAAAATGGTACGAATCTGTGTTTCACCCATGTGCTCCACCGTTTCATGACATAACCAGACACAAAACCGTTCATTCCGTATGTCCACATCCATCGATTCATCCCGAGCTGCATCCATAGTTGCCAGTATTTTGCCTTACAGCCGGTACCTGAAACGGACGCTGGCAAGCGAACCCGGCCTGCAGCAGGAACTGCTGGATCAATTACCGAATCCCTTCTTATGGGAGGAAATGCTCGACTTCCTGCAGCATCCTGCAATCTCTCTCGAAGATGAGGCAGATCTGCACCGGTTATTGCGCCAGTTGCGCAAACGCGTCATCCTGCGGCTGGCCGCGCGTGATCTGGCCGGACTGGCTGATCTGAACGAGGTCATGACGACCATGACCGCACTGGCGGATACGACGATCCGGTTTGCACTGGAATTTCTCCACACAGCCATGACGCACCCCGGCCATTTTGGCAAACCGACCGGAGAAAAAACCGGCACGGAACAGCAGTTACTGATCGTGGCCATGGGAAAACTGGGGGGTGGCGAACTCAACGTATCCTCTGACGTGGATCTGATTTTTATCTATCCCGAAGATGGTGAAACAGATGGCAGAAAATCCATCACCAATCATGAATTTTTTGTCAGGCTGGGGCGCAAGCTGATTGCCAGCCTGAGCGATTATACCGTGGACGGCTATGTATTTCGTGTTGACATGCGGTTGCGCCCGCACGGTGAAAACAGTCCGCTTGCCATCAGCCTGCCCATGCTTGAAGACTATTTCATCACGCAGGGCCGTGAATGGGAACGGCATGCCTGGATCAAAAGCCGTGTCATCACCGGCTCATCGGTGGCCGAAGCCACGCTGATGGAGTTGATCGTACGTCCTTTCGTGTTCCGCAAATATCTGGATTTCGAAGCCTATGAAGCAATGCGCAGCCTGCATGCGCAGTTACGCAAGGAAGTCGATCGGCGCGAGCTGCACGACAATATAAAACTGGGCCCTGGCGGTATCCGGGAGATTGAATTCATCACTCAGGTATTCCAGTTGATCCGGGGCGGACGTGATGCCGATCTGTGCATTCGCCCCACGCTGGGTGTCCTGCGACGACTGCGGCAGAAACAACCCCTTCCCGGGCAGACGATCGAAGAACTGACCGAGGCTTACTGTTTCCTGCGCAAACTCGAACATCGCCTGCAATATCTCGATGACCAGCAAACCCAGAATCTGCCGCAACACCCGGATGAACAAACATTGATTGCAAGGAGTATGGGATTTACCGGCTATGGCGATTTCCTCGATCATCTCGATCTGCACCGCCAGAACGTTACCCGTCATTTCGAACAGATTTTTGCGGCCCGCCGCAAATCTCCCCGACACGATACATTTGCCCGGATCAGACCGGAACAGTCTGGCGATCATGAAACGGTCGAAGCCTTCAGCAAACAACTGCAAACACTGGGATACCTCGATCCCGGCAAAATTACCGCGCGCGTCCGGCAGTTTTACGACAGCACATTTTTCCGGCAACTGACCCACTCCAGCCAGGAACGCATATTCGAACTGATGCCCACACTGATGGAGGTGATCGCCCGCTTCCCGCCTGTCGACATCACACTGGAACGCATGCTGCGGTTACTCGAAAAAATCGGGCAATATCCAGCCTATCTCGCTCTGCTGCAGGAACATCCGCAAACACTGCCGCGTGTCGCCAAACTGGCCAGCGTCAGTCAATGGGCGAGTGATTATCTTGGCAGACACCCGATCCTGCTGGACGAACTGCTTACGTCATCCGGTCTGCACATCCTGCCCGACTGGCCCGCACTCAAAACCGAGCTCACTCACCAGTTGCATCACGTCAACATCCCTAAAGTGCAAATGGTCGAATGGCAAATGGATGTATTGCGCCACTTCCAGCATGCACAGGTATTTCGCCTGCTCGTCACCGATCTCGAAGGGGATCTGTTACTGGAAAAACTCAGCGATCATCTGACCGAGCTGGCCGATCTCATCCTGGACAATGTGCTGCAACTCGCCTGGCAGGGATTGAAAAAGAAACATCGGGAATTGCCCGCTTTTGCCATCATCGGCTACGGCAAGCTGGGAGGAAAAGAGCTGGGCTACGCCTCCGATCTGGATATCGTGTTTCTCTACCGGGACGATCATCCCGATGCTGCGTCAATCTATACCAAACTGGCGCAGAACATCAATCTGTGGCTCACTAGCCATACCTCCGCCGGCATACTGTACGAGACCGATCTGCGATTGCGCCCGAACGGGACCAGCGGACTGCTGGTCAATTCTATCGAGGCTTTTACCCAGTATCAGTACGAACAAGCCTGGGTATGGGAACATCAGGCATTGACGCGGGCACGCTTCGTCGTCGGCGACCGTGAAGCAGGTGAAATGTTCGAGCAGATGCGCAAAAACATGCTGTGCCAGCCACGCGATCTGGTGAAACTGAAACGGGAGATTCTGATGATGCGCAGCAAAATGCTGGAAGCACATCCCAATCCTACTCCGCTGTTCGATATCAAACACGACCGCGGCGGCATCATCGATGTCGAATTCATCGTGCAATACCTGGTGCTGGGGTATGCGCACCGTTACCCGCAACTGACCGGCAATATCGGCAATATTGCCTTGCTGAAGCTTGCCGGAGAACTTGGATTGACCTCCGCCGGGAAAGCAACCGCAGCACTCACCGCCTACCGTGAGCTCAGGCGAACACAACATCAGCTCAGACTGAGTGGCACGCCCGAACCTGCCGGCACAGCTCTGTCCAGAGATGTATCTCAGAAATTTGCACGGGTAGCAAACAACCATTTAAGCGATGCCAGACAGGCAGTGTTTCAACTATGGGAAGATATTTTCGGAACATGAAGACGACGGTTACAAACAGTGGTCAACACCGCCGATATCACCCCACCTCTCTGAGTTTCCGGCTTTCGGTAATACAGGCAATGAGATAGAATCCTCCCGGCCTGTTTCACCCCGGAGTTTATCAGTGCGTGCATGTTATCCATTCCTGTGTTTGCTGAGCCTCATTTTTATGCTGTCTGCATGTCAGGACAGCAAGCCTCTATTATTCGACGACAACCCTACCCCGACTCCTGCTGATTTGCCGGCACCTGCCAGGCATCAGGTCTCTTTTGCAAAAGAAGTCCAGCCGATCATCGAAACCAAGTGCCTTTCCTGCCACAGCTGTTTTGATGCACCCTGTCAGCTCAAACTGGAAAGTGCCGAGAGTCTGCTGCGTGGCGCTTCTCAGGAACCGGTATACAGCAGTGCACGCACCACGGAGATGAAACCTACCCGCCTGGGCATCGACGAACTCACCGTCGATGGCTGGCGCAAGCGGGGGTTTTATTCTGTGCTGCAATCAGACAGGGAACACGCTCAATCTCTGCTGAAAAATATGATCACTCTGGGGAAACAGTACCCGTTTCCGCCGAACAGCAAGCTGCCTGACTCGATCAAAACAGGTTTTGCACGCAAAAACCAGTGTGTCTCAGAAGAAGAATTTCCCGACTATGCGCATGATCATCCATTTGAAGGTATGCCGTTTGGCACCAGCGGACTGACCGATCGGGAATACTCACTCCTGGCCGGATGGCTGAATCAGGGAGCAGCAGTGACAGATGAACCCGTTACGCTGACACGGGATGAGGAACAAACGATCCGGACATGGGAAACGCTGTTCAACCGGGATGACAAGCGTGGCCGGTTGGTAGCACGCTGGCTGTACGAACACCTGTTTCTGGCTTATCTGTATTTCCCGGAAGCAGGCGATGAGCCCCGTTTCTTTGAACTGCTGCGTTCATCCACCCCATCCGGCGAAGCCATCATCCCTGTTGCCACAGTCAGCCCGAATAGTGATCCGGGCGGGCCATTCTTTTACCGCCTGCGTCCGATCTCGGGCACGATCGTGCACAAACGGCGTATCAGCTATCCACTCGACCAGATGAAACTGAGGCGCATCAGTGAACTGTTTTTCAGTGAAGACTGGCCCGTGGGAGATCTGCCAGGGTATGACTATACGGAACGTTCCAATCCCTTTGTCACTTTTGCCGCCATACCGGCGCGTGCACGTTACCGGTTCATGCTGGACGAGGCAGAGTATTTTGTGCGCACCTTCATTCACGGGCCAGTCTGCCGCGGCCAGATTGCAACCGATGTCATACGCGATCATTTCTGGACATTATTTCAGTCCCCGGAGTCCGATCTCTTCATTACAGCGGACACCTATCGAAGACAAGCCATTCCTTTGCTGGGAATCCCCGGGCAGGATGATGATCTGCTCGATGCCGGCGAGAACTGGTTGCGCTATCTCAAACGCCACAATGATTATCTGGCATTGCGCCAGCAACGTTATGTTACGCAACAACCACAGGGCGCGTCACTGACCCATATCTGGAATGGGGATGGTCACAACGAAAATGCCCTGCTGACCATTTTCCGCCATCACAATAGTGCTTCTGTCGTAAGAGGACTGGCCGGTGCTGTTCCGCAGACCATCTGGCTGATGGATTATCCATTACTGGAGCAGACCTACTATCAGCTGGTCGTCAATTTCAATGTATTCGGCAACGTTGCACATCAAGTCCTGACCCGGCTTTACTTCGATCTGATCCGTAATGGTTCGGAACAGAATTTTGTGCGTCTGCTTCCAGCCGGGCAGCGTAAAACCATATTGAACGACTGGTACCAGGATCTGGGTAAACTGAAGTTCGGTATCGTTTACGAGGATATTGACGATCGATCTCCCTCAGCGGAGCGCTTCGTCACAGAAAACCCGAAACTGGAACTGGCATCACACATGCTTGAACGTTTCCAGTCCATCAACACCCTGTCACATGATCCATTGAATCGCTGCGAACAAGGAAACTGCAGTCGTATTGACCAGCCGCACTGGATACAGCAAGCTGATCGTGCATTATCAGGTATTGCGGCACAGCCTGCTGCCAGTCTGCCGGGAATCAGCCTGCTTCCGGAAGTGACATTCGTACGCGTCCAGCATGGACAGAATGAACGCACCGTTTATACCCTGCTGAGAGATCGCGCTCACAGTAATGTCGCCTTCATGCTGGGTGAAGAACTGCGCTATCAGCCTGAAAAAGATCGCGTTACCGTTTATCCCGGCATTACCGGCAGCTATCCCAATTTCATGTTCGATGTTCCTGCTGCACAAGTTGGGGAGTTCGTAGCGAAATTGAGTAAAGCAGGAAAAATAAAGGACTTTGAACAGATCGTGGAAACTTGGGGAATACGGCGCACGCACCCGCAATTCTGGGAAATTCTGCACGACATCACCGCCTGGCAAAAACAGCAGCAACCTTTACAGGCAGGAATCTTCGATATCAACCGGTATGAGAATTTTTAGGGAAACCGTCAATCACCCATGACCACACCCTCACGGCGCGGATCGGTTCCACCGAAATATCCACCAGGGATTCGTTGAATGGCTTGCAAGCCGCTGGTCATATCCATTTCCTGAACATCGTGCCCCCTGGCTTTGAGTGCTTCGACGATCGCAGCAGGAAAGCCTTTTTCCTCCAGCAATATGAGATTATTTGCTGAACCGAAGTTGGGAAGATCGATGGCCTGCTGCATATTCAGGCCCCAATGCAAGGTTCCCCACAATATCTTTGCGATGTAGTGGATGATGAAAGCACCGCCAGGGCTGCCGCCGACCATGACGAGCTGGCCGGTGGCTTTGTCGAACACCAGAGTGGGCGACATGGATGAACGGGGACGCTTGCCCGGTTGCACACGATTGGCGACAAGGTTCCCCTGCGCATCGCGTGGCGTGAAGCTGAAATCGGTCAGTTCGTTGTTGAGCAGGAAACCCCTGACCATCTGCCGCGAGCCGAAAGCATTTTCAATGGTGGTGGTCAGCGCCACCGCATGCCCCTGAGCATCGACGATACTGATATGACTGGTACCGTATTCCGGCTGATCAGGCATAGGGGCGAGATTGATTCGCATCCCTTCCGGTTGCCCGGGTCGGGTTACCTTCATCGGCCGATCACCGATCAGTCGCGCCCGCCCAGCCAAATAGCCCGGAGATAACAAGCTCATCCAGGCGCCTGCGGGCAGTGCCACGAAGTCGGGATCACCCACATATTTCGCGCGGTCGGCAAATGCCAGGCGTGCAGCCTCGGTGTAGAAATGCAACCAGTCGGCCGTCGGCAGGCCGTCGCTACTCAAAGGCAGCGCAGCACCGGGCGTATTTTGCAGGATGCCGAATATCTGGCCAATGGCGATGGCACCGGAGCCGGGTGGCGGGAAACCACACAGCCGGTACACCTTCGGCGGTACGGCATGATCGTGACAGAGTGGCTCGCGCTTGCGTGGCTGATACCCGGCCAGATCAGCCAGGGTGATCTCCCCCGGATTAGTAACATGCGAACGCACCTTATCGACGATGGACTGAGCCACCGGGCCTTCCAGCAATGCCCTGGAGCCATGCATCGCAATACCTCTCAGCACCCGAGCCAGCTCAGGATTCCTGAGAACATGCCCAACCGGCCACGGCTGCCCGTTACTGTCGTAGAAGTAAGCTGCAGCCTCCGGATCTTGCCTGAGGTATCGATCCGCAGCCAGCATCGTGTTAAGACGGGCACTGACCTTGAATCCCTGCTCGGCCAGGCGGATGGCAGGCTCGAACAGAGTAGCCCAGGGCAGTTTCCCGTGCTGCTGGTGTACCTGCTCCAGCATGCGAACAACACCAGGTACGCCGACCGAGCGTCCACCCACAGCACCTTCCATGAACGACATGGGCTTGCCATCAGGCTTGAGAAACAGATCTTCATTGGCTGCAGCAGGAGCAGTCTCGCGGCCATCGTATGCCTCGACCGATTCGCCATCGAAGTACATCAGGAACGCACCACCACCAATGCCACTGGATTGCGGTTCAACCAGCGTAAGTACCATCTGCACAGCGACGGCGGCATCCAGGGCACTGCCTCCAGCCTTGAGGATCTGATAACCCGCATCAGTCGCCAGCGGATTGGCGACCGCCACGGCAAACGTAGCAGTCTGCCAGCCTGGTTTTTCGGTATAACCGGACGAACCTTCCGGTTGAACCGGAACGGTGTAGTTCAGGCGGGCGGGCTGAGTGTTACATGCAACCAGTAGTACCGTTAAGAGTAAGGTGGCCAGTTTGATGCGAAAAATCCACATAGAAATTCTCTCCTATGGAGTTAGCGCGCGATGATGATGATCATGGCCTTCATCCGCGGAACTGCTACCGGAAAATATCTGAATCTCACATGCTGATACTGGAATAATCCCAACATTTCGCGTACCAGGCGTTGGATACTTGATGGAGAGATGCCTCAGAACCCGTTCAAAATAGTCTGACGGAGAACAGAATGATATGGAAATGATCAGTCCGGAACGATTGATCTAATTCCAAGAATAGTGGGGTGGCTGATGGGACTCGAACCCACGACAACCGGAATCACAATCCGGGACTCTACCAACTGAGCTACAGCCACCATGGATCTGAAAGACTAACTTGATCTGATCAGGACAGATCTGATCAGTTTTGGCGTGCCCGACAGGAATCGAACCTGTAACCCCCAGCTTAGAAGGCTGGTGCTCTATCCGGTTGAGCTACGGGCACTGCTACTCAAACCGGGCTTTGGCCCGTATCAATGACACGAAAACTGGTCGGGGTGGAGAGATTTGAACTCCCGACATCCTGGTCCCAAACCAGGCGCGCTACCAGGCTACGCTACACCCCGGAAAAGTCGGCACTATACCGATTAACAGGCCCAGCGTCAATCAAACTCCACATCCATACAACAGTAAAATTGATTTACTCCTGACTCTCTGTCGTTAAGAAATGATTTTTTACTGAAAGAGTGATTTCAAATTGCTTATGAGGCCAAGTTCTCTAAGCCAGCTCATTGATAACGTATTCGCACTCAGATTGGCATCGCAGAATGCTGCTTTACCCTGATTGCTCCAGCATACGTACTCTACTTCTCCACCAGGTTTGCCAAAAATCTCATACACAGCCGACATAATCGGTACATGGTCTCCAAACCAGCACAAACTTGCAGGCTGCCTGCATTCCGCCAATGTTTGACGCAATCGGGCAACCATTTGATCAGCATTACGTAAGTGACGAAGATAAATCGTCAAATCATCACAGCCTGCGGGCGGCGGTTCGGTATACAACGACTCGATGTCTGAATGAGCCACCTGCTCAAGATGTAACGGCCCGTGGTTCTCCATGGTAATGACAAAGATAAAGAGCGGGCCCGCAGCATCTCGTAAAATAGCACCCACTTTATCAGCGACAGCAGCATCACCGATATAAGGGCCAGACCGCATCGTATCGTCAAATGTACGGATATCGAGAAATTCATCAAAACCGAGGCAGGGGTATACCCGGTCACGCCGATAAAAACTCGCCGGATAAGGATGAATACAAACCGTACGATAACCCAGACTCTTCAGAAAGGATGCCAGTGATGGGATGTTCCAGCCGGCCGCTATAGCACGATAGGGATTGAAACGATGAACACCCAGCCCATCCTCACCAATCCCGGAAAGAAAAGCGAATTCGGTACGTACCGTATTGGCTCCCCAGGCAGGTACCTTTAATCTGCCATGAAATAAAGCCTCTTTCTTAAGGCGATCAAACTCAGCCAGTACATCCGGTCGGATCCCTGGAAACAACGGCCGGGGATCGAAGAAAGATTCACTTTGGATAGCCACCAGATGAGGCAAATCATTCATCTGACGTTCTGATACAGAAAAATCAAATGGGGAAGGTATTTTCAAGGGCGTTCTTTCCTCCCGTCCATAACGCCAGAAGCTGGCCAGCAAACCCAGCGCAACGACATCCTGCCGTGGATTAAAACTTACCGGGAGTGATTCATGGTTACCCGCCAGCAGAAACAGTATCCCCAATAGAGACAAGACCAGGATTCCACCCAACTGACCGGACAATATAAATTGTTGTTCAGGAACAGATTCTCCCCATAATCCAATGGATACAGCCAGAATAAACCCGGCTGCCGCACCGAGAAACTTCCACCAGCCTAAAAACGGAATATAAAGACGCGGATGCCGGATTGCATCAGTGAAGTATTCATAATCCTGAAAAACAAAAGGTTCATGCAGCGACTTCACCTTGGCGTTATTCACCAACACCAGCATCAGCATAAAAGCTGAAACAATCGCAACAGAAAACCATGGACGACCTGAAACCAGGGTTATCAGAGAATAAGACAGAAACCATAATCCGCCATGTAATGCCCAGGCCGCCCAGGGTCTCGCAAGTACCGGACGTGGAACCATCAGGCGTTCAATGATTACCGACAGTACCAGACCCGTCAGTGAAGCAGTCAATACTGAAATAAAGCTTTCCTCAGCCACCATAGCCCAGTAAACGAACGATAAGAATGGAAACAGAAGCTGGCAGTACTGCCAGCCACCAGGCACCCCAATTCAACGGAAAGGGAAAACTGATACGCGCCTGATCTCGTTCCAGGCCACGTTTTATGACTTTTGCCGCACGATCAGGCAGCCACAGAAAAGGCTTTGAACCCGGCATATCGTCACACATGGGTGACTTGACATACCCCGGCATGATGACATTGATCTTGATCCCCTCTCTTGCCAGCCAGCCACGCAGCGCCTCACCATACGCCTTGAGGCCTGCCTTACTGGCACAATACGCCGGTGTGACGGGCAGACCGAAATAAGCAGCCAGAGAACTGACAAAAGCAATCTGTCCGCTGCCACGCATTCGCATGGATGGAAGCACAGCATGCACAATAACCATTGCAGCCTTCAGATTGACATCCAGTAAGGCCTCCACCTCATCCAGCAGCTCAGATTCACCTGCAGAACCAACATGTGTATTCATACCCGCATTGACGATCACCAGATCGAGTGGCTCCAGCACTTTCAGCCCGTCTTGCAGAGCAACGGAATCGCGCAAATCCAGACATTGCATCAGGACATGCGCCCCTTTCAAACGGCAGCGTTCCGCCACTTCAGCCAGCTTTACCGCGTTACGACCCTGCAAATGAAGTGTTACGCCATGTTGCGCATATATTTCTGCCAGTGCAGCACCAATCGCCCCTGTTGCACCGGTAATCAGGATACTTCGTCCACTTTTATCAGGTAGCCTGCTCATTTCCACGTATTCCCCGCCAGGACCAGAAAAGAACCATGCCAAAACCTACACACACAGTGAAATTCAGCGGTATCAGGAAATAATTTCCTTTCTGAACAGCCGCCAGGATCGCCAGCATCGAGTAAACAAAAGTAAACAGTTCCCCCGCCAGCAATATCATGTTGATACGCGGCATCCTCGCCCTGCGCTCGTCCATGCCTTTAGGTGTACGGTTAAACTCCCCGTGCACACCGAGAAGCGCCCGAATACCTCCCGCAAAGTAATACCAGGCCATGGGCAGGAACATGGCAATGTACAAATAGATGCCCCACAACGTACGTAGAGCACCTGGTTTTTCATCCAGCCTAGCGCCTTTACGCGCCCCGAAGGCATTATCCAGCCCCCAAACAGCTACCAATCCAAAAAAAGCCAGCAATACCCACTGCATAGTTGCATTATCGAAATCAACCAGGTAATTCAATGGCAAACTCAAGAGTACCAATACATAAATCGAAGCCAGCAGCACAGAGGAAAACATCATGGAAATCGCATGCAATCTCTTCATCAGAGGCATGCGCTGGTGCAGCATTTGCCGGACATGCTTGAATCCGCTATGAATCAGACCGCGCCCCCAACGCTCACGCTGAACACGAAAAGCACTGACCGATTCGGGCAACAAAGACATCGAAACCACATCTCGCAGGTAAGCGTACTTCCATTCACCAAACTGTGCTCTGTAGCCAAGATCTACATCCTCGGTCACCATCGAAGTATTCCAGCCACCCAACACTTCAATACATGATTTCCGCCATACGCATGAACTGCCGCTCAATGAAGCCATATCACCCTCTTCGCTCAAACCCACGGTGACATATTGCTGATGCCCCATTTCCATGGCCTGAAAACGGGTCAGGAATGACTTGTTTTTGTTCTCATAACCAATTCCTGTTTGCAGAAACCCTAACTGGGGATCCCGGAAATAGGGAATGGTTTTCAGCAGGAAATCCGGTGGAGGAACAAAATCCGCATCGAAAATAGCAAAAAACTCTCCTGAAGCCTGGTGAATACCATGGGCCAGGTTACCGGCCTTATAGCCCTGCCGATCATTACGACAAACATGCCGGATATTGACTCCTCGTGCCGCGTATTGCTCAACCCTGGCCCGTGCAAGCCTGGAAGTATCATCCGAAGAATCATCGAGCACCAGAATCTCCAGCATATCTGCCGGATAGCGCAATCGGCAGGCCGCATCGATCAGGCGCTCCACCACAAACGATTCATTGTGTACGGGTAGTAATACGCTCACTGATGGCTTGTAATCATCCCCAACACGGAGAGAAGGCTGCACTGCTTCAGTCAACTCAGTCAATTTACATCGCTCCACCCGGCGCGAGATAAACAAGATGCGCAGTTCCAGCAGCACATACAGTGCAAAATAGGCCACCACGACAAAAAATACGGTCTGGACAAAAAAAGAAAGCAACCCCAAAAGCATCGGGAATGATTCCTTCAGATCTTCACGACAGTACAAATTTCTTCCAGCCGGTGCACCCAGGTATGGTTCTGGCGCACATAAGCTGCGCCCGCCTCGGCACGCGCCATATCATCCGGTGACGGACCATATCGAAGACGTGAAAATAGTTCCTGCGCCTCATCACTGGAACTCACCACATGACAATAATCACGAAAATAACGATCGACTGCCTGGCTGGGATTGGTTACGACGATTCCTCCACAAGCCAGTATTTCCAGCAATCGCCGTGAATACATCGTTTCGGAACGGGTAATCGAATTCACATTGAGCGAAATTGCATGTGATTTATAGATCTTCGCCGTTTCCCGGTGAGGAACTCTGCCATGCAAGTGCAACCGGCTGTTTTCAGGAAAACGAAATTCAAAATGTCTTGATAAACGATCATGATTCCGATCAAAAATATTCAATGACAAATCCGTTCTCTCACAGGCATCAAACACCATGTCGAGAAACAACTTACGCTCATTCAATATTCGCTGGTAGTAACTACCTGTAAAGCAGGCTTCATTACGCGTGAATTCAAAACCCGTAAAATTATGAAATGCCGGCTGATAAGGCATGATCAGCGGATTGACGGGCACATGTGCGGGTAATTGTTGCCGATAGCTTTCGATACACTCATTGTCCGTTGTAAAAACGTAATCGAAAGCCTTCGCCACATCGATGAAGGCATCAAAAAAGACATCATCATCCTTGTTCCAGAATATGGTGGGAATGCCGCGACTCCTGGCAAACTCAACCAGCTGGTAAATAGCCGTTGGCTTGCTCAAACGCAACCACTTCGGCTGTTTCGCCAGTTCATACCGCCAGGACCCCCTGGATCCGTGGAAAGCAGATTCGACAAATATCAGATCCGGCTTCCATTCGCCGATAACCATCCTGAAATTCCCGGGTGTCAGCGCTTTCACACGACATTCTGCAGACAAACAATCGGCGGTGAAATAATCGGTCACCATTGCGATTTTCAAGCGTCCGAATGGCCCCGGCCGTTCAACAGCATCAGGAATTTCCGGATACTTATATACCAACGAACCCAGTTTTCTAATGGCTCTACCAATCATGGTTATATATCCTCGGGCTTATCGATATCTCACGCACATGATTTTCTCATTGCCATAAACCGGCCATGGGTCGCAAGATATCACCATTTATCAGTGAGGTACTTGGCTTCTCAGCTTATTGACATATAGTACGGGAGCATTATTCCGGCTAATTTGAATTGGCAAGTCGTAAATACCCTTTATTTCGAACAATAGAAATAACTTCAGAGCTTCCGATGACAAGCCCAATAGCAATACAAAATGGTTATTTCATTGCAAAAAATTGCAATGTGGATACGTACTCAGGAAATGAACTATCTTTCAGAATCTGCTGAATTGCTTCATGCCTGTCGGCATCCACAATAACGAAGGCAATATTATCGCGAGGCTACGAATCATAGGGCTTTGCCATCTTATCCACGAAACGGTGCCAGCAACGCTTTGCCAACACATAATCCCGCGCCTGGTCACTCATCTCCCTCAGTTTTTCCTCGTTCCCCAGAGCAGCTTCAATAACATGAGCCAGATCTGCTGCATCACCCGATCTGAAGAACCATCCAGCCGGGTCATCCCCCAGCTCATCACGAAACACGGGAAGATCTGGAACAATCACCGGTTTTCCCATCGCCAGGGCTTCCACCAGTTTGATCGGCGGCACAATCTCACACACCTTGAACGGCTTGCGCGGTATGCACACCAGCGCACAACGTGCCAGCTTCTCACGCGCTGCATCGGGTGGCATTTTGCCTGAAAAGTAAATACGCTCAGACAAACCCAGGCGCTGTACCCGGGCCTCCAGTTGCGGGCGAGCTTCGCCATCACCGATGATCACCACTCTGACTGAATTCCCGGCCCGAGCGAGTATATCCACTGCATCGATCAACGTATCCAATCCCTCGTAACCCATCAATGAACCTGCGTAACCAATGGTATTCGACTCGATCTGCTGCGGATCGGCTATCAGAAATCGTTCCGGATCAACACAATTGGGCAGCAAAGCCATGCGGCCCGCATCAATATTCCAGTTTGTCTGAACATACTTGCCAAGCTGCTCGGAAATCACAAACAATCTGTCAGCATGGCGAGCAACCAGCCCTTCCAGCTGCAACCCCTGCTTATATGCCTGTGAATCTTCATAGCCCGGCTGACGGGATATACGGGTAAGCTCCCATAAACCACGCATTTCATACTGAAAGGGAATCCCCAGCTGCCGGGCCGCCAGCAAAGCCGGCAAGGCATTGACATGATTGGAGGCCGCGTGAATCACCGCCACACGATGTCGCACTGCTGATTCCGCTACTACCCGTGCCGCCTGCAGGGCATACTGCAGCACCGGTCTGTTGTTGGCAGGTGCTTGTGCATGGCGATAACACATATCGCCAACAGTCGTTTCCTCGCTGACCGGGTCACACAAACGATCCTTCCGGTCCCACGGATACCCTGGCCGGGTCAGCACATGCACCCGGGCGCCTGCTTTATTCAGAGCACATACCACCTCATGTGTGCGAGTCGTATAACCACTGGTGTGATACGGCAATACACTTGCCGCCACATATAACAAATTTTCCGGCTGGGGCTCATACGGTATCCGGCCGGAATGTTCGAATAATCTTCTTTCAAGGATATGAAAAGTCAGCAAACGGCTGAATGCAAGCCATGATTCCGTCAGCCATGTCTGCAAGGGTCTCTTCATTTTTTTACTGCCTTGAACTCTGCCAGCGAAAGGTCGGCCGTATGCGTCGTTTTTATCTTGCCGCATGCATACAAATCCAGAAAATCGGCCGTTGTAATGATGTCGTAGTCCCTGGCAAGCCGGCGTACAAGCTTGCGATAGTCTTCGATCCTTTTGTCATCACGGTAAACCGCATAACCATCCTTATCCCAGTAAAGCAACGACCAGGAGTGCAATAACACCACCAGAAAAGAAGGATCCGCACCCACGGTATAAGGCCGTAATACTCGCCACGGCGGACTGCCCAACCAATCTCCCACCGGAAACTGTAAACGTCCCCACCATTCCTTACCGAATAATGGAAAAAACTTGCGTTCAGTCACAGGCACTTCTATCACGCCATTTGACCAGAGATAGGAATGGTTGGTCGGCTCACTATAAGTACATTGCCCTTTCAGGCGAGCATTCATGGAATTGTTGAAAGAAAGCGACACACCTGCCTCCTGCAACGCACGCAAAGTATCCGCATTCCAGCGAAACGATCCGGCGCGGAAAGCCCGCAGCGGTTTCCCGGTCAGATCTGAAATCAATTTGCCAAAGTATTTTATGGTGAACGTTGCCTTCTCGATTCCATACTGATTAAGAAAGCGCGGCCGATATTTGAAACCGTGCTCCTTCCAGAATTGCTCAGGCAGATACTCGGGATGGGCATGCAACTGCACATCCTGGCCATCCTGATCGAGCCAGCGCACGACATCGAGCGTTTGATCCAGACAGGCATAAGCACCGCACATATCCACGAAAAAAACCTGTTTCACTCCATACTCATTGCCGATCGCACACATTTCCCTGATTCCCGCACACCCTCCATCATGCTCTCCCCACATCAGGCGTTTGATATGGTCCTGTACGGCACGCTTGGGCAAGGCCTCCGTATCCACCGTCAACATGGCATAGCGATTCCTGCCAATCATTTATAGTCTTCCCTTACGAGTGCTTTCCAACGAAGGTATGATCATGGCCTCACAGAAACGCCATATTTAGTCGATGAACACCAGAAATATTTTGTGATATGAAATGGAATGGATCTCGCTGCTACTAACGGGCTCCTGATGAAAAGGAATGCTCTATTCCTGAATAAAACAGGCAATTTATTACTCAACAAATCATGATGCTTCAGTAAATTCCACTCTGACCTGGCAATCCTGGTCACCAATTCCTGCCACACTATTTGTGCTGCTTCAAAAATGCTCATTACCAGGTTATTTCGTCAGAAACCAAAGTAATGATTCTCCCAGCTCCCGGCCAGGCTCCATCCATCGAAATATCAGGTTTTTTACAGGGATTTCTGTTTATCACTCCTCCCAGTTGTGTGACGCAACACCTTGCACACCCTGATTTTCTCAAGTTTAAGTTGGCGTGATGGAATCTGATTGAATATCACAGGTAGCATATTCGTAAATCAGTATGGAATGCCGGGCAAGAAAACCAGCCAGAAATACAGCCCGGGGGCCTTGATCAGGCGTTCATTGACAGGGTATGGAGGTAGCAGAAAAGCACATAGCTGATTTCCAGTACAGAAATCCAGACCTTGGCGGTGTTATGGGTGTTATGGGTGTTATGGGTGTTATGGGTGTTATGGGTGTTATGGGTGTTATGGGTGTTATGGGTGTTATCGCAATCGACGGCAGGCAGTGGACAGGTTGAGTATCTGCCGGGCACAGCCGGCAGATAAGCGCACAAAACGCTGAATGCTATCCAAACTCTGTATGTTATTGAGTTGTGTGTGGAATCATGCAAATTGCAATTACAATTTGCATGATTAATTAAAACTACTTCACAAGTACTGTGATTAGAATTCGCATATAGTCATCAGCAAACCCAACCTTGCTTCAAACAGGCTTATTAATTACATCAACAGTTCTTCAAGATTCCCACCTGCTTCAAGGTGCTCTTTTATCCACCCGGGCTGACGCCCGCGCCCCGACCAGGTCCGATTATCTTTTTTATACAAAGGAGGAAAAATCGTTTTTTTCTGCTTCTCACCAAAGCCTAAATCTTTCTCAGTGATGCCATATAGCTGAATCTTGACTTTGATATCCGCAATAATATCGGCTATCTCTTTCGCACGAATTTCATTTGCCTGCTTTTGCAATTTCTTGATTTCTTCCTGAATCTCAATATAGGTTAAGTTTTTCATTTTCGATAATTAAATTATTTTCTAATTTTTTCCTTGCAAGATTCTGTGACGTAATGATGAATAATGGAAAAGCATTCTGCCACGAAATACCCGGTTAGCAATGGCTTGCAATTCTATACATTATTAACCTGTACACGGCAACTTCTTTAGTTTTGGAGCATTTCTATCCGCTACCCTATATAAATCTTCCGCAGAAGTAATGTCATACCATTCAATCTTTGCTTTGATATCGCTGATAATAACAGATAGCTCTTCTTCGCGAACCATTCCGATCCGTTCTCAAAACTCTCCGATTTATCCCTGAATCATTACTCACTCCATTTGCAGCAATCTGTTCCAGTTCTCCTCATCCAGCAGACCGGCCGCCGCAGGCACAACAACAGCATCCCGATAACGCCACGCCAGATAATCGCGCTTTCTTTCCTGATAAGGCAACCCCTTGCCTTCGAGCTCCGGCAGGTATTCCACCATCCAACCCAGACGCGAAAACCAGGCAAAATCTGCTACATCCGTCACTAACACAGGTGCCAGATCCTGCCGGCCGGCCAGAAAGCGCTGGAAACCCAGGCAAGCATTACGTAACGAATCACGCTCCATACCGAGAGCCCAGATTAATAGAGCTCTGGCATCAGGGGCAGAAGAACTGTGCTTGAGGGTTGGCAGCCACGCTCTCCGTACCACCCGTGGTGGTACCAGGTAAATGAATACTAAAAATTGTCTTAACCGATGCTGCAGACGACTCCCAAAATCCTTCGGTGGCTTGTCTACCAGCAAACTATGGCGAGCCAGAAAAACCCGATTCAACCGATTTTCCCAAACAGCAAACTCTTTTCGCAAAATACGTGTGGCCTCGACGACATCCATCATCTCTTCCTCGCAGGAAACAAAGCAAGAATCTCCTCTGCTGCCAAAGCAGCGCCATTCATCTGTATCTCTGGCTTCTCAGCAGGGGTATCAGCCAGCATTTTCAGCAAATTTGCGACAGCCTCGCTGCGCTGTGTATCCGTCTCGCAAGGCGACACCACCGCTGGAATCAGCTCAGCCACCATCTGCGCGCGGCGCACCTGATCATCCGCCAACTTATCATTAGGCACCAGCAGCGCCGGAATACCCGACTGCACCAGCTCACAGCAACTGTTATAGCCAGCCGCCCCGACGAAAACATCAAAAGCACGGAGATACCGCGCAAGAGGATACACAGAAACAGATTTCACCCCGGATGGCAATTCAACATCGCGCACAGAAATCGGTGCCCGCGCCCATATCACCTGAAAGCCTGCTGCTGTAAACAACCGGATCAAACCATGGCCGATCCCGCTGACATCCTTGAGATTGCCCGGCCCAAGTGAAAAAAGGGCAAAACACCCTTGTTCCGGCAAATTCAGTGCTTTGCGGGCCTGCTTTTTATCCAGTAACGCTTCAGACTCCAGCAAACATACCGGCGGCACCGTTACCCGTTTACCACCACCCTCAAGCGGTAACTCAGACTTCACTGCGCCAAGCTCACCCGGTTGAATAATCAGATCAAACAGATTTTCATCCACCGGCGCGTGCATTACATCTTCTTTAAGCAAGCCACGATTAGACCAAACCAGGGCTGATGCACCATGCGCTTTGCACGCGGCCAAAAATCCCTGGAACGGCCAGGTACCATCAAACACAATTACCTTTGGCTGTACCCGCTCCAGCATCAACCCAAAACGGAAAGTCAGCTCACTATTCCAGTGAAACGAAGCATTGGCCGACCAGAAATGAGAAACAAAATAATCCGCCTCAAACCCCATTTCCTCAATCATTTCAATAGCAGACGCCAGAGAAAAGAAAACAGGGCGTACCCGGCCTTTCAACTGTTGCGCATACGCCAGACAACGGTTCAGATGCCCCATACCGGAGCCATTAACGTTGAAAAACAGAATACTTGGTAACTTCGGAGATTTAAAACCCTGCACTGATCTTGTCACAAATCATTACCAAACAAATCCCGCGTATAAACCTTATCTTTCACATCATCGAGCTGTGCTGAACAGCGGTTGGCCACAATCACATCGCTCATCGCCTTGAATGCGGCCAAATCCCTGATCACACGGGATTTATAAAAATCCGGCGCATCCAGAACCGGCTCGTATACCACCACCTCGATTCCCTTGGCCTTAAGCCGCTTCATCACACCCTGCACACTGGAAGCACGGAAATTATCACTACCAGCTTTCATCACCAGCCGGTAGATTCCCACTACTTTGGGATTACGCCGCACAATATCGTCCGCCACAAAATCCTTGCGTGTGCGGTTAGCCTCCACAATGGCCTGCACCAGGTTTTGCGGTACCTGGGTATAATTGGCCAGCAGCTGCTTGGCATCCTTGGGCAGGCAATAACCACCATAGCCAAAGCTGGGGTTGTTGTAATGGCCACCTATCCGCGGATCCAGCCCTACGCCTTCGATAATCTGGCGTGTATCCAGCCCGTGCACAGCAGCATAAGTATCCAGCTCGTTAAAAAACGCCACACGCATTGCCAGATAAGTATTGGCAAACAACTTGATCGCCTCAGCCTCGGTGCTGTCAGTCAGCAACACGGGTACATCTTTTTTGATAGCGCCTTCACGCAGCAAATCAGCAAATACCTGAGCACGATCTGAGCACTCACCCACCACAATGCGGCTGGGGTGCAGGTTATCGTACAGCGCCTTACCTTCACGTAAAAACTCGGGCGAGAAGAAGATGTTGCCGCTACCCGTTTCTTCTCGCAAACGCCGGGTAAAACCCACTGGTACGGTGGACTTGATCACCATCACCGCCCGTGGGTTGATAGCTAACACATCACGCACCACAGACTCCACTGAGCGGGTATTGAAATAATTGGTCTGCGGATCGTAATCCGTGGGTGTGGCAATGATCACCCAATCCGCCTCGGCATAAGCCTGCTGTTTATCCTGCGTAGCGGTAAAATTCAAAGACTTATGCGCTAGAAAATTCTGAATCTCTGCATCTTCAATAGGAGACTGCCTGTTATTCAACAACTCCACCTTATGTGCATCGATATCCAGCGCAGTCACTGCATGGTGTTGCGCCAACAGCATGGCATTGGAAAGACCGACGTAACCAGTTCCAGCGATAGTTATTTTTTTCATTTCAGTAAGTAGTAAATTGGTGGGTAGTGCGTGGCAACTTAATCAAATACCTCAGCTTCAATAAAAGACTTCCCTTTAGGGAACCTCTGAAAAACGTCGACGAGGCAGTCAGTTCAAGGAAAAAATCGGTGACGCAAGAATGGCAACGCAGGTAGTTTTTCAGAGATTCCTTAGCACCTTTGGCAGACATCAACGGTACTGTTTGCAGCTGCGGCCAGGTGATATTCAGAGTGGCATCGTTCCGGCAAATACAGCGTTCATACCTGGAAGCGTGAAAGTCGGCAGCCTTATAGAGGAAGTCTGCGCTCTCGCTGCGGCTTCTCAACCATCACGCTCCCTGTTTCCCACTTCCTGCTTTACAACACCCACTCTCCCGAATAATCATTGTAGATATTTTAGATCGGGAACCTAACAATCATTCCCAAGAGTTAGAGAAGATTTCGCCACTTTTTCTCATGCCAAATAAATAAAATGGGTAACCGCCTTACGGGCATGCGAATAAGTAACAACCTTCATGGCAACCTTATATGTACAATAAATTGTCCAGGTATAAAAAAGATACACACAAAATACAAGTCGCTGGAAAACGGGAACAGGTCACGGTTCTCATAGAACATTCGGCAAGATCAAACGCAAGCGGCACGGCATAACTGCTCTCGTCAGAATAAAGCTTTAGGTCTATAAAAAACCGTGACCTGCCCCCTATCATTACGTAATTAATAGAATTTATTTCTGTCAGCCAATCAACTGCATCCCGCATGATTTCACAGCAGTTTTGTCGAAAGTCATCACTGCCTTGCATCCGGCACGCATTGCTGTGCGCTCGATGAGACAATCAGCAAAATCGGCTTTGCCTCGCTGATATAGGTGTAATGCCGCAGCAACAGTTTCAGCCTGCTCAATGCGTAGTTCACGTGTACGTAGCAGATTATGCAGCACCTCTGTTATTTCTTCACGCGTGCTACCGTAAGCCGACGAAAGCACCCACACCGACTCAACAATGACAATCAATGGTACGAAGCCGGGTTCCTCAACACTCAGTGATTCGATAAGCAGGGTGGATTTAGGTGATTGTATGGCATCATCCTGTGCTAAATAGCGCACGAGTACGTTCGTATCGAGACCGATCATATCGAAATCATCGAACCGACTTTACCGCTTCACGGGCGATAGCGGCATTCATCTGCTCTATTGATATGGGATGATTCGGTTTACGGATAATACCTTTGAGTGCCTTCACCGATTGTGTTGCAGCAATTACTTCATAGCGTCCTGGTTCAATTTCTATAAATTCTACCCGGTCTCCCACATCAATGCCTAAACCAGCGCGAACTGCTGCTGGAATGGTGATTTGTCCTTTGCTGGTAAGAGTAGCAGCAGTCATAGTAAATCCTTACAATAAATTCATTTCCTTACTTTATGGAAAGAAAAAAATGGTGTCAAGTGCCGATGTTATAGGGCCATATTCAATTATTTGATAATGATCTTTAATTTCCTCAAAAATTGGAATCACTCTCGACGATCTCGCTGTTGGGTAGATTTCCTAAGGAGCCTCTGAAAACTATCTGTGTTGCCTTCCTGCATTAGAAGTCAGCTCAAAATGCTCATTTGCTATATGTAACCTGAGTTCGGGATAAGAAAAGAGGAAGTGAGCGCCCGCCTTTTTGCGTAAGATTATGTTTCCAAAAACAAATCAATCGCATTCAGGAGGCGCTCATGGACAGTTTAACTGAACTTTTTTGTC
>WBZR01000773.1_pt1 | contig 46701 bp, 33 predicted proteins | sample 5204231 | NCBI WGS metagenome assembly WBZR01 (sample SAMN12412403, study PRJNA552823) | activated sludge metagenome | isolation source: activated sludge from anammox sidestream of wastewater treatment plant... | place: USA: Virginia | collected 2017-08 | reverse complement strand
GGCGAGCACCGGGTACATCATCCATAGCAGGCCCACGGCGATGGGCAGCGACACGCCGCCGATGCTCAGCGCGCCAAACGCGCCTTTGGCGCCCGGCGCCAACGCCCCCAAGGCGATGCCGGCGGCCATGGCCAGGAAGATCCACAGCGGCAGGTACCGGTCGAGCCACGCCAGGCGCGCCACCACGGTGCGGTCCGCGGTCGACGGGTCTTGGCCGGCAGGCGGGACGGAGGCGGTCTGGCTCATGGACGGTGGACTCCCCTGGGGCGGGCCGGATGGAACGCGGCGCGGCCTGCGCCGAAGCGTGGACGGAGGAACGGCGATCCCGCGATCGATCTATGCATGAAGATGAATGGTGGATGGCGAGATCAGACGGCCCGACGCCGCCTGGCACCGCGGGCACGGGCAGTCCGGCACCGGGCCTTCGGAGATCCGGGCCCGCTCGCCCGTGCTGCCCGACTCGCCGCCGGCGAGCGTCCGCCCGAGCGCCAGCAGCGCCACCAGCCGCGGATCGCGGATCCGGTAGTAGATCAACGTCCCCTCGCGGCGATCGGACACCAGGGCCGCTTCGCGCAGGGCCGCGAGCTGCTGCGACACGTAGGGCTGACGCTTGCCCAACACCGTCGTCAGATGGCACACGCATGCCTCGCCCTGCGCCAGGACGTCCAGGATCTGGAGGCGCACCGGGTGCCCCAAGGCCTGGTACAGCGCCGCGGGTCGCGCGAATGCCTCATCGATGGTATATTCCATGCAGGCGATATAATACCCAGACCCAGCGCAAGTGTCAACGGCGCCAACACCGGCCGAACAGGTGTCCGCGGGCCGCGCAGCATCGATCCCGGCGCAGAAGGAGCTTCCAGTGACCACTCTTCCGGAAACCACCCCCCACGAGCCGCCGAGCGCGGCATCCGCCGCCGCCGGGCCGGATCGTCCGACCGTGCTGTTCCTGTGCGTGCACAACGCCGGCCGGTCGCAGATGGCGGCGGCGTGGCTGGCCCACCTGGCCGGCGGCCGGGTGAAAGTGCTGTCGGGCGGCTCGGCGCCGGCCGACGCCGTCAACCCCGTGGTCGTCGCCGCCATGGCCGAGGTCGGCATCGACATCGGCCGCCATGCACCGAGGGCGTGGACCGACGCCGAGGTCCGGGCGGCCGACGCCGTGGTGACGATGGGCTGCGGCGACGCCTGTCCTTACCACCCCGGCCGGCGCTACGAGGACTGGCCGGTGCACGATCCCGCCGGCCTGGACCTGCCGGCGGTCCGCCCCATCCGCGACGAGATCGAACAGCGGGTGCGGGCGCTGATGGCCACGCTGGGCATCGCGCCCGCGCCCGGCGGCGCTGTGGTGGACCGCGCCGTCGGCTGACCGGGCGTGGCCCCCCGCGGGTGCGCCGTCACTCGGCAGCGATCACGGTCTCGTAGTAGGCCTCGCCGGCGCACGCGCGGCAGAGGGCCTTCCCGTTCACCCGGCGCTCGCGCGCGTTGAGGATGTCCTCGCCGCAAGCTGCGCACGCGACGCGGAGGCCCGGCTGGCTCACCCACACGCGCGAGGGCACGTTCAGTCGCACCGGCCGGACCACCAGCAGCCGCTCCACGGGCATGCGCTGGTAGCCGAGCAACTGCGCCTGCCAGCGGTCCGCCGCCTCGGGCGCCCACTCGGCCGCCGCGACACGGGCATCGGCGCGCGAGGCGACGCGCACGGCGGCGTCGGTGGCCGTGTCCACGAAGGTGGCCGCCGTCTTGCCGAAGTCCTCGACCCGCAGCGTCCGCCGTCCGACCCAGCAGTTCGTCGCCACCGAGACGCCGTCACAGAAGCAGCCATCCGCTTCGACGATGGCCAGCAGCCGCTTGGCATCCTGGGGCGCGGCGATGCCCAGCGCCGCGGCGCCAGCGAGCCCCATCCGCACGCCGAGCACCTGCCGGGGGCACAGGTGGTCGTGCATGGCGGACGTGGCCTCGAGCAGGGCGGCAAGGTCGACGGAGGCGGCTTCGATCGGGTTCATGAAAGCGATCCACGGCGCCGGTGATCGGCTCGCCGCGTGCCGCATTATGTCGGTGGCACGCGCGTTCCGGCAAGAATGCGGGCGGCGCGATGTGCCACCCGCCCGTCGGGCCGTTGCGCCGTGGGGCCATCGAAGCCGTGGCGCGTTGCGCATCGGGCGAGGTCGGACTATTGTTTCGACTCGGCGGTCTTTCGGAGCCGGCCGGCCCGCGTGGCGGGAGGCGCCATGCTCGAACCGATCATCCCCGAGGCATTCGAGCCACGGCCCGGGCAAGGGGTGCCCATTGCTGCTCCACGCATCCCCGCCGCCCCCCGCCGTCGCGCCGCTGCGCTCGCCCTCGCCTTCCTCGCCGGCGCCGGTGTGCCTGCCGCCGGCGCGCCCGCCCAGCCGCCGAGCTGGGTGCTCGACCGCTTCTCGGTCACGTTCTTCGACTACGGCCAGCCTTCGCGCAACGAGGTCCGCGACGCCGCCAGCCGTTCGTTCGGGTTCGGGGGTGAGTATGCAGTGCCGGGCGGCAACCGCTACACGGCCCCCGGGATGCTGACCGTCAGCGTCCCCGACCGCATCGAGAGCGGCGGCGCGTACCAGGCGGGGGCGCGCGCGACCGGCGACGTCACCGCCGCCGGCCCCATCCGCGCCGAGGGCGAGCCGGCGACCCTCGAGGTGCGCAGCCTTTGCTGGGACGACGACGTCGAGGACCGGGCCCGCGACGAGAAGCGCGTGCTGCCCGCCGCGCCGACCGTCAGCCTGGCGGCCGCCGTTCCCCCGCGGGCGTTCACCGCGCCGGCCATCACCGGCCCGACCACGCCCGCTTCGCACAACTGCGAGTTCCGCGCCGAGCTGCGCGCCGGGCTGGCCGTCGCGTGGCAGGTCTCGGTGCAGGCCCAGTACAAGCAATCGCGCCCGACGGCGCCGTACCTGACGCTCGACGCCAACCCCGCGCGCCTGCCGCCGAGCGGCGCCAGCCCGTCCGAGTCGGTGCTGACGGCGGCCCTCTTCGACGCCGCCGGCCGCCCGATCGCGGGCCAGCGCATCGACCTGCGGCTCGAGCCCCCCGACCTCGGGCGCCTCGCGCCGGCGACCGGGACCACCGACGCCGCCGGCGTCGTGCGCGCCACCTACACGGCCCCCCGGCTGGCTGAGCTGCGCGGCCGCGACCGCGCCGTCGTGCGGGCCGTCGCGCCCGGCCGCGGGCTGGAGCGCAGCGTGGGTTTGGACATCGAGAGCTACCGCCTCGCGCTGACCGTCGAGCCCGACCGCCTGCCGATCACCGACCCGCCCGGCTCGGCGCGGCTGCGCGTGGTCGCCGAGCGGTTCGACGGCCGGCCGGCGGCCGACGACATCGTCGAGCTTACCCTCGACCCGCCCGACATGGGGCGGCTGATCGGCGACCGCCTCCTCGGCAACCGCGTGGTCACCGACGCCCAGGGCGTGGCCGAGGTGTTCTACGAGGCGCCGGCCGTGGCCGCCATGCGGCACCGCGACCTCGTCACGGTCTTCGGCGCCAACATCAGCCACGGCGGCGCCGCCGCGGCCGCCATCCGCTTCCAGGGCCTGCGCGTCGTGCGCACCCAGCCCTTCGAGGGGGCGCGCGACGTCGACCTCCGTCCCGGGGGCGCGCCGGCCATCACGTTCGACCGCGCCATCGACCCCGCGTCGGTCGACGGGCGGACCGTCCGCGTGACGACGCTGTGGCACGGCGACCTCGCGTCGCGGGCGCAGGCCGCGGGCGACACCGTGCAGGCCACCGTGCTCCAGGACCCCGTGCCGGACGTCGGGCTCGTCGTCACCGTGCGGGTCGCGGGCGGCGCGGACGGGGTGCGCGGCGCCGACGGCAGCCTCCTTCCCGGCGACGTCGACCTGCGGTTCATGACGCTGCCGCGCCTGTCGCCCCGCGTGATCGTCTCGCAGGTCGTCGACGACCCCCTCGACCCCGTGCACGGCGTCGTCTCGATCGCGCCCAAGCCGTTCGTCCTGCGCGTCGCGGGCGGGCTCCCCGCCGACAGCGAGCTGACGGGCGAGCGCGCCAGCGTGACGCTGACCGCGCCGGGCCTCGGCACCCAGGAGCTCGACCACACCTTCTACCCCGGCGACTGGCCGCCGCGCGTGCCCGACGCCGCCGTCCGGTCCGGCAACACCGCCAACTTCCACGTGCGCGCCGTGCCGCCGGCGGGCGGCCTGGCGGTCACGGCCGCGGTGCGGCCGTTCTTCGCGCCCGACGCCGCCGCGGTCGCCGCCGCGCCCGTCACCGTCGACGTGCATCGCTGGAGCAGCCCGCGCGTGGCCCTCGGCATCGGCGTGCTGTTCGTTCCGCTGCAGAACGACCACCTGCCCGGCTACGCGTGGACCGTGTCGCGCGGGCAGCTCGCGCAGTGGTCGGCCGGGCTCGGGGCCGACGCCGTCCGGTTGCTGCCGCTGCCGTCGGTGCCGACGCGCCTGGGCTACTACATGGACACCACGTGCCACGACCCCGACCGCTGCGACTTCGAGCGCCGGCCGTGGACCGAGCTCAGCCACTGGGCCCGGCACGTCGGCCGTGCCGGGTTCGGGACGCCGTGGTCGTACGTCGTGCCCGTCGTCCCGCCCGGCTGGTTCGCCGCGCGGTTCGAGGGCCATCCCGACGTCGTCGCCAACCCCGACCGCTATCACAACATGGTCAACAACGGCATCTGGTCCGATGCCGCGATCCCGGGCGAGGCCGCGGGCGCGCCGCCCGTCGAGAGCCCGATCCTCGAGGCCGACGCGTCCGATGCCGCCTTCGTCCACGCCCTCGGCGACACCCGCGGCCTGCCGCACTCGACCGCCGCGCGCGACGACCTCGCGGGCTACGATCTGGCGGGGGACCGGGCGATCCGCGCCAACGCCGAGGGCTGGACGGGTGCGTTCCTGTCGGTGATGAACCAGGACGTCGGCTACGGGCGCGAGTGGATCACCCGGCTGGACTACGCGGCGCTGCTCGACCGCTGGACCCAGCGGGCATGCGTCGGCGTGCCGCCGTGCCCGCCGGGCGCGCCGGGGGGCGGGCCGGGCGATGGGGACGCCGGGCGCGGCGGGCGCCGGATGCCGCACGGCGATCGCGACCGCGGCGGGGGATCCCGATCGGGCGGGGATCCCGGCTCCCGCGGCTCCCCCGGCGTCGCCGGGACTGCCGGCCGCGGCCGCCCCGACGACGATCCCGCTGCCGGCGGCGACCCCGTGCCCTTGATCGGCGTCACCGGCACGATCCTCGACGGCGCGACCGCTGCGGCCGCCATCGAGCCGCTGATCTGGTTCGACGGGCACCCGACGGCCGCGGGCGACGGCACGGGCGCCTACGCCGTCGTCCTGCGCGACGCGGCGGGCGCCGTCCTCGGCCGGCACGCCTTCACCCCCGTCTTCGGCCCGGTCGACGGCGGCCGGCTGGCGAGCTTCGTGCTCGCGGTGCCGCGCCCCGCCGGCGTCGCGTCCGTCGCGGTGGTCGACGGCGCGGCCGAGCTCGGCAGCGTCCGGAAGGGCCCGAACGCACCGGAGGTCGCCTTCACGCGCCCGGCGGCCGGGGCGACGTTCCGGGGAGACGTCGCCGTCGCGTGGGCCGGGCACGACGCCGACGGCGACCGCCTGTCGTACCGCCTGCGCTTCAGCGGCGACGGCGGGCAGACGTGGCTGCCGCTGCTGGTGGACAGCCCCCGGACCGCCTACACGCTGCCGGCCGCCGACCTGCCCAACGGCCCGGATGCCCGGCTGCGCGTGGTCGCCAGCGACGGGTTTGCCGAGGCCGAGGCCGAGGTCGCCTTCCGGCTCGACGGCACGCCGCGCGTCGTGGCCAGCGTGCCCGAGCCCGGCGCGCGCGGCGTGTCGCCGTCGACGGTCGTCGCCGCGGTCGTCCGCGACCCGCTGGACCCGGCGACCGTGAACGGCGCGACGTTCGTCGTGCGCGACGCGTCGGGGCGCGCCGGGGCCGGGCACGTGGCGGGCGCGGTGGCCTACCAGCCGCTCGACGGGTCGGTCCGGTTCGTCCCCGCCGCGCCGCTGGCCGAGGCGCGGGTGTACGAGGCCCGCCTGACCACCGGCGCGCGGACCCCGGACGGCCGCGCGCTGCCCGACGACCACGTCTGGCGCTTCACGACGCGCGGGCGCACCCTCTACCTGCCGCGCGCGCAGCAGTCCGGCAACGCCAACCCGGCGGCCGGCTCGCCCGTGCCGACGCGCACGCTGCCGCCGCTGCCGACGCCCGGCCCGTCGGCCGCGCCGCCCACGCCCCCGCCGCCGACATGGACCGCCCCGGCGCCGTCGCCCACCGCGACCCGCGGCACCGCGCCGGCGACGGCGGGCGCGACGACCACGCCGCCGTCCGCCGTGCCGCCGACCACCCCCGCCCCGCCGTCGTCGACCCCGGGATCGCCGACGCCCGCGACGCCCACTCCGGCACCGTCGTCGACGACGTCGCCGACCCCGCTCGCGGGCGGCGTCGAGGTCACCGACGCGTGGACCACCGGCGCGGACCCCACGCGCCTGCGCCAGGCCTTCGCCCCGGGCGAGGCCATCCAGCTCAGCGTGGGGGTCGACAACGCCACCGGCGGCCCGGCCGCGGCGGCGTTCGAGTTCGTGGTGGTCGGCGACAACGGCTTCGCGCCGGACACGCTCGCCTGGCGGGGGACCCTGCAGCTCGCGCCCGGCGCCAGCGGCTTCAAGCTCGAGCGCGCGGTGCCGGCGGGCATGCCGGCGGGGCCGTATCGGCTGCTCGTCAGCGCCGGCTTCGGCGGCCGATCGAGCACGGCGACGGCGGACTTCTTCGTCGCCGACGCCGTGCGGCGCGTGGACGACTTCGACGACCCCGCGAGCGGCTGGACGAGCCACGCCGACGCCGACGTGCGCAGCGGCTACCTGAACGGCGCGTTCCAGATCCTGGTGCGCACCGCCAACTTCTGGCGCCTCGACACCCCCAACGACTCGGTCGCCGACTTCGCCATGGAGGCCGACGTCGCGTTCGCCGGGAGCGCCGCCGGCGCGGCCGGCCTGGTGTCGGGCATGAGCGCCGACGGCCAGGCCTTCACGGTCTTCGTCGTCGTCCGCGACGGGCGCTTCGGGCTGTTCCGGCGCGCGGGCGGCGCCTGGCAGGCGGTGCATGCGCTCACGCCATCGGGCGCCGTCGCCCCGGACGCGAACCACGTCATGCTGGCCCGGATGGGCTCGGAGCTGCGTCTGTACGCCAACGGCAGGCTGCTCGCGGTGGTCGCCGAGCCCGCCGGCGCCCGCGGACGCGTCGGCTTGTTCGGCGAGGCGATCGACGCGGGCCTCGACGCGCGCTTCGACGCGTTCCGGCTGTACGACGTGCGGTGAGGGGAGAGGAATGGGGAGCGGTCGTTCTGGTTGGAACGGGCAGGGGTAAGCGTTCGGCCGCTGATCACCGATCACACCGTTAGTGCCCACATGCGCCGCCGGCAGGCACCGACGGGGGGCAGAGACGGGCCGTCAGGGTCGTCCGCGGGGCGCGATCCGGATCGGCTCGACGGGCAGCGCCCTGCGGCGGACTGCCGATCCACCCCTCGCTGAACGCCTACACCCGCGGCTCGCCGAAGCGTGGGCGACCGCGTGCACCTGGGAGGCCGTGCGGCTCGACAAGACCGACCCGGCCATGGCGAAGGCGTGCCGGACCTGGGCCGCGGCGCTGCGCGGCGAGCTGGCGGGCGATATCGGGCGGTCGTCCGCGGCGGCGGTGGCGGACGGCGAAGCGGTGCAACACGGCGAGAAGAAGGGCCGCAGGCGGCGAGGTGGGGCGCGATGAAGGCCGTGGTGCTGCGGCCAGGGCTGGGCGGGCGAGGGCCCGGCGGGAGGCGGGGGCAGCGGTGGGGAGACGGCGCGCTGTCACTCGTCGTCGGGCGGATTCTGGAGTCGGTTGAGCACTTCGACGATGGGACCGATGAGATCGATGTCGGGAGTAGCACCGGCCTCCTCGGCTCGATCGATGTAGTTTCGCAAGAACATCAGCATGTTGCCGGCATGCGCTCGCGGGATCCCAAGGAAGTGCTGCCGCAAGCACGTCACAGCCTCGTCGGCCGCGGCGAGGGCCTCCTCCTGCCGCCCCAGGTCGCTGAGGCTGGCACTCAGGTTGTTCAGGCTCATGGCCAGGTCGGGCCGGAAGGCATCGGGCCGGTCCGCGGCCAGCCGGCGTCTAATGCTCACGGCCTCGTCGGCGGCGGCGAGGGCCTCCTTCCGCCTCCCTAGGTCGCGGAGCATGGCGCTCAGGTTGTTCAGGCTGCCAGCCAGGTCGGGCAGGAAGGCATCGGGTCGGTCCGCGGCCAGCCGGCGTCTAATGCTCACGGCCTCGACGGCCGCGGCGAGGGCCTCCTCCCGCCGCCCCAGGTCGCTGAGCATGTTGCCCAGGTTGTTCAGGCTGGCAGCCAGGTAGGGCAGGAAGGCATCGGGCCGGTCCGCGGCCAGCCGGCGATAGACGCTCACGGCCTCGTCGGCCGCGGCGAGGGCCTCCTCCCGCCGCCCCAGGTCGCTGAGCCTGTTGCCCAGGTTGTTCTTGAGAAGCGCAACCACGTCAGCTTCGCCGGCCACTCCCGCGGCTTGCTCGGTGATAACCACCGCAAGCTCTCGGAGAGCCACGGTCTGCTCGGGAATCTTATCCATCATCCCGACAGCCAGATCTGGACGCGGCTCTCTCTCCAGGCATGCCGCGAGCACAACGCCGATCGGATCGCCGTTCTGCACCGCGACGTCGATTGCCGGCACGACCAGTCGCGCCAGATCGGCAGCAAGCACCTCTCCGAGCCAGTCGCGCGCTTCGTAATGCGCCCGGTTCATCCTGGTCAACACAACCAGTCCATGCGCAGCCGCGCGTTCATCCGCAGCCTTGAACCACGTGAGCATCCACGAGCGGTCGGTCGACGCCGTTCGCCACACCAGGTGTTCGGCCAGGGGGTCCGGCGCCAGTGGCGCAATGCGTCCGCCCTCTCGGTACAAGCTCGCCAGCACCCGCGCCACTGCCACCCGCTCCAGTCGTGGATACTCGGCAAGGTCAGCGTGGCACGCGAGGGCCTCGCCGAGCTTCGCCGCCGAGTCGTACCCGCCGGCCAGTGCGGCGACGGAGACAGCAACGGGCAAGAGAGGCACGAACGTGCCGCCGAGCTTCAGATCATCGGCCTCCCGTCTCCAGTACCCGGCCTCACGCTCGAGGACGAAGTCAAGGAGATCGAGGCGCCCCGATATCGTCTCGCCCAGGACAGCGGCGTAGGCCGCCATGTGGAGAAAGAGCACCTGGGCGAACGTGTCGCCGTCAAGCGCGCCAGCCGGCGGAGGCGGCGGACGGTCCTTCCTCATGCGCACGGCGAACGCGGATGCCGCCGCCTCGAACACCCGGACGCGCTCGTCGACGTCGCCGGCAATCGGCGCGAGCTCGATCGGTTCGGCACCGGATCCGAGCACGCTGCCAAACCGAACGTCTCCACGCTGAAGCTCGGTCCACCAGTCGCCGGCCGTCCGGGCAAGCAGGATGAGCCGCACCTTCTCCCCGCCCGTCTTGCGTGCCGCCCGCCACAGAAGGGCATTGACGTGCGCGCGCTGGGTCTCGGCGTAGTCGAGCACGACGAGCCGCGGCGCCCGGCGCGGCGCGAGAAGATCGTCAAGTGCCTCCGGCGCGCCGCTGAGCGATTCTGCCAGCCCACGGCTCTCGAGGATCCCCGCGTCCCATCCGCGCTGCTTCTGCCGAAGGCATGCTTCGATGGCCAGTCGCGTCTTGCCCGTGCCGCCTGCCCCCACGTACAGCCGCACCGCGAACGGGTCGGCGGCCTCGCACCAGCTTTCGATGCTGGCAAGCTCAGCGTCACGGGCGATGAACGGGACGACAGCGTGTTCGCTTCGAAGAAGGCTGCTCGGCTTCACGTCGTCGGCAGGCAGGTCCAGCACCGGCGCCCGAATCAGCCGGTCCGCCATGCCCCTCGCAAGCGCGGATCGTTCGGCCTGGATGTGACCGAGCTCGTCGGGGAGATCGCACCCATCCAGGAGGTCGATCCGAATTGCGTTCGGTCCCTTCGCCAGCGCGGCAGAGTACTCCTCCTTCACCCACGCGGACCGGCTCGCATGCTCCGACCAGCCGAGCCAGAGGACGTCGGCTTCGGCGACGGCGGCGCGCAGCGCGTCTGGCCACGTGTCGCCGGCGCGCAGGCTCAGCTTGTCCCAGAAGACGCTGATGCCAGTGGCGCGCAGGTACCGAGCCACCTCTTCTGCCCAGATCACGTCCTCAGACGCGTAGCTGATGAAGTACCGCTTCTCAGCTCCGCCGGGCACCTTCGAACCTTCAAGCCAGGTCATCGCCGAGGCCTCCGATTCGTTGACCGAGGCGCACATGGTATCACGACAGGCAATTGACCGCCTGGACCTCTACCGCGCAACCCAGAATGCGTTCACCGTATTGTCAGCGCCAGGGCGAACACATCAACCGCGGCCCACGGGGTTATCGCAGCCGGCTCACGTGGTCGCATACGTGCAATGCGGCCGACCCTCCGTTCGTCCACACAGCTACGGGCCGAGACCGCCTGGGACGGGTGCGGCCGCCGCCGGCCAGGCAGGAGACGGCGAGGTTCGGTCGGACAGGAAGAGGTGCATCGTGGGGCAAGGTTCTCCGTGGTTCAGCGCCGGATTGATCGCCGTGACGTCGATCCTGTTGGGCGGGTTGGGCTCCATGCTTGGCGATGCCGCCTATCCCGCTGGCGGCGAGTCTGCGCGTGCCTCGCGACAGGATGTACCGTGCCCGCGGACCGCGGCACCCGGCACGGTTCTCTGGACGATCCAGGTCGCGTCCGGCTCAAGCCCGTTGACGCACATCCCGGCCGTAAGCGATGACGGTACGGTGTATGTGGCGACGGGCGACGGGCTGTTGGATGCGGTGGATTGCCAGGGGCGGCTGAAATGGGAGTATCCGGGACCGGCGGGCGGCTTGCGATTGACCCGCAACGCAAGACCGCCGGTCGTGGGCGACGACGGTACGATCTACTTCGGCGGCAACTCCGAGCCCGCCGTGCTTATTGCGATCACCGCAAGCGGATCGAGGCGTTGGTTGACGTCGTCGAGGCGCGAGAAGTTCCTGCCGTTCGGCGCCTCCCCGGCCGTGGACCGCCTGGGGCGGATCTATGCTGCATTCGGCAGCGGGCCGAGGGAGGTTGGGCGCATCGGCGCCTACGGCCTCGATGGTCAACCCCTGCCCGGTTTTCCCGTCCTGACGCGGTCCATCGAGCAGGCGCCGCTGCTGCTTCCAGGCGACCGGGCGGTCTTCGTCAGCCGCACCCACCGGTTTGAGGTGGCGCCGACGAAGTTGCCTTCGCCCCTGCCGTCTCGAGTGCCCTCGCGCACCCCGACGCCGACGCGGGCCCCTCCGACACATACCCCTGAGGTTTCGCCAACCGCGCGACCGACCCTGTTCCCTTGGGGAATCGGAAGTGCGGTCGTGCGCCTTCCACTGACCCAGAATCACTTCGTCGCCATCACCCCGCCAACGTCGAAGCCACCACGACTGCTCGTGCCGGTCACCTTGCCGGCCCAACTTCACATCGTGACCGGCGGCATGGCGCCCGGCCAGACGTTCGACCTCGACCGGCGCGAAACGGTCGGCTTGTCAGCGGTCGTAGGCGACACGGTGATCATGCAGGTCGAGGACTTCACCCCGCGCCTCGTCGCGCTCTCGCTTGCGGTCCTCCCGCCGCGGCCATTGTGGGAGCACATCATGCGCGCGAACGTTGCGAGCACGGCCGTGCTGGGTCGATTGGACACCGCCGGCGGCATGGTCGAGCTGGTGTACCTGGACACGACGGGGTTGCTGGTCTCCATGAATGTGCCAGCGCTGCCGGGCGCAGCGGCGCCACCCCGCTACAACTGGGCGCGCTCCCTCGTCGGCAGGGGAACGAGCGCACCCGTCCTGGGAGATGCCGGGATCGTGTACGTGGCGACCGAGACCCAGGTCGCCGCCCTCCGCCGCGCCGACGGCGCACAGGTGTGGTCGGTATCCTTGGCCGGCGACGGCCCTGCCGGCTCGATGACCATGGGCCCGAACGGGACGCTCTATGTCGGGACGCGCTTGGGGCGCCTCGTCGCCATCGGCACCGAATCCCATGGGTTGGACCCCCAGGCCGCCTGGCCGGTCGAGCGGCACGACGCCCGCAACAGCGGGCGTGCGGGTCCGTGAATCCGGGCGACCTCGCACCTGCCTCAGCGGAATCAGCGCTCGCGGAGATGCACACCGGAGCATAGGACCATACACATCGGTAGCCCACCAAGGGACCAGGGACTGCGACCCGGTCGATGGTTGCCGGCGGATGAGCGATCGACACGCGATGCGGGAAGGGAGGGGAATGGATGCGAACCGATGTCGTGATCGGCAGCGCTCGACGCGGCGCTCCGCACACATGACGTCGGCGGGATCTGCGATATGATTCCGCCGGCCGAGCCGTCGTCCAACCGCCGCCTCGCACCCGAGGCCACCCTGCGGAGTCCACGCGCATGCCGACACCGCCGCCCGTGTTCGCCCCGCTGTCGACCTTCGCCGAGCTGCCAGCCGCCGAGATGCGGCGCCGCGCCGCCGAGTTCGCCGCCGAGATGCGGCGCCGCCGCACGGTGCGCGACTTCGCCCCGCGGCCGGTGCCCGGCGGCGTGGTCGAGGACTGCCTGCGCGCCGCCGGCACCGCGCCGAGCGGCGCCAACATGCAGCCCTGGCACTTCGTCGTCGTCACCGACCCGGCCGTCAAGCGCCGCATCCGCGCCGAGGCCGAAAAGGAAGAGGAGGCCTTCTACGCCCACCGCGCGCCGGCCGAATGGCTCGAGGCGCTGGCGCCGCTCGGGACCGACGCCCGCAAGCCGTTCCTCGAGACCGCGCCGGTGCTGATCGCCATCTTCGCCCAGAGCCACGGCACGCTCCCCGACGGGCGCAAGGTCAAGCACTACTACGCCCAGGAGTCCGTCGGCATCGCCACCGGCATCCTCATCACCGCCCTCCACCACGCCGGCCTGGCCACGCTGACCCACACGCCCAGCCCGATGGGCTTCCTCAACCAGCTGCTCGGCCGTCCGGGCCGCGAGCGGCCGTTCCTCCTCCTCGTCGTCGGCTACCCGGCCGACGACGCCCGCGTGCCGGTGATCGCGAAGAAGCGGCTGGACGAGATCGCGACGTTCGTGTAGGACGACGCGCCGGCAAGGCGATCAGGTCTCGTGGTCGCCGATCGCGTCGCGGACCCACGACAGGGCCGTCATCATCGTCGGGAAGCCGATGGTCGTGATCCCGACCATGACGGCATGCTCGACTTCGGCCGGCGTGGCGCCTGCCTCCAGCGCGCGGTGGACGTGCGATTGGACGGCGCTGCGCGACCGTCCGGCGGCGGCCATGCCGAGCTTGACCAGCTCGCGCGTGCGCTCGTCCAGCGGACCGCTCGCCGCCGCTGTGGCGCCGAGGTGCTCGAAGGCCTGCCAGACATCGGGATGCGATGCCGAGAAGTCGCGATAGCGCTTGGGCAGCTTGGGCATGGGCTTTTCTCCTAAGGCGTGCGGTCCAGGTCGGCAAGATACGCTACGATGGCATCGATCTCGGAATCCGACAAGCGGAAGTCCGGCATGGGGGTGTTGCCGTCGATGGCCCGGGGGTCCAACAGCCACAACCGCAGCGAAACGCGGTCGAGCCGACCGGTGACGCCCGCGAGGTCCGGCCCTTTCAAGGCGCCCATGCCGCCGACACGATGGCAGCCCCGGCAGTCGTAGCGCATCACCACCGCCTCGCCCGCCCGCACCGGATCGGCGAGGTCGACCGACTTGGTGAGGTTCAGCCACCACCGCGGTGGAGCCAGGAACAACCAGGCGGCGACGGCCGCACAGATGAGGATCACGACCAGCAGCCCCGGACGCATCAAGCGCATCTCCCCGTGACAGGCGTGGGGCGCCGACCTCCCGGCGCCCCACCCTCGTTCCGCACGACGCACCGCCGTGCGCGTCGGTCACACCTTGACAACCTTCACCTGCGTGTCGTAGAACACCGCGCTGCCGCCGACCGGATCGAAGAGGCACGTGTTCGGGACAATCGGATCGGTCCGCATCGCCGCGTTGGCGTGGATGCCCTTGACCCGCTGCATGTCGCCGGGGATCAGCTCGCCGTCGACCGTGATGTCCTGGCCGCCGTACGCCCAGTGGCCGAACCCGAGGCTGAAAGCCACCACTCCCGGCCGCAGCCCTTCGGTGGTGCGGACAAGGCCTTGCATCGGGTGCGAGTGCCCGTGACCGAGCTCCCACGTCCCCTCCGGGTTGGTGGCCGACGTGATGCGTACCGTGTCGCCCTCAGCGACGCCGCGGGCCGCGGCGTCCGAACGGTTCATCAGCACGAAGTTCTCGGGCAGCAGGCTCCTCAGCCAGTAGTTGCCGGGCGTGCGACTCTTGGTCGACGCGATCTCGCGGTAGGTGATGAGCTTCAGGTCATAGCCCGCCGGCGTGTCGTCGATGACCTGCCCGTCGAAGCCCATGTACGGCTCGATGTACGTGGCGACGCCGGGAAGCCCCTCCCCGGTGCCGGCGTGCTTGACGCCGGCCGTCTTCTCGAGGTACAGGTTGATCAGCTTGCCGAACTTCGTTCCGGTGGGGATGACGTACGGCTCGTCGAACGAGCCCGGCCGGACACCGTCGCCGGGATAGCCCTTGTCGTAGGCCATGAACCGGCCGCCTCGCGCCAGCACCGTCACCACCTTCGGCCACAGCGGGCCGGTGATCGACTCCCACCGAACCGGATCGAACACCGCCGCCGGCAGGTGGCGCCGGACATCGACAAACGCCGCGATCTCATCCGCCGACGCGTCGGCCACGGCGTCCGAGCCGTCCTTCTTCTCGCCGAACGCCAGGTTGCCGACCATGCGCAGGTAGAGGTCGTCGGGGTGCCGGAAGTCCATGCCCTCCCCGAGGCCGTCGGGGCCGAAGTTCGGCAGCGCGAGCTTCTCCGCCATCGCCAGCAGCACGGCTTCCCATTGCAGGGCCATCTCCTGGCCGTACACCGTCACCGTTCCGTCCAGCGGGGCGATGGTGGGCTGCCGAACCCCCATGACCTTGAACGTGATGTTCGGGTGCGAGCCGCCGAACTCCCAGCGCTCGAGGCAGGTGGTGTCCGGGAAGATGTAGTCGGCATACATGCTGGTCTCGCCCACGACGATGTCGCATGCCACGAACAGCGGCAGCTTCTCGACGTCCTGCAGGATCGGGATCCACGTGTGGCCTCCCGGCAGCGAGTACACCGGCGAGCCCATGTACATGAATGCGGCCTTGATCGGGTACGGGTAGGCGTCGCCGGCCGAGGGGATGATCTCCTCGTACACGTCGGACGCCAGCGGGTACCAGTTCCGCCGGGCCGGATACCCTTCGAAGATGGTGGTGTCCTCGTACTTGACGTCGTGGCGAATCAGGCTGAGGCCGCACGGCGCGAGCTTGCCTGGATCGGCGTCGGCCAGCACGAATGGGCCCTCGGCCTTCGCGCCGGACAGGTCGAAGGTCGACGCGTACACTTGGCCGCCGCGCCAGTCGTAGCTCCCGATGAGCAGCGCAAGCGTGTTCCACGCCACCACGTTGTAGTAGCCGTTGGTGTGCTGCGACACCCCGCGGTGGATGTCGACCGCCGAGTTCTTCCCGTGCGAGGTGTACTCCCGCGCGAGCTCGGCGAGGTCGTCCTCCTCGAGGCCGGCGATCTCGGCCCACTCCGCCAGGGTGTGGGTCTCGGCGGACTCCTTCAGCACCTGGAGACCGCTCTTGACGTCGAAGTCGCCGACCCGCCCATCGACGAACAGCTGGCCTGCCACCACGGCGTTGTCGGCGTCGTTGGGGTCGAAGAGCACCGGCGCGCCATCGGCGTCCAGCACGACGAACGGGTCGGCCTTGAACACCCTGCCGTCCACGGCCTCCCAGGTGTAGACCGTCGTCTTGTCGTCGGGCTTCTGCTCCTTCTTCTCGACGAGCTTCAAGTCGGAGCCGTGGAGGAACTTGCCCGGCTTGCCGTCCTTGACCACCACGAGCCAGGCGCCGTTGGACCACGTGGGCTCGCCGGCCGCCTTGGATGCGGCAAGGTTGGCGTCGGCGAGATACGTCGCGTCGTAGCGCTCGTTCTCGATGATCCAGCGGATCATCCCCAGTGCGATGGCGCCCTCGCTGCCCGGCTTGTTGGGGAGCCACTTCCACGCCTTGGCAGCCGTCTTCGACAGCCTGGGATCGATGACCGCGAACTTCAGCTCCCCGGTCACCAGGCGCTCGGTGATGCGCGGCACGCGGTTCGTCGGCCCGTAGTTGGCCTCGAACGGCGATGCGCCGACGAAGATCACGAAGTCCGCGCTGGCGGGGTCGCCCTGCCAGTAGGCCTTGTTGCCGCCCGTGAACTTGCCGGTTTGGCCGTCCCACTGGTCGCTCATCGACTTGCCCGCGAAATACAGGCTGCCCTGACACACCGTGGTGTGGCCGTGGCGGTTGGCCGTGCCGATGCCGGACCCGAAGAACCGGTGGCTGATGTCGGAGCGGCCGCCCTTCTTGCGGCCCCAGAAGTAGAGCACCTGGTTGTTCTTCGGGCCGAAGTCCGGGTGCTCCGGATCGATGAGCTTGTCGAGATGGTCCTTGAAGTCCACCTTGAACTGGTCCACCAGGCCGCGCTTCTTGTCCTTGTCCTTCTCCACCCAGATCGCCTTGATGGCCGTGTCCATGGCCTTCATGACCTTGGCGTCGGTGAGCGCGCGCAGGCTGCGCAGGCCCTCGACCTCCCGCGCCTCCTCGCCCGGGATGTCGGCGAAGAGCCGGCCGCCTTCGACGATCTCGGTGATCGCCTGATCGAACGGGATGGTGCGCCAGCGGTTCTCGCCGCGCTTGCCGGCGCGCTTGAGCACCTTGACCAGCCGGTACGGATCGTATGCCGTCTGCAACCCCGCCTGGCCCTTCGGGCAGAGCGGTGCGTCCACGGCCGCCGTGTCCGATACCGGCGTCGCGTAGTCGAGGTGCGGGACCAGGTTCCACGGCGAGAACGGGTTGCCGTCGATCTTGACGGCGACGCCGTCCAGGAGCTTGACCTTGATGCCGCACTGCGTGTTGCACTGCTGGCAGATCGAGTAGATCTGCGCGAGAGGGTCCCCGTACGGGTAGGCCGTTCCCTCGGCCGACGACTGGGCCAACGCGTCCTGCACCAGCGGCAGGCTGCCGAGGAAGGCGCCGCCGCCCGCGCCGGCCGTGAGCCAGAGGAAGTCGCGCCGCGAGACACTGCAGCCCGAGGGCTGCGTGATCGACGGGAGCTTGGGGTCGCTCATGATGCCGCCTCCTGTGAGGTCGAGAGCACCGGCAGGAACCTCAGGCCGGCGAGGAAGACCAGTGCCGCGAACGAGACCACCCAGACCACCACGAGCCACTCGGTGGCGGTCGGGAAGTAGTGGAACGTCAGCCCCGGTCCGGAGAAGGCCCGTTCCAGACCTTCGATCTCCGGCAGGGCCAGCGCCGGGATGACGATGTTCAGCCGGACCGACAGGAAGGTGGCGGCGATCAGCAGGCCGGCTGTGCCCACCATGGCCACCGAGCGGCGTCCTGCGACGAGAAGCACGGCCGGCACCACGATGCCGAGGGCGAGGTGGATCACCCAGAAGACCCACCAGTACTGCCCGAACAGCACCAGCCGCAGCGCGTCGGCATGCGCCGGGATGGATGCATAGTACAGCACGCTGTACTCCGCCCATTCCAGGAGGATGTCGAACGCCAGCAGGCCGAGCACGATCTTGCCGAACAGCATCACCGTGTCACGATGCTGTCGCGTGCCCACGCCGGGCCCGAGGATGCTCACGAGGAATGTGAGCAGGGCTCCGCCGGACAGGAGCGCGCCCACCAGGAACATGATCGGCGTGATGCCGGAGTTCCAGAACGGGCGCGCGCCCACCACCCCGAAGAGCGCGCCGACGCCGCCGTGGAACGCGATCGCCAGCGGCACGCCGAGGCTGCCGAGGATGCGCAAGCGCCGGCGGTCGCGGGCCGTCGCCTCGGGCGACACGTCGCGGCTCCCAAAGGTCAGCACCCTCGCCAGCCCGCTGTGTGCCGCGCGGCGGACCAGGTCGGCACGAATGGCCAGCCAGAACTCCACCAGGAGCAGCACGAAGTAGGCGCTGTAGAACCACAGCATCCACCCCATCACCGACCCGAAGTTCGTCTGCAGCAGCATCTTCCAGGCGCGTGCGGGATGCCCCAGGTCCAGCCAGATGCAGAACATCGCGGCAAACAGGGTGATGAGGGCCGTGAAGAGCGCGAGCTTGCCCACCGCCTCCATCGCGCCGTGACCGTCGTCGCCCGCCGGCGATGCGCCGGTGGTCGGACGGAAGTTGAACACGTACACCAGCGTGGAGAACAGGAACGCCCCCGCCGACAGGCCGACCAGGTAGATGTACATCGCCACCCAGAGTCCCCACGGCACGTAGCTCCCGTACGCGGCGTTGACGTGGCCGTTGGCGAAGCGGTCCCACAGCCCGTACGAACCGACGGCGAGGCCGATCAGCGCCAGGATCCACAAGATGAGTTGCCTGTTCATCGCCACCCTCCTAGATCAGGTAGTACACACGCGGTTCGGTGCCCATCTCTTCCTTGAGCCGAACCACGTTGTTGCGGGCGATCATGGTGGAGACCACCGACTCCGGGTCGTTGGCGTCGCCGAACATGGTGGCGCGTCCGATGCACGTCGTCACGCACTCCGGCAGCATCCCGGCCTTGACCCGATGCAGGCAGAAGTGGCACTTGCGGACGTTGCCGATCGGCGACGCATCGTCGCCACGCGGCCGCGCCTCGCCGTACTCGAAGCTCGAAGCGCGCTCGTACGCGTCGACCGACCCACCCAGCACCGCCCCATCGACCACCGGCAGCGCGGGCGTGTAGTACTGGCCGATGTCGAAAGTGCGCGATGAGTAGGGGCAGGCGGTGATGCAGTAGCGGCAACCGATGCACTGGTCGTAGTCCACCACGACCACCCCTTCCTCGTTGGTGTACGTCGCGTTGACCGGACACACGGGGACGCAGGGTGGCTTCTCGCACTGCATGCACGGCTTGGGCGTGAACCGCCGCGTCACCCGCGGGAACGTGCCGAACTCCTCCTCCACCACCGGCCGATAGACGATGCCCGGCGGCAGCTTGTTCTCGGCAACGCACGCGATGGTGCACGCATGGCAGCCCACGCATTTGCGCGTGTCGATGACCATTATCCAGTGCCGCTCTGCGGGCGACTTCTCCAGGGCGCGGCGCAGATCGGCCTGCATGCGGATCAAGACGTCGGCGTCGGGTCCCGCGCCGGGCACGTCGGCGCGCTCGGGCAACGTCGCCTCGAGCGAGCGGGCCACCGTTTCCGGGGCCGCTTCGAGCGCGCCGAGAAAGGCGAGGGCCGCGCCGGTGGCCTTGAGAAAGCCGCGCCGATCGACCAGCTCGTTCGTGCTGGCTTGGCTCATGGCGTACCTCCTCGTTGGGTGAGCACAGATGATGCGCCCACAGTGTAAGGGCGCCGAGGGCGGCGCTGTAACAGGGAAAGCACGCGTCTTGGCCGATAAGGCGTCGGGGTTTTCCCGACAGCCCGCGGGTCCGGCGGGGATCAGTCGGGGGGGGTGTCGTTGAGGAGGCCGCGGGCCAGCGCGAACCGCACGAGAGCCGCGCGCGTGCGCAGTCCGAGCTTCTCCATGCCGCGCGCACGGTAGGTCTCGACCGTCTTGGCGCTGAGGCCCAGGACATCGGCGACCTCCGCTGCCGTGTGGCCAAGCGCGACCCGGGTCAACACGGCGCGCTCACGATCGCTCAGCGCCGACCACGGGTCCGTGGCGGGTGCCGGCGCCGCGTCGGGCAGGATCGCCCGCAGCAGCTCGCGCGTCAACGCCGAGTGCACGTAGACTTCGCCCCGGGCGACGGCGCGTACGGCCGTGATCAGCTCGCTGTCCGCGGCCTTCTTCAACACATAGCCGGCCGCGCCGGCCTGGAGCGCCCGGCGCAGATACCCCTCGTCGTCGTGCATGGTGAGCATCAGGATCCGGGCGTGCGGCACGGCGCGGCGCATCGCCGGCAACGTGTCGAGCCCCCCTTGCCCCGGCATGGTGATGTCGAGGAGGACGACATCGGGTTGGAGCGCGCGTGCCAGGTCGACACCGTGCAGCGCGTCGCCCGCCTCCCCGACGACGGCCAGATCGGGCTGGGCGTCGAGCAGCAGGCGGAGGCCGGCGCGCAGGATGGCGTGATCGTCGACGATGAGGATGCGGGTCTCAGCCATCAGGCGCCGTGGCTTTCTGGAACGGGATGTCGACGAAGAGGCTGGTCCCTCGGCCCGGCTCGGTCTCTATGACGAGCGTGCCGCCGAGCAGCTCGGCGCGTTCGCGGATGCCGTACAGCCCCAACCGCTGATCCGCGCCGAGGCGCGACGCGTCGAAGCCGCGGCCGTCGTCCTCGATGACCGCACGCACCCGCCCGTCGCGTTGCTCGAGGAGAATGCTGGTGGTGGCGGCGTCCGCATGGCGCGCCACGTTGGTCAGCGCCTCTTGGACGATGCGGTAGAGCGCGGTCTCCAGCTCCGGCGGCAAGCGCATGCCCGACAACCCTCGCACGACGAGGTCCACTGCCACCGGATGGCGGCGCTGAAAGTCGGCGACGAAGCGCTCCAGCGCGGCGGCCAGGCCGAGATCGTCGAGCACGCTGGGCCGGAGCTGCAGGGCCAGGGCATGCACGTCGTCCAACGTGTTGGCGGCGAGGGCGCGCAGGTCTTCGGCGTGCGTGCGGATGGCGGTGGGGTCGTCGAGGGTCGCCAACGCCTTGAGCCCGACGAGGATCGACGTGAGCGATTGGCTCGTGCTGTCGTGGAGCTCGCGTGCGATCCGCTTGCGCTCGTCCTCTTGGGCACCGATCACGCCGCTGACGTACCGCGCCCTGAGCTGGTCACGCTCCGTCCGCTCGACCTCGGCGGCGGCAAGGTCGTCGGCCATGGCGTTGAACGCCTCCGCCAGATCGCCGATCTCGTCGTCGGCCCAGCGGGGGACACGGCGGGAGAGGTCGCCGCGCCCGACCGCGCGCGCGGCGTCGGCCAGCTGGAGGATGGGGCGGGTGAGGAGCCACGTCAGGCCTCCCGCCGCCGTGATGCCCGCCACCGACACCAGCACGGTGGTGATCAGGAGCTGGCCGATCACGATGTCCACGACGCGGCGCACCCGGTGCTCGGAGAGCCCCACCCGCGCCACGCCGGCACGGCCGTCGAACACCGGCACCGCCGTGTCCCATACGGGTCCGGCCTCGGTCTGAATCACGACGGTGCGATGGTGGTCGGTGGCGGCGACGCGGTTCGCACCGGCGAGCCCGCGCGGGAACCCGTCGCCGAACGTGTGCGCCAGCACATCCCCCCGGGTGTCCAGCACGAAGGCGTAGCGCACGCTGGGGTTGTTGGCCACGGTCTCGTCCATCATCTCGTGGAGGCCGTACAGATCGTTGACCAGGATGAGGTCGGTCGCCCGGGCGGCCAGGTCGCGCGCCACCGACTCGCTTTGCTCCGCGAGCTGGGTGTCGAGCGCCCGGGTGAGCGCCAGACGCACCTGGGCGGTCAGCCCCAGGCCGAGCAGGAGCACGAGCCCCAAGACGATGCCCAGGATCTTGGCGCGGACGCTGACGCCGCCGACGATTGCCCACAGTCGCTCCGAGGCCGTGGCCACGGGGTTGCTCACCGCGTCTGGAGCCCGGCGACGGCGACGAGGTCCCGGACCGAGTCGTAGGCCGAATCGTCCACCATGGTGAACCGATCGATGCCGGCCGCGGCCAGCGCGGCGCGCCCCTCGTCGGTGCGGTCCAGGCCGAGCAGCGCCTCGCGCAGCGCCTCGCGCAACTGGGGGCGCACGCCGGGTCCCACCACCGCCGGCGGGATCCCGAACGGGGGTGACCGATGGATGACCCGGACTCGGTTCCCCAGCGCGGGATCGCGCGCCAGGGCGTTCTCGAAGACGAGGCTGTCGACAGCGGCCCCGTCGGCGGTGCCCGCGGCCACGGCGCGGATCGCGTCGTCGTGGCTGTAGGTGAAGAAGGTGCGGCCGAAGAAGCTCTCGGGCGTCTTGCCAAGCTGTCGGACCAGGTGCGTCGGATAGGCACGGCCCGAGTTGGACATCGGGTCGGTGAACGCGAACACGTGCCCTTCCAGCTCGGCCATGGAGCGGGCCGTGCTGCTCGCCTGCACGATCAGCACGGAATGGTACACCGTCCGGCCCCGGACGACCGGCGCCGCCAGCAGGTCCATGCCGAACGCGTCGTGGCCCTGAACATAGGCGCTGGTGCACACCAGGGCCATGTCGACGTCGCCCGATCGCACCAGGTCGTTGACCTCGGCGTACGTTCGGCGCTGCACGAGCGACACCGGCCGGTTCAAGCGTTGGCCGAGGGCGTCGAGCAACGGCTGGTAGCTCTCGACGGTGCCCTTCGGGGAGAAGACCGCGGCGATCGCCACGCGCAGCGGGGCCGCCGACATCGCCGCGCGGGTGGGCAGCGGCTCGAGCCGGTCGAGTCGGACGAGCGGCCCGTCGGGTTGCGTCGCACACGCCGCCGACAACACGGCGGCTGCCACCGGCACCGCCGTGCGCCACCTGAACGGCAGAGCGAAGCCGACTGCGACGCGGCACGTCAGACGCATGGGACACAGGCGATACATCGTTGTTCCGTATCGAGCCAACGGCCCTTGACGACCCGAACATTCGTTCGTATACTTGTTGTATGCCCACCGACGTCCTCGACCGCGCCGATCTCCTCGGGCACGACGCCCAGTTCGACCTCTGCGCGCGCGAGGGGCGGCCCGCGCCCGACGGCGACGGCACCGCCGGCGGGCTGGCGCAAGCCGAGAAGCGCTACCGCCACGGCGACATCCGCCGCCACGTCAGCCTCGTGCGGCACCCCACCGACGGCCCCATCCCCGTGCTGAAGATGCTGCAGACCAATGCCTGCGCCAAGGACTGCTACTACTGCCCGTTCCGCGCCGGCCGCAGCTTCCGCCGCGAGGCGTTCACGCCCGACGAGCTGGCGCGGCTGACCGACCAGCTCTACCGCGCGCGCGTCGTCCGCGGCCTGTTCCTCTCGAGCGGCGTCGTCGGCCACCACGACTACTCGATGGCCCAGATCGTCGCCACCGCCGAGATCCTGCGCACGCGGTACCGTTTCGACGGCTACCTGCACCTCAAGATCATGCCCGCCGCCAGCGACGCCGCCATCGAGCGCGCCACCGCGCTGGCCGACCGCGTCAGCGTCAACCTCGAGGCCCCCACCGCCGCGCGGTTGGCCCGGCTGACCGGCACCAAGGACATCAACGCCGACCTCGTCGCGCCGCTGCGGCGCGTCGCCGCCATCGCCGCCGCGGCCGGGCGGCGGGTGAGCCGCGTGACGCAGTTCGTCGTCGGCGCCGCCGGCGAGAGCGACGCCGAGATCCTCGGCGCCACCGCCCGGCTGTACCGCGAGGTCGGCCTCGGGCGCGCCTACTTCAGCGCGTTCCGCCCGATCCCCGACACGCCGCTCGACGGCCTGCCGCCCGAAGACCCGCGCCGCCAGCACCGCCTGTATCAGGCGGACTTCCTGATGCGGCAGTACGGCTTCGAAGCCGGCGAGCTCCCGCTGGACGCCCACGACAACCTCGTGCGCGGCGTCGACCCCAAGCTCGCGTGGGCGATCCGCCATCCCGACCGCTTCCCGGTCGAGCTCAACCGCGCCGACCGCCAGACGCTCCTGCGCGTCCCCGGCCTCGGCCCCGGCGCCGTCGACCGTATCGTCGCCGCCCGTCGGACCGGCAAGCTGCGCGACCCGGGACACCTGCGCGCGCTCGGCATCGCCACCGCCCGCGTGCTGCCGTGGGTGCTGCTCGACGGTCGCGCCGCCCCCCGGCAGCTGCGGCTCGCCGAGGTCGAGGCCGCGGAAGGGGCGGCCAGCGCGTAGCCGGCCGCGCTTGCGGGCTGGAAGCCCGCGGTCCCAGGAACGGCGTCGCCCGCGCGTATCGTTATCGTGAGGTGGGCATGGCACGGGGGGCAGGCGGCGCGATGCGCCCGCCCGCTACCCGCCGAGCGCCCGGTCGACCAGCAGCCCGAGCTCGGTGCGGTCGACCCCGCCCTCGGCGCGCGCCGAGATCAGGCCGCGCTTGTCGAGGATGAACAGCCACGGCCCGGTCTGCACGCCCCAAGTCAGCGCCGCCGGTGTCAGGCTCGCCGGGTTCGACGGGTCGTGCGTCTCGACGTGGATCGCATGGATGCGGTCGCCATAGGTCTGCCGCACGGCCTTGAGCTCGTCGATCGCGGCCTGGCACAGCGCCGTCTCGCACACCGACGGCGAGGCGAAGAGCACCACCGTCGGCTTGCCGCTGGTGCGGGCCTGCTCCACCGTCGTGGCGTACAGCGCGGCGTCGGGCGCGCGGTCGCTCGACACCGCCGCCAGGTCGCCGCCCGCCGGCGCCACGGGCGTGTCGCCCGTCGGCGGCGCGCTGCCGACCGCGGGCGTGCGGGTGCGGCCGACGACGTCGACCTGCGAGCGCCCTTCCAGCACGGTGCCGTCGGCGCGCGTGACCTGCACCTGCATGTCCCACGGCCCCGACGAGTCGAACTCGGTATACACGACCCACGCCCCGCCGTCGGGCATTCCGGCGCCGAAGTACACCGCACCGCCCGACGACTGCCGGGCAGACTGTCCGGTTTGGGCGAGCACCCGGTAGTACGTCACGGTCACCGTGCCGTCGCGCAGCAGGCCGCCGGCCTCGTCCTTGAGGTGGAAGGCGATGCGCTCCAGGCCGAGCGCCAGCTCGCTGTTGCGCACCTGGATGGTTACCGGGCGGGCGTTCGGCGGCGCGGTCGCCACCGCCAGCGGGTCCGCCGTCGGCGCCACCGGCGTCACGGTCGGCGGATCGCCCGTGCAGGCCGCCGACATCCAGAGCCCGGCCAGCGCGGCCAAAGCCGCCCGCCGGCGCCCGCCGCGCGCCGTGTCCCGCCCGTCGTTCACGTTTGCCCGCGGCACGCCGCCAACGGGTCGCGGCCCCCATCGCAACACGGCAACCCTCCCCCTCCAGGTAATCCGATGCCGGGTGTCCACGACCGCCGGCGTGAACGGTTATTATAGCGCGGTGCACCGGCGGCGCGTCGTGGCCGGTCCAGTCCACGGCCCGGTCGCCGTGCTCCTCCGCTCCCCAAGTCGGACCGTGACGGGCCCCCGGCAGGATGCGCCCCGGGGGTCCGTCATCGTCTTCCCGCATGCCCTCCACCCCCTTGACGGAAATGTTAAGCGCGACTGGACAAACGTTCAGAAGCGTGGTAAAAGTTATATTACGTTCCCTGAACCCCAACAAAGGCCTCCCGCCATGGACGCAAAGACAAGCGCCAAGAGCGTCCCCCTCCTGGCGCACAACGATGCCTCCGGCTCGGCCGGCGCCAGGCGTTCCGCCCAGCTCGAGGGGCTGGCCGAGATCAGCCGATCCGCGGCCGGCGCGGCGGATCGGATGGTCTTCCTGCCGCTTGCCGCGCGCAAGGCGGTCGAGATCCTCGACGCGGTCGCCGCCGAGATCTGGCTCAACGAAGACGGAGCGGTGCTGGCCGCCATGTACCGTTGGCCCGAGGCCGCCCAGGACCGCCCGCTCGACCGCGCCGCCGTCGAGCTGTGCCTCACCGGCGAGGTCGTGCGCAGCGACCGTTGGTCTTGCGTGCCGATCCCCGGCGACAGCCACCCGGCCGGCGTGCTCGCGGTGGCCCGCGACGGCGCGTGGTCGGCCGACGACATGACCCTGCTCGAGACCATCGCCTCGCTGCTCGACCTCGGGCTCGAGGTCGCGGCCTCCGGCCGGCTCGACAGCCAGGCCCGCGGCCAGTTCCTGGCGCTCATCGGCCACGACCTCCGCTCGCCGCTGGCCAACGTGCGTGTGGGCGCCCAGCTTGCCGGGCGCAACCTCGACGCCGGCGACCTCGACAGCGTGCGCCAGGCGCTCAGGATCATCGAGTCGCAAAGCAGCCGTCTGGTGGCACGGCTCGAGGCGCTCCTCGACGCCGTGGCCGCCGACGGGCACCTCTTGATCCGGGTCGAGCCCGTCGACGTGGCGGCCGTGGCGCGGGCCGCCGTCGAGCCGTTCCAGCTCACGGCGGCGCAGACCGGTTCCGGCACGACCTTCGTCGTCGAGGCCGACCCGGCCACGCCCCCCGCACGGTGCGACCGCGGGCAGATCGGCCAGGTGCTCGAGCACCTGCTGGACAACGCGGCCAAGTACGCGGCGGGCGGGCGGGTGCGCGTCGTCGTCGCCCCGGCCGGCAGCACCGTCCGCGTGGACGTGTGCGACGACGGGCCCGGCATCCGCCCCGAGGACGTCGACCGCGTGTTCGCCCCGTTCGGGCGCGGCCAGGCGGCCGCCGGCAAGGAAGGCTACGGGCTCGGCCTGTATCTGGCCCGCAACATCGTCGCCTCGCACGGCGGGCGGCTGTGGATCTCGCGGACGTCGCGTTCGGGCACGTGCATGTCGTTCACGCTGCCGGCAGCGGGGGAAGACGCATGACGCGCAAGCGCATCCTCGTCGTCGACGACGAAGCCGACGCGCGCGAGCTGCTCAAGATGGCGCTGCGCGCGCCCGACATCGAGGTCATCGAGGCCGGCGATGGCCAGGCGGCGCTGCGCCTGGCATATGAGATGCGGCCGGACCTCATCATGCTGGACATCAGCATGCCGCTGATGGACGGCTGGCTGACGTGCCAGCGGATCCGCGAGGTGTGGGACACGCCGATCATCATGGTCACGGCGTCGTCGGAGCTCGAGGCGCGCGTACGGGGGCTCGAGCTCGGCGCCGACGACTACGTGGCCAAGCCGTTCGACATCGACGAGCTCCAGCTTCGGGTGCGGGCCGTGATGGACCGCGCCCGCCGGCGGCCGTTCATCGAGCGGCCGGCCCGCTACACCGACGACCATCTGGTGGTCGACATCGCCACGCGCGACGTGATGGTCGAAGGGAGTCAGGTCACGCTGACGCCGATCGAGTTCGACCTCCTGCGCTATCTCGTCCAGCACCCCAACCAGCCCATCCCCAGCCAGGACCTGCTCCAGGCCGTGTGGGGAGAGTCGTACGACGACGCCGAGGCCACGCTGCGGGTGCACCTGCATCACCTGCGCCGCAAGATCGAGCCCGACCCCCGCCACCCGCGCTACGTCCGCACCGAGCGCGGAATCGGATACCGCTTCCAGACCCGCGAGGCGTAGGCGTGAGGAGCTGCGCCGCATGATGATCACCCGCCGCAAGCTCGTGCTCGTGACGCCGGCACGCGACCGGCGCATCGCGCTGGCCCGCGCCCTCACCGCGGCCGGCTTCGACGTGCAGCGGGCGGCCGCCGTGCCCGCCACCGCGACGGCCGACGTGGCCGTGGTCCGCGTGCCGTCGGGCGGGGCCTGGCCGACCGCCGAGCAGCTCGCCGAGATCCGGACGGTGCTCATCGTGGACAACGCCGACGCCATGCGCCAGGGCTTCGACCTCGGCGCGGAGGACTGCGTGCTGGCGGACGCGCACGCCGACGAGATCGTCGCGCGCTGCGAGGCGGTGGCCAGGCGGACCGACCTGCCGGGGAGCGTCGATGCCACGGAGGAGCCGGCGATCTACGTCGATCGGCGGCTCTGGGTGAACTTCAACTCGCGCCAGGTATGGGTCAACGGGCGGGCGGCCCACCTGACGCCGCGCGAGTTCCGGCTCCTCGCGTTCTTGATCGAGCACCACGACGCGACGCTCGGCCACGACCAGATCCTCGAGGCCGTCTGGGGACGCCTGATCCAGGCCGGGCGGCCCACCGAGGTGCTCAAGCAGTACGTCTGGCGCCTGCGCCAGAAGATCGAGACCGACCCGAACCAACCCGAGATCGTCGTGACCGACCCGGGCGCCGGGTATCGGTTCATCAGCCGGCAAGACTGAGCATGCGCCCGCCCCGCGACGCGGCGCACACCGGCCGCTGATCCGTGGCCGCCCGACGCCGTCCGCTCGCGGCGGCGGCCGTTCCCGTGGCCGGAGGCACGACGACGGGCGTGGGGCGGTTCGCCGAGGCCGTGGTCGAGCTCGCCCCGCTTGCGGCGCTGGCGGTGGTCCCGCTGTACTTCAACCCTCGCACCGAACGCGTCTTCGAGCCCGACAAGCTGGTCTGGGTCATCGTGCTGGCCTGCCTGGCCGGCTGGGGCCTGCTCGTCGCGGCGGCCGAGCGCCGGCCGCCGCGATGGATCGCGCGGCGCCCGGCGCCGCTCGTGCTGGCGGTGGCGGGTCTGGCGATGGCCCTGGGAGTCGGCGCGGCGCTGTCCACCGTGCCGACGGTCAGCTTGTGGGGCGCGTACCGGCGCGGCCAGGGCTTGTTCGCGACCGCCGCGTTGATCACGCTCGGGATGTGCGTGGCGCGCACGGCGGGGCGGGAGGCCGCTCGGGCCCGTATCCGGCGCACGGTCGTGGCGAGCGTGGTCCCCGCGGCGCTGTACGCGCTCCTGCAGCGGGCGGGCATCGACAGCTTGGAGTGGAACATCTACGGCACGGCGCCGTCGGAGCGCGCTTTCGGCCCGCTGGGCAACCCGATCTTCTTGGGAGCGTATCTGGCCATGGTCGCGCCTCTGGCGTATGCCACCGCCGCGACGGGCTGGCAGGCCAGACGCCGCGGGGAGGCCGGCGCCACCGCCGACCTCGTCGGCGGCGGGCTTGCCGCTTGCCTCGCCGTCGCCGGCCTGCTCGCCTCGCAGAGCCGCGGCCCGTTGCTTGGCCTGGCCGCCGGAACGGCCTTGTTCGGCCTGCTGGCGGTGGCCGGCGCCGGCCGCCGCCGCCTCGCCCTGGGGTTGATCGCCGGCGGCGGGTTGGCCGTGGCGGTGGCCGTGGCGCTGGTGTCCGGGACGCTTGGCGACGGCCCCGTGCTGCCGGCGCTGGGTCGCATGGGCGAGCTGACCACGACCTCGTCGCGGACCGCGCAGGAGCGGCTGCTCGTCTGGTCGGCGCTGGCGCGCGCGTTCCACGCCGACGGGCGCAGGGCGGTGATCGGCCATGGCCCGGAGACCACGGCGTTCGTCTTGCCGCCCCACCTTCCGGACGCGCTGGTGCGGCTCGCGCCGGTGCAGGTCTTCGACCGCGCCCACAACGTCGTCTGGGAGTGGTGGGTCTCGGCGGGGCTGGTGGGGGTGCTCGCCCTGACCGGGTTGTACGCCGTCGCGTTCGCGACCGGCCTGCGCCGTCTCGGGCTGACGGGCGGCTCGGGCCGTGGAGCGGCGCTCGGCGCCCTTGCCGGCGCGGGCGTCGGCGCGCTCGTGCCCATGCTCGCCGGGCGGCCCGAGCTGGCCGCGGCCGGGTTGCCCTTCGGCCTCCTGGCGGCCGTCGCGTGGATCGCGGCGCGGGGCGCGGGAGGCGCCGCGCCGCCCGAGGCACGGCCGGCAGCCGGCGAGCCGTCGAGACGGGCACCCGCCGAGAGCAAACGGGCCGGGCGGGACCGCCGGACGCTTTCGGCGGGGAGCGGTGATCCTGACCGCTGGCTCGTGGCCGCCGTGCTGGCCGGGCTCGCGGCCCACTTCGTCGAGGGGGCCCTCGGCCTGCCGACTGCGGCGGGGGAGCTCGTGTTCTGGGTCTACATCGGGCTCCTCGTCGCGCACGCGCGGCCGACGGCGGAGGCAGGCGAGAGCGAGCCGGTGGGCCCGCCGCACACGCACCGCGGGGGGCCGCCGCTCGATCGGCCGGAGCCCGTCGTCGACGGCTGGGTCGAGGGCTTGGCGCTCGCGACGGTGCTCTTCGCCCCGATCCTGCTGCCGTCGGCGGCCGCATCGCTGCGGGCCTGGCCGGTGCTGCTCCTCGTGCCCGCGGCCTGGCTGGCCGCCGACGTGCTGGGGCGGGGACTGCATCTCCGGCGCCTGGCGGCCCGCGCGACGGTGCCTGCCGTCCTCGGCCTCGCCCTCGGCGTCGTGCATCTCGGGCCATGGGCGGGCGGCGAGATCGTCGCCTTTGCCGCCGTGCTCGCGCTTTCGACGCTGGCCGCGGCGGCCCATCACGCGCGCCGGGCGGCGGCCGGCGCCGCCAGCGAGCCCTGGCGCTGGACGGCATACGCCGCGGCCGGGCTGCTGGCGGTGCTGGGCGCGGTTTGGATCGGGCTGCGAACCGCGGTCGCCGACCGCCACGTCCGCGCCGGGCAGGAAGCCGCCTTGGCGGGCGATGCGGCGGGTGCCGCGGCGCACTACGCACGGGCCATGGCGCTGTGGCCGCAGCAGCCGGTGTACGCCACGTATCTCGTCGGTGCGCTGCAGCGGCGCGTGAGAGACGCGGCAAGCCCCGAGCAGGACCGGGCCGTGGCCTTCGAGCAGGCGCGCGCCGCGCTCGAGCGCGCCTTCGCCGTGGCCCCCGATTCGCAAGTGGCCACGCGCCTCGGCGTGCTGTACCGCGACCGGGGCGACCTGTCGGCGCCGGCCGGCGATGCCGGCCAGTGGTGGCGCACGGCCGAGCTGCACTTCGCGCGGGCCCTCGACCTCCAACCCAACGACCCGGCGGCCTTGGTCGAGACGGCCGGGCTCCTCGAGCGCATCGGGCAGCCCGCCGAGGCCCGTGATGCCTATCGGCGGGCGTTCGACCTGCACGCCGGCGACTACGACGCGGCGGCCGGCGCCGCGCGGGTATCGCTCGCCCTCGGCGACGTGGCGACGGCGGAAGCGGTGCTCGCGGCGGCGGTGGCGCGTGACGCGCCTGCCGTGCGACGGGTGGCCGACGGCGGAGTGTCGCCGCCGCTCGACACCTTGCGGGCCGAGCAGGTGCGCGTGATGGTGCTGGCCCTCACCGGCGAGGCGGCCGCCGCCCGCCAACTGCTCGACGCGCTGGCCGCGCGCGCCGACGCCGGCACCGACGGCGCCACGCGCGCGCTCGCCGATTGGCTGGACCGCCCGCCTGCGTCGCCGTGAGCCTGGCCCGCAACGCCGTGACCGGTGCGGGCCGCTATGCGGTCGGCGCGGTCTTCGCCCTCGTCGTCACGCCGTATGCCTACCACACGCTGGGCGCCGAGCGCTTCGGGGTCTGGGCGCTGGGCGGCATCGTCCTCGCCTGGGCCCGCCTGCTCGACCTCGGCCTCTATCGGGCCCTGGTGTGGCACGTCGCCCGGGCATCGGCGCGCGGCGATCCGCGATCGGCCGCCGCCGCGCTCGCCACGGCCCGCCGCCTGGCGGTCGGGCTGGCGGCGGGCACCGCGGGGGCGGCGTGGGTCGCCGTGGACGTCGCGGTGGGGCGTGTCTTCGTCGTCCCGCCCGGCTTGCGCGCCGAGGCCGAGGCCGCGATCGTCGGCACCGCCCTGGTGGCCGCCATCGAGACCGCGTGTGCGCCGTGGCAGGCGGCGCTGGACGGGGTCGGTCGGATGGATGTCGGCAACGCCATCGATGCCATCGTCCAGCGCATCGCGTCGCCGCTCGGCGTGCTCGTCGTGCTCGGCGCCGGCTGGGGCATTCCCGGGCTCGTCGCCAAGAACGTCGCCGCGGCGGTGGTGGCCGGCGTGCTGTACCACCGCGGGCTGCGGCGGGTGGCCCCGGATCTCGCCGCATCTCCCGCGAGCTGGAACGCCCGCACCGCCCGCGACCTCGTCGCGTTCGGCCGGCACGCCCAGGCCGTGACGCTGGCCAGCGCGCTGGTCGAGCCCGCGGCGAAGACCCTCCTCAGCCGCGAAGTCGGGCTGGCGGCCGTGGCGGCCTACGAGATCGCCGCGCGGGTCACCGGCCAGTGCGCCGGGGTGCTCGGTGCGCTGGCCGGCGCGCTGTTCCCCGCGGCGGCTGCGGCGGGGGCCGGGGACGGCGCGGGCCGCGACCGTGTCGCGCTGTACCGCACCGCCATGCGCTATCACGCGTGGCTGGTGTGGCCGGCGTATGCGGTGTTGGTGGCGCTGGCCGGCCCGTTTGCCGCGGCCTGGCTGGGGCCCGGTCGGTCGGACGTGGCGGATGGGGTGGCCCTGCTCGGCGCCGGGTGGGTGGTCGCCGTCGCCTCGCTCCCCGCGTTCCACGTGGCCATGGCGGGCGGCCGGCCGGACCTCAGCACGGTGGGCGGGTTGACGACGGCGGGCGTCGGCATCGCCGCCGCCGCGGCGCTCGTCGGCCCGGCCGGCGGTCGCGGTGTCGCCGGCGGGGTGGCGCTGGGGCTGGCGGCCGGCGGCGTCGTGCTGCTGGTGCGCTTCGGACGCGCCTTCGGGCTGGGGGCGGCGGCGCTCGGCATCCTGCCGTGGCGGGTGGCGGCGGCGGCGGGGGCGGCGGGGGGGGCGGCGCACTGGGTGGCCGGGCAGCTCCCGGCCGCCTTGTCGGGGGTGGCCGTGGCAGGGGCCGTCGGGTTGGGGATCGCGGCGGGCGTCCTGGGGGCCACCGGCGCGATCACGGCGGCGGATCGGGCGCGGCTCGCGCGGGCGGTGCGATCGCGGGGCCGGTGAGGGGGAAGGCGGGGGCGGCTTCCGTGCCTGCCGCGCGGCGTGTGGGCCCCGCGCCTCTCAGAGCGCGACACGTCGCAGACGAAGCGCGGTTGGACGCGGCGTGTGCTGCCTGGAACCGCGGGCTGCCAGCCCGCACCGTCCGGACAGGCTGGAAGCCCGCCGCCCCAGGCACGGCCTTGCCGTCGACGCGATGGGTCACGCCTTCGGCGCGGGACCCCGCCGTTCTCGTCGCGAGGCTCAGTCCCCGGCGGCCGCCCCGCCGTAGCGCAGCACGATCGCGCCGTCCTCCGCGTCGACGGTGACCGTGCCGCCGTGCTCCAGCCGGCCGAAGAGCAGCTCGTCGGTGAGCGGGCGCTTGACGGCGTCGTCGATGACCCGGCCCAGCGGGCGTGCGCCGAAGGCCGGGTCGTAGCCGAGCTCTGCCAGGCGCGCCCGGCCGGCGGCGGTCAGCGCGATGCGCACCTTGCGCGGGGCGAGCTGGGCGCGCAGCTGCGCCACGAACTTGTCGACGATCTGGCCCATGACCTCGGGCGACAGCGGGTCGAACGCGATGCGGCCGTCGAGGCGGTTGCGGAACTCCGGGCTGAACGCGCGCTCGAACACGGCGGCGTCGGCGCCCGGGCTGCTCGGCTGCCGATCGAAGCCCAGGCCGGGCCGCGCCATCTCGCGCGCCCCGATGTTCGACGTCATCAAGAGGAAAACGTGGCGGAAGTCGGCCTGCTTGCCGTTGGTGTCGGTCAGCGTGCCGTGGTCCATGATCTGCAGCAGGACGTTGAAGACGTCGGGATGCGCCTTCTCGATCTCGTCGAGCAGCAGCACGGCGTGCGGGCTCTGGCTGACGGCCTCGGTCAACAGCCCCCCGCGGTCGTAGCCCACGTAGCCCGGCGGCGCGCCGACCAGGCGCGACACGCTGTGTCGCTCCATGTACTCGCTCATGTCGAAGCGCAGGAACGCCACGCCCAGCACGTCGGCGAGCTGACGGGCCACCTCGGTCTTGCCGACGCCGGTGGGGCCGGTGAGCAGGTACGCGCCCACCGGCTTCTGGGGGTCGCGCAGGCCCGCCCGCGCCGTCTTGACCGCCGCCGCCAGGCGCGCGATCGCCTCGTCCTGGCCAAACACCACGGCCTTGAGCGCCGGTTCGAGGTCGCGCAGGCGCACCTTGTCGTCGCCGGCCACGCGCTGTGCCGGGATCTGTGCCATGCTCGACAACACCCGCTCGATCTCGGGCACGCCGACCTGCTTGCGGCCCGACAGCACCGCCGCCGCGCCCGCCTCGTCGAGCAGGTCGATGGCCTTGTCCGGCAGCCGGCGGTCGCGCAGGTACCGGCCGGCCAGCCGCGCGGCGGCCTCGACGGCGGCACGGGTGTAGCGCACCTCGTGGTGGGCTTCGTAGCGGGCCTGGAGCCCCTTGAGGATGCGGACGGTCTCGGCCTCGCTGGGTTCGGCGACCTCGACCTTTTGGAAGCGCCGCGCCAGCGCGCGGTCGCGCTCGAAGTGCTGGCGGAACTCCTCCCACGTCGTCGCCCCGATGCACCGCAGGCGGCCCGACTGCAGCGCCGGCTTGAGCAGGTTGCCGGCGTCGACGGTGCCGCCGCTGGTGGCGCCGGCGCCGACCAGCGTGTGGATCTCGTCGATGAACAGGATGGCGTCGTCGCGGCCTTCGAGCGCCTTCAGCACCCCCTTCAGGCGCTCCTCGAAGTCCCCGCGGAAGCGGGTGCCGGCCAGGAGCGCGCCGATGTCGAGCCGGTAGATCGACGCGCCGGCGAGCTGGCGCGGCACGTCGCCCGAGGCGATGCGCAGCGCCAGGCCCTCGACCAGCGCCGTCTTGCCCACGCCCGGCTCGCCGACGTAGATCGGGTTGTTCTTGCGGCGGCGCTGCAGGATCTGCAGCGTGCGCTGGATCTCGGCGGCGCGGCCGATGATCGGGTCGATCCGGCCGGCGCGCGCGGCCGCGACGAGCTCCTCGGTGAAGGCGGCCAGCGCGTCGGGCGGCGCCCCTTGGGGCGCGTCGCCCGGCCCGCCGCCGGCCCCTGCCGGGGACGCGGCCCCGCCGGTCGGCCCCACCCCGGCCGGATCGCGCTTGGACACGCCGTGGGCGATGTAGCTCACGACGTCGAGACGGGTGACGTCGTGGTCGGCCAGGAAGAAAGCGGCGTCGGAGTCGGCCTCGTCGAGGATGGCGACGAGGACGTTGTAGCCCTGCACCTCCTCCTGGCCGGCGTTGCGGGTGTAGTCCGCGGCGGCGGTGATGACGCGCCGGAAGCCGAGCGTCGGCGTCGGCTCGGGGCGCGGCCGGCCGCGGGCGGCGTCGACCTCGTCGTCGAGGTATGCCTCGAGCCGCGCCTTGAGCGCCGGCACGTCGGCGCCGGCGTGCCGCAGCACCGCCGCCGTGGGCTCGTCGAGGAGCAGGGCGTAGAGCAGGTGCTCGATGCCGGCGTGGGCGTGCCCGCGCCGGCCGGCCTCGGTGAGCGCCACCGACACGCAGATCTGAAGGTCTTCGGACAGCTTCATGGCAATCCCGTGGTCACCGCTGCGGGTATGGGCGGGGCGGCGTTCGGGTGACCGGGCGTGTCCGCGCCGCCCCCTGCGCGGTGCCGCCTGCCGCGAGGCCGGCGCGGCGTCACTCGGCCTCCGCGGTGACCTTGAGCGGCATCTCGTTGGCGCGCGCTTCGGCCGTGACGTCGGCGACCTTGGTCTCGGCGACGTCGCGCGGATAGACCCCGGCCACGCCGCTGCCCTTGTGGTGCACCTGCAGCATGACGTGCGTCGCCTCGGCCGGCGACTTGTCGAAGTGCGTGACGAGCACGTGGACGACGAACGCCATCGTCGTGTAGTCGTCGTTGTGGAGCACGACCTTCCAACGCCGCGGCCGCTCGGCTCGGGTGCGGTCCTCGACCGCCACCTGTGCGTCGTGGCGCGGATCGGCAGGGGTCGGCGGGGTGGCTGGCATCGGGGTCAATGATAGCGCAAACGTTCGACCCGGGCTTTCAGGCCGCCGCCCCGGCGGCCAGGTCGGGGTCGATCGTCCACCGCCCGCACCGGGTCGGCCAGCGGGCCGGGGCGTCGAGCTGAGCGCGCAGGACGGAGAGAAACGCGTCGCGCGGCCAGTCGCGGGCGCCGAGCGCCGCGACGTGCGGCGAGTGGACCTCGGCGTCGAACACGTCGATGCCCCAGCGCGCGAGCTGGCGGACAAGGGTGACCACGGCGATCTTCGACGCCCACGGCGCACGCATGAACATCGACTCGGCGGTGAACACCCGCCCGGTGCACACGCCGTACACGCCGCCGACGAGCACGCCGTCGCGCCACGCCTCGCACGCGTGCGCGAAGCCCAGGCGGTGCAGGGCGGTGTAGGCCTCGATCATGCCGGCGGTGATCCACGTGCCGCGCTGCCCCTTGCGGCGGACGGTGGCGCAGCCGCGCATCACGTCGCCGAAGGCCGTGTCGAGACGGACCTCGTAGGGGTGGCGGCGCAGCTCGCGTGCCAGTCGGCGCGGCACGTGGAGCTCGTCGACGCGCAGCACCGTCCGGGGATCGGGCGAGAACCACAGGAGGGGCTGCCCGCGGTGCGGCCACGGAAAGATGCCGTGCCGATAGGCCTCGAGCACGCGCCCGGGGTGCAGGTCGCCGCCGACGGCCAGGAGACCGCTCGGCTCGGCGTGCTCCGGCGGCGGGAAGGCGTGCGTCGCGTCGAGGCGGTAAACGGGCATGGGCCCCAAGAGTATAGCCGGCGGCAGGCGCGGCGAGGCGCACGGGGTCGCGAACCGCAGGCCCGGCGCTTGACCGTGCCCGCCGCGGCGGCTAGATTGTCGCCATGTCCCGACGAACCGTCGCAGGGCCTGCTCCGCGGCCCGCCCTCGGACCTGGCGCATGCACGTCCTGGTGACCAACGACGACGGCGTCGCCGCCCCCGGCCTCGCCGCGCTGGCGCGGGCGCTCTCCGAGCTCGGCCGCGTCACCGTCATGGCCCCGAGCAAGAACTGGTCGGCCTCGGGGCACGTCAAGACGATGCACAAGCCGTTGCGGGTGGCGGAGGTCGTGCTGGCCGACGGCACGCCGGCCCTGGCCACGAGCGGGGCGCCGTCGGATTGCGTCGCGCTGGCGCTCCTCGGCGTCGTGACCGAGCCGGTGGACCTCGTGGTGTCGGGCATCAACCCGAACTGCAACCTCGGGTACGACGTCACCTACAGCGGCACGGTGACGGCGGCCATGGAAGCGACGATCTTCGGCGTGCCGGCGGTGGCGGTGTCGACCGATCACCGCGCAGAGATCGGCTTCGACGCCCCGGCGCGCGTGGCGGCGCGCGTGGTCGAGCGGGCGCTGGCCGCGGGCTGGCCGCGGGGCGTGCTGCTCAACGTCAACGTTCCGGCGCTCCCCGAGGCGGCCATCCGGGGCGTCCGGGTCACGCGCCAGGGCTTGCGGCCGTATCGCGACGCGCTCGACGCGCGCCTCGACCCGCGCGGCGTGCCCTACTACTGGATCGGCGGCGACCCGCCGACAGGCGTGCACGAGCCCGGGACGGACTTCGCGGCGCTCGAAGACGGCTGCGTGTCGGTGACGCCGCTGCACCTCGACCTGACCGCCTACGCCGCGCACGACGGCCTCGAGGCGGCGTTGGGTGGCATGCCATGGCCGAGCTGAAGACCCGGCCGACGGGCGGCAGCGTCGAGGCGCCGGCGGATCACATGCGCGGTTGAGGTGCGCGCGGCGGGTGCGCCCCGTGGCCGGCGCCCGCATGCCCCCCGAACTGGATGCCCTGCGCCAGCGGCATGTCGGTCGACCAGTTGATGGTGTTGGTCTGCCGGCGCATGTAGGCCTTCCAGCTGTCGGAGCCCGACTCGCGTCCGCCGCCGGTGTCCTTCTCGCCGCCGAACGCGCCGCCGATCTCGGCGCCGCTGGTGCCGATGTTGACGTTGGCGATGCCGCAGTCCGACCCCGTGGCGGCCAGGAACCGCTCGGCCGACAGCAGGTTGGTCGTGAAGATCGCGCTCGACAGGCCTTGCGGCACGGCGTTGTGGAGGTCGATCGCCTCGTCGACGGACGTGTAGTCCATCACGTACAGGATCGGTGCGAACGTCTCCTCGCAGACCATCGGCGACTGGGTGGGCATGCGGATGATGGTCGGCGCGACGAAGTTCACGCCGATGTCCTCGCGTCGGCCGCCGCCGCACACCACCGTGCCGCCCTGGGCCCGCGCGGCGTCGACGGCGGCCAGCATGTCGTCGACGGCCTGCCGGGTGACCAGCGGGCCCATGAGCGTGCCGGGGTCCATGGGGTCGCCGATCGGGACCTGTGCGTAGGCCGCGGCCAGCCGGTCGACCAGGGCGTCGGCGACCGAGCGGTGGACGATGAGCCGGCGCGTCGACGTGCAGCGCTGGCCGGCCGTGCCGACCGCGCCGAACAGGATGCCGCGCACGGCCAGGTCGAGGTTGGCGTCCTCGGTCACGACGATGGCGTTGTTGCCGCCGAGCTCGAGGATGGTCCGCCCCAGCCGCCGGGCCACGACCTCGGCCACGTGTCGGCCGACGCGCGTCGAGCCCGTGAAGCTGATCAGCGGCAGCCGGCGGTCGAGGAGCATCGGCTCGCCGACGTCGCGTGACGCGCCGACGACGAGCGTGAAGAGCCCGTCGAGGCCGTGGTCGGCCATCACGCGGTTGCAGATGTGCTGCACGGCCACCGCGGTCAGCGGCGTGGCCGACGACGGCTTCCACACCAGCGTGTCGCCGCAGACGGCGGCGATGGCGGCGTTCCAGGCCCAGACCGCCACCGGGAAGTTGAACGCGCTGATGATCCCCACCGGACCGAGGGGGTGCCATTGCTCGTACATCCGGTGGCCGGGCCGCTCGGAGTGCATCGTCAGGCCGTAGAGCTGGCGCGACAGGCCGAGCGCGAAGTCGCAGACGTCGATCATCTCCTGGACCTCGCCGATGCCCTCGGCGCGGATCTTGCCCATCTCGAGCGTCACGAGCTCGCCCAGCGGCTCGCGCGCCTCGCGCAGCGCCTCGCCGAGGTCGCGCACCACCAGGCCGCGGCGGGGGGCGGGCACGCCGCGCCACGCCGCGAAGGCGGCCTGGGCGCGGGCGGCGACGACGTCGTACGTGGCCGCGGTGGCCTGCGCCACGCCGGCGATGGCCTCGCCGGTGGCGGGGTTGTACGACGTCAGCAGCGTGCCGGCGGGGTCGGTGATCCAGCCGTCGGGGCCGGTGCAGGCGCCGGGGTTGACGGGTTGAACGCCGAGCTTGTCGAGCAGCGGTTGCATGGCGCGGTGGGCCTCCTGGGCGCAGGTGGGGATGGGGCAGCAAGTCTACCACGGGCGGCGCCCGGACTCGACGGGCGGCGGCGCGGGTCGATCATCGGCGCCACGGCAGGGAGGCAAGGGGCCGACCGCGGCCCGTCGCCGCGCGCCCGCGCCTTACCGCGCCAGCGTCTGCGCGCGATCGGGCCCGACGCTGACGAGCGACACCGGCACGCCGACGACCCGCTCGATCAGCGCCACGTAGTCCTGGGCCGCCGCCGGCAGGTCGTCCCAGCACCGTGCGGCCGAGATGTCTGCGACGAAGCCCGGCACGGTCTCGTATGCCGGTTCGACCGCTTCGAGCACCGCGGCGCTGGCCGGGAACGTGTCGAACGTGCGCCCGCCGTGCCGGTAGGCGGTGCACACCGCGAGCGACTCCAGGCCGGCCAGCACGTCGAGCAGCATCACCGCGATCTCGGTGGTGCCCGAGAGGCGCACCGCGTGGCGCACCGCGACGAGGTCGAGCCAGCCGCAGCGCCGCGGCCGGCCCGTCGTGGTGCCGTACTCGCGGCCACGCTCGCGGAGGTGGCGGCCGACCGCGTTGTCCTGCTCGGTGGGCAAAGGCCCGCCGCCGACGCGCGTGGTGTAGGCCTTGACGATGCCGACGATGCGGGTGACGGACCCGCCCGGGACGCCGGCCCCGGGGTAGATGCCGAGCGCCGACGTGCTGCTGCTGGTGACGTACGGGAAGCTGCCGTGGTCGACGTCGAGCAGCGTGCCGTTGCCGCCCTCGAAGAGCACCCGCCGCCCGGCGGCGAGGGCGTCGTGGAGCAGCGCGTTGGTGTCGGCGACGTGCGGCCGCAGCCGATCGGCGTACGCGCCGTACGTCGCGGCCAGCGCATCGGGGTCGATGGGCTCGAACGGCTCGCCGACCCACGCGGCCAGGCCGGCGAGCGTCGCGTTCTTGACGCCGGCGATGTGGGCGAGCCGCGTGCGCAGCGCTGCGGGGTCGACGAGGTCGGCCATGCGGATGGCCGTGCTGCGCCACGCCTTGTCGGCGTAGCACGGGCCGATGCCGCGGCCGGTGGTGCCGATGGGCGCGCGGTCTTCGGAGCGTGCCTGGGCGTGCTCGAGCCACGCGTCGGTCTGTTTGTGGTACGGCATCACGACGTGCGCGCGGTCCGAGATGCGCAGGTTGGCGCCGACCTGGACGCCCTGGGCGGTCAGCCCGTCGATCTCGGCGCAGAGCACCTCGGGGTCGACCACCACGCCGTTGGCGACGATGTTGAGACGGTCGGGTCGGAGGATGCCGCACGGCACGAGGTGCAGCGCGTAGCGCCGATCGCCGATGACCACCGAGTGGCCCGCGTTGGCGCCGCCGTTGAAGCGGACGACGACGTCGAAGTCCTCGGTGAGCAGGTCGACGATCTTGCCCTTGCCCTCGTCGCCCCACTGCATGCCGATGACGGCGGCGGTGGGGGCGGGCGAGGGCAAGGGCGCCATGGGGATGCTGGCTCCGAGCTCGGGAAGGGCCGCGGCCGTCAGTCGGCGGCGGCCGGCGTCGGTGCGAGGTGCGGCTTGATGCGCGCCATCACGCGGTCCTTGGGCTGGCCGCCGACGATGCGCTCGACTTCCTTGCCGCCAGCGAAGAGGATCAGGGTCGGGATGCTGTGCACCCCGTACACCCCGGCCACCTGGTTGTGGGCGTCGACGTCCATCTTGGCGACTTTCAGGACGCCGGCGTGGTCGCGGGCGATCTCGTCGACGATCGGCGCGATGGCCCGGCAAGGGCCGCACCACTCGGCCCAGAAGTCGACCAGCACCGGCAGGTCGGACTGGAGCACCTCGGGTCCGAAGGTGGCGTCGGTGACGGCGAAGGCGTGGCTCATTTCATGGTCTCCTGAATCAGGCACCCGGCCACAGGCGCCGGGACGGGCTTCGTGCAACACCATGGGGGATGACAGCGTGCGCCGCGATCTTACCCCGCCCGCGCCGCCGACCGCCGAATTGTACCGAAGCCTGCCGGCTCCCTACAATTCTCGGCCAGACGCATGCCGCCAGCCGATCGCAGCTTCCGAAAGCGACCCCCGCCATGCCGCTCACCCCGGACGACCGCCGCCAGCTCTACCGTTTCATGTGCCTGAGCCGCGCCGTCGAGGACGCCGCCTGGGCGCTGGCCGGCCAGGGACGCCTGGTCGGCCGGCTCTACACCAGCCACGGCCAGGAGGCGATTCCCGTGGGCGCCGCCTACGCCCTCCGGCCGGACGACGTGATCGCCCCGATGTACCGCGACATGGGCATGCACCTCGTGCGGGGGGTCGCCCCCGTCGAGGTGTTCGCGCAGTACATGGGCAAGCGCGGCAGCAGCAACGCCGGCAAGGACAGCGGCCTGCACATCGGCGACATGGCACGCGGCATCGTCGGCATGATCAGCGTGCTGCCGGATTCCCTGCCGGTGGCCGTCGGCGTGGCCCTCGCCTTCAAGCTCCGCCGCGAGCCGCGGGTGGCGCTGACGTCCTTCGGCGAGGGCGCCGCCAGCACCGGCGCGTTCCACGAGGCCGTCAACATGGCCGCAGTGATGAAGGTCCCGGTGGTCCTGGTGTGCGAGAACAACGGCTGGGCGCTTTCGACGCCGCCCGAGCGCGAGTTCGCGACGGCCGCGATCGTCGACCGTGCCCCCGCCTACGGCATCCCGGGCGTGCAGGTCGACGGCAACGACGTCGAGGCCGTGCACGCGGCGGTCGCCGAGGCCGCGGCGCGGGCGCGGGCCGGCGGCGGGCCGACCCTCATCGAGTGCCTGACGATGCGCATGCGCGGCCACTCCATCATCGACCCGGCGGACTACGTGCCGCGGGCCCAGCTCGATGCGTGGGCCGCGCGCGACCCCCTGGCCGGCCAGCGCGAACGGCTCGCCGCCGCCGGGCTGTGGGACGACGCCCGCGAGGCGGCGCTCCAGGCCGAGCTGCGCGCCGAGGTGGACGCAGCCGTGCACGCCGCCGAGGCCATGGAGGACCCACTGCCCGGCGACGTCCACACCGGAGTCTTCGCAGCATGAGCACCGGGTCCGCAATGCGCACGCTGACGTACCACGAAGCCGTCCGCGAGGCCCTGTGGCAGGCCATGGAAGCCGACCCCGCGGTGTTCCTGATGGGCGAGGACATCGCCGCGTATGGCGGCGTGTACAAGGTGACGGCCGGCTTCGTCGACCGCTTCGGCGCGGACCGCGTGATCGACACGCCCATCGCCGAGAACGCCATCATCGGCGCCGCCACAGGCGCCGCGCTGGTGGGCATGCGGCCGATCGCCGAGATTCAGTTCGCGGACTTCATCGCCTGCGGGCTCGACCCGCTGGTCAACATGACGTCGACCATCCATTACCGGTGGGGCCAGCCCGTGCCGCTGGTGGTCCGCGCCCCGGCCGGCGCCACGTGGGCCAGCGCCGGGCCGTTCCACTCGCAGAGCCCCGAGGCGTGGTTCGCGCAGATTCCCGGGCTGAAGGTGGTCATGCCGGCCACCCCGGCGGATGCCAAGGGGCTCTTGACCGCGGCGATCCGCGACCCCAACCCCGTGATCGTCCTCGAGCAGAAGTACCTCTACCGCCGCCTCAGCGGGCCGGTGCCCGAGGGCGAGCATGTCGTGCCGCTCGGCCGGGCCGCGGTCGCGCGGCCGGGGCGGGACGCGACCGTGGTGGCGTGGGGCAGCATGGCGTTCAAGGCGCTCGAGGCGGCCCGGATGCTTGCCGACGGCGACGGCATCGACGTCGAGGTGGTGGACCTGCGCACGATCGTGCCGTGGGATCGCGACGCCGTGCTGGCGTCGGTCGCGCGCACCGGCCGCGCCGTGGTGGTGTACGAGGCCCACCGCACGGCGGGCTTCGGCGCCGAGGTCGCCGCGACGATCGCGGAGGATGGGTTCGCCGACCTCGACGCCCCGGTGGTGCGCCTGGCAGGCCTCGACACGCCGATCCCCGCCCATCCCGTGCTCGAGGCGGCCTACCTGCCCGATGAGCACGCCATCGCCGACGCGTTGCGGCGGCTGGTGGCGTACTGATCGGTGCGTGGCCGCGGCACGCGGATGGCTGGCCGCGGCCCTGGACGGACCTGCTGGTGTACAGTATGGGCGTGACGGCAGCATCGGCGGCACGCGGCCCCCGTGGGGCGCCGGCGCCGCGTTGGGAAGGAGGCCCAACCGCATGCGTTACATGGACCGCATCCTGATCGGCCTGCTCCTCGTGATCGTCAGCGTGGTGTGCCTGTATCTGGGCAGCCCGCAGCGAACCGGGGACTTCGACCCCAATCCCGCGCTCGCGTACGGCTTCACGTTCTTCTTCGCCCTCGGCTTCGTCTTCATGGCCATGGGCTTGCTGGGCATGGAGGATGACTACCCGGCGTTCCTGAGCGGGTTCGTCCTGTTCTTCATCGTCGGCGGGCTGATCGCGGTGTTGCTGTACGTCAACGGCGAGGGGCAGTGGCTCCTCGAGGATGCCGACGACCCGCGCTTCTGGCAGTACTGGGCGAAGATGGCGGCGCTGTGGCCGCTCAAGCTCGTGGAGATGGCCGGGTTCCTGGGCTACCACACGTAGCGGGGGAGGCGAAGGGCCGGGGCGCCCGACCGCGTCAGTCGACCGTCGCCAGGATCAGGTACAGCCCCTGGCCGTACGGCTTGATCCGGTCCGTCGGGATCCGGTTGTAGACGTCGATGCTCGGCGCCACCCCCGTGCCGGCCGACACCTGGGTGAGCGTGCCGTCCGCCGCCACCCGCGCCCGCACCGCTTCGCGCGCGGCCAGCCCGAACGCGCGGTAGCTGGGGTCCACCCACCCGGCGGCCGCGGCGCGCAGCACGGCGGCCGCGATGGCGGCGCTGCCCGACGCTTCGAGGTAGAAGTCGGGCCGTGTGACGACGGTATGCCACAGGCCCGACGCGTCCTGCATGGCCAGCAGGCCGCGGAGCTGGCGCGAGAGGGCGGTGACCACCTCGCCGCGTTGCGGGTGGCCCGCCGGCAGCCAGCGCAGGAGCTCGGTGGCCGCCAGCGCCGCCCAGCCGTTGCCGCGCGCCCACTGGGCCCCCGAGAGGAAGGGGAAGACGCCGGCCCGGAAGTCCGAAGCGTCCCAACCGTGGTACCAGCGCCCGGACCGGGGGTCCTGCAACCGGCGGGCATGGGCAAGGTACTCGTCGACGGCCTGGTTGAGGCATGCCGCGCAATCGAACCGGGCGCCGTAGCGCGCGAGGAGCGGGACGCTGACGATCAGCGTGTCGTCCCAGAGCTGGCCGTCGACGTGGGCCAGGGTGCCTTGTACGCGCGGAGCCTGCTCCATCAGGTACGCGACCGAGCGGTCCACCACGGCGCGATAGCGGGGCTCCGGTCGATGTTCGTAGAGCATCAGCACGCCCCAGGCCGGGGTGGTATGGTTGGGGTGATCGATGGCGATGCCCTCCGCCAGCCGGGCATCGGTCCACGCCGCCACGTCGCCCAGGATGGCGGGGTCGCCGCCAGCCTCGTAGGCGTGCATCAGGCCGGCGACGGCGATGCCGGCTTCCCAGTCCCACTGGTTCATCGCGTCGCCGGGCACGAGCATCATCGCCAGCGTGCGGTTGGCCACGCGCCGTGAGAGCGGGTCGAGCGTCGTCATGGCAGCGGCTCCCATGGTCGTCTCCATCGCCATCGCGGTGCTGTGAGGCAAGGGGGCCGCGGCATCGCCGACGGCGCCCGCCCCGACGGCGCCTGCCCGCGCCGGCATCCAGGCTGCCAGCAGCGTGGCCAGCGCGACGGCCATGGCCATGACCGCGTGGGTGACGAACCGTCCGTCTTCCGACCGTGTCGTTTGTCGCATCCGTGGTTCCCACATGTTCTTCCGGGCCGGCGAGGCGCGTCGGGATTGCCCGGCGCCTCGGAGCACCGTCGGATCGCAGTCCCTGCCGCATCAAGCATGGGACGCCAGCCGCGACCATGCCGTTACACCGCACCCGGTCCGCCGGCATGCGGCCGGCGTCATTGCTGCGATGGGTCGCTTGACGTGCGGCGGGGGGAAACACGCCGGCCCGCGCCGAGGCGGCGCGGGCCGGAAGTGGAGCAGAGGGGATTCGAACCCCTGACCTCTACAGTGCGATTGTAGCGCTCTCCCAGCTGAGCTACTGCCCCGCACGAGCGACCAATTATACGGCGCGCCGGATGGCGGTCAAACCCGCTCTCGTCGCGCAGGGCCGCCGCGTGCGGCGCGGGCATCGTGCATCGGGGGGTCGACTTGTCACCTTTGCGTTAAGTCGTGTATACTGGGTTTCCCACGCAGCCGTCGTTCATGCCGCCGGTGGCGCGCCTCGTGTCGGGCGGGGTTTCACCGCAGCCCAGCCGGCAAGAGGCAGCCGCCTTGGGCTGCGGCCATGCGTCGCGGTTCTCGGCTCTCCGGCGTCGTTGGCGCCAGGAGGGCGTAACCGGGTGCAAGACCGTGCGTTTACCTTGCTGGGGGAATCGGACCATTTGCCCAGACGCTGACCGGATGCGATGCGCCGCACGCCTATTCCCTATTGTGCCGGGCGGCCGCATCGCGACCCCGAACCCATGAATCCGATTGCATGCGCGAAGGGATGTTTGCAGTGCCACCTCGACCCGATGCCAGACGCTTTGTTTCGCTACCCTCGACGACCTTGATCCCGCGGTTGGTGGTGACCGCCGCATCGCTCGTGCTCGTGGCGGCAGCCGGCATCGCGGTCGGGCTACAGATCCCGGCCGCCCCTGCCCAGGCGCGGGCCCAGGCGCAGCTGGCCTTCAACACGCTGCGCCTGCACGGCTACCCGGCGGCGAACAACCCCGCCGACGCCCCGCACGCCAACCGGCCGGCGACGGCCGGCTCGAGCACCCAGAACGACCCGCTGACCGGGCGGATTCCGGAAGACGCGCCGTACACCGAGGGCGAGGGGCCGTTCGACCCGCTGTCGCCCGAGGCGCCGCGGATGGACTTCGCGACGTGGGACCCGGCATGGATCTCGGAACGCCTCGGCGACCCGGCGCTGCGCGCCGAATGGCCCGGCCTAAAGGGCATCGACGAGGTCAGCGCGGGGTCCAACATCCGCGCCGGGGGCGTCGGCAACGCGTCCGAGAAGGTGTGGCTGCGGCACTGGTACGAGCCGCAGCACCTCGACAAGGACCTCAACGCCGACGGGCGCCTGACCGACACCGACGGCGACGGCACGCCGGACGCGCCGGTCAACCCGACGGCGACGTCGATCGACGAGTGGTACCCGGCGATCATGACCGAGCTGACGTACATGCTGGTCGACAACGACCCGCTGCCGGACCGCGACCCGGCCGCCAACGACGTGCACCACTCGGCCCCGCGGCCGGTGTGCGGCACGGTCGGCGGCACGCGCATGGTGTTCCCGGTCGGCGTCGCGGCCGCCGAGGCCGACCCGGCCGGCGCGGCGATCGGCTACGGCCTGACGAGCCTCGACGCCGACTTCGACGGCGACATCGACATGGTCAACGTGACCGACGAGGCCTCGCTCCCCGGCCAGCTCGACGGCGCCCGGATCGACTTCGACGGCGACAACGTGCTCGACGTGCTCGACCCCAACGGCGTGGGCCTGAGCTGCGACGAGATGGCGGTGCTTCACACCGACGGGCTCTTGCTCAAGCAGGGGCAGCGGCTGCAGTTCCTCGACCACTACATCGAGGTCGGCTCGGTCGCCAACTCGTCGGTGTCGCTCGACATCTACTACACCGGCGACCTCGTGCCGCGCATGATCCAGCGGCGCTCGGTCGGCATCGGCGCGGTGGCGCTGGCCGGCGACACCGGCCCGGTGCAGGTGCTCGCGCCGGGCGGCACCAACCTCGGCGGCGTGCCGGTGGGCCCGTGGTTCGTCTACGTGTCGGACGTCGATGCCCGCGACGGAACGGCCGTGATCATGGTCGGCCGCGGCCTCGGCGCCCCGTGCGCGGCCATGGAGTCGGCGCCGGGCGTGGCCAACCGCACGCCGGGCGGCCCGTGGTTCCTCAAGCGCCTGTACGTCGACGGCCACGAGTACAACGTGGTCGGCATCCAGACGTGCGGCCGCACGCGGTTCCAATACCTCACGCTGCGCGCGCCGC
>WBZR01000772.1_pt1 | contig 46724 bp, 43 predicted proteins | sample 5204231 | NCBI WGS metagenome assembly WBZR01 (sample SAMN12412403, study PRJNA552823) | activated sludge metagenome | isolation source: activated sludge from anammox sidestream of wastewater treatment plant... | place: USA: Virginia | collected 2017-08 | reverse complement strand
CTCCACGCGGCTGGCCCTACAACCCCGGCTCAGCAAGCTGAACCGGTTTGGGCTGCTCCCATTTCGCTCGCCACTACTTTGGGAATCATTTCTTTTCCTCTGGGTACTTAGATGTTTCAGTTCCCCAGGTTCCCTTCCTTGCACTATGTGTTCATGCAAGGATACTGGAGGTTCGCTCCAGTGGGTTTCCCCATTCGGACATCCCCGGATCGGCGCTTGTTCACAGCTCCCCGAGGCTTTTCGCAGTGACCCACGTCCTTCTTCGGCATTTGGCGCCTAGGCATCCACCATAAACCCTTAGTAGCTTCTTGTAACGCGGAGAACTCATCCTTCTTTCTGAATAAGCTCTCCTTTTTTTTCGGTTACTTTCGTTCTTTTTCTTTTTGTAGATGCTTTTGGCCTACACATTTCTTTATTCGATTATTAAGGTGCTGATTGAGGTATCAAGTGGGCCTTTCAGGGCTCGAACCTGAGACCTCGCCCTTATCAGAGGCGCGCTCTAACCAACTGAGCTAAAGGCCCTGTTTTCAGACCTTAACAACTCAAAAGTGACAGGAAAGCCAACTCCCCTTTTCAATTTCTTTCGCCTCCCACCGCAGGAGGCTTCTTCTTGTCTCGTACCTCAGCACAAGACCACTACCTAGAAAGGAGGTGATCCAGGCGCACCTTCCGGTACACCTACCTTGTTACGACTTCGTCCCAGTCACCAGCACCACCTTCGACAGCGCCCTCCCTTACGGGTTAGGCTACCGGCTTCAGGTGTTACCAGCTCCCATGACGTGACGGGCGGTGTGTACAAGCCCCGGGAACGTATTCAACGCAGTATGGCTGACCTGCGTTTACTAGCAACTCCGACTTCATGCAGGCGGGTTGCAGCCTGCAATCCGAACTGAGGGAAGTTTTACTGGATTGGCTCCGCCTCGCGGCTTCGCTACCTATTGTCCCTTCCCATTGTAGCGTGTGTGTAGCCCAGGATATAAAGGCCATGCGGACTTGACGTCATCCCCACCTTCCTCCGGTTTATGACCGGCAGTTCCGTGTGACACTTGTAACACACGGCAAGGGTTGCGCTCGTTAGCGGACTTAACCGAACATCTCACGACACGAGCTGACGACAGCCATGCAGCACCTGTTTAGGCTCCCCGAAGGGTCGGTCCAGTTTCCTTTCCCTACTACCTATATGTCAAACCCTGGTAAGGTTCTTCGTGTAGCATCGAATTAAACCACACGCTCCGCTGCTTGTGCGGGGCCCCGTCAATTCCTTTGAGTTTTAACCTTGCGGCCGTAGTCCCCAGGCGGTAGACTTATCGCGTTTGCTCCGATACTGATCGATTTTACTCAACCAACACCTAGTCTACATCGTTTACGGCTAGGACTACCGGGGTCTCTAATCCCGTTTGCTACCCTAGCTTTCGCGTCTGAGCGTCAGTCTTGAGCCAGAAAATCGCCTTCGCCACTGGTGTTCCTCCGGATATCTACGCATTTCACCACTACACCCGGAATTCCATTTTCCTCTCTCATACTCTAGCTATTCAGTTTTGAACGTCCTCTCCCAGTTAAGCCGGGAGCTTTCACATCCAACTTGTATAGCCGCCTGCACGCGCTTTACGCCCAGTAAATCCGAATAACGCTCGCCTCCTACGTGTTACCGCGGCTGCTGGCACGTAGTTAGCCGAGGCTTATTCCAAGAGTACCGTCCTTCCTCTTCCTCTTGAAAAGAGTTTTACGACCCGAAGGCCTTCTTCACTCACGCGGCGTTGCTGCATCAGGCTTCCGCCTATTGTGCAATATTCCCTACTGCTGCCACCCGTAGGTGTATGGACCGTGTTTCAGTTCCATTGTGGGGGGTCACCCTCTCAGGTCCCCTACCCGTCTTCGCCTTGGTAAGCCTTTACCTTACCAACTAGCTGATGGGACGCAGGCCCCTCCCAAAGTGGATTCCTCCTTTAATCAAGAGCTTCTAATTCCTCTCGACCACATGCGGTATTAGCAACCTTTTCAGGCTGTTATCCCCCGCTTTGGGGCAGGTCACCAACGCGTTACTCACCCGTTCGCCACTAGGTATACGATTGCTCATGTACCCCGTTCGACTTGCATGTATTAGGCACGCCGCCAGCGTTCATCCTGAGCCAGGATCAAACTCTCCGCTAAATGCTTTTATCACTTCTTCTGAAGTGCTTTTTTCTTGCGGATTTACTTAAAAAATTGACAGGTTCTTCGTCTTTCCTATCACTCTTCAGTTGTTAAGGTGCTGCTTACTTTTCTAAGGCTTGCCGATTCTAATCACTTGAATATTTTCTGTCAAGGGGCAAAAAACAACCGATGTTCTCCAAAGATTGGCAGACACCGGTTATGGTTTCCTGCTTTGATTTGATCTTAGCCCTATCAAGTATTTGGTTTTGAGCGATCTACCATTTCTGGTAAGACCGATTTGCTTGCTTTCAAGCAACGGGCAGAATTATACCCCAACCGCGAATAGAGTCAAGGGGTTTGTCAGACAATTCCAGAAAAATAGTATCAGCATTCGACTGGTTGTGGATAGCGGCTGTCTATTCTATTATAATGGTTTGAGAATCGCCTTAATGGAACTTTATGTTCAACTTTGGCGTCATTTTTGCAACAACAAACGAAAATCATAATTGGAATCAATATGACTACAATCGCTTATCAACAAAAAAAATCTTTGCCCGTGTTCGAACAAATCCTGATTGCTATTTTCATCGGAAGTATTGTTGGAACAATCCTTCTGATTGTATTTGGTTTAGGTGTCCAAATATGGCTAAACGGCAAGATCGTACCGGGTGTGACAGTCTCGGGAATTTCGGTGGGAGGAATGACACCTCAGGAAGCCGCCTCTCTATTTAATGAAAAGATTGCTTATCCTCAAGAGGGAAAAATTTTACTACGCGATGGTGAGCAAACCTGGTTGCTGACGCCGCAGCAACTGGGAGTTTTTATTGATCCTGAAGCAACTGCCAGCCATGCCTTTGCAATTGGGCGCACGGGAAATCTGATTGCCCGATTAAATGATCAATGGCAGATCTGGAAAAATGGAGAGGATATCGCTCCCAGCTTTGTTTTTGATCAGCGCATCGCATACATGCAAATCAAACAATTAGCTACTTTGATCGATAAACCAGTTATGGAAGCTGAATTAGCTTTAAATGGTACCGAGGTGATCGCTCACCCGGGTCAAATTGGGCGCGCGGTCGATATTGACGCCAGCCTTGATAAATTAGCCCTGTTGTTACCAACTATGCAAGACGGTATCATTGACCTAGTAATTAAAGAACTCCCGCCATATATTCTTGACATTCAGGAACAGGCAGATTTTGCCAGAAAAATATTAAGCAAGCCATTAATTCTGTCTGCTGAGAATGCTGAGGGTAGTCCCTGGGAATTTGACCCCAACACACTGGCAGCCAATTTACAGATTGACCGCATCATTGATCCCAAAGGTAGTACTTATCAGGTTAACCTCAAAAGTGACTTCTTAAGATCGTTTTTAGGCCAAATTGCCCCTAATTTGAGTCAGACCCCTGAAGATGCACGTTATATCTTCAATGATGAAACCCGGGAATTAGAAGTCATCCAATCTGCCATTATTGGCCGCGAATTAAATTTAGACGCAACGCTCCAGGCGATTCAGGAGCAAATCGTGACAGATGGCAGTCATGAAATTCCGTTAGTCTTTGATATTGAAAAACCATTTCTGACCAATGAGGTAAAAGGAGCCGATCTGGGTGTCACAGAATTAATCCATGAAGAGGTTTCTTATTTTTATGGCTCCAGTGCTGATCGCGTCAAGAATATTATTATAGCTACCAGCAAATTTCATGGGGTTATGATTCCCCCAGGTGCTACCTTTTCAATGGCGGATACACTTGGGGATATCAGCCTGGAAAATGGATACGCCGAAGCGCTAATTATCGCTGGAGGACAAACCATTCAGGGTGTCGGTGGAGGTGTCTGCCAGGTCAGCACTACATTATTCCGGGCTGCATTTTTTGCTGGGTTTCCTATTGTAGAAAGATACCCACATGCATACCGCGTTTCTTATTATGAGAAAGTTGCTGGAAACCGAATCGATCAACGCCTGGCAGGGCTGGATGCCACCGTGTTCGTTCCGATCGTTGATTTTAAATTCACCAACGACAGTGATTACTGGATTTTGATGGAAACTTATGTCAATCCCTCTTATTCCAGTATTGTCTGGAAATTTTACTCAACGAAGGATGGCAGAGAAGTCAACTGGTCAACGACTGGGGTAACGAATATCGTGCCTGCACCTAAACCAAAATATGAAGAGAACCCCGATCTAAAAGAAGGCGAAATAAAACAGATCGATTACGCAGCCGATGGAGCTGATGTAACTGTATCAAGAACGGTTACTCGAAATGGGGTAGTCCTCACTTCTGATACCATTTTTACCCGTTATCGCCCCTGGCAGGCTGTATATGAATATGGCCCGGGAACAGAAATACCAAATTCTGAGGATTAGAAAAAAAGACTGGTTTTTGCAACCAGTCTTTTTTTCGTTTCTACAAATTGAATAGTTAGTGCAACAAGATTGGGAAGATCATTTGTAGCAAAACACCAGCCGCCAATACTGAAGCAACCTGTCCAGCAGCGTTTGCACCTAAAGCATGCATCAAAATGAAGTTTTGGTTATCATCTTCCAAAGCAACTTTCTGAGCTAAACGACCACTCATAGGGAAAGCACTGATGGCAGCCGCCCCAACCAGGGGATTAACCTTGTAGCGCGTAATTGCACACACCAATTTTCCAAACAGGAGCCCACCGACAGTATTGAGGGCAAACGCGAACAAGCCTAAAATTAGAACGCGTAAGGTGCCAGTGTTCAGGAAGGTTGCAGCCTGCATGGTTGCACCGATCGTGAGCCCTAAGAAGATGGTGGCAGTGTTGGTAATTGCTGTGCGAGCTGTTTCCGCCAGCCCGGCAACCACCCCAGATTCCTTAAGCAGGTTACCAAGGAACAGCGTAGCCAGCAATGGAGCCGCTTCTGGTAAGAAAATAGCAGCGATAATGGTCAGAAGAACTGGGAAGACAATCGCAGTTGTTTTTGACACTGGTTTGGGGGTGTATTCCATGCGGACAAGACGTTCTTTTTTAGTGGTAAATAATCGCATCAATGGAGGTTGGATGATCGGTACCAGACTCATGTAAGAATACGCTGTGACCGCAATGGCTGCTGCCAAACCAGGAGTAGCAAAGAGTGCTTCCAGTTTTCCGTTAACATATATGACCGTTGGCCCATCAATTGCGCCAATCATACCGATGGCGGTAGACTCGGCCAGATTGAAGCCTAATAACCTTGCCAGAACCAGGGTTGCAAAAATTCCTAAGTGAGCGGCGGCACCCATAATAATCATAACCGGTTGGCTCAGTAAAGGACGCAAATCGATCATGGCACCGACACCAAGGAAGATCAAGAGTGGAAAGAGTTCGTTTTTAATCCCTGCGTTATACAATATTCCAAACAAACCATCCGGGCCAATCATATTTGCGGCAACCGGAAGGTTTCCCAGCACACATCCGAAACCAATCGGAATCAGTAGGGTAGGTTCATAATCCTTGAAGACACCCAGGTACATCAAGCCTAACCCTATCAGAACCATGATCAGCTGTTGCCAGGTTATATCTATAGCAAATAAACCCGATAAATCAAAGCCTGTCATGAGATATCCTTCCTATTTACTCAATATCCATTAATGGGGCACCATAAGCCACTTGAGATCCCTCATTTACATAAATTCGGCCAATTTTTCCAGCCTGAGGGGCTCGGATGACATTCATGGCTTTCATCGCTTCAATCACGCACAATTCCTGATTGGCTTTGACGGCTTGCCCTGAAGTAACTTTGATCGCATTAATAACGCCAGGCAATGGTGATTTGATCGTTCCCGGGCCAGCAGCCACTGGTTGTGCAGCCGGTGTAGGAGTTGCGACAGGTGCCGCCACTCTCGTTTGCTGTACGGGCACATCAGCAACTGGTGCAGGCGCGGATACTAAATCGGTTGTGACTGTAAATTCTTCCCCATTAACACGCACTTGAACTTCCTCTTTGCGAGGATCATCCAAGATTTCAACTTCATAGGAAGTATCATTAATTTTCAATTGAAATTGTTTCATTTTATTCTCCTAATTTTGGATGATTGATTAAGGCGGTTAATCAGGTTAAATTGCCGCCAGGAATTCATTTCAGCACCAGACTCAACCTGTTGTGGCGTAGCCATCTCCACCTGGGCACGGTAAACTGCCAGGGCAATTGCTGCTACTAACTGAAGGTCTTGTTTTGATTCAGGTGCAACTTCATCAACTGTTGCTTCCGGGGTATCGGTTGTTTCTTCTTCTTCCTCTTCTGGTTTATCATGCAGATATCTGGTCATTAAATTGATCAGGCCAGCCAGAATAACCAAAATGAGGAAAAGCAGGACAATACCAATTCCCGATATTTTTAACACTAATCCAAGATTTTCCATCTTATTATCCTTTAATTAGAGCGGAATATTGCCGTGTTTCTTGGCAGGTGCAGTGCTAACCTTATTTCTGAACATATCTAAAGCAGTAATGATTCGTTGGCGAGTTTCTCCGGGAAGGATGACTTCATCGACATAACCGGCTGCGGCTGCTTTGTATGGATTGGAGAAGTTCTCTTTGTAACTATTCAAAATGTCAGCTCGTTTTGCAGCCGCTTCTTCAGGATTGCTTTCTTTGAGGGCTTTCAGTTCACGTCCATAGAGAATATTAATCGCGCCATCGGCACCCATCACGGTAATCTCAGCACCTGGCCAGGCAAATACCATATCAGCTTTTAGATGTTTACTTCCCATCGCAATATAGGCACCACCGTAAGCTTTTCGGGTTATCACTGTAATCTTTGGTACCGTTGCCTCTGAATAGGCAAACAGGATTTTGGCGCCATGTCGAATGATGCCATTATGCTCAGTCATTGTTCCGGGCATAAATCCGGGACAGTCAGTGAAGGTCAACACCGGAATATTGAATGCATCGCAGAAGCGCACAAACCGGGCAATCTTATCAGATGAATTGATATCCAGAACTCCTGCCATTACAGCCGGCTGGTTTGCAATTACACCCACACTTTCACCGTTCATACGGGCAAACCCAGCCACAGCATTTTGGGCGAAATTGGCATGTACTTCAAAGAATGAACCACGATCCACAATCGCATTGATAACGTCCAATACATTGTAGGTTTCATTAGGGTTGGCTGGCACAGTGGTTTCCAACGATTTATCCGCGCGGAATGGGCTGTCATCGGTTGCAACAATTTTGGGGGAGCTGGTGTTATTATCGGGGATGTATTCCAAAATTTTCTTGACAACCGCAAAGGTAGCTTCTTCTGTTGGAGCAGAGAAGTGAGCCACACCCGAAATTGATGTATGGGTACTAGCACCACCTAATGTTTCGGTATCCACATCTTCATGGGTAACTGCTTTAATAACTGCCGGGCCGGTAATATACATATTACCAATGCCTTCAGTCATCACGATAAAATCTGTTATTGCAGGTGAATAAACATGCCCGCCTGCGCAAGGTCCCATAATGACGCTGATTTGTGGAACAACGCCGGATGTTTGCACATTGCGATAAAAAACCTCGCCAAAGGCCCACAAGCTATAAACACCTTCCTGAATACGTGCGCCAGCGCCATCATTAATAGCAATAATCGGAACGCCGGCATCCATAGCCAGATCCTGAATACGGGCGACTTTCTGTCCTGCCACCTCACCGAATGAACCACCCATTACGGTGAAATCCTGGGCATAGACACATACTTTTCTTCCATTGATGGTGCCAAAACCGGCTACCATCCCATCACTCAGCGATCTGTTCTTGTCCAGATCAAAATCGGTGTGGCGGTGCAACATCATTCCAAAAATTTCCTGGAAAGACCCTTCATCCAAAAGCATATCAACGCGTTCACGAGCCGTTTTTTTGCCTTTGTCATGTTGCGAATCAATCCTTTTTTGCCCACCACCCAATTTCATCTGAGCACGAAGATCTTTTAACTTATCTGCATACGCTTCGTTTGAAAACTCAGCTTCGGGCTTCTTATCAACCATTATTTACCTCCATTAAAAGTTTGTTTGGGAATGATTTTTTACCTTTTAAGGGTATAAAGAGATGTCAGACAAATCAAGTGATACAAGTAGCAATCTCGATAGTTGAATGTCACGATAAAAAAAAGACGCAGGAATCAGCAGAAATTCTCACGTTTTGCACAAATAATTTGAGTATTGTAAATTAATTTTTTTATTTAAGCCGGTTACTAATCAATATCCAGCCTGTAACCTACCCCTCTGATAGTCTTGATATAATCCGGGTGTCTGGGGTTGTCTTCCATTAGATTTCTCAACCAGCTTACATGCACGTCCAGGGTTCTGGTATCGCCAATGTAATCAGTTTCCCATACGAACTTGAACAAATCATCACGCTCATATACCTGCCCGGGTTTTTCCATTAAGGCTTGCAGAAGACGGGTTAATCGAGGAGTTAATCCAACTTGTTTTTCATTTACCTTAACAAATCTTTGAGAAAGATCCAACTCAATTGGACCAACTTTTAATAAATCGTTACTGAGTTTAAGGGGTAATAAAACCTTTATCCGATTTAGCAATTTTTGTAAAGTGAATGGCAATACCATAATAACATCAGCCACCGACTCATTCTTTTCACTGATTTCACTTCCTATAATTAATATTAAAGGAATATGATCCGCAGCCGATCTTAATGATTGACATATTCTTTTCCCGCTGGTACGCATTGAATCTGCATCCACAATGATCAATTCAGGTTTTTCTTTTTCCAGTCTCGTTAAAGCAACGTTTCCACTTGGTACACTCACTACCTGAAAACCCTTTTTTGTTAGTCCACCAACAAAGGATGTCCGTTCTGCTTTTTTACCTTCAATTACTAAAATTTTTCCTGACACTTATACTACCACCTGAATAAACATTTTTTACTGGGGGGTATGATTGCATGATTTTTGTTGTTTGCCGATTATATATGCAATTATTCAAAATACAAAATAAAAAAGGTTTACAATGCCCCAACACTAAACTTGTCGAATTGTGAATTCATTATACCTTAACCTTAAAAAAATAAAACAAAAATCTTTTCTTAAGATTCGCTCAGATTTATCGTCTTCTTTCTTCTGAACAAGCAAACTGTACGATCATTTGCGTGTAATTTATCTACATGTTAAAATGAAGCTTAGTATCCGCTAATTTCTCTGCGGGAGGAAAAATGTCAAACTTAAAAATGGTTGAGGTGATCATCGATAGCGTTCGAGTTAGCCTGACAAACCAGCAACGCATTGTTGTCCTACGTGATATTAACGCTGAACGGTATTTACCTATCTGGATAGGCCCTTATGAAGCTGAATCGATTACAATCGCTTTACAGGAAATTGAAGTATCCAGACCTCAAACGCACGATTTGATCAAAAATATTCTCAATCAAATGAATGCCCGTTTAATTAGGGTTGAAGTACTTTCTTTGAGAGATGACGTCTTTTATGGAAATTTGATTATTGAAGTAAATGGAGAGACGATGGAAATTGATTCACGCCCTTCTGACGCTCTCGCAATGGCTGCCAGGACACACGCCAAAATACTGGTCTCAGAAGAAGTAATGAAATCTGCTGGAATTATTCCTGAAGCAGATATTCAGGACAAAGAGTTTTCTCAATCAACAACCTCTCCATCTCAAAACAAACCCCATGAAGACGAGGAAATCAGCTCAGAGCGATTATCTGTTTTTGAAGATTTCCTGGGCTCCTTGGATATCGGCGGCCTGGACGAAAACCCGGATGAAGAAAACCCACCTGAGGATGATTCTGACAAATAAAATTCAGAGCTATATCTCCGGAAAAAGTATTTCAGGGGGCATCCTATTTGTTTTACCTCCCGTTCACTTATATAATTGAAGAATAATTCTACTTCTGAAAAAGTCTCATAAAAACTGTTTGAAGCGTTGGTTTACCTGTGCAGTTGAATAAAAAGACTGATTCTTTGGTAAAATTGGCATCCAGAAATTGAAAGAATGATTAATCTGATGGATTACTTACCACCCCAAGAAGATAATTCAATTACGACACTCCAACCACATAACCGTGAAGCTGAAGAGGCAGTACTGGGCGCAGTATTAATTTATCCCGAAGCCTATTATGACCTATCTCAAAAGCTTAAAAAAGATGATTTTTATATCATTCGCAATCAGTGGGTTTGGGAAGCCTACACTACCTTGATTGAGCGTCGTCAGAAAATCGATCTTTTAACTGTCAGTGATGTTCTAGATGAAAAGGCTCATTTGGAGGAGGTCGGGGGACAAGTCTATCTGACAACATTGATTAATCAGACCCCCACCTCGTTGCATGCCCAGGCTTATGCCGAAATTGTCGAAGAAAATGCAATGCGCCGTCGAATGCTGGAAGCGGCCAACCACCTGGCTAAGCAGGCTTATGATCGGGGAAAATCCGTTAACACTTTATTGGATGAAGCTGAAAAAGCAGTATTTGGATTGAGTGAACGCAGAATTACTTACGATGTACAGCCTATTCGCAAAGTCCTGGACAATTACTATGATCGAATTGATCGACTCACACAGCAGCCGGATGAAATGATGGGGGTGCTTACCGGGTTGGAAGATATCGATGACGTTTTGGGCGGCATGCAAAAATCAGATTTATTAATTATCGCAGGTCGTCCAGGCATGGGTAAAACCGGTTTTATGCTTACCGTTGCGAAAAATGCAGCCCTAAAATATAAAAAACATGTTGCCTTTTTCTCTCTGGAAATGTCCAATGAGCAATTAATTCAACGTCTGATTGCTCAGGAAACCAGCATCGATACCCAACGGTTACGCAAAGGTCATTTACGCGATGATGAATGGGGAAAATTTAACCATGCGATGGAAATATTGGGTGATGCTCATATTTGGTTGGATGACACACCCGCCATTACCCCTTTGTCTTTACGCACAAAATGTCGCCGCTTACACATGGAACACCAATTGGATTTGGTTGTTGTGGACTATCTGCAACTGATGGCTGGTGATATTCGCACAGAAAATCGTGTACAGGAAGTTTCGTATATTTCAAGAAACTTAAAACAACTTGCCAGGGAATTAAATGTCCCGGTTTTAGTAGGAGCTCAGCTTTCTCGAGCAGTTGAACAACGTGCGGACAAGCGCCCAATGCTTTCCGATTTGCGTGAATCAGGGAGTTTGGAGCAGGATTCTGATATCGTTATGTTTATTCATCGGCAGGATGAAAAAGAAGCTATCGTACCAGAAATAACAATTGCTGATGTGATCGTTGCAAAACATCGCAACGGACCAACTCATCCAGGCGTTGGGCTGATATTTTTTAACAATTTCACCAGATTCGCAAACGCAAACAAAGACAAGAACCCTCCTCCAAAACCGAGGTAGAATGAAAATCTTCTCCGGTTTTTCACAACGGGCTGGTTCAAGAATGACTTCTGTCCCAACTGAATTTTTTTCCGACCTTTTACCGCTTATTGACAATCTCAATGAGCTGAAAGTCATTCTATTTGCGATCTGGTTCCTAGAACAGCAGGAAGGTTCTATCAAATTCCTTCGATACCATAATTTCACAGATGATGCCTCTTTTTTATCCGGTCTGGGAAAGATTCGTGAGGAAGCACTAAAAAATCTGCAAGAAGGCTTATTACTTTCCATAGAACAGGAAGTTATTTTAATAGCCCCTCTGAATCATTCCAACCTGGAAGAGGCCATATTCTTTGTCAATACTCCGCGGGGCAGAGCGACTCATAAAGGATTTTTAGCCGGTGCCTGGTCACTCACAGATCAACCTGAACCAGGTGTTCAAGCTGCCCGACCCAATATTTTTAAGTTATATGAAGCCAATATTGGTCCGCTGACCCCTATGATCTCGGAGACTCTGCAGGAAGCCGAAGAAATGTATCCTTTCTTTTGGATTGAGCAGGCGATCCGCATTGCCGTTGAAAATAATGTTCGCCGCTGGCGTTATGTTGAAGCTATTTTAACCTCCTGGAAAGAAAGAGGACGAGATGAAAAAGATAGACGAGACACTCAAGAAGATGCAAAGAGATTTCTCGATGGAGAATTTGGACAATTCTTCAAAACCCAATAACCAGACCCTTCTGGGTGACCCTGATTGTGAGATCTGCGGGGGTATCGGCTGGGTGCGCCAGGATTTACCGGTTTCTCACCCGGATTTTGGACGCCTGAAGGTATGCCGTTGTCGCCAGGCCAGAGTAGCCCAACAAGAACACGAACGTCTTTACCGCATGAGCAATTTGCAAGCCTTTGAACGCATGACGCTCGAATCATTCAAGACTGAAGGGCGTCTGGGTTTGGGCGACCAGCAGGTATCTTCATTACAGGTGGCTCTTAATCAGTCTTCTCATTTCTCGCAGAATCCAATCGGCTGGTTGTTATTCATGGGCACCTACGGCTGCGGAAAAACACATCTGGCGGCAGCAATTGCCAATAAGGTGCTTGAACAAGGAATTGCAACCCTATTCCTGACAGTTCCAGATCTTCTGGATTGGTTGCGGTATTCCTATGGCTCGCAAGAAATTAGTTATGAGGAACGTTTTGAAGAGATTCGGACGATCCCTTTACTGGTTTTGGACGATCTTGGCACTCAAAATGCCACACCCTGGGCCGAAGAGAAACTATTCCAAATATTAAATTATCGCTATATTCACCGGCTGCCTACAGTGATTACCACCAACCAGGAATTAGTTGTAATTGAAGAGCGCATTCGTTCAAGACTACAAGACCCTGATTTGGTGACGGTTGTACGTATTCTCGCACCCGATTATCGCTCACCGGTTCGAGAAGAAAGGCGCTCAATCTCTACGCTGGAGCTGCTTTCCGATAGCACTTTTGGCACGTTCAATTTACGTGACCATGAGAAACTATCTCCCGAACAAAAACGCAGCCTGGCAGCCGCATTCGAAGCTGCCAACAAATTTGCTGAACATCCTCAGGGTTGGCTGGTGTTTGTCGGCACCTATGGCTGTGGAAAAACCCATCTGGCAGCCGCCATCGGGAATTATCGTCTCGCCTTTGGGGAAGAACCAATTTTTGTCGTGGTACCAGACTTTCTCGATCATTTACGGGCTACTTTTAATCCGAATAGCAACACTTCTTACGATCACCTGTTTGAACAGGTTCGTTCAGCATCCCTATTGATTCTGGATGATCTGGGAACTCAATCCGCAACCCCCTGGGCCAGAGAAAAACTATATCAGATTTTCAATTATCGCTATAACGCCAAATTGCCGACTGTAATCACCACTGCCAATGACCTGGCTGAAATGGACCCCAGAATTCGCAGCCGCATGCTGGATGCCAGAATCTGTTCCATGCATCTGATCCTGGCTCCGGCATATATCCGTCCGGCAGAATTCTCAGGCAGACAACGTAAGAAATAGTAGATTACCAAAAAATTAAAGTTCGTTTAAAGTTGTAAATCATTGTTTTTTTCTGCTAGACTATTCAATAGACACGCAAATTGGGAGAAACAAGCCTATGAATACAAAAGTTTACGACGTAGCAATTATTGGTGCTGGAATTGTTGGCCTGGCAACTGCACTTAAATTGATGAAAAATTACAAATGTTCTCTTATTGTTCTGGAAGCGGAAAACGAGGTAGCAGCCCATCAAACCGGTAATAACAGTGGGGTAATTCATTCCGGGTTATATTACAAGCCCGGATCATTAAAAGCCACCAATTGTGTCATTGGCCGTGAAGCCATGTACCGTTTCTGTGAAGAAAATGGGATTGCCCATGAGCACTGCGGTAAGGTAGTCGTTGCCACCAGTCCGGATGAGATTCCTTCCTTAAATAGGTTAGAAGAACGCGGCAGAGCAAATGGACTGGAGGGATTGCGGCGGTTAACTCCGGCAGAAATTCGGGAATATGAGCCGTACGTCAACGGAATTGATGGTCTCTGGGTTCCTCAAACCGGCATTGTGAACTATCTGGACGTCTCTAAAGTTTACGCCAAATTAATTACTGCAGCCGGTGGAGAAATCAAGAATAATACCAAGGTGGTTGGCTTCAAGCAGAATCACGAACATATTCAACTGCAAACCACCAATGGCGACATCGAAACGAAAAACCTGATTAATTGCGCCGGGTTGCGTTCCGATCGCATCGCCCGTTTGTGTGGGGTTAACCCGGGGTTGCAGATTATTCCCTTCCGGGGAGAATATTATGAACTCATTCCTGAAAAAGAGTACCTGGTGAAAGGGCTGATATACCCGGTACCGGATATCCGCTTCCCCTTCCTGGGCGTTCATTTCACCCGCATGATCCATGGTGGCGTTGAAGCCGGCCCAAACGCGGTGCTAGCATTAAAACGGGAAGGGTATAAAAAATCTGATATTTCGTTATACGATATAGCCTATTACGGCCTCTACATTGGTTTCTGGCGTATGGGCCTGAAATATTGGAAAATGAGTATTTCTGAAATTTATCGCTCTTACAGCAAAGCCGCTTTTGTTAAATCCTTAAAACGCCTTATTCCTGAATTACAAATGGGCGATGTTCATCCCGGCGGGTCAGGGGTTCGAGCCCAGGCTTTATCCCCGGATGGGAAGCTGCTGGATGATTTCAGCATTGTTGAGAAGCCGCATCAGGTACATGTTTTGAACGCTCCATCACCAGCCGCTACCGCCTCGTTATCCATTGGAGAGACAATTGCCCAAATGGCAGAAAAGAATTTTCAATTGAGCAAGGTATAATTCCATAAGCAACTGGGATCCTGTTTGATTCAATTTTTTGATTGATTGGTACAACCCTAGTAAATAATAAGCATTCAATGGATTAATTAAGTTATGAGTAAGAAAAGTGTCCAACTGGTAATTGATGGTGAAATATGGCTTCAGGTTTCTGATTTTAATGCCTCCACCCCGCATGATCGCCATTTTATGATTAAACAGTTAAAAAATGGGCAGGAAGTATTTGTCTTTGGTGATGGTATAAAAGGCTGTAAACCTACCGAGCGTTATGGTAATTTTGAAGCACCCTTTAAATATCAAATGACCGATCCGGATGAAATGTTTAAACCTTCACCAACTCAAAAAGAGAAATCTTTTTCAAGTTCTTTGAGCAGTATCTACCGGGCTGTCGTAATTTCCAACGAAGATCCCGAGAATAGGATGCGCGTTCAGGTAAAAATTGATGCTATACCGGAAATGGGCTTACTGTGGGCGTCTTCGGTTGTTCCCCTTAAAGACAATGAACGCATTCGACCAATCGTCGGCGATGTCGTGTGGATCAGCTTCCGAAATGGCGACCCCAATCAACCGCTCTGGCTGGGAAAGATCGTAGAAGACGAACCCCCTTCTTTCTTTTTCCAATAATATTCTCATTCGCTAAATAATGGCGATCATTACCATAACAAACCCGCCGATCAGACCACAAATGGTATTGACCCAGTCATTGTTAAGCCATTTCCAGCCTCTTTCAAAACGAGTTTCATGGCCACAGAGATGAACAGGAGTTTTCTCGGTTTCTTTCTTGCACTGTGGGCAATAATACATTGCCTGGATAGTGGCCCCTAATAAAGAATCTACCAGACTTGCCAACAAACCGGCTGAAGTTATTCCCATAAAAACAAAAATCAAATGGGGAAAGGTGCCATCCGGAATATACTTCGGCCAGAAAATGATTGCCAAAAGGGCAATAAAAGCCGCCGCCAAAACTGAATAGGTCGTTCCGAACAGCGAGATTCCGCCGGAGGTACCAGGCTCTACCTGCTTGCCTGTAACCAGGTTGATGGGTTTCTTCTTACTCAATACCCCCAATTCCGTTGCCCAGGTATCGGCATTTACTGCCGCCAATGCACCACAAAAAGCCAGCCAGGGCCAGGTTTGGTCGGGAAAAAAAACATGAAAAATTACAAAGATACCAGCCACACCCCCGTTTGCCCACACCTGCCAGACATCCCTTCTATTCCCCTTTGAGAACTTCTCCTGCATTTGTGCCTTTTGGCGTTTAAACACTTTTGAAAGCAGGCTGGATGAGAAAAAAAAGCCAACCAAAATAACTGCCCATGAAAAACCGCCCAGACCAAAAACAATCGTCCCCAAAACGCAGGCAGCAATCGCTCCGCTTAGCGATAAAAAACCAACATAATACGAAACAACAGCGATCAGTGCTGCAAATAAAAAACCAAGGAATAATTGCATCGTCGAAATATTCATTTTTGAAAATTCTCAGCCATAAAAAGATAATATCAACATCGCAGCAATCAATAAAATCGGTGTAATAACCCCGCCAGCCCACAGTAAATAGGAAATCTGATAGTACTCTTCTCTTCGAAAGAAAAATAAGCCAAGAATAATATTCATTACCATCACAAACAACCCTAGAAAAGGGATTAATAACAATTGCTGTGAAGAAACCATATCTAACGGCAGACCCTGAGGGGAAAAGCCTAATGGTAATTGCCTGTGATTTGCGATCGTGAAACCTGATACCAGTAAAAGGATTATCGTTAACCCCACATTCAAGGGTAATAAATATTTCGCAAAGCGGTCTTTTAATACTTCCATGACAAATGCGGCTGGCCTGGTGGATTGAGATTTAATTGGAAAAAGGCTTCCCATTTCAAATGACCTTTGGAAAGCTAACTCAAAGTCGCGCGGTGCATTGGGAGAAATGGCATACACCTTGCTCGTGGTAGCAATTAACATCAATTTTTTGCTTTCTGAAGCAATAAATTCGACCGACCCTAAACTCTCAACTTTTCTTTCACCTAAAATTGCCCCTGGCCATGCAAAAACAGGTAGTTGAAGAGAATACCCCGATTCATTTGCCCTGCGCAGCCACTCAATCTCGTTTAAAGGAATATCTTCCGTTCGTAGACCCCAACGCAGCCGCAAGCCATCGCGTTCCAAAATATAACGGGCGTTGATCAAGGCGTATCCCCGGTAAAGAATGAAGGGAATGAATATTGTTAAAAGAACGATTAGAAGAATCATCAAAACAAAAAAACTGCCTTCTGCCTGATGAGTAGCCACCCATATTGCCGCGATCATTAACGGAATAACAACAGCCAGCAGGAGAATATGTAATAGTATCCCTAGTTTTCGGTCAGGCAGGAAGCTTTGGGAAGCTGGCTCAAAACGGTTCACGATGTGATTTTAACACAAGTTCGAAAGCTAATCTTGTGCACAAGGGTAGGAATTAATTCGAGGTTATTTCGTTTCAATTGTAATGATTGCGTCACTGCCACCTTCATTTAAAGCTGAGAGCATCACAACCACCGTTACATTTGCTTTGTCGTACGATAATACGAAATAATCCTGAGAGCTGGATTCATCACTCAAGAGAAACCCCAGAGCGGGCATCTCTGCTTTGTAATAATCGACCAGATAAGTAACATCCTCTGGAGAAGAAAAACTTAACATCGACCCCATCCGGGATACATCAAATACATTTTCCGGCACCGGAATGGAATCACTGCCGCCCTGGTATGCAGCCTGACAAACCTCAGGTAGCAGAATTCTTTCCACCTGGTTGACATCCAGTAAATCATACGCCCAGGAAATTTGTCCTTGTACGGTGGATTCTTCCAGGTCTGAATACGCTTCTCCTTTTGCTACCCCAGCAAACTTAACAATATAAGCCTCATTCCTTGCATACCAGACTTCAGACTGAATATTCGATAAAGAAGCATTTACCATCTCCACCCCGGTAACCCGGTAGTGATCCGAGCGAATTCCATTGATTTCGATTTTGCTTTCCAGTAAATCTCCTAAAAATAAATTACTGAATATTGCTGACAACTCTAATTGTTTTCGATTTTGCTCAAACGTTTCAACCCCATTTGGAAAAACAGAACATTCTATTTCAGCTTCAACGCCATGGGTTTCAACCAGATAAACCTCATTCCCATAGCGATATAGTTCATTCGTTTCGAAAAGCTTGTCATTGATATAGGTATTCAATAGTAAATGTGCAATCTGCAAAGAAGGTATGCTTTCCATTTCATTTGAAATTAAAATCGTGGTGGAATTTCCTTCTTCATCTGTGCCCTGAAAGGTTCTCACCAGACGTGAACGATAACTATCCAACCCACCCATTCCAAAACTCAAACTGCCTGGATCAGGTTGAACATAGACTTCAGCGTCCCCCCCATCTAATTCTTTTCCTTGTTCAAAAACTTTGGTTGCCATCAACCCCGGGTTAGAAAAAATTTCTTCTACCTGCTCCGAAAAACGGTCCAAAATCGAATTACGATAAGTAGAGGAACAAGCCAGGCCTACAAACAAAAGAATTGCCAGGAGAAAATATTTGTGTTGTTTCTTTATCTTCATATTATTTCCTCTCACCAATAAGAAATTTTGGTCGGAGGTCAAATCTTTTCAAAGGATCTTTATCTTTTCATTAATGGAAGCAATTATTCATCCTGAGCGTTGGTAATGTGTTTTTCTTCGTCCACCATTTTCAATTCAACCCGCTCTTCCATTCGCACCTGTCCGCGCAGGAAGGCGCCTTCTTCTGTGGAGAAGCCCACCGTGGTAACATCCCCCCAGACCCGGCCGGTACTGCGGATTTCCAGTTTCTCGGCCGTAATGTTGCCCTTAACCGCTCCGGCGACGATCACCGAGTTGGCTTGCAATTGCTCACAGCTCACCCGACCTGTTTCACCAATAACAACCAGCCCGCGAATGTTGATTTCGCCTTCAAAAGCACCTTCTATTCTTACCCCGCCACTGCCGCGCAAATCGCCTTTCCAGTTGATCCCAGGGCCGAGAACAGATGTTACCCGTTCAACTGGAGCCTGAGGTGTAGTAGAAGAAGAAGGTGTTTTTCGAAACATTTTTTGCTCCTTGCTAAACTTATAGCCATTTACTGGTCAATCATAACCTGAAATTCATCTTTTTGAAGATACTCATTCATTGTTTCCCAGGCAACATTTTGCAGAAAGTCAACCGTATTCCCATCTAATTTTACAATATCAGCGGGATGATCATATCCAATTGATGTAAACACAGGATTTCCAACTGGGGATTCGCCGGTCATACTGGCAAAGAACACACAAGCTGTCAGATATAAACCGGCTGCCGAAGGATGAATCCCATCACTGCCGTAAAGTTGCAGATCAGGGCGTTCCACCTGTGCCAGACGCCAAGCCGGCCCAACAGGCACCAACGTCAAATGATACTGCCAGGCGATTTCATGCACCATCCGGTCAAATTTTTCGATATCCGCCTGACTGTCCACCATTGAAAACCAGGGGTAGAAGATGATTATTTTCTTGTTTTGAGACTGAAAATAATCGATCCAGGTTTTTGCATTTTCGACGTACTCCCGTTCGCTCAAATTTCTTTGCAGACCAAATGCCTGGATGAAAATGATGTCCTGCGTAGAAAGATCGATATTTTTGATAAAATCTACTTGATTGAAAGCGGAATAAAAAGTATTCCAGGGTGAAATAAATTGTGAAGTTTGAATATTCTGTGATTTTTCGGCCAGTTCCAATAATAACAAAACCTGCAGATCCAATGGGCCGGTGCTAATCTGATCATCCCCGATCCAAAGATAATGATCCAGTCCATCATCGACCGGTGTTGGGGTAGCGTAAAGCTGGCTGCAAGCGCTGGTTAGAATGGTTAGCAAAAGAATGATTCCCCAACGGAACATGATCATTCCTCTAAACCTATCTGAGCGTCTGAGATTTGAAAACGCCAGGGCATACTCCGCCAGGGCTCCGGGGTGCTGTCAATCCCAACTCTGGGGCCAACTTGAACGAATTGATCAGCTATTTCCTCTCCATCCTCGACCCACAAATGATCTTTTTGTCCGGTTAAATCAATTCCGTTTTGCTGACGATTAATTTGGAAAGCCTGGGTAAGCTTAGCCGGCCCGTTTGTCCAGTTTTTCCGTTCCACCTTTCCTCGATTTTGCGCGATGATCTCAAGTCCCTCTATGGGTGTAAGCGCCCGGATGAGAACTGCTGCCGGGTAACCAATCTCCCCAGTAACCACATTCAGGCACCAGTGCATTCCATAGGTGAAATAAACATAAGCATGCCCGGCCTTGCCAAACATAACCTGATTGCGCTTGGTCTTCCCGACCCGGGCATGACAGGCCAGATCCTGCATGCCATCATATGCCTCTGTTTCGATAATAATTCCGGAAACCCGGCGATCATCCCAGCAACGTACCAGACGCTTGCCCAATAACTCGCGCGCAACCTGAACCACGGGGCGGTCATAAAAGCTATACGGCAAGATTCCCTTTGGATTCATAAGAGTATTTTACATGATGCTTGCAGAATCAGTCTGTGAAATTCTTCCGGATGGTAAAATTATCGATATGAAAATCCTGTTAATAAATCAGGTATTTGTCTCCCCGGACGAACCAGGACATACCCGACATTTTGAACTGGCAAGATACTTACAGCCTTTTGGGGATGAGTTAATTATTGTTGCGTCCGATTTAAATTATCAGACTGGCAAGAAGACCGTAGCACACAAAGGATTAATGGCGAAACAGGTCATTGATGGCGTTAAGATCCTGCGAACGTATATCTACCCGGCGATCCATCGCAGTTATTTCTGGCGGATTATCTCTTTCTTTAGCTTTGTTTTCAGTTCGATTGTGGTCGCCCTGCGGGTAAAAGAGGTCGATCTGATCATAGGAACGACCCCGCCCATTTTCCAGGCTTTTTCAGCCTGGGCGGTTGCCTGGCTGCGCAGAAAACCTTTTCTTTTAGAGGTACGTGACTTATGGCCGGAGTTCATCGTCAGCATGGGTGTTTTTACCAACCCGATCCTGATCAGGTTAGCCCGTTGGTTGGAAATGTTTTTATACAAACGCGCCACCCATATTCTGGTCAACTCTCCTGCTTATAAAGAATATATTGCCGCTAAAGACATCCCGGCGGAAAAAATCACTTTTATCCCTTACGGCGCGGATATTCACATGTTTCATCCAGATATGGATGGGAGTAAACTTCGGAAAGAACGCCGTCTGGAGGATAAATTCCTGGTTCTATATACGGGCGCCCTGGGTCAGGCAAATGATATCTATACCATTCTCCGGGCTGCAAATCAGATTAAAGAACATGAAAACATACTGTTTATCTTCTTCGGAGATGGAAAAGAAAGACCAAAGTTGCAGGCCGAAGCAGAGAAGTTGGGTTTGAAGAATGTTATTTTTGCCGGGGTGCGCCCCAAACATGAAATCCCGGAAATTGTTGCAGCCGCAGACGTGTGCCTGGCAATCCTTCAAGACATCCCCATGTTCCGCACCACCTACCCCAACAAAGTTTTTGATTATATGGCAGCCGGCAAACCAACTGTGCTGGTCATTGATGGTGTTATTCGCCAGGTGATCGAAGCGAGTCACGGCGGGGTCTACATTCCTCCTGGCGATGACCAGCAATTGGCTGAAAAGGTGTTATGGCTTTCTAACCATCCGGAAGAAATAAAACAGATGGGGTCAGCCGCCCGTGAGTACCTGGTTGAACATCTGAATCGTGAAGTGATGCTGAAAAAAACGAGAACTTTGCTGCTCAACCTGAGGAAAGCGTGAAAATTTTTGTTACCGGTGCAACTGGGTTTACCGGCAGTTATGTGGTTCCCATGCTGCTAGATAAAGGTTGGGAGGTGCATTGTCTGGTTCGACCAACCAGCAAGCGTGAGATTTTACCGCAGCCAGAGATTCGCTGGCATTTGGGCGATCTGGAAAATCCGCAGCAATTACAGGCAGCGCTGCAGGGTTGTGACACGTTGGTAAATATTGCTTCTCTGGGGTTTGGACACGCAGAAACTATTGTAACTGTAGCGCAATCCGCTGGCATTCAGCGCGCGATCTTCGTCAGCACAACTGCTATTTTTACCCAGTTAAACAGCCGCAGCAAGCTTATCCGTCTGGCTGCTGAAGAAACCATCCAAAACAGCGGTTTGTCTTTCACCATCCTGCGACCAACCATGATTTATGGCAGCTCCCGAGATCGTAACATGGTGCGCCTGATACGCTGGCTTAAGTGGTTTCCAGTCCTGCCAGTCTTCGGCAAAGGGAATTACTTACAACAACCTGTTTATGTAGAGGATGTTGCGAGAGCGATCATCCAATGCCTCGAACACCCTAAAACTATTGGCAATTGTTACAATATTGCCGGAAAATTCGCTCTTACTTATAATGAAGTCATTGATACAATTTCCCGAAGTATCAACCGAAAAATCCTAAAGGTTCATTTACCGGATTCCTTGGTCATTAAACTGCTGAAAATTCTAGAAAAGGTTAAAATCCCGTTTCCGATCAAAGCAGAGCAGGTAAAACGATTGAATGAAAACAAAGATTTTTCAAATGAGAAGGCTGAACTAGATTTCAACTTTCAACCAATCAGTTTTGAAGAAGGCATTCAACGAGAAATTAACCAGGTCCTGCGTAAAAAACCATGAAAGAAATTGTCGTTTTTTTTATTTTAACTGCCATCTCATTCATTGGGGTGGAAGCGACCCGTACCTGGTTAATTCAACGCCAGGTTATCGATCTACCCAATGAACGCAGTTCCCACTCGGTGCCCACACCGCGCGGGGGTGGACTGGTGATTGTTTCTATCACACTGGCTGTGGCTTTGATCCTCACCCTGCTCACGCACAACTGGCGGGAAGGGCTGGTTTTTGTGGTTATCGGTGCACTGGTTGCCTGGATCGGCTGGCAGGATGATGTGAAATCCCTCTCACCTAAATTTCGTTTTCTCTTTCAGGGCTTAGCCGCACTCGCAACTGTTCTTGGATTAGGATATTTCAAATCCATCACCATTCCGCTCTTCGGAGAGTTGCAACTTGGCTACGTCGGGATTCCTATTACTATCCTGTGGATCATGGGGTTGATTAACGCTTTTAATTTTATGGATGGCATTGATGGAATGTCTGGCAGCGTCGCCTTAACGGCCGCATTCGGGTGGATGTTGTTCCTGGGCATCAGTGGACAGGCTTCCAGCCTGCTATTCTGGTTAACCATTGCCATCGCGGCTTCCAGCCTGGGTTTCCTGGGGCACAACTGGCCGCCTGCGCGCATCTTCGTGGGGGATGTAGCCAGCACCTTTTTAGGCTTTTGTTTTGCAGTAATTCCCTTAATGTCCGTTAATCGTGTAAAAGATGCCTTTTTATTGGGTGTGATCGTGATGTGGGTGTACATTCTGGATACGCTAGTTGCTTTCCTGCGGCGCTGGATCAAGCGAGAGCCAGTATTTTCCGCCCATCGCACGCACATTTACCAGCGTCTGGTGATCAGCGGTTATCGTGTTGCGTCGATTACCAGCCTGTATTTGCTTTTAACCTCGCTGGGTGTGGTTTTGGCTTATGCCTGGATCCATGGCTATCGTTTTGCCCCGGCAGCTATTATCATTGGATTGCCAGTGTTGTGGATTTTGATTAACCTTTTTATCAGGTATCGTGAAAATAAAGCGCAAAATTAAGTCTTTCATTTCTCTCTATCAGCTTTTCGGGATTCGTTGGCTGTTATTTCGCAGCATCTATTGGCTGCGGTTGAAAATTGGAATCATCCGCCTGCAAATACCGGCTTTTGAATGGGCTGCACGCCCTTTGAAATACTGGATTAAGAATTCTATCCCCGCAGAACCAGAAAAATATGCTCAATGGCGTAAAGAAAATGAACCAAAATTCCATTTCAGCCAATTAAACCCCTTTCCGAAAAATACGAATTGGGATCATTTTCAGGTATTGAAAGAAGCCGATCAATATCTAGCTGGAATTTTGCGTTACTTCTCAAAAACAGATTACCAGATCGGCTTTCCACCGGATTGGCTGCTGGATCCCTTTCATAATATTCGTATTCCGGCTGAAAAACACTGGTCACAAATCTCGGATAATGGTCCTTATGATATAAAATTCATCTGGGAAGCTAACCGCCTGTCTCAAATTTACAGCCTGGTGCGCGCCTATGCCCGCTCAGGGGATCAGCATTATCCGGCTGCTTTCTGGCAAATCTTGGAAGACTGGATGCTCAACAACCCTCCCGGACGTGGCCCTAACTGGAAATGCGGACAGGAAACTACCTTAAGGTTGATGGCAGTTTGTTTTGGCTACTACGCTTTTAAAGATCACCCGCAATCCACTCCGGAAAGAATTGCCCAGTTGACCACTTTCGTAGCAGTCTCAGCGGATCGTATCTACCGCAATCTGGATTACGCTATTTTTACCCGCAGCAATCACACCATCAGCGAAAGTTTTGGCGTTTGGCTGGCCGGAACGCTTTTCCCTGAATTAAGACAGAGCGGAAAGTACCGCCGGATCGGCAAACAAATCTTTAAAAAAGAGGCCAGCAAACAAATTTACCTGGATGGCAGCTATGCCATGCATTCACTTAACTATCATCGTTTTATCCTGCATATTTTTTTATTTGCCCTGCGAATTGCTGAAGTCAATGACCAAAAATTATCGTCCGCCATTTATGCCGGCGTGGAGCGTTCGATCGATTATTTATATGAACTAATAGACCCAGCTACCGGTCTTATTCCGGTTTATGGGTCAAATGACGGTTCCCTGGTTTTGCCATTAAACAATTGTGACTTTCAGGATTTCCGGCCTTTGATCCAATCAGGTTATTATGCTATCCACCGAAAAAGGATTTTTCCACCCGGCTGCTGGGATGAGGATTTATTCTGGTTGTTTGGCAAAGAAGCCCTGGAATCCTTTGTTGAACCAAAGTCACAGAAATTCGACCAGATTTTCCCCGAAAGCGGATTAACCCGAATTCAGGGGCAAAACACGGTTGCCTTTGTCCGCTGCGGAGATATTGTTGACCGCCCCACACATGCCGATCAAAATCACCTGGATATTTTCTGGCAAGGGGAAGCGATCAGCTTGGATGCAGGCACTTATCTGTACAGCGGCGCTGGTGAATGGCGCAACGGTCTGGCTAAAACGATTGTCCATAATACCGTTAGCGTGGATGGTCGGGACCAGATGGAACAATTCAGTCGCTTTATCTGGGTCAACTGGTCGCAGGGCACCATTTTATCATTTGAAAACAAACAAGGGCTGAAGTTTTGGCAGGGCCAGCATGACGGCTACACCCGCCTGAAAGACCCTGTCTGGCATAAACGCAGTATATTGTTACTGGATCAGCAGAGTTGGTTGGTGGTTGACCATGTATCTGGTTTGGTCGAACATGATTTCACTTTGAATTGGTTATTAAATAACAAATTTACAGCCAATTTGAATGGCGAGAACATGCTGCAATGGAGACGGGCAGAAGACAGCTACACCGCCCGATTCGGTGTACTCAATCTCACGAGTAAACTGGACGTTGTCAGCGCTGATCCCCAATCCACCCGAGGTTGGGTATCGCATTATTATGGTCACAAAGAGCCTGCTTCATCCGCCCAATTGAAAGTTCATCAAAAACAAGCCATCTTCTGGAGCCTTTTCAGTCCCATCGCCCTGGATCTGGTTTCCAATCCAGATTCCCTAAAAATTCAGGCCGGGCATTGGAGAGTAGAATTAATACCTAATAATATCCTTTTTCAAAATGCGCATGAAGCTAAGGTTGAGATCAATCCTCTGGTTGAAAACGGGATTGTGAAAACCATTTAAAATAAATCATAGTAGAATAATTTTGTCATCTTTTGTTTTTCTTGGTCCTTTTCAACAGGAGGAAGCATGCAAGACGTTGTGATCATTGATGCAGTTCGTACCCCAATTGGCGCATTAGGCGGCTCTTTATCCAAAGTGCGGCCGGATGATCTGGCAGCTCAGGCTTTATCAGCTTTGGTAAAACGTAACCAGCTCAACCCAATCATGATCGAAGAGGTTTATCTGGGCTGTGCCAACCAGGCGGGTGAAGATAACCGCAACGTTGCCCGTATGGCTGCTTTGCTGGCAGGTTTCCCGCTGGAAGTGGCGGCGGTAACGGTCAATCGCCTGTGCGCCTCCGGCTTGAATGCCGTCAATATGGCAGCCAGAGCCATCCTCGCCGGAGAAGGAGACATCTTCATCGCCGGAGGGGTGGAAAGCATGTCACGCGCACCCTATTCGCTTCCCAAAGCCGAGAATGCTTTCCCTTACGGCAACCTGACTGCCTTCGATACCGCTATCGGCTGGCGCTACATCAACCCCAAATTTGAAACCCTGTACGGCGTGGACCCAATGGGCATCACTGCCGAGAATCTGGCGGAGGAATACCGAATTTCCAGAGACAAGCAAGATGAATTTGCGCTGCGCAGTAACCAGAGAGCCGTTGCAGCCATGGATCGTGACAAATTTGCTGAGGAAATCATCCCGGTATCCATTCCCCAACGAAAAGGTGATCCCATCTCTGTCTCTCAGGATGAGCGCCCGCGCCGGGATACTACCCTGGAAAAATTAAGCACCCTGAAACCAGCTTTTAAGAAAGACGGTACCGTCACCGCTGGTAATTCATCCGGCATGAATGATGGAGCTGCGGCGATCTTATTGATGAGTGCCAAACGAGCCAATGAGTTGGGACTCAAGCCGCTTGCCCGGTGGGTGGGCAGTGCTGCTGCCGGCGTCCCTCCACGCATCATGGGGATTGGGCCAGTGCCTGCCACGCGGAAACTGCTTCAGCGCACCAATCTCTCCATACAGGATATTTCATTAATCGAAATTAATGAAGCCTTTGCGGCTCAAACCCTGGCGGTGATGCAGGAGTTAGAACTCGACTCGCAGATCGTTAACGTAAACGGGGGCGCGATTGCGCTGGGACATCCATTGGGCTGCTCCGGAGCCAGGATTTTAACAACCTTGATGCATGAGCTGAAACGCAGATCAGCCGTTTCGCAAAAATCTCTGCGTGGACTGGCAACCCTGTGTGTGGGTGTCGGTCAGGGAGAAGCCACCCTGATCGAGTCGCTGGTATGATGCGAGTACTGGTCACCGGCTCGTCCGGATTCATCGGCGGTGCAATCTGTGCAGTCCTGGTACAGCGTTGTTATTCAGTGCGCGCTTTCCATCGCGCGTCCAGCAATCTAACCCTGCTTAATGGATTACCAGTTGAACATGCCATTGGAGACATCACCCAACCTGAAAGTTTGCAAGCCGCTATGCAGGGCGTAGATATTGTCTTTCATACCGCTGCCCTACTGGGAAATTCAACCAACGGAGCAGATTATGCTGCCATCACCACCCGGGGCACCCGCAATGTCCTGGAGGCTGCTCTGGCACAAGGAGTCCAACGGCTGGTTCACACCAGCACCATTGCAGCGCTAGGGCTGCCCTCATCGCCGGCTGAAATGCTGCCCCCTGCCGAAGCACCCATCCTGAGTGAAAACTCCACCTGGAATATACGCCCGGATCTCTGGCATTATGGCTACAGCAAATATCGGGCAGAGCTGGAAGTTCAGAAAGCAGTCGCTGATGGACTGGATGCGGTGATTGTTAATCCTTCCTTTGTAGTTGGGCCTGGCGATATCTATCGCATTCACACCTCTCCCATCGTACAACTGGCGACGAAAAACATCCCTTTCATTCCTGCTGGAGGCTTTAACCTGGTACACATTGATGATGTGGTCAACGGACATCTGGCAGCGTTGGAATACGGCAAACGCGGGGAACGCTATATTCTGGGGGGCGAGAACCTGACCTTCCAAACCTTGTTTTCAATCATTTCAGAACTCAGTCTGCGACCTATGCCAAAATTGATCCTACCTGGAAAGCTGCTACGCTCACTGGCCATCCTGCTGCAACCCCTTCAAGCGCTTTTTTCTTTACCGGTACCCATGGAATTATTGCGTTTTGCCGGCTATGGTTTTTATATCACGAATCAAAAAAGCATTCAGGATTTAAAATTGAAATATCAATATTCAGCCAAAGAAGCGCTTCAGTCTGGTTATCTTTGGTTTAAAGAAATGAATGCTGGCTTGCACTAATCCGTTTTACGCTTATGATGCATGATTGTTTCAAGATCACCCGTTAAAACTTCGTTCATCCCGGGAGCTAACGCTGCTCCATGCCGGTATTGGAACGGCCACATACTACGCAAATCGAAAAACGAGATGCGATCTCCCTCCTCTAAAGCCTGATCTAAGTCGGGCTGCAAATCCGGCAGCGCGCTTAAATTCCCATTGATAAACGTAATTCCTCTTTTTTCTGTTGGCATCTGTAATTGCTTCAACAAATCGCCAATCGTTGCCCCAGCAGTTAACTCTACTTTCAGACTGGAAAAGCCTTTTTTCGCATTTTCTCCCCCGTATAGGGATAATTCTCCATATAACCAGACTTCAATGTTCATTTTAATGGTTCCCTCCACCGATCGGGGGAAATATACCAATTTCATCCCCATCTTTTAGCATGGTATCCGGCTCACAAAAAATACCATTCACATAGGCCAATTTAACTTCCTCGATTGGAATACCAAGCAAGTCGTATAGCTGCATGATCGTCACCTCACCATCCAGACACATTTCTTTTGTCTGCCCCACACCAAGATCGGGGATGTATCTTCTTAAGTTCGCGAACAATCGAATTTTGATAATCATTGTTCTACGGGCACCGTACAATATCCTGCGCCCAAAGGCAGTCTGCGCAGGAGGGGTTATGCCCCCAGCAGCCTTCATTATTTTTGCGCAAATCACAGGTTTCCCTTAAATCACAATCCGGGCAGGACGGGAAATGGAAGGAGCGTACATTACTGCGGAAGCGGGTAAACTCTTCATTCATCCAGATCTCTGCCAGCGGTTGTTCGTTCACATTACCAAGAATGAAACGCTCCACATTCTTCTCAACACCATCAACGGTGTAATATTTATAACTATGTGAGAAAGCATAGCAGGGAGAGACATTTCCATCCCAACCAACGACAATAGATTTATCCTGTACGAAACGGCAGCGGCGTTCAGCACCCCAGAACATACGCGGTAATTCAATTAATCCCCAGCGCACCCAAATATCCTCTTTCACCGGCCAGGCGCCAACCTGTAACGGATCACGAGGTCCGTAGCCGTATAATTTTTCCTCATTCATTTCCTTGGTATAAGGCAAAACATGCGAAACCACCAGGCGGGAAGCATTTAATTCACTGGCCAATTCCAGGACTTCCCGCAATTCACTTTGGTTGCTTTGCATCGCCACAAATTCGATTCCTAAGGACGGTTTGAACGCACCCATCTCCTTTTTGATCTCGTTAAATTTCTTCACATTTTCGATAATGATCGCCAGTTGTGTGCCGCGTACGCCTTCATAAGTCTCCGGTTTCCCTCCATCGATCGATACCACCAGTTGATCGATCCCGAGGCGGAACAGTTCCCGCAGTACTTTTTCTTTTAACATCACCCCATTCGACCCCAGCGTCACAGCCAGGTCACGCTTACGAACTTCTGCAATCATGGAAAGCAGATTGCGGTTCATTAAAGGTTCGCCAAAACTGGTGAAGATGACACGTTCGAGGTTGGGTAGTCCATCCAGACTGTCCATGATTTTCTGAAAGGTCTCCGGCTTCATGTGAGAATGTGGATCGGTCCAGGAATGGCGAATACAGGTCAGACAATTCAGATTACAAGAGGTGGTGACTTCAATGTAGAGCTTGCGGGCATCTGGCAGGCGGGGATACAAAACCAGGTCACCTTCCCGTTCATCCAACCAGAATTCAGTATTCGGACTTAATCTGCGCCGTTTGTAAAAGGAAGGCGGGATTTGAATTTTTCCCTGTTCATTTGGAGTAAGTTTTGCCATCATCATACCTTCTTTATCGATTTGTTCATTATGGGTAAGCTCTCAACACCCCTGGTTGATTAAATTTTACCAATTTCAAATTTTAAATGGGGATGATTTTTATCAGAATAAATCTGATAAAAATCATCCTTTCTGTATTAATTAATAATACAAATTACATGTCTTTGAAGACGGAATCCAGAGCCTCATCCGGGATATCAAACACCTGATTGTGCGGTGGCAAGGGTTCCAATTTCATAAATTCGGGAATTCGGTCAGCAGCGTTGGTCAGCCCTGCGGCTTCATTGAACTTGCGCTCGACTTTCAAAGTATTTGCACCATAAGCCACAACGTCATCTGCATTCCAGTTGGTGCCCAATACACCATTACATTCCTCAATCATACCTTCAAAACCGCTGGCAATGTCTAGAATTGGGAAAGCAATGAACAAGCAGTGTCCGCAGGAATCGATGAAAGCGGTAGTAGCCTGGAAAGCGCGGCTCAGAGCAGCTTTGCCTTCAGGGCTTAATGGGTCTAACTTTCCACTGACGCCTAAGATCTCCGGGCAAATCGTGTAACCGGCGGTGTGGTCGGCGCCCATCGTGGTGGTGGCGTACGTGATTCCAATTCCTTTGACAGCCCGTGGTTCGTAAGCCGGCATACCCTGCCCCTTAACAGCCGGGACACGTTTGACACCATAAATTTTACCGGTAACTTCGGTTCCTCCACCCAGGGTGCGCCCTAACGGTGTGCCTTTGCCCATCTCGTGAATCATCTGGATAGCGCCCTTGCTATCACCAAACTCGAGCAGTCCGCCTTCCATCGCCACGCCCAGTGTGCCGCCGGTCTCAATGGTATCCAGACCATAGGCATTACAGAGCTGCACCATGGTGGCAATATCGTCCAGATCATCCACACCCAGGTTGGCGCCTAATGACCAGGTTGATTCGTATTCAATACAGGATGTTCTTTCACTTTTATCTTCGTTGTAGAGGGTGTTAGAACATTGGATAATACAACCGGGTGAGCAGGCATGGTTATAAATTTCTTTGCCCATGCGTTCCTTGTTTGTTTCGAAGATGGCTTCACCGGAGGTTTTAGCAGCGCCTTCAAAGCGGCCGGCAGAGAAGTTGCGGGTGGGTAATCCACCAGCTTCGTTCAAGATATTAACCAGGACGGCAGTTCCATAACTGTTGAGGCCGCCTTTCGGTTGTGAAATGGGATGGCTGCGGATGGCATCAATTAATTTCTTGCGGCCTACGTCAAAGAGGGATTTATCGACCATCTCAATGCTGGGAGCTCCCTTGGCGTCCAGGATGAGGAATTTCAGACGTTTGGACGCCATCACAGCACCCAAACCACCGCGTCCGGCATAACGGCTGGGGCGGCGGGCCATGTCATTGAATACAATTCCCGAGTTTCCATAACCTAATTCACCGGCAGTACCCATACTGGCAATGGAAACCTTATCACCAAATTTCTCAAAAATCTTTGGATAAACCTCATAGACATCTTTACCAACATGCTCGGTTGCCTCAAAGAACTCGATTACCGGTTTTTTAGCTTCTTTGTCCCATTTAATCGCGGCTCCCCAATAGACATCGCTGCCTTCTGGTTGGCCTTCAACCACCAGAGCGCGAATTTGCATCTTCGCCAGATCCGGAGCCCAGGCAGTACCCGCATTAGCTTCTTTAATTCCACCAGTTAATGGTGACTTACCGCCAACTGAGATACGCGCTGAGGTAGGTGCAGATGTTCCGGTGACAATACCGGCTGAGAACACCAGTTTGTTGTTAGGACCTAAAGCGTGACAAAGAGCAGGCACTTCATCGTACACCATCTGGGAAGTCAGGGCTCTTCCATAGAGCAACTTATACTTTTCCGGAAAATCCTCTAGCTTGTAACTTAAATCCGTCATATTAATTCTTAAAATCCACATCATTAACTCCTTTTAATTTTTGTGTTTTGAATAACCAAATTTGTTTTAAAATCAATCGGGTGTATATTTGCCTCCTAACTTTGATACATTAAAAAAATTGCGCAAAGTGGAATTATCGCTTTCAGATAATTCCCTCCTTTGCGCACTGGCGGGTGAAGGAAATTGCTCCCCTTACCTTATCGTTCGTTTATCCTCGAGGGAGTCAACGAATCGGAGGTATTAGGTTTATTACTGGAAAAAAAGTACAGAATTGGTTAACAAATAACCTATTTTCATTATAATTAAGTTTAAAGGTCAGTCAATTGACTTTTTTCCTAAAAAAATATTACAAAAAAACTTCTCTAAAGCAAGGAAAATTGTGGATCGGCTGCATGACAATAGACACTTACGAAATCAACCTCCAGAATTGATAATAAAAATGAACTCCATTGTTTATCACTTTTATCCGAAATATCGGAAATCCAAAAACAGGAGGAAGTATGCCCCCTCAGGGTCGAATTGAAGTTAGAGAGTTATATTGCAAAGGATGCGAAATTTGCGTCACCGCGTGTCCTCCAGGTGTGCTGGCATTGGCACCGGATCGTATGAATGCCAAAGGGTATCACCCGGCTGAATTGATTGAACAGGGCTGCACCGGTTGCGGCATTTGCGCAATTGTTTGCCCGGAAGCCGCGATTATCGTGTATCGCGAAGTTAAGGCACGAGCTTAATAGAAAAGAGGAGCAAACATGGCAAAAGAATTATTGAAAGGCAATGTTGCCATTGCTGAAGCAGCGGTGCGCGCTGGGGTGAATGCTTATTTTGGTTACCCAATCACCCCCCAAACTGAATTGCTTGAATACTTATCCGCCCGCATGCCCGAACTCGGACGAACCTTTCTGCAGGCTGAAAGCGAACTAGGCGCAATTAACATGGTCTATGGCGCCGCCTGCACCGGTGCACGGGTGATGAGTTCATCTTCAAGTCCGGGGGTCAGCCTGATGATGGAGGGGATCTCCTACATCGCTGGCACTGAATTACCGGTTGTCATGGTGGATGTGATGCGCGGTGGACCCGGGTTGGGCAACATCGCCCCCGCCCAGGCTGATTACAACCAGATCGTTCATGGCGGCGGACACGGAGATTATCATCCCATCGTCCTGGCACCTGCCAACATTCAGGAAGCGATTGACCTGACCTATGGCGCGTTTGACCTGGCAGAGAAATATCGCTCGATCGTCATCATCCTGACAGACGGTTCATTGGGACAAATGATGGAACCAGCAGAATTACCGGAAATGAAACCGGTCATGATGCGCACCCCCGATTGGGCGACTTACGGATCAGAAGGGCGAGAACGCCGCTTCTTATCCTCCATTTATATTGACCCGCCTTCCCAGGAAAAAACAAATTTCCGCATCGAACGTCGCTGGCAGGAAATTAAAGCCAACGAAGTGCGCTATAAAGAATATTATCTGGACGATGCCGAGTTCGCCATCGTCGGTTTTGGTACTTCCGGTCGCATTGCTTTATCAGCCGTAAGAGCAGCGCGCGCCAGAGGAATCAAGGTAGGCTTATTCCGCCCGATCACCCTGGCTCCCTTCCCTGAAAATGAGATTTTTGAACTCGGAAAACAGCTAAAAGGCTTGCTGGTGGTTGAGATGAACGCTGGCCAGATGCTGGATGATGTCCTCAACTATACCCGCGGGCAGGTTCCGGTCGAATTCTACGGCCGCATGGGCGGTATCCTCCCCATGCCGGAAGAGATTGAAGGTGAGATTGACCGCATGGTCAGTGCGCTGATTCCGACCAGTGGTCATCCCCGCGATCGTTGGCTGGCACGCATGGGAAAGATGAATTAGGAGGTCTGCAATGGAAAATGTAACAATAGAAGAACAATTGGTTTATGATCGCCCTGATGCATACACCCCGGCAGTGACCCATTATTGTCCGGGTTGTACCCATGGAACCGCACACCGCCTGGTTGCAGAAGTGATTGACGAGATGGGCATCAAAGGTAATATGATCGGGGTAGCCTCGGTGGGCTGTTCCGTTTTTGCGTACAATTATTACGATTTCGATTTCGTTCAGGCACCGCACGGGCGTGCCCCCGCCATGGCAACCGGTATCAAGCGCGTTTTACCCCATCGCACCGTGATGACCTATCAGGGCGATGGTGATCTGGCATCCATCGGGATGGGTGAGATCGTGGCAGCGGCAGCACGTGGTGAAAATATCACCGTTATTTTCCTCAACAATGCCAATTACGGCATGACCGGCGGACAAATGGCGCCTACGACTCTGCCTGGGCAGAAAACGACCTCCTCTCCCAGCGGGCGTGATATCGAAGTAGCCGGTTTCCCTATCCGCACCGCCGAAATGCTGGCGACCCTGGATGGCGCCGGGTACGTGGTGCGTCGCAGCCTGCACGACCCCAAGAACATCCGGATGGCCAAGAAAGCCATTCGTCTGGCGTTTGAAACCCAACGTAACGGCCTGGGCTTTTCCCTGGTGGAACTACTCTCCACCTGCCCAACCAACTGGGGCATGACCCCGGTGGAAGCCCTCAAATGGGTGGAAAACGCGATGGTCCCCTATTATCCAATCGGGGATTACAAAGTTAACCCGGCATTAAAGCAACTGAAAATATAGGAGGATAGCATGCAAAAAGAAATTATCATTGCGGGTTTCGGCGGGCAGGGCGTCCTCTTCGCCGGACAATTGCTCACCTACGCAGCGATGGATCAGGGACTGCAGGTGACCTGGATCCCCTCCTACGGTCCCGAAATGCGTGGCGGTACCGCCAACTGCACCGTGGTAATCAGCGATGAGGAAATAGGCTCGCCGATGGTCAGCCGCCCCAGCGCAGTAATTGCCATGAATCTGCCCTCCCTGGATAAGTATGAGGAAAAGGTCAAAGAAGGCGGCCTTCTGGTGGTGAATCAATCCATGGTGGATCGGGATGTACAACGCAACAACATCAAGGTCGCGATGGTGCCAGCCAACAAAATCGCTGAGGAACTGGGCGACAAGCGCATGACCAACATGGTCCTGTTGGGCGCCTTACTGGCCAACATGGACGTTCTGCCCATTGCCGCCATAGAAAAAGCATTGCAGGGTCAACTGCCCGAACGCAACCAGAAATTGTACGCACTCAACCTGAAAGCCCTGCAAAAAGGCACTGCCTTCGCAGCCGCGGAGGTTGCGGGGTAAAGAGCAGCTCGTGGCTGGTGACCATCCACGAATGGAAAACGAATACTCGAATAAAAACTTTGTAAATTATGAATTTCAGTATAGCTATTAGCTTGTACCTATAGGCTGATAGCTTTTTAAATTAATAATAATTAACTTGATATCTGGTGCAATGAATATGACCTTTACGTTACACCTAATGATGAAACCTGGTGACTTTCCCCTGGGTGCACCGCACTCTTGGTTTTTATATTAATCTGATTAATTGTCCATTTGTAGATAATTTTTTATCCCTAAGTGTAACCTGAAGGTCATAAACAGCGCACCAAATGTCAAATTAACGTTTAAATTATCGATCACCCATACACCCCGAACCTGGTGCGGTGCACTTAGGGATTAACTTGAGATATCAGTTTGCATCTATCTTGATAACCCAATAACCAAAAGTGCGCTGCACCTCGTCACCAAACCCTGGTTAAAACTCTTAGATGCGGCGCACCCAATGTCCGATTACCCCCTCTAAATAAATAAGAGCTTATCAAAGAAAAAATAATGCTAAAATTGAATAAGTTAAGCCACAATCAGCACCTTTCCAGGGTGAAAGTGTTAGCAAAATATATCAAACGTGGAACTTCGGAATATGAGAAAAAATCAAAATATCCTATTGCTACCATTGGCATGTCTGATCGGACTGTTGTTTGCACGCTCGGCTGAGGCAGATGCCCCCTATCAAATCTACCTGCCCCTGGTGCAAAAAAGCAGCTTCAGTGCGCCGGTTTTAATGTGGGCATATGGGGGTTGTTATTCGTCCTGGTGCGAAACGGGCTGGTATTCCTCTCCGGCGGTAGCTGATATCAACGGCGATGGCAAAAACGAAATCATCGCCTCAGCCTATTCGTTATGGGCGCTCAATGGTGAAACCGGCACCTTGATATGGCGCGCCGGCAACACGACACAACGCACCTGGCCCGGAATTGTGGTAGCAGATATTGATAACGACGCACAGCAGGAAATCGTCATTGCCCAGAGTGGCGCGCTTGTCTCGGTTTACCGCCTCAATGGCACACTTAAATGGCAAAAATCCATTGATGGTGGCAAAGGAGAATTCCGCGGCTTACTCGTTTCAGATCTTGACGGCAATTCCAGCACCAAAGAAATTGTGGTCACCCGTGCTTACGGCAGCGCCAGAAATACCTGGGTGCTCGATTCCAGCGGCAATATACGCTCTGGTTGGCCCCAGTTGCCCGCCGATAACAGCAATCCAAATGGTTACGCCTGGGGTGTCTACAACGCCAACGCTGCCGCCGGTGATATCAACGCTGACGGCAAATTGGAAGTTGTGGTGCCATCGGATGTTCATTACATCAATGTGTATAAACCCGATGGCGCCCCCGTTGCTGTCAATTCGAGCGTTTACCCCGGCAAAAGCTGGTGGGGGCAGGTCGGCGTCTGGGAGAGCCTGGTGCCCGAAAAACGCGGCTGGGGCAGTTGTGATGGCACGCGCACCGAATCCTACCGCAGTAACTTCGCCGACGGCCCGGCTGTCATCGCAGATGTCAACGGCGACGGACAGCGCGAGATTGTCGTTACCGGCAATATGTACGATTGCAACAAGGGTTATCCTCCCAGCCAATACATGGCGGTTTTTATTTTCAACCCTGACCGTACACGCTTCAGCTCCGGTGGTTTTGATTGGAGCACCGCTCCGTTGGATACCGGCACCCCCCTCAGTGAAGATTACAATGTGATTGAATCAGTTCAACCGGCCCCCGTGGTGGCAGATCTGGATGGCGATGGCATCCAAGAAATCCTCTACGCCTCCTATGATGGCAGGGTGCACGCTTTCTGGCTTGACAAAGCCGAGCACGGTTCCTGGCCCTTTTCCGTTTACAGACCCTCCGAAGGATTCTACCGTTTCGCCTCCGAGCCGCTGGTAGCAGACCTGAACAATGACGGCAAAGCAGAGGTGATTTTCTCTTCGTGGACGCAACACGGCTCAAACCAGTACGGCAAATTACACATTCTCACCTGGGACGGTGAGCCGCTCTTCGAAGTCAATCTGCCTGCCCCGCGCTCTGCCTCAATCAATTGGAATGGCGGCCTGGCAGCTCCCACCCTGGCGAACATTGACAATGATCCAGACCTGGAGCTGATCATCAACACCGCCAATTCTGGCGTTGTGGTTTACAAACTCCCCGGCACTGCCTCTGCCCGCGTGCTCTGGGGCACCGGGCGCGGCAGTTTTCTCCGCGATGCCTATCGTTAAAAAAAGACAGAGGTAATGAGCGGTTAGCCTTTAGCCTTTAGCCTTTCTCCTTCACCCCCCGCAAATATCTCATCACCCGCTCATCCTCATCCACATGATACACAAACCCCAGATCCTCCCCCACGGCTTCTCCCAAGCGGCGCATTAATCGACCAGCCCGGAAGAGCGCCTGCCAGATCTCCTCCTCAGCGATGCCCGGGTAGGTTGCCAGTAATTCTGCATATATATCCGCTGGCAGATGCTCACCATAGCGTTTGCCCATCTTCCCCGCGGTAATTTCCCAACCGTGTTGCATCACGATAAACCAGTCCACCATGCGATTCAGGCTTTCCCGTACGATCCCCTCGAGGAAAAATTTGGCTGTCACCCACTGTTTGCGCCAGAGAGCTTTGGCAACATAGGTGGATATCCACCAGAATTCGTTTACCACCGCATCATAAGTCGCCTGGTCTGGCCGGGGGGTAATATAACTGGCTTCACTGGGTGGTGGCAGGGGTGGAAAACGCTGATCCTTATCCAGCAGCACCACGGTCAGGCTGTCTTCCAGCGCGATCGGGATCATTTTGGGCGTAGCGAAGGACAAGTCAATACGGACACCATCACTGAATTGCATGAGAAAGATGACTTGCTCCTCGGGGTACTCATCATGACGGTTGAACTGCGAGATCACCAGTTCGCCAAATGTGGGAATCCAGCTTTGATCACGAATATTTTTTTCCAGGTCTTCTACGAAGCAAAGGATATCATAATCACAAAAGACATCCAAAACAACATTTGGGTTCACGCGCGAACCATTCATCACCATTGCCCGGATATTCTCATCCGCCTCGGCAAAGGCGAGGATTTGCTGGAGGACCTGCTCTGAACTTCTCATCGGGCTCCTTATAAACTGCATTCCTTGTGAAGGTTTATCGGTAGATTCTACTGCGGCGCGGAGAAAAGGCAAAGGCCAACAGGAAAATCAAAGTAGCCGTCAGCACAATCGCTGAGCCAGATGCGATGTTGATATAGTAGCTGATATACAACCCCACCACACTGGATATCGCTCCGATGATCGCAGAGACAATCATCATGCTGGGCAAGCGGCGGGTGAGCAGGTAGGCAGACGCAGCTGGCGTGACCAGCATCGCTGCCGCCAGCCCTACTCCCACCGTCTGGATAGAAACCACCACGGTTAACCCCAGAATAACCAGCATCAGATAGCGCAGAAATTGCACCGGCAGCCTGATCATGGTCGCCAGGATGGGATCGAACGATATAACCATAAATTGCTTGTAATTGACCGCCACAATAATCAGGATGATTACAGTCATTACGGCGGTAAAAATCAAATCATTTTTGCTGACGCCCAGCACATTCCCGAAGAGAATATGGCTTAAATCAACTGCATAAGTGCGGATACTGCTGATTAACGCCACCCCCAAAGCAAAGGCGGCCGAGAATAATATACCAATCGCAGTATCTTCTTTAATAGTGCCCTCATTGGAGAAAAATCCGATCCCAATCGCCACCACAATCGCTGCAACAAAGGCGCCTAAAATCAGATTCCCGCCGAACAAATACGCAATTGCAACACCGGGCAGGATAGCGTGCGCCAGCGCATCCCCCAGAAAAGCCATACCCCGTAAAACAATGTATGCGCCAACCACCGAGCAAAGCACCCCCACCAACAAGGCTGCCAAGAAGCCGCGTTGCATAAATTCGTAGGAAAACGGTGAAGTTAAAAACTCAAGCATGATTACAATTCCTCCCCAGGCGGGCAGCATTCGTCCACCACCATGACGCCCTGCATAGAGAGGACTTTCCCACCAAAGGCGGTTTGCAGATTTGCCTGGGTAAAGACTTCATCCGGCGCTCCGTAAGCGATGATTTTGCGGTTAAGCAGCAACACCCTTGAAAAGCGGCTGGATGCCATCGCCAGGTCATGGGTGGATACCATGGAGGTGACCCCTTTGGCATGCAGATCATCTAACAGGCTCATGGTGGTTTCTTGTGTGCTGGCATCTACGCCAGTGAAGGGTTCATCCAGCAGCAAAATATGCGGATTTTGCGCCAGGGCGCGTGCTAGGAAAACGCGTTGCTGCTGGCCACCCGAGAGGTCTGAGATGGAGTTCTTAGCCAAATGAGCGATGCCCATTTGATCCAGACTTTGCATAGCGATTTTGAAATCTCTCTTGCCGGGTCGCTGCAACCAGGCCAGTTTTCCATAACGTCCCATCACGACCACGTCCAGCACGGTCACTGGAAATTTCCAGTCAATTGCCTCCCGCTGCGGTACATAGGCAATGCAATTCATATGCGAGCCAAGCGGGCGGTCATGCACTTTGACACTGCCATTCCGTAGCGGCAGTAAGCCCACCAGTACCTTGAACAGGGTCGATTTTCCAGCTCCGTTCGGGCCGACTATCGCCAGCGATTCACCTGCCGGGACAGAAAAGCTGATCTTTTTCAGGATCAACTCACCGTTATAGCCGGCTTCTATATTTTCAACCACCAAATTAGCAGATTCCATCTCGTTTTTTCCGTTCAGTTCCGTCATCATTCTCCCAAAGCCCTGACGATCTGATCCACATTGTATTTCATCAAATCGAGATAAGTTGGGGCAGGCCCGCCAGCATCACTGGTGGAATGTGTGTACAGGTCATAAACCACTTTGGCTCCGGTCTCAGAAGCGAGTTGATCAGCCAGTTGCGGGTTGGCGCCAGTTTCAAGAAAGATAGCAGTCGCGCCGGAAAGCCGCATCTGATCCACCAGAGCAGCCAGTTGCTGGGCAGAAGGAGCGGCACCAGCGCTGACACTGTGAATAATCGTCCCGACCACTTTAAAGCCATAACGGTCAGCAAAGTAGCCAAAACTTTCATGGTTGGTTACGATCAGGCGCTTTTCCAGCGGTATCGTTGCAACCCGATCCCGGATATAGGCATCCAATTCCTTCAATTGTTCAATATAAGCGCTGGCATTCTGCTCATATTCAGCCTGACCATCCGGATCAATCGCTATTAAACCATCCCGAATATGCTGTACATACGTGATCACCAGGTTGGGATCCAGCCAGAAGTGTGGGTCACTTTCATGCTGGTGTTCGCTGGCGCCGATCTGTCCAATTACAGTGTCCTCCGCCACTGGGCGGCTTTGTAAACCGGCAGAAGCTTCCACAATTTTCTGATCGGACGGCAAATTTTCCATGATATCCACCAGCCACTCTTCCAGTCCCGCGCCATTAATAAAAAGAAGGTCGCTATCAGTAATCCTGGCAACATCCCTGGGAGTCGGCTCAAAAGAGTGCGGATCCAGCCCCTGAGGGATCAACGTCTCAACCTGCAATCGATCCCCGGCGACCTGCTGGACAATATCTGCCAGATAGGATTCGACGGCGACGACTTTTAAGCGGGAAGATTCCGTTTTTTTAACCACAGAACTTGGCTGGCAAGCGGTTATCACCAGCACCAATGACAGTGAAATGAATTTGGTTATAATTTTTATTTTGCTCATCATTTACCCCGAAAGCTACTAATTCGGGATCCTTAATCCTTATTGAAAATCATTTTCATTTTCAATTATAATTCGGAATTTGAGACTGTCAACGTTAGCTGAATACACCGTGAAAGGCTAAAGAACCAGACAGGAGATTGATTTTCTCAGTGAATAAAATCTAAAAACATGCCGCTAACAACTTGTGATACCCGGCTGCCGTCCTTTGCGATTTTCAATACATGGCTTATATCTTTTTCCATATTGGTAACAGTAACTAGAAAATCATCCTCATTCAACCAGCCCCCTATTTTGAAGACGCTCTTTTTTTCTGCCGCAACCACTACGGGAGCCTGGCTACCATCTGCCGGAGCAACAACCACCTGACCGTATTCCTGATCCGGGTCAGACGTTTGAATAACATACGCCAGCCACTCTCCCGAAGGTGAAAAACGCACCGAACCAGCCGAATTTTGGTCCGGTAAAATCGGGAATTTCGTATCCAACCCGTTACTCAAATTGCGTACGCGGACTGTCGGGCTGCCGTCCCCGCAGGTGATCGCCACTTTATCCAGTTGATCCGAAAAACTGCTCAAACAAAGCCCTAGTCCTTCCTGAATGTCCACCAGGGTTCGGATGGATCCATTGGCCGGGTTGTAAACAAAAAGACCGTTATACCCCCAAAAGAGGATATACCCGCCAATTCCGGTTGGACCGGTAGCATACACCAGACGCCCATCTGCCAGCCATTTCACCGGATAATAAACCAAATACTGATCATTATCCCCATCTTCACCCAACGAATCCACCTTTTGCATGTTACTGCCATCCAGATTGGATATGAAGATCTCCGTACTCACGGCGTCAGTGCCCCAATGGCTGGTTGACCAGGCAATGTGCTGCCGATCAAGAGAAACAGCCATATAAACTGGATCGGAAGATTGAATGAAATTTAATTGATGACGTCCGTAACCATCCACTCGAAACACACCCGAGCCTTGGATGAATTCTGAATAATAAACTTCGTCCATAAACCCGGTAAATTCATTTTCCCCATACCAGGTGGACAAACCCGCCACAAATTCAATACCAAGCGGATTCCCGTTGAAATCGTAGGCTTTGAAAATTCCCGGTTGATAGACATAAAAACCAGGGTACATATCCGAAGTGGGAATATCTGGCTGTTTGTTCTCCGCTGGGATTGTGGCAGTTATAACGGGTGCTTCCGCTACCTGGGTTTCTACAACCTCAGGGATTTGGGTAACGGCTGGATTGGTGTTCATTTGGGTTTGCAGGGCGGCAATGGTCGCTTCCAGATTTTCCTGCGGCTGGTCATTCGCTGGCGGTTGAGCTGTTTGCTGGCAGGCAATTCCTACCAAAATGATGATTAAAAAGAAAAACAAAAGGCGTGAAAAATACTTTTTCTGCGGCTGCATGTGCTCTCCTCAAAAACAATTCAGTTCTGCTTTAATAGTAGTGAAACTGAATGATCATGTCAATCTAACCATCGTTTTATTAACTTGAATCAACATTCATTGTCCAGATTATTGAATCAGTGTCCAAAAGGACTTGCATTTCATTTTAAATTATGATAATATCTTGCTACCTATAACAAAGGTTTAGAAAACAAATCGCTCCTCTCAGAGTGGTTTATTTCTTTTAATCGGGATAAATCATTACAAGTTTATAAAAGGAAGCAACATGTCTGTATCATTTCTGACGCAAGAAGGTTATGATGAACTACAAAACGAATTAGATTATTTGCGGGATGTAAAACGCAAAGAAGTCGCGGAACGTTTGCATGAAGCCATGGAAGGCGGGGAATTGATCGAGAATGCTGAATACGAAGCAGCGAAGAACGAACAGGCATTCACCGAAGGGCGCATTAAAGAACTCGAATATCTGCTGGCCACCGCCCGGATCGTCTCCGAAACGCATAAAGCCGATACCGTTCAGGTGGGGTCAAAAGTCACCATTGTGGAAGAAGGTCTAGCCGAAGAAGAAGTTTATGTCATCGTGGGAGCTGCTGAAGCCAAACCCAGCGTCGGAAAAATCTCGAATGAATCCCCCCTAGGTAAAGCTTTGTTGAACCATAAAGTGGGCAATGTTGTCTCCGTCAACGCGCCGGCAGGTCCTTACAAAGTAAAAATCATAAAATTTGAATAACTAAAGATAGAGTAACTATGCCCCGCCCGTGATATCATTAGGCGGGGCATTTTATTAATTCAACGCAATTTTGAGGTTATTAAATGGAAAGAAACGAACTGGAAAAAATCCGCCTGGAAAAAATCGAACGGATGCGCGCAAGCGGTGTTGAACCATATCCCACTACCGCCCATTACACCCATCGCAATCTGGAAGCCATCCAGGCATTTGAAGCGTCCGAATCATCCGGAGCGAGTGAACAAATCTCAGCCAGCCTGGTCGGGCGAATTCGCGCCATGCGGCCGATGGGCAAGATTGCCTTTGCTCATATCGAGGACGGAACCGCGCGTATTCAACTCTTCTTCCGTGTAAATGAAATTGGCGAAGAAATGATGAACCGCCTGAAAGAAGATTTTGACCTGGGTGATTTCATCGAAGCCAGCGGCACGCTCTTCCGCACCAAAACCGGCGAAATTTCCCTGCACGTCAACAGTTTCCGCATGCTGGCGAAAGCCGTCACCCCCCTGCCAGCCTCCAAAGATGAGGTGGTGGATGGGAAAATCGTGCGGCACGCCACCCTGAATGACCCCGAGACTCGCTATCGCCAACGCTACGCCGACCTGGTAGTCAACCCACAAGTGCGCGAGATTTTCAGAATCCGCACCAAAACCATTCGCGCCTTGCAGCAATTCCTGGACGAGCGCGATTTTATCGAGGTCGAAACACCGATCCTGCAGCCCATTTATGGCGGAGCTGCTGCCCGTCCCTTCGTCACTTTTCATAACCAGCTCAAACAGGAGCTCTATCTGCGCATCTCTTTCGAGCTGTACCTGAAACGCCTGATCGTGGGCGGTTTTGACCGCGTGTATGAAATTGGGCGCGATTTCCGCAATGAGGGTGTCTCCTACAAACATAACCCCGAATTCACGCAAATTGAATTTTACATGGCCTATGCCGATTACCGTTCCGTGATGGAATTGACCGAAAACATGGTCGCCTTTGTTTGTGATCAGGTGCTCGGGACACGCACCCTCACCTTCCGCGGAAAAACCCTGGACGTCTCCCCACCCTGGCGACGCCTGGAATTACGCCAGGGGGTGCTGGATGCCACCGGCATCGATATTAACCAGCATCCCACTGCTGACGGACTGGAAGCCGCCATGAAAGCCAAAGGCTACCCCTTCAAACCCGGCAGCCCGCGCGGAAAGCTGATCGACAGTCTGATCGGTGATTATCTTGAACCAACCCTGATCCAGCCTACTTTCCTGTACGATTATCCGCGGGATATCTCCCCCCTGGCAAAAAGCAAACCCGGTGACCCAACCATGACTGAACGCTTTGAAGGTTTTATGGCTGGTATGGAACTGTGCAATGCCTTCACCGAATTGAATGACCCGATTGATCAGGAACAGCGTTTTATCGAAATGGGGCGCGATTTTGAAGCGGATGATGAAGAACGCCACCCAATGGATGATGACTATTTGCGCGCCATGTCCTACGGCATGCCGCCCATCGGCGGCTTCGGGATGGGCGTAGACCGCCTGGTCATGCTGCTCACCGACCAACAAACCATCCGTGAAGTGCTGCTCTTCCCGCACCTGCGTAAGCAGGAAGAATGAGGAATTAGGTCAAAGGCGAAAGGGCCGCATTCTGAATAGCGAGGGCATAGGCGAAAGGCGAAAGGCGAAAGTAAAAAAAGTGTGATCCCTGTTACTGTTGACGGTCCCTACCGTGCTGCCCAGATGATCGTGCAAGAGGAAGGTGAGGTCGTTATTCTCCCGGATGGCGATTCGATCTACCTCGGCAAAATTCGTTCTTACTGGTTGTACCCTGTACATCGTAATAAGCGTTCGGATACAGGGTGATTGTTTCACCTACCTGTGACATGACCAGTTAGCTTCTAATCAATTATTAATAATTCATCAAATGGTTTGACTTTTATCCATTTTTTTCACCAGGTAATCCATTACATTAGTTCCTGTTACCCAGCCATTAATAAATTCAAACTTTATAAGCTCCGGAATTTCACTAATCAAATACTCTCTGACCTCCTTGACAAATTTTGTGAAAACATAAAACAATTCTTCTGAATCTATCCAGACATATTGGGGGAGCCCTGATGTTTGTACTCTTATTTTCTTCCCCTTTTTCTCCAATATTAATTTACTGCCTGTGTCACCCAACCAGCATTCTGTAAAAGGTTTTCGGTATATATTCAAGAATTCTTCATATCCAAATATTGCAAAATTCAGAAGAGGAACAGGTAACCATGGATCACCATTAAATTCCAAAACATCCACATTATTAATGCGAAATCGGATAGGAATTAAAAAATAAGTTGTAATGATTACAGCCATTTCCTCTGTGAGTATCGTTTTTTTATCCTGTTCAATAATAGATTCTGATTTTTTAAAATCAATAAACGTATTTCCTTTTTTCATATTACACCTATTTTGCTACAGGGTACGCTGTAAGTACTTAACTAAATCCGATAGTTACAATTTTTAAGAAGGGAGTAAGATTTCCAGATTGGTCAACACCGATTATTCTACCAGCATTGATAATTATCATAAAGTTTCCTCCTTGCAGTGTCCATTGATTTACATGGTTTACACAATTTTTTCAGCACTTTTGCTCGGTCGAATTTGTAAGGAACCCTACGGTTTTTTTTCAAATTTAATGGTTAATGAATATTTTTCAGCCACCTCTTTAATGAAACTTAATATTTCTTTTTTTTCGTAATCGTCAGAAAGAATTTTTATTTGTATATCTGAAGTCCAACATAACATTTTTACTTCATGTCTCAACCTGATCAACTCCTCGTCTTCTGACTTCAGCCAATACCACTTAACAAATTTTTGATTCCTTTCCACTGCTACTTCAAGCCAGTCATTTCCGAAGTTTTTATCACCATATATAATGTTAGAAAGACTAGCTCCTCCATAAGCCAGAACCTTTTCTAACCATTCTGAACTTGGTTTTCCAACAATATTTAAGGTATATTCTTTACTATCCACAAAGGGGTGGGCTAAAGAGGTATAGTCTTGGGTCAACGCAACCTTTAACCCATATTGAGCTGATAACTCTGACAGTATTTGCTTCTTATTTTCAAGCATCCCTTGACTTTCATCAATAAACTGGCTCAGCATTACTATCTGACATTGCTTAAACATAAAGTCAAGCAACATTAGATATATTGATGATAAATTTCGCCATTGAGAAACTGGAACAGTAATTCCAATTAGGTGATAACTACCAAGTTGCGATAAGTAAATTATCCAATCTTTTTTGTTTTTAAATGAAGAGAACTCTTTTTTTATCCATTTCATATCTTTACCGTCCTGATTTTCATTAAGTATCTACTAACCGGTGCATTGGTTTGAAAATCCCCGGGGTAATAATTATAAGTGGAACAAAAATCTCTCCTGATGCTATCGGTGATAAAGTTTTCACAGCATTGATAGTAAAAATTCTTGTAGCATTGGATGCGTAAGTTGCATATACCTTTGCGGCATAATATGAGCCGGCTAACTTTCCAATCTGTAGGTGTTGTTTCATGTCCAGTTGGATCAACATATCGAATAGGGTTATTAAAAGTATACGCATACCGATCAAAGGCAATGGGGTTTAAAGATACAATGAAAAAACTTGTTTTAGGGTTTTTAATTTGCTCCTTTTTATCCTGGTTAAGCTGTTCCAATACCTGTTTTTCTTTGTAATCAACATTTAGAGCAGAATAATTACCGTTAACTACATAACCAATCAAATTGGGATTGCTTCCCTCGCTTGTGCTCGGTATTATACTGTCCGCAGAGATGAAGCGCGCTAACGCCGGGTCATACCACCTGGCGTTGTAGAAATACAGCCCAATCTCCCCCTCTGCCCGTTGCCCGGTGTAGAGGTAATCCGTGCTGGTAGTGGCAGCCCCTCTCGTCTCCCCAAAGGCAGTGTAGCGCGTCTGGCTGGTCAGATTATTATGTTTGATCACTTAGGGTCTCCAGGAAG
>WBZR01000759.1_pt1 | contig 46820 bp, 43 predicted proteins | sample 5204231 | NCBI WGS metagenome assembly WBZR01 (sample SAMN12412403, study PRJNA552823) | activated sludge metagenome | isolation source: activated sludge from anammox sidestream of wastewater treatment plant... | place: USA: Virginia | collected 2017-08 | reverse complement strand
CATACGGCGAGGACATGCCCGTCTGGTTCTCCAAAGTTGGATTCCTGCTATCTACCAGCGACCACGAAGGCTCTCACCAGGTTGTTGCGGAAGGCATGGCTTCCGGCGCCATCCCGATCATCCGGAACTGGGATGGTGCGAACTTGATCTATCCCCCAAAGTACGTGTTCGAGACGCTGGAGCAAGCCGTACATCTGTTGAAGAAGTGGAAATCGCCCGAGAATTACCGCAACGAGACCGAACAAGTTAAAGAATATGCATTTGTAAACTTCGATCGGTCCCAACTCGTGCCTATATATGAACAGCTTTTTGATGAATTGCTGGAGTCCCCTGGCAAAGTCCAAGCGCCGGCAGCCGCCCCGCCGGCACCGGCGGCTGTTAAAAATGAAAGCAAAGGGGAGGGCGCGGCAGGTTTACGGATTATGCACGTTTGCTACATCAACCCGGGCGTTCATGATGGCTATGTCACGCGCGTTCTCGAAGAGGCGCGCGTGCTGAACCAGGCGGGGGTGCAGGTCGTCCTGGCTTGCTATCTTCATCCGGATTTTTTCACCCATCCCGACCAAATCGCCGAGCATCTCGCCTTCCTGCGAAATTACACCGGCGCTAAGGTTCACTTTATTCCCGTAGAAGGCTTCTTCGATCCAGCGGCTTTAACCCACAGGCGCGATTTGATCGCCGCGCCGCTGGTCAAAATCGCCAAAAATTACGACGTTCAAATTATCCATGGTCAATCGATCTATTCGACCATGTACGCCTTGGAAGCTAACAAGCAGATCAAGGCGAAACTGGTTTTCGACATGCACGGAATTGCCGTCGGGGAAGCGGAGATGGCTGGCGAGAGTCCCCGCAGAATCGACGTGATCAGCAAAGGCGATAAAGAAATACTAAGAGCAGCCGATCTGGTGGTTTTCGTGAGCACGCAGATGCGGAAACACTTCGACGAGAAATTCGGCGTTCCCTTCGACAACTCGATCATCATTCCCACCTGCGTTCAGAGCGAGAAGTTTTCGATGCCGCTCGAGCTCAGGACGAGGAAAAGAAAGGGGTTGGGTCTCGCCGACCGGTTCGTCATTTTATACCTCGGCACGCTGGGCGTGTGGCAATGGCCCGAGGCGATGTTCGCGCTGTTTAAGCGCATCCACAGCCGCCAGCCCGATACCCTCTTCTATCTCTTATTGCCGGAGTCCAACCACCAAAAAGCCCTACAGTTCCTCCAGGAACAAAACCTCCCCGAGGACAGTTATATGATCCAGGCAGCCCCGCACAACGAGGTCGGTTCGCTGATCGGCGTTGCGGATGCCGGTCTGCTGCTCCGCCAGGACCACCCCGTTAACCGGGTTTCCTCGCCCACGAAATTCGGAGAATACATGGCTGCGGGCGTCCCGGTCATCGCCACCGACAAAATCGGCGACTTCTCAGAGATCATCCAGCAAGAAAATCTCGGTCTGGTTCTTTCGCTTGATAGTGAACAAATTTCCCCGATCAATCTGAAACAGATTTCGCAGTTTATGGGTGACGTAAGGAAAAATCGGACAATGTGGGCAGAAAGGTGCTCCCAATACGCCCGAAGTCAATTGGATTGGGAAGTTTACAAAAACCCGCTGCAAGAAGCATACAGAAGATTATTGAAGCCTGACCAAGGAGTATCCTAGCCGGTATGGAAGAAGATTTCAAGCAAGCCTGGGAAGTACATTTCACGCCTCGAAAGCCTGATCTATCCGATGAACAGATAGCCGCTTATGAACAATTTGCGCTTTCGAATCGCAAGCGCGCTGCAGAGTTTATTAAATCTGTCCAGGCGGATTTGAACTATACATTCAAGGATAAAAGGGTTCTGGATATAGGAAGCGCGTATGGTGGTTTCGTCATATTGACTGCCCAACTAGCCGCAAAAGCATACGGCGTCGAAATTCTTCAATATTTACACGATCTCGCCTTGACAAATGCCGAGCATGAGCCTGGTTTTATTAAGCTTATTAATATGGATATCCTTGACGAACATATTTTTTCTGAAATTGAGAATCGACCCTTTGATCTAATAATCGTTAATGATGTTTTTGAGCATATTTACACCTCAACTGCTCTATTTCGCCGTATCAGGGAATTGAGTCATCACGGGACAATCTTATACTTTGCCATACCAAACGGCGAAGCCTGGCAGAGCATAGAAAACGAAGGTCACTTATTTAAGTTTGGTATTTCTTTACTTGAACCTGGCGCCTGGCCGAGAGATGTAAACCCCTTTAATATTTACTATCGTCCAATAGAATATTATCAACTCCACTTTCAATACGCAGGGTTTCGTCATTTATACATAAAAGTCGAAGAGAATGCGTTATCATCCTGTAAGGACCGAATTGTGGAAAAGTTTTCTGAGCTCGAGCAAAAAATAACAAATGGTTCATTCGTTACAAATTACCAAAACAATCATGGTCGGCATAAGTTTGAATTACTTAATCAACGGCTCCAAGAGATACTTAAACAAAACGATCTACTGAAGCTTCACCTATCCTTCGATCAATCATTTTGGGTCGGCTACGCTACATCAGAAATAAATCCCAATCTTGAAGATAAAAACGATTTGATCCGTATCGATCTTGACACATTTCATATGTTGGAACGCAAAAGGCTTAAGCGAAGTTGGCTAAAGTTGTGGTAGTCATCCAGCGGGATAACCTGACATCACCCCCGCACCAGCCAGCCCTTCACCCGGTCCTTGAGCCTCGCCACCCAGCCGCTCCCGCCTAAGAGCGGGTACAGCGCCTGGCGCAGGGTGAAATACAGGTAGGTGCGCGCCGGCGCCGGCGGCATCGGCGGGTTCTCCACCACCGCGCGGTATTTCGCGTATGTCTCGTGGTATTTCGCGTAATAGGTCTGACCCACCTCGTCCAGCCGGTGCACTTCCCCCAGCGCGCGCAGGTACTCCACGCTCTGGCGCGTGAGCAGGCTGCTCAGTTCGGCGCGCCCGGGCTGGCGCGGCTGCGCGCGGCGCAGCCGCCGGGCTTCATTCAACATCCCCTCGATGCAGTCGCCCATCTGTTCGAGTGTGAAATGGCGTTCCACGCGCTGCCGGCTCGCCAGCCCCATCCGGCGCACTTTCTGCGGATCGCCCAGCCATTCCGTCAGCGCCGCGGCGTAGCGCTCGATCTCGTCCTCTTCCACGCCGCGCGGCAGCAGCGCCCCGCATTCCGGCGTCACCAGCTCCTTCTGTCCGCCCACGTCCGCCCCGAGCACTGCCAGTCCGCACGCCATCCCCTCGTAAAAGACGCCGGAGATGCCCTCGTTTTCGGACGGCAAAAATACAATGTCGCCCGCCGTCATCAGCTCGCGCACCCGTTCATTGGGCAGCGCACCCAAAAGCCTCACCCGCTCACCCAGCCTGTGCTGCTCGATGAAGTCCTCCAGCCAGCCTTTGAGTGAGCCGTCTCCAATCGCCAGCGCCAGAAACTCCAGACCTTGCTCCGCCAGACGCTCCATCGTGGCTGCGAACACCCTCGGCTGCTTCTGCTGCTCGATCCGCCCGATGTACAGGATCAGCGCCCGCTCCTCCGGGATGCCCAGCTCCTGGCGCACCTTGCCGCGCAGCTCCGGGTCCGGATGCCAGCGTTGAGTATCCACGTTGGTCGTGCACACTTCCACCCGCTCTGCCTGAGCGCCCTCGCCCACCATCCAGTCTTTAAGCTGCTGGCTGTTCACCAGGCTCAGGTCCAGCGCCTGGTGGAATGTCACCGAAAGGCGCGGGAAACCGCCCTCCAACCATTCCGGCGTCACGAAATGGTTGAAATCCAGCAGCGCCAGGTCCGGGAATTGCTGCCTCAGGTAGGGCAGCAGTCGGTATCCTTCCAGGCTGCCCGAGAGCAGCACGGCATCGAACCCGCGTGACTCGATCAGATAGCTCAAAAAGCGCGGGTAGTCGCTCCATTCGATGAAATTCGCCAGCGGGAAGACATCCGGGGTCAGCCGCTCGAACTCGTGCTGCCAGGGATTGTTCGAAGCCGCCGTGGTAACGACGCTTACCTGCCAGCCGCGCCCGATCATCTGGCGCATCACTTCCAGGTTGAACTTCTCCGCCCCGCCCACCACCAGCCAGGGCGCCAGCACCAGCAGGCGCGGTTTTTCCTTGACCAGCCGGTTCTCGCACGGAGGCTGCTCTTTCATCTTTACCCATTGCAGCTCAACATAAGGCTCAAAGTGCGGAAATTCGCCTTTCCACAGGCGCGGGTAGTGCTGGCGCAGCCCAGCGCGGATCGCGTTCAGCCGCTCTTCGCCCATATTTCCCCAACGCTCAAGGGGCGCCGGGCGGGTGCGATACCAGTGCAGGTATTCACGCACCGATTCGCCCCAATATCCCTCGCCTGCACAACGGATCCAGAAATCCCAGTCCTCCAGCCCATCGCGCAGGCTCTCGTCATACCCGCCTACCGCTTCGAGCACCGCTTTGCGGATCATCACCACATGATTGATGCGGTTCTTCTCCAGGTTGGCTGCCATATCCTGAAAGCCGGACTGCCACAGATATTCCAGCGCCCCAAAGCCAGTCGAATAGCCGCCCGCAAAGGCATACTGGGGATAGCTTTCCAAAAACCACAGCCATTTTTCTGCCGCGGTCGGTTCCAGCAGATCGTCGCTATCCAGATATAAGATGTAGTCCGTGCGCGCGGCTCGGTAGCCGCGGTTGCGCGCGGCTGGCAGTCCGCGGTTTTCCGGATGATTGATCACGCGCAGGCGCGAGTCAGCATTACGAAACTCGTCCAGGAGGCGCAGCGATTCTGGGTCACGGCTGCCATCGTTGACGATGATCCATTCCCACTGCTGCAAAGATTGCTGCATCACCGACTGAGCCGTCTCCCGAAAAACCGCGCCGGTGTTGTAAAACGGCGTCACGATCGATACAGCTGGCGCGGCTGATGGATCAACCGGACGGTATCCAAATTGCGGTCGGGCGGGGCTAACGGGCGTGTTCTGGTAATCGGGGTTCTGTGGATCGATCATCGCTACATTATAAACACAGGCGCGCTGATTCGGGTCATTCGGGGGTGTTTTGCATCATGGCGGACTTGCCAAGTAACCTGCGAGGTCGAAATCGCCCCGCGCGCTTGTGCGCCCGCCCAATCGGCGGGCAGTAAAACCGTCAACACAGAAAAGCGGCTGCAGACAGCATTCTCGCCGCAGCCCTAACCCGCCTGATCCGGATGCGCCTCCGCAGATGCCTGGGCTGGTTGAACGAATCTTGGAGCAAAAAGTAGGGGCCAGAAGAGCAGCGCCGCTAGATAAACCGCATATTGAAGACGAAAATTCAGCATGGTGAATAAAAGTGTAAATCCAATTGCCTGAAGAACCAACGGGGCGGAGGCGATAAACAGTTTCCAGTCCCTGTACTTCAACACCTGCACCGCGATTGTAAAGAGGAATAGATATAGATATAGAGCAGGTCGCCAAACCAGCCAACTGATCTGGTTATCTAAGGAACTCCAATAAACAAACTCCGACACCCGCTCGCGCACAGCCGGCAGCTTCGAAGCAGGCACGATGCCATACGGATTGGGGTCCACCAGGTAGCGCGTATGCGAGGTGTTGTCGATAAAACCGTATGGGTCCCAAACGATCCATGAAAAAGCCCGGCGGCAGGTGTAGTAGTAATACATCAAATTTGGCGACCGGCTGATCAGGTTTATCCCTTTTTGGAAAATGTTCTCCTCTTGCCCGGAGCCGTCCATTTGCTGCACAGCCTGGTATGGAGCGGTAAGATCACAGCTCCAGTTGCCCGAGAACGGACGGATCGACTGGATTACCGTCTCGGCATAGGATCCCGGATCCGCTTCGGCAGCCAGTGAATACAGCGAAAAAAGGCTGGGGATGAACTTTTCATACACACCCTGAGTGGTCACATTGACCAACCGATAAATCGGTCCGCGTATGATAAAAACCGATCCGGCGAACACAGCCGCAGCAATCGCAATCCGACTCCAGAAACGCCAATACAATAACAACAGCAAGAGCAAGACGCCCACAACGATGGGCCAGCCATTGTGACGGAAACTGCTCATCAGCACCCCGGTCAGCCCTAACAGGATTGCATTCCAAGGATTTTCCAGCCATCTCCCGCGGGATATCCCAACCCGATAGACCAGAAATGTGAACCCCAGCAGGGCAGCGCTGTAAAACACGTCCTTCCACAATGTATTGACCATCGTCCCATTCACCGGGGAAAGCGCGAAAACCAGGCTGGCGATCCACAGAAACGGTTTTGGAACCCCTTGAGTTTCAAAGAAACCCAGGATGTAGCCGCTCACCAGCGCCAGCGCCAGGATCTGGGTCAGGGCGACCAGCGCGGGCGAGGGGTAAATGCGCACCAGCAGCCAAATAATAAATGTATGCGATGCCGGATGGTGATCATTGAAGTGACCGCTCAAAGCCTGTCCCCATTGATTGAGCGAGTCGGCGCTCATCATCCCGGGCCAGTAAGCCAGCAGGTAGACCAGCCAGGCGAGCAGCATCGGCAGCGCGTACAGCGCCCAGCGGAAACGCCGCATTTTCGCCGGCTGCTGCTCAGCGGACTGCCGCGCGGCGAGTAATACGCTCAGGGTGAAAAGCAGCAAGCCAACGGTGAACCCGGCGCTGGAAAGAAAGATGATCTTTTGCAGCACTGGCGGCGGGAACGGGACAGCCAGCGGTTTCACAAAAAGAATCGGGATGTTGTTCGCCAGCCATAATCCTGCTGCCAGGCAGCCTGCCAGCCAGAGCCGCCTCCAGCTTGTGGGATAATCGGCTAACCGCGGAGAGAGCAGACGGTCGCAGGCGGCAAACGCCGCCAGGCTGAAGATGCCCCATAAGTACAGGAAGATGAACACCGCGCTCAGTTTTCCCAGAGGCGATTGCGCATTGAGCAGATAAAGATAAAAGACGGCGACGACCGCGCCGGCTACGCCAATCGGGATCCGTTTTTTGATACGCGCCAAAGCGAATAGCATGAGGTGAAGTATACTTTCCGAGGGATGGTGAGCTTCTTATTTTACTCCGATGGGATTATATCATTGGGCGAAGTCAGATAAAGGGCGTGGGCAAAGAACCGTTCATCCCGGATCGGTAAAAAAACTCTTTTTGATGGCTTCCACCACCTCCTCAAGGTCATCATGAAGCTTGTTTGCAGAGGCATGATCTTTCAGGTAACACTAGAAAAGTTCAATGATAAGTGCTTTATAATCATTTTCATGCTATTGTTTCTATTCTGAGAAAAATGTCTCTTTCATTCAGATGTTAGTTTATGAAAAAGGAATGGACCTGGTTTTGTTACCTAAATCCACATCTGATCATTCGACCCGATCACAACTCCCTTATTTGATTGGCTTGATCCTTATTTCTATTTTAGTTGGCTTACCGCTTTTACAGGGAAAATTTATTGGCGGCCACGATTCGATTCTTTATCCTCCCAGGTTTATTGAATTCGTTCAGGGGCTTCGGTCACTTCAGTGGTTTCCCCGTTGGGCGCCGGATCTCAGCTCCGGTTATGGGCAGCCATTTTTCATCTACAATCCCCCTTTATTGTATTACGTTGTAGGACTTATCAACATTTCAGGAGTCGGACTTTTCAACTCCATTAATACGGCTTTATTAATGGTGATATTTTCATCAGCCTTGGGTATGTATCTCTTGGCTTCTGAATTTATAGGTCCCAAAGCCGGTTTGGCCGCGGCTACCGCATATATTTTTGCCCCTTATTTTTTGGTTAATCTATATGCGCGCGCAGCCTGGTCAGACTTCATAGCTTTTTCGTGCATCCCATTTCTTTTCTGGAGCATTTATCGTTTTGCAAACGAGGGACAATACAGATTTTTCATGATCTCCACAATATCTATGACCCTGTTGATGCTAAGCAGCAATCATATTTCACTCATAACAGTTCCTTTTGTTTTGATTCTGATCTCCTGGAATGCATATATTCAGCGCAATTGGAAGGTTCTTTGGCGTGGATTTATTCCTCTTGCTTTTGGCCTGGGACTTTCCGCATTCTTCTGGTTGCCAGCAATTATTGATATGAGGTATGTACACTTAGAGCGAGAGATCGGAAGTAATTTTGACTATCATGACCATTTTATTTTTCCCCGCCAACTGTTTTCTTCTTATTGGGGTTATGGAGGCTCCGTTGCCGGCCCTGATGATAAAATGAGTTTTTCAATTGGACCAGTTCACGTAATATTGGTTATTATTCTTATTCCATTCTTGTGGAAAATTTGGAAATCCTCGAAATCTATTGGTTGGTGGTTTATATTTATGTTATTAGTGATTACTGTATCAATATTTTTTGCTACTTCAATTTCAGAACCGATTTGGGAACGGTTACCGCTCATTAAATCCCTTCAATTTCCCTGGAGATTCTTAACACTGGTTGTATTTTCGTCATCATTTATTGCGAGTTTTCCATTTATATTAATTTCACATGGAAACAGATTGTTGTCTAATCTGGTATTGTTCACTATTATTGCAACAATTATTATGCTCGGACTTCCAAATGCCAGACCGCCAATGTATCACGATCTGACAGAATCTGATTGGCGATCAGGAACCATCATTAATCACAACCTGAAGGTCAATCACATCGACATGTTTGAACCCATCTGGGTGAGGAAAAAGCCGAATGTTCCGGCTATCTCATTGTTTACAATGCTCAAAGGTCAGGGAGTAATCACTGCCACTCGATTGTCTCCAACTCACCTGCAGGCTAATATCGAACTACAATTACCATCGAGTCTTCGAGCAAACGTAAATTATTATCCTGGATGGGAGTTATATGTAAATGGTGATAAGCATAAATTCAGTTTTGACAATGCATATGGAAATATTGAATTCAATCTCGAACCAGGCAGACATCACATCGACCTGGTGTTCACAAATACCCCGCTGCGGTTGTGGAGCGAATGGTTCTCCCTTTTCTTTCTTATTCTTATAATAATTATGAGCGTTTCGGTTGGAATGTTTAAGGGACAGCCATTTTCAAGTGCAATGTATAGAAATTAACAAGTTATCAAGACTGCAAGTTACCTTACGAGCCTGGTTACGTATAATGTATATATCAACCAAAGTTCACAGTTGAAAATTGTTGCGAAGGCATCCAATGAACAGACACATAAAAATAACCCATATTGGTTTTACCTGGCTCATTTTAATGATTATTATGCAATTACCCCACCAGGCATTTGCTATTTCTCACAGCCCATCCATCTTGCAACAAGATGATACAGAAGAAAAAAAGGTATTCCTACCTATAGTCTCCAACCCCGGACCGCGCCAACTTCTGTTGGGTGTATATACCGATGGATATCTTGGTTTTCAATCCTCGATAGACGAGGAGGTGACTGCGATTGGTGAATGGTCAGGAAAGAAAATTTCCATTGTTGGCACCTTCATCGCATTCGAAGACGTTAGCCCGGAATCTAATATTCCTGGTCCCTTAGGGCGTATTTGGGACTCCGGCTACACTCCTTTTGTCAACATTGATGCCAGGGTGGGGCTCAGAGATATTAATGCGGGCAAAATTGACAGTGAAATACGGCGAATGGCTCGTGCTTTCAAGCAATGGCGAGACCAGGGACTGGCAAAGAACCAGAATCGCAAAGCATTTGTTGCGCCGTTTCCGGAGATGAACGGCGATTGGGTGCCGTATCACGGAAGCCCAGCCGATTTCAAAACCGCTTATGCAAGAATCCGAAATTTATTTGATGAAGAGGGAGCGACCTCTGCGGTGCGCTGGTCCTTTGCCCCAAACGGGTGGAGCGACCCAAAGAGTTATCAATTTGAAGATTATTACCCTGGCGATGCGGTGATTGAAGTAAATGCATTCAGCGGTTACAACGCAGGATACTGTCCTTCTGCCGCGTGGAAACAGTGGTCAAGTCCTCAAGACGTGTACGGTATTTACATCGACCGTATGCGTGCTATGGCGCCCTCAAAGCCGATATTCATTGGGCAAACTGCGACCTCAGGCTATACACGATTTGGATATAGTGTCCCTTCAAAAAACGCCTGGTTGACAGACGCATACAGTTATCTCGCAAATACATATGGAATAGCAGGTGTAATATACTTCAATAAAACCATCAACCAGGATTGTGATTGGTCTTTTTATCAGCCAGACGGCAAGAAATTCGACGGATACATTCAGGGGGTTAACCGGGATGAGGTCATTTACATCCCTCCTGAGGTTCTGGCAAATACGACTCTACATCCTTGAAAAATGTGTTCTTGGTTGACTCACCGGTCTAATATCCGAAAATAGCTTCCTTCTTTTTTCACAGTTAGCCCCTGTCTCTTCGCTGCGTCTGCAAAGCCCTTATTCTTGGTGATACACAGCCAAGGGTCAGCCTTTGCGTTTAGATATGCTCGTGGATCAGTGTGCGCGGCTAATATCTCCTCATCTGAAACCAGGATGATCTGATCCGGATGCCCGGAGATCAGCGGGATTACGCCAGTTTCGGCGAAGGAGTCTTGGTTCAAAATGACCCGGGCGCTGGTTGGGTTCTCTTCCAACCAGTAGCGGATCTGCAAAGCCACACTTCGCACATTTTCGTCGAAGTTATTTTTGAAAGAAACGATCTGTTGGAGATTCAAAGCCACGATGATCAAGAGCGCGATAACTGCAATTATCTTTCCCGCATTGAGCCAAAGGTTCCACAAAGCATAACCCACAATCGCAATCAACAGTATCAACGCCCAGCCGGCAAAAACCAGATAGCGCGGTTCCTGGTACGGAGCGCTGAAAGCCAACCCGGTGGACAACCAAATCCAGCCCAGCACAAACCCCATTGGGATCGAATAGACCAGAGATTGAGGCTTCTTGAATAAAAGAACCACGAGCGCAATCAGACCTGGAACGGATATCGGATAAAAATTTTTAAGGATCTCCCGAGGTACGACAAAGATGCGCTCGGCGATCCCCATTTGCCCAATATAGGCAGATTGAGCCTGCCTGGCGGTTTGCAGCGGATAAAAAGGATCATTGAAAAGCAAATAGCTGTTGTACAACCAGATGACTGGAACGATCACGCAAAGAAACACTGCAAAAAGATACACTATGGATTTTTTTATATCTTTTTTCAGGACGGCTTGAAAGAGGAAAGGCGTCAGATACAGACAAAAAAACACCGCTAGAAACCAGCCAATATAGTGGGTCGCAGTTGCCAGTAGAACGATCAACGCGGCTTTGATTGCATTCCCAGGATGTTTCTCTTTTTCGCCTGTGTGCATGATGTAGAAGAAGTAGCTTGCCAGAAGCATCAAAAAGATCAGCATAGGCTCACTCAAAGCGGAGTAAGAGACGAACACGTCCCCGGCAAACATGCCTGCTAGCAGACAAGCTGCAAATGCAGCCAGGGGCTTCCGAGTGATCTCAAGCGTCAAAAAGAACAGGACCGTGATCGACCCTAAAAAAAAGAACTGGTTGACGATCACCGGCGCCAGGATCTCGGATGTTGGCACCCAGGGATGGATCAACGCAAATGCACTTCCCACCAGCCAGAACTGCAAGGGCAGCCAGTAACCATCCGAAAGCGAGAAGAACGGGTTCTTTGACCATTCGTATGAGATCAATGCACGCGAGAACGAATCCCAGGGGATGCCGTAAAAATAGCCATGCGTTCTCAGCCATTGGTAGATCACCAGCCGCAGGATGCCAACGCACAGCAGCGCCGCGCCGAGCATAAGCAGCGTCGCGCGCAACTGTTCATCCTGACGGATTCTTTCTATGAAACGCATTTGTCCTGCCTCCGACCCTTCATGCAGATGAAGAAACAACCACATTATTATCGGTTGCGCGTTCCAACAACGCTCAACCGATTATCCATTATAATCTGTTGGGCTTTCCCCGACCCAGCAATGCGGTCGCAAATCTAACTCAGGACGCTCGTTTGCAAAACGCTCGCTTGCAAAGTATTCGTTTTCGATTTCTGCCAAAAAATAGCCAGCGCGAAAAAATCGCCCGGCGTTTGTACTATCTGGCAAGAGACCTGCTCACCCTCGGTCCGCTGCACCGCGGGGTATCTCGCGCCATCGAACGGACCGACATTTTTGTTGACCGGTACGCTCCCGAAGATTTCGGATACGCTACGCTGTTCACTGACCAGGACGCTCTTTTTCCCGCATACCCGTTTCGCCTCCCGATCAGTGGTCCACGCACCGCAGTGCAGGTGACGCTGATCTCCACCCTCAGAAACGAGGCGGATAATGTTGAGCAATGGATGGAGCACATTTTCCACCAGACCCGGCTCCCGGATGAGATCATCCTGGTGGACGGCGGCTCCAGCGACGGAACGCTCGAACTCCTGCAAGCCTGCGCCGAGCGCTCGCCGGTTTCTATTCATATCCTTTGCAAACCGGGGATCAACATCGCCCGCGGGCGCAACCTGGCAATCGCCCAGGCGCAGTATCCAGTCATTGCCGCCACGGATTTCGGCTGCCGACCTGAGGCGACCTGGCTCGAAAACATCCTGGCGCCCTTCGAACGGGACACTCAGATCCAGATGGCGGCGGGCTGGTACGTCGCCCGGGACGCGCATGGCAATCAAGTGAAGCGCCGCGCCTGGCCCACCCTGGATCAGGTTGACCCAGCCACCTTCATCCCTTCTGCGCGCTCGATCGCCTTCACCAAGGCGCTCTGGAGGCAGGCTGGCGGCTTTCCTGAATGGCTGACCCTCACCGGCGAGGACACCTACTTTGCTTTGGAACTCAGAAAATTCAGCCGCCGCCGGGCGTTTGTGCCGGATGCGGTTGTCGTTTGGTTTGCGCCCGCCGGTCTGCGCGATTACTGGAAAAAAGTGCAACTCTGGTCTGTCGGCGATGGCGAATCGGGTCTCCACGCCGCAAACTACTTCGCAGTCGCCAGGCAGATCCTGTGGGGCGTTTTTTTGCTCGTCCTGGCAGCCGGCTGGCTCATTCTAAGCGTCATAATCAACTCAGCTCTTTTCTATCTCCTCACCGCATTTTTATTCTATTGCGCGGTCCTGCTCATCTGGCGCCAGCACGGCTCATTGAAAAGCTTTATCGCTGAGACCGGGCTAAAAATCGCCATGGTGAGCGGTTACCTTCGAGGCATGCGGCGCAGAGATGAAATCGATCTGAGGCGGTTCGCCGGGGTGCAGGGCGTGATGTTCATCCTGGCTGGCGTTCCCATCCACGACACCGGCGGCGGATCGCGCGGCGCGCAGCTTGCCCTCGAACTGCTGCGCCAGAATTACCTCGTGGTTTATCTTAATAAATTCGACTCGTATGAAAGCGTCAACTTGGGTTTGCACATCGCTCATCCCAACCTGCTGCTATACCCTTTCGATGACTTTTCCTGGGAACGCTTTTACCCGCGCTTCGCTGAGATTCTCGCCAGCAAACCCTGCGGCGCTTTGTTGGAATTTCCTCTTGCGGATTTCCTGCCGCTGGTTGACCACCTGCATCAAATCGGCGCGGTCGTCGCCTACGACCTTCTGGACGACTGGGACACGCAGCTTGGCTCCACCTGGTACACGGCAGAGATCGAAAAACAGGTCATCTCCACCGCGGACGTGCTGATCGCCACCGCCCCGGCGTTGGTGGACCGCCTGAGGCACCAATCTGCCCGCGAAGTCGCCTATCTCCCTAATGCGGTCAACCTGCGCCTGTTCGATCCCCAGCGGGCTTATCTGCGACCCGCCGACCTGCCGGAGGCGGATCAGATTATCACGTACATCGGCGCGCTGTGGGGCGAATGGTTCGACTGGGCTCTGCTTCTCGAGGTTGCCCGGCATAACCCAGAATCAGCCGTGGTCGTCATCGGGGATTACCGCGGTCAATGCCCCGCAACCGAGCCCAACCTGCACTTCCTGGGGCTTAAGCCTCAGAGCGCCCTGCCGGCTTATCTCGCACACAGCACGGTTGCGATTATCCCCTGGAAAGTGAACCAAATCACCCGCGCCACCAGCCCGTTGAAGCTGTACGAATACCTGGCGATGAACCTCCCCGTGGTCGTGCCCGATTTACCCCCGCTGTACGGCATCCCCGCGGTTTATCTTTCGCCAGACCCCGCAGAATTTCTTGCCAATATCCGCATTGCGATGCAGACCGAGGTCGAGTCCGATCCGCTTCAGCGCTACATTCGAAAGCACTCCTGGGAACAACGGGTGAAACAATTGGTCGATCTGTTGGGGTTTCCCGCACGGGAACAATAATAAAACCCGCGCGCGTCGGATAGCTAGAGCTTCAATTCCATCCACACCAGCGTCTGCTGTTCGCGGAACCCGGCTTCCTGGATTGCCCCAGCGTAATCTCCAGCGGGATATTCGAGCGCCAGCGCGCGGCGGGTGGGGGAGCGCCGCCGGATATGTTGCAACAGCTTCAGCACCGCCTCGTCGGCGCCTTTGTCCGGCGCTGCCAGCCAGATCGCGTTGGCATACGCGTAGGTTGCCTGCCAGGCGCCGCACGCCGCCAGCCGCCCATGCTGCCGCGCCGCCCATTGATACACATACGCATTGTGTAGAAACCGTGAGATCACACCCAGCACTCCCGGGCGCAGATTGCTCAACCGAAACCATGAATGCCATGCCAGTTCGGCGGGATAGCTGCGCTGCAGCCACCCCCGGACCGCCTGCCAGTCGCGGTTCTTGAGGGGAGCGATTTGGATTTGAGATGCCTCTCCCGGCAGAGTATTGTCGGGGTTTGCCACCCAGGTGGTGCGCACCGCCCTTTCTTGAAATCCGAAGGCCAGGTAAATCCCTCGCGCAATCTGATTTTCCAACCGCACGTGCAGCCAAACCGCCGGAGCGCGTCTGCTCCGCCCAAATTCAATCGCCCTTTCGGTCAAAGTCTGCCCGATCCCCCGCAGGCGGTAGTCCGGATGGACGGCTACATTTGCGATCAGGTAACAGCGCTGACCCTGCACCAGATAAGGTATCAGGCTTACATTCCCAATGATTCGCCCATTTTCCTGCCATACGAACCCGTTCAGCGGCGCGTTCGCCCACCCTTTCGCCAGCCCAGCCAGCGAAGTGCTGCGCGCGGTCGAGCGCATGCGCGTCAGATATTCACGCCCGTCCGGGTCCAGCGTTTCGGCAAAGCACAATTCGACCAGGTCCGCCACCGCGCCCTGGTCGCGCCGGAAATCGAACGGGCGCAATTTCCCCTGCCTCGCCGCAGACGCTGTCGCTTCGGAGATTGCGGTCATGATTGCACGGAATTTTACCTTATAATCCCTTGCACCGGCGGCGTTCAGGCTTTACAATACTCGAAACAATTGTTCTGATAATTCGGGTGACCCGTGGCGATTGACTTCATCGAAGTGCGGAAACAGATCCAGGAGTTCGGCGAGATCGCGGTGAAGCGCGAACAGGAAGCGCGCCCAATGTGGGAAAAGGCGTTATCCCTGTTACAGCAGCACGCCTCCAACACGGAATTCTTGCATGAGCGGGTGCGCCGCATTGTGCGCCTGCACGACCCCAACCTGCGCTGCGCCGTCTCGGCTGTCGGGCTGCAGCGCCCGCCCGAACCGCTGGAGGCGTGCATTGCCCTCCCGCCCCTGCCAGCCCGGGCTACCCTGCTGGCTGCCGACGGCTCGCAAAGCAACCCCAGCCGGCACGATCAGGTCGGTTTCTGTCTGATCAACGTCGGCGCGATCCAGGCGGGGCTGGGCGAACCTGCCGCGCCGCAGCTCACCATCCGCAGCCAGCTCATCTACGATGAAGCGCTCTATACCGCATCGGGCGTGCTGACCGAAGCCCAGATCGCCCTGATGCGCGACCTGAACGAGCGCAAGCTGCTAGCTGAGCTTGCCAGCCAGGCGCCGCCTCCGGTCATCACCTTCACCGACGGGCGGATGGAGCTTTGGGGCGCTCCGGAGACCCAGGCAACCGCCGCTTTCAACCAGACACTGGAAGAATACAAACGTGCGCTGCGCGAGCTGCACAGCCTCGGGGCGATCACCGCCGGCTATGTCGACAAGCCCTCGGCGAACCTGTTGGTGCGCCTGCTCGAGGTTGCCTCACTGGAAGAAAACGAGTTGGAGGCGGTAAAAAAGCTGCGCCCGCTCCAGCGCGTCAGCGACCGCCAGCTTTTTCAGCGCCTGCTCGCCCCGGGGGATCGTTCGGCGGTGTTCGCCATCCAGTCCAGGTCCATCGATCAGTACCAGGACGAACTGGCGCTTCATTTCTTCTATCTGAACGTCGGTCGGGCTGGCAAACCCTGGCTGGCGCGGGTGGAGATCCCCGGCTGGGTCGCCGACGACACGGAACAGTTGAATGCGCTGCACGCGGCGCTCTTTCAGCAATGTCAGATCATGGGCAGCCGACCCTTTCCGTATCTGATCCACCGCGCCCACGAAGCCGCAGTCGTCTCGCTGGAGGAAAAAAGCCAGGTTGCGCAGATGATCATCAACGAGATGCACCAGCGCGGGCTGGCGGTGGACGATGTCTCCGCGAAACAGTTTGCCAAAGACCAGCCGCTGCGCACACGCTGCAGGAGGTGAAATCGTATGAGCAACCCCATCGAAATCGGACGCCTGTTGCGCGCCGGCACGACCGGTTTTGTGCTCGGCTGCCGGGTGAACCAGCTCGAGAGCCCCGCGTTCGGGACGCTTGTCAAGGCGCCAGTGTCCCCCGATTACCAGATTTACGGGCTGATTTACGACATTCACATCGACGACGACGGGCTGGTGCGCCAGTTGGTCACCGCCGAGCGCGTGGATGAGAACATCATCAACGACAACCGCCTGAACCGGAACGTCCCGCTCGAGATCAGCGTGATCGCGGTCGGCTACCGCCAGGGCGGGCGCGTCCGGCACCTGATCCCGCCCCGTCCGCCGCTCAGCCTGGACGTGATCCATCTTTGTACGCCCCAGGAAATCTGCGAGTTCAGCTCTGCCGGGCGCTTCGGCTACTTCCGCCACATTCTGCGCGCCGCCGACCTGCCGGTCGGGGAGTTGCTCGCCGCCCATTTAGAACAGACCCAGGCAGTCCAGCAGGCGGATGGGGATCCAAACTGGCTCAGCCAAGCCACCCAAGAATTGATCACCCTGCTGCGCGATGACTATCCAACGCTGATGAGCGTCCTGGGCGCGCTGAGCGATATCCACACAAGGCAGGCTTGACCATGACCGAACACGTAGACGCAATCGGTTACATTGTCGGCGGCGGGCTAAAAGAGAGCCTCAAAGTCCGCCTCACTGTGCCGACCCAACAGGTTCAAGAGGGCGGCTTTGTGGTCATAGAGAGCGGCGACTGGCTCTTCTACGGGCTGGTGACCGACCTGCAGCTCGGCGCGACCGACCCGCGCTTTGCCGACGAGCAAAGCGAGCAGCGCTTCCCGCCGGAGCTGGCGCGCCTGCTCCACGGGCAGACCCTCTTCACCAACCTGGAAATCCTGCCGGCGCTCATGCTCGAACGCGGACCCGACCTCGACTCGCCCGAGTACGACCGCTATCAGCAGGAATATGAAGCCGGACTGCGCCAGAAACCCGTCCCCCTGCCGGTCAAGACCATCCCGCCGCATCACACTCCAGTGCGGCTGGCTCACCGGGGCGACATCGCCGAGATCTTTGGCAAACCCGAAAAAGCGGGCAACTTCGTGATCGGTTATACGCGCGAGCAGGGTCACCCTGTCTGCCTGGACCTGGAGCGCTTCGTCCAGCGCTCCTCGGGCATTTTCGGCGCTACCGGTACTGGAAAATCCTTCCTGACCCGCATCATCCTGGCTGGCTTGATCCAGCACGATCGCACCTCGCTGCTGGTCTTCGACATGCACAACGAATACGGCTACGACGACATCGCCTCCGATACCCAGGCGCGCGTGGTCGGGCTTAAAACGCGCTTCCCGGCGCGCACGCGCGTGGTCGGTCTGGGGCAGGGCGCCATGATCCGCAATCAGCCGCCCGATTTCAACCTGGAGATCGCAATGCGCGATCTTCAGCCCGAAGACATCGAACTTCTCACGCGCGAACTCAACCTGAAAGAGACCACCCCCACCACGCTGGACGCCCTAATCACCACCTTCCATCAGGATTGGTTCGCCAGCTTCAAAGCCATGCGCCGCAATGCGGTTGTGGTCGACGAGGAAACCGGCAAGAAAATACCCGCGCCCGACAGCGTCGCCGCCTGGGCGCTCGAAGCCGGCGTGAACGTGATGGCTGCCGAAGGCTTGCACGATAAGCTGCGCCGCCTGTTCAATTGCCCGTACATCGTCGAACATCCAGCCGCCGACTCGGTCGGAGAGATCATCAAAGCCCTGGAAAGCGGTCAGCACATCCTGCTCTCGTTCGGGCAGTTCGAAAACGATCTGGATTATTTGCTGGTCACCAATCTGATCACCCGCCGCATCCGCCAGGCTTGGGAGCAGCGCACCAACAGCTACCGCACGCGCGGCGAGCAAGAGCCGCGCCCGCTGGTGGTCGTCCTGGAAGAAGCCCATAAGCTGCTCAATCGTGAGATGGCTTCGCAAACCACCTTCAGCGCCATCGCCCGCGAGCTGCGCAAATATTACGTCACCCTGCTGGTGATCGACCAGCGCCCTTCTCAGATTTACGATGAGGTGATGTCGCAGCTTGGGACGCGCGTCTCGGGCTGGCTGGGCGATGAGGATGACATCCGCGCGGTGCTTTCGGGGCTGGCGGGGCGCGAAGCCCTGCGCGGCATGCTCGCCCGCCTGCAGCCAAAGGAAGAGGTGTTGCTGCTGGGCTGGGGCGTGCCTATGCCGCTGCCCGTCAAATCCCGCCGTTACGATGATAAGTTCTGGGAAGAGCTTCTTGGCAGACCGGTCGCCGGGTCGCGTGGCGCAGAGCAAATTCTAAAAGAAATCGGGTTTGATTAGCCTTCAGCGCCGCAAGTTTTTATGAACGTTTAATCCAGTCCTGGTACAATACCAGGACTGGCTCAGGATCGGTTCGCCAGCATTCGAAATTGCCGATAGGAGGATCTTCTCTATGAATGAAATGCTTGTTTCCATGATCAACGATCAAATTGAACACGAATTTTTCTCGGCGTATCTTTATCTTTCGATGGCGGCTTATTTTGAGGCGCGCAGCTTATCTGGTTTCGCGCACTGGATGCGCCTCCAGGCGGATGAAGAACGCGAACACGCCATGAAGTTCTTCGACTTCCTGGTCGACCGCGGCGCTCACGTCGATCTGCACGCCATCAGTCAGCCGCCGTCAGAATGGGACACGGTTCTGGACGTTTTCGAACACGCCTACCAGCACGAGCAGAAAGTTTCCAGCCTGATCCACACGCTTTATGAAAAAGCCGTCCAAGAAAAGGATTACCCCACCCAGGTGATGCTGCACTGGTTCATCGAGGAACAGGTCGAAGAGGAAAAGAGCGTCAGCGAGATCGTGGACATGCTGCGCATGGCTGAAGATCACCGGGGCGCGCTGCTGCAGGTCAATCACCGCGTCGGCAAGCGCGCAAGCGACTAAAGTCTGCGGCGTTTTCCTGCCGGCAACACCCCGTTTGGCGAGCGCGGCGCGCTTGATAAATTCCCAGCAATCGCGAGGGCTGATCCAACGATGATCATCCGCACAGGCACGCACGCCGACCTGGACGAGTGGCTGCGCCTGCGTCAGGCGCTCTGGTCCGATTGTCCGGAAGAAAGACACCGCCTGGAAATGCTGGAAATTTTGACCAACCCGCAAACCCTGGCGATTTTCGTCGCCGAGAATAACTCGAGCGGTTTGGACGGATTTTTGGAAGCCTCCCTGCGCAAATACGCTGACGGCTGCGATACCAGCCCGGTTGGGTATATCGAGGGCTGGTACGTCGAGCGCCGCCGGCGCCGGCAGGGGTTGGGCGGGGAATTGGTGCGCTGCGCCGAAGCCTGGGCGCGCCAGCAAGGCTGCCGTGAGATGGCTTCCGATTGTCTGATCCGCAACCGCACCAGCCTGGCTGCGCACCTGGCGCTAGGATACGCAGAAGCCGAACGGTTAATTCATTTCCGAAAGGAGTTGAACGACCTGGGATGACATCCGAAGCGCCTGCCCCGCTCTACTGCTCCGATCTATCGCTCCAGGCTGGCGAGCCGTTGATCGGCAGCGCAACCCCCACTGCGCGCTATGTCTTGCTCGAATACACCGGCGCCTGGGGCGCAAAGGCTCTCAACGAGAGCGACCTCCCCGAGGCGGTCAAGCGCCAGATTGATTCGTTCGTCAAGGGCGATCCGCTTGCCAAAGCGCTGCTCATCCGCCAGCCTGGAGGCGTCAAAGCTCTCAAACCACGCCTGATTCTGGCTTCCGTTGACGAGCATTCACCGGGTCTGTATGGAACGGTCCTGGAGAATTACACCGACCTGCTGGACCTGGATCTCTCCGCGTTCTTTGCCGGTTCTCGGGAGGGAATTGCCCGCCTGTCGGATGACCCTGTGTTTCTAGTCTGCACCAACGGGCGGCGTGACCCCTGCTGCGCGCGGCGCGGCGCGTCAGTTTCCAACGCACTCGCAAATGCAGCAGCGTACCAGTCTTTTCCGCGGGTCTGGGAGAGCACCCACATTGGCGGGCACCGCTTTGCGGCAAACCTGATCGTCCTCCCGCACGGCTTGCTCTATGGGCGGGTCGACCCGCAGAGCGCGTTGGCGATCCTCTCCACGGCGCAGGACGGACAGGCGTACCTGCCCAACCTGCGCGGGCGCACGGTATATCCGCCCCCCGCCCAGGCAGCCGACCTCTACCTGCGCAGCCAGACCGGCGAGCGCGCCCTGACAGCCTTCGCGCTGCGCCAGACTGAGACCCTGGATGCTTCCACCTGGCGGGTCGTCTTTGAACGGCGTTCGGATGGCAAGGTCTATCGTCTGAACGTCCGCCGGACCGCTACCGGGCAGTCCGTCCCCGACTCCTGCCAGTTGGATAAATTCACCCCCGTGACGCGTTATTCGGTTGAGTTGGAAGGAGCAGACACAGATACCAATGACTGAACACACCTCGCTCAAAGATCAAGTTGCGCTAATCACCGGCGGCGGCACCGGCATCGGGCGCGGGATTGCTCTGGCGCTGGCGCAGCAGGGAGCGCGCCTTGTCCTGTGCGGGCGGCGCAGCGACCGCATCGAAGCGGCGCTGGCGCTGGCGCGGTTGGCAGGCGCGGAGGGATTGGCGGTAATAGCGGATATCTCACGGGCGGCGGAGGTCGATCGTTTGGTACAGACAACGCTGGATACCTATGGACGGATCGACATTCTGGTGAACAACGCCGCCATCTCCACCGATGGCGACCTGCACGAAGTGGAACCAGCCGCCTGGGACGCGGTGATGGGCGTCAACCTGCGCGGACCCTACCTGCTGACGCGGGCAGTCCTGCCGGGGATGCGCGCTCAACGCAACGGGCAGATCCTCAACATCAGCTCGGAATCGGGGCTGAGATACTATCCAGGCGACTCGGTCTATGGTCTCTCCAAGCACGCGCTGAACGATTTCAGCGAATACGTGCAAACCGAAAACCAGGAGTCCAACATCCGGGTGTACACGATCTGCCCCGGAATGGTGGTCACCGAGATGACCGAAGATGCGGCTGGTTTAGATCACAACAAATGCCTGTATCCTGAAGACATCGCCGAACTGGCGGTCTGGCTGCTGACCCGGCGGCAGAATATCAAGATCGACACACCAATCCTCATCCAGACCATGCTGAACCCCTGGGAGTGACCTTATTACCCCGCGCGAGGACCATCCTTGAAACTGGCAACGCTTTGTTACGTTCGTAAAAACGGAAAGACGCTGATGCTCCATCGCGTCAAAAAGCAGAACGACATCCACCAAGGGAAATGGAACGGGCTGGGTGGCAAGCTGGAGCCGGGCGAAACCCCCGAGGAATGCGTGCGGCGGGAGGTGCTCGAAGAAGCCGGGTTGATAGTCCACAAAGTAACTTTTAAAGGGGTACTGACCTTCCCATTGTTTGCGCACGATGAAGACTGGTATGCCTTTGTGTTCACCACAGACGATTTTGAGGGCGAGCTGATCGATTCGACCGAGGGAAATCTGCGCTGGATCGAGAACGAGCGCCTGATGGAATTGGAATTGTGGGAGGGGGACCGGCAGTTTCTGCCCTTGCTGGATCGCCCGGGGTTCTTTTCGGGGAAATTTTCGTATAAAAACGGCGCTCTGGTAGACTACTCGTTGAGCGTTTATGAATGAACGCGCTGTGGCTGCGGCTGGCGCAGCTTCACTATCATCTGGTCTCCGACTGATCTCTGGGCGTAAAGACCGACCCGCAACTGGACGAGGATCAATTCCCATATCTCTGGTAGATCCCCAGCACCTTATCCGCATAGGTGTACCCGGCATCCATCGGACCGTATGAGCGCAGCGCCTCGCGGAAATTACCATGCTTGTTCAGCAAACCTGCTAGCATTTTTGTTCCATAGGAGAGGTTGAAAGCCGGGTCCTGCAGTTCGCTGGTGCTTGGGCGATTCGAAAAGCAAGGACCATTGACGCACATGAATGAAGCCGCCAGTCCGTCGCGCGGCATCACCTGCATCAACCCGACTGCGCCGCTGCGCGAGTAAGCCTCGGGGTTGCCCCCGCTCTCTTGCAGGATCAACGCTGCCACCAGGTCCGGAGGCAAGCCGCGTTTTTCCGCCTGCTCGGTGATCAACTCGCACCACTGCCGCACCGCCTGTGGAAAGTTCGGGTTGACTCCGCATTCTCCGCTCAGATTTTGGATTCGGTCACTTTCAGCGGATAACTCCACGCTCATCGGAGCCGCGCTGGTTTCCAACGGCGCTGCCGGGCTTTTATCAACTTCTTCAAACCCGGTAAATACAGCGCTGGTGGTGAACAAGTAAAGCAGCCAGCCCAGCAGCAGGCAAACCGAGAAAGTGACGCCAGACATAAACCCCTGCCAGGGGACGCGCCTGGGGGCATTTTCCGCGTCATAAAAACCGTCTTCGTCTACATCCGAGAGAGCAAACTCCGGATCATATCCGTCAGCCTCATCGTATGATTCTACGAATGCGGTCTCGTCGGGAAAACCATCCCTCTCGGCGTCAAAATCCTCGTATTCATCCCAGACCTGGTCGCTTTCCAGATCTGAATAATCTGCATCTTCATCCAGATAGAGGTTAGATCGATCGATTTCGCTCATGTCTCGCAAATCAAGGACAGTGTATAATAGAAAATATGTTCTAATTACCTCTTGACAAAATCGCTGGGATGTTCTATCATATTACTAGAACATACGTTCTATATTATATCCAAACCTGCTCGAGTTGTCAACTGCCAAGCAGGTCATTCTTTCGGGAAACATGCAGGAGGTCGAGATGAGTACCATTACTTCTACAAAAGGACCGTTTGTTCCTCAGTTCCATTTGCGGCGCGGTTTGATATTTGGCGTGATCATCATCACCGCCCTTTTCGCCTTTGAGATCTTCAATTACAGCACCACCGAATATGCTCTCTCCGATCTGCTTGGCGATCTCAAATTTGCGAGCGTCCGCTGGGCGACCATTTTAAGCATTGCATTCTGTGGGATCGATTTTTCGGGGATCGCTCGCCTGTTCACCCCCCAGGACAACTCAGGAAACAACGCCTCTCCCCACGCCGAGACCTGGTATCTCTTTGGCGCGTGGCTGCTCGCCGCCACGATGAACGCTATGCTCACCTGGTGGGGCGTATCGCTGGCGGTCCTGGGTCACGAGACGTTAGGGAACGCAGTCGTCGAGCGCACCACCCTCTTGCGCGTCGTCCCCATCTTTGTCGCCCTGTTGGTCTGGCTGATTCGCGTGCTCATCATTGGCACTTTCTCAGTCGCGGGCAACCTTTTATTCGGGCAAGAAGAGCTGCGACTCCCCAACGCTGCCCGCGCTCAGCCGCGCCCCATCGCAGCCCAGCCAGCTTATGCCAGCCGACCGCAGCCAGTTCGCGGCGGCGCCCCAATGACCGCCGCCTCGCGCCCGGCAAGTATGAAATCAAATTCGGCGCAGCTCGGTTCATCCTATCAAACCAACCGCCAGGAGCCCACCTATCACCCGCTCTCCGCCAGCCCCGCCTCGAGCAAGCCGCGCCACTCACCGCCAAGCGCCTACGCTGAATCCAACCGATCCGGCGCCACGTACCGGTCATAAACGCAGATTATCAGCCGAAAAACCTTGCAGACGAGCGGGACCAATCCCGCTCGTTTTTCGTTCCCCCGTCAATTACGTTGGGAGGTTCTCGCTCGACTGGCAGCCTCCCTTTGCCAGCGGCAGCCAAATGCAGAAAGTTGTACCGCCTCCTTCGCTGGAGGCGACTTCGATCTTGCCATCGTGGTTACGCACGATCCAGTATGCGATCGAAAGCCCCAATCCAAAGCCCTTCCCATCCCGGCTGCGGGTGCGCGACTTTTCGCCGCGATAGAAGCGTTCGAAAACGTGCGGCAGATCCTCTTTCGGGATTCCGGGACCGTTGTCAGACACCGTGACGCGCGCCCGGTCGTTTTCCTTGCCTACCCCCACCACCACCTCGCCGCCCGAGGGCGTGTAATTGATCGCATTCCCAATCAGGTTGACCAACACCTGCTTCAACCGGTCTTCATCGCCGCAAACCAGCACCTGATCGATTTCTCCAAGCGTCAGCCGCAAACGGTCTTTCGTGAGCACCCTCATCTGGCTTAACGCTTCCAGCACCAGCGAATCCAGTTCCACTACTTTTTTCACCAGGGTGATCTTTCCCGATTCCGCCTGCGCCAGCAGCAACAGGTCGCCCACCAGCCGGGTCAACCGGTCCACTTCGCTTTGGATGCTGTCCATCGATTCCTCATCGGTTTGCTGCATCCTGCGCATCAAATCGATGTTTCCACGGATCACCGTCAAGGGCGTCCTCAGTTCGTGACCGACATCCGCCAGAAAGCGGCGCTGTGAGTTGAACAGGTTTTCCAGACGGCTGAGCGTCTGATTGAAGGCGGTGATGAGCTGCCCAACCTCGTCGCCCGGCGGACCATCGTAGGGGATGCGCCGCGACAGATCGTCTGCGCGCGTGATCTGCAGCGCGGTCTCGGTCACCGCTTCCAACGGAGTGAGCACCTGGTTGGTGCTGATCCATCCCGCCAATCCGGCTGCCAACATCGAGAGCCCCGCCCCGGCAAATAATACCACCAGCAAAACCCGCTGGGTGATCGCCACTATATCCAGGCTGGTCGCAACCTGCAGCGTCCCAATCTGTCTTTCGCTCCCTGCAGTGACCATTGGAACGGTTAAAACGCGCAGCCGGTTGTTCCCAACCTGCACATCCCGAAACACCGGTTTGCCATACGTCAACCCGTTCTTATCCAACGGCGTGAAGTAGCGCTGGATGTTTTGTGAGCGCGCCTCCAGCTCCGCGTTCGTGTTCCATACCTGGATGTAGACATCAGCAAAAAGGTCGAGCTCGGGCATTTTAATCTCCCCGAGTGCGCCGGCGCGCATAGATTTAAGAACGCTGTTGGCTGAATAAATTAATTTGGCGTCAATCTGGTTAGTCAGCGATGTGCTTACGGAGATGTACACCGCCATTCCAAAAAGAAAGAGAATCCCCCCTACAATCGATGTGTATAAAAGCGCAAGCCTTGTCCGAAGCGACATTCGTTCTGGTTACGAAGCCTCACGCAGGACATACCCCATTCCCCGCACGGTGTGGATCAATCTGACTTCGTTTTCCGCCTCCAGCTTCTGGCGCAGGTAACGAATATAAACTTCGATGATATTGCTTTCGCCGCCGAAATCGTAGCCCCAAACCCGGTCAAAGATCATGTCGCGCGTCAGCACCTGCCTGGGGTGGCGCAGAAACAGCTCCAACAATTCATATTCTTTGGCAGTCAGCGAAATGACCCGATCGCCGCGCGAAGCCTGGCGCGTGCCTGTATCCAGCGAAAGGTCGGCAAACCGCAGCACCTGCGGGCGGCTTGGTTGAGCCCGGCGCAGCAGGGCGCGAATGCGCGCCAGAAGTTCATCCAGGTTAAACGGTTTCACCATGTAATCGTCCGCGCCCATATCCAGCCCCTGGATGCGGTCGTTGACTGTGTCCTTTGCGGTCAATATCAAGATCGGCACGGGACCGCCGGCGCGCAGCCGGCGGCAGACTTCCAAGCCGTCAATGCCGGGAAGCATCAAGTCCAACACTACCAGATCGGGCGGATTATCCCGCGCCAACCCCAACCCAGATTGACCATCAATCGCCGTATCGACCTGGTAACCTTCATAAGCCAACCCACGGCGTAAGAATTTCAAGATCGCTTCGTCGTCCTCAATAATCAAGATTCTCGCGCTCATATGCCCTCCAAACTGTTTTAATATACCACAGGGCGGTGAAAGTAAAAAGACCATCACAAAGATGGTCTCTTTAACATGGTTTCGTCCAATGCGGATAAATTAAACGACTTCGATGACCGCGCCGGCAGCTTCGAGTTTAGTCTTGGCGTCCTGGGCGGCTTCTTTGCTCACCGCCTCGAGGATCTTGCTTCCAGCAGTCTCGGCGACGTCTTTGGCTTCCTTCAGCCCCAGGTTCGTCAACTGGCGGATGGTCTTGATCACCTCGATCTTCTTTGGACCGGCGTCTTTGATGACGACGTCAAACTCAATTTGCTCTTCTTCCGGTTCGGCGGCAGCCGCAGCCGGCGCGCCTGCCGCCGCAGCCATCGCTATGGGCGCAGCGGCAGAGACGCCCCAGGTCTCCTCGAGTTTCTTGACCAACTCGGCAGCTTCCAACACAGAAAGCTTGCCCAGTTCTTCGACTAACTTATCAATGTTCGCCATTTCGGTACTCCTTATTTCTAGCAGATAGGTCTGAATTAATCAGATGAATTGGTTAGTATTTTCAATCGACAACTGCGTCCCCAGCCGCTCAGGCTGCCGGTTGCGCAGCGTCCTTTTCCACGTAAGCCTGCAGCACAGCCGCAAGCTGCCTAGCTGGTTCAGCCAAAGTGCGCGCCAGTTTAGTGGCAGGCGCCATCAGCACTCCCAGAAGTTGGGCGCGCATCACCGGCAGCGGCGGCAGTTCCGCTAGAGCCTTAACATCTTCAGGGCGAATCAGACGTCCTTCCATGTATCCGCCTTTGAGCTTGATGAATTCCGAAGCGCGCGCAAACTCATTGAGCACCTTCGCCGCTTCAGGAACATCCTGAAACACGAACAGGACCGCCGTGCTGCCTTCCAGGAATTTCTCCGGTTCGGGGAGATTGGCTTGTTCAAACGCCACTTTGCCCAGTGTGTTCTTGATGACGTGGAACTCTCCGCCCGAGCCGCGCAGTCTGGCGCGCAGGTCGTCGATCTGTTTCATCGTCAACCCCCGATATTCGGTCACAAACTGCGCCTGGCTCTGGTTGATCCACTCCACATACTGGTTCACTAACTCGTTTTTCCGTTCTTTTGAGATCGCCAAAGTAGGTTCACCTCCTTTCGAAAAAAATAGTCTTTGCCTCGCACACCTGCTAGCAAAGACTCAAGCCTCACTCAAACGCCTGGGCTTTTCAGCGCAGCCGTCGTTTTCTGGAGGTTGTCTTCACCTGGGCAGGAGATTGAGCCGCCCGGGTTTTGGCGGCGCCTGCTGTCTCTGGCGAAGCGTTTAGCGATTTATGTTGATTAAGCTTACTCGCTCGTTTCCATCGCTTGCGACTGCACCGGATCCAATTTGATGCCAGGACCCATGGTTGTCGTAAGCGTGACACGCTTGATATAGGCGCCCTTGGCGGCTGCGGGCCGCGCCTTCCGCACCGCTTCCATCAAAGCCGCCAGGTTGTCATACAATTGGTTTTCCTCGAACGAGGCTTTCCCAATCGGTACGTGCAGGTTGGCAGTTTTATCTACCCGAAACTCGACCCGCCCGGCTTTGGCTTCGTTCACTACGCGCGGAATATCTTCCGCCGGCACAACCGTTCCGGCTTTGGGGTTCGGCATAAGTCCGCGCGGACCCAGCACCCGCCCCAGGCGACCGACCTTGCCCATCATCTCCGGCGTTGCAACCGCCACATCAAAATCGGTCCATCCGCCCTGGATTTTTGCCAGGGCTTCGTCATCGTCGGCGACAAAGTCGGCGCCGGCTTCGCGTGCAAGCGCAGCCCCATCGCCTTGGGCGAAAACTACCACCCGCACGGTCTTGCCCAGCCCGTGCGGTAATACCACCACATCGCGCACTTGCTGATCAGCGTGGCGCGGGTCCACCCCCAGCCGTATGTGGATTTCTACGGTCGAATCGAACTTAGTGTAAGCAGTCTCTTTCGCCAGCGAAATTGCCTGCTTTGGGGTGTAATACTTATCTTGATCGATTTTTTTCGCAGCTTCGAGATACTGCTTGCCATGTTTCGCCATTGGTTCTCCTTCGTGGTTCTGACGGGCAGCCGCCTGTCTCTGGATCGATCAGGCTGCGCTCCCTCCCACCGGGATCTAGTCTACAACATCCAAACCCATATTGCGGGCTGTACCTTCGATCTGGTGCATCGCGCCTTCGATATCGATCGCATTCAAGTCTTTCATCTTGAGTTCAGCGATCTCGCGCACCTGGGCACGCGTGACTTTGCCGACCTTGCCGCGTGGCGGCGTAGCTGAGCCTTTCTCAACGCCGGCAGCCTTCTTTAAGAGCACCGAAGCAGGCGGCGTTTTAAGGATGAAAGTGAACGATCCATCCGCAAACACACTGATCTCAGCCGGGATGATCTCGCCGACCCGGTTGGCGGTGCGCGCGTTATATTCCTTGCAGAATGCCATCAGGTTGATGCCATGACCCGCCAGGGCGGGACCGATCGGCGGAGCAGGATTCGCCTTGCCCGCCTGGATCTGCAATCGTACAATTGTTTTTAACTTCTTTGCCACAGTTCATCTCCTTCGTGGTATTAGCGGGTGATTCTTGGGACACCCTCCCACCTCTGCGCCGCCCCACCTCAGGGCGAGGCGCTCAGGCTTTCTCGACTTGCAAGAAATCCAACTCGACCGGCGTCTCCCGACCGAAGAAATTCACCATCACGCGCACTTTTGCGCGCTCCATATCGATCTCCGAGACCGTCCCGCGGAAATCGTTGAACGGACCGTCCACAATCCGCACCCGCTCACCCGATTTGAAGGTGACTTTGATGCGCGGCGCCTCGGCTTCCATGCGTTTGATGATCGTAGCAACTTCCTCGGTGCGCAGCGCGGTGGGCGTATTTCCCATGCCCACAAAGCCGGTTACCCCGGGCGTGTTCCGCACTACATACCACGATTCTTCCGTCATGATCATATTGACCAGGATGTAGCCCGGAAAGACCCGCCGTTCGACCGTCCGCCGCTTGCCTTCTTTGACCTCGATCTCCTCCTCCGTGGGGACAACCACATCGAAGATCTTATCTTTCATCCCCATGCTCTCGATGCGTTGTTCGAGATTATGGCGAACCTTATTCTCATAACCAGAATAGCAATGGACCACGTACCATGCTCGCCCATCAGCGCTTTCATCTTCAACCGAACCTGTTTCAATGGCGCTGAAATCTAAATCATCCGCAAGCGATCCCTCTGCTAACGGTTCAACGAGTTCCGAGTCCAGCGCAGGCAGCTCAGCGAGCGTTTCGGCTGGCTCTTCAATTTCGGAGCTCATTTCTTCTTCCAACTTGTTATCGTCTTCTAACAGGTCCATAGCTTACTTTCCAATCAAACCCGAAGCAGCGCACGCCCTTCAGATCGTTGAGCCAGCCCTACAGCCTTTTCAAACCAGGCTCAGGCAAACAGCATGGCAAAAAACCGCGAAAAGAGATAATCCAACAGACCCAGGAACACCCCTACCGACAATGTCACAGCCAGCACGATGAGCGTCAGATTGAGCGCCTCTCGCCGGGTTGGCCAAGTCACTTTCCTCAGCTCGCCAATGGTCTCGCTGAAGTATCTCTGGATGAAATTCGGGCGCTTTCCCGAACTTGATTTTTCGTCTTTTTTTACCACTGCATACTCCTGTTGGAGTGGATTTCTGATTGATTTAACGATCAGCTACGGCTAAAACGCCGCCCTGCAAGACGGCGTCGACCAGAATTCAGGCAGGCCAGGCAGGAATCGAACCCACAACCCCCGCTTTTGGAGAGCGGTGCTCTGCCAAATTGAGCTACTGGCCTATTCCAAGTGTGCAATTATATCACGCCTCAACCGCCACATCAAAGTTCCGTAGCGGTTGAAACGGTGAATTGCCACCTCATTTTGTCTCGCGGTGCAAGGTGTGCTTACGACAGCGAGAACAGAACTTCTGAAATTCCAGCCGGCCCGGATCATTGCGTCGGTTTTTTTCGGTGGTGTAATTGCGCTCCTTACACTCCGTGCAAGCCAGCGTGATCACCGGTCGGACATCTTTTTTCGAGGCCATTCGAGATTAACTCACCGCAAGATGCGGATCTCCTTCCTAAACTGCAACTGCTAATCCAGGATCTTGGTAATGACGCCAGCGCCGACCGTCAAGCCGCCTTCGCGTATGGCGAATTTCAAGCCCTGCTCCAACGCCACCGGCACGATCAATTCCACTTCCAGGTTCACATCGTCCCCAGGCATCACCATCTCCACCCCTTCCGGCAGCTTGATGTTCCCCGTCACATCCATCGTCCGAATATAAAACTGCGGCCGGTATCCCGTGAAGAACGCCTTGTGCCGCCCGCCTTCTTCCTTCCTCAACACGTACACCTGGCTCTGAAAGCGCTTGTGCGGCGTGATGCTCTTCGGTTTCGCAATCACCATCCCCCGCTCGACATCCGTCCGCTCGATCCCGCGCAGCAACAGCCCCGCATTGTCCCCCGCAAGCCCCTCCTCCAGCGACTTGTGGAACATCTCCACACCCGTCACCACCGAGCTCATGCTCTGATCCCGCAACCCCACGATCTCCACCGGCTCCCCTACCTTGACCCGCCCCCGATCCACGCGCCCGGTCACCACCGTCCCGCGCCCTTTGATCGAGAACACGTCTTCCACCGGCATCATGAACGGCTTGTCCACATCCCGCACCGGCTCCGGTATGTATTCATCCACCACCCGCAGCAACTCTTTGATGCTCGCATATTCCGGCGCATCCGGATCCCGGTTCTGGCTCTCCAACGCCGCCAGCGCACTCCCACGCACGATCGGCGTCTCGTCCCCAGGAAATCCATATTCGTTCAACAACTCCCGCAACTCTAACTCCACCAACTCCAACAGCTCCGGGTCGTCCATCATGTCCACTTTGTTCAGGTACACCACGATCGCCGGCACTTCCACCTGCCGCGCCAACAACACGTGCTCCCGCGTCTGCGGCATCGGCCCGTCCGGCGCCGCTACCACCAGAATCGCCCCGTCCACCTGCGCCGCTCCGGTGATCATGTTCTTGATATAGTCGCGGTGCCCAGGCATGTCCACGTGCGCATAGTGCCGCTTCTCCGTCTGATACTCCACGTGCGAGATGTTGATCGTGATCCCGCGCGTCTTCTCCTCCGGCGCATTGTCAATCGAGTCAAACGCCCGAAATTCCCCAAGCCCCCGCAGCGCACACCATTTCGTCATCGCCGCCGTCAGCGTCGTCTTACCATGATCGATGTGACCCATCGTCCCAACGTTCATGTGCGTCTTCGTTCGATCAAATTTCTGCTTTCCCATGTGATTCTCCTATGTACAAGATCCTTCAACAATTGCTTTGAACGGATTTGGAATAATGCTCCACTTCTTTACTCAACTTCCAATCAGCGCCCGCGTCACACTTTCTGAGACGCGCGCATAATGATCAAACTCCACCGAGAACACCCCTCGACCCTGCGTGGCAGAACGTAGATCCGTAGCGTAGCCAAACAATTCAGCTAAAGGCACCATCGCCCGAACAGCCTTCGCATTCCCGGAGCGACTTTCCATTCCAAGTATCTCGCCTCTGCGCGCATTTAATTGACCGATAATATCTCCCAGGTACTCCTCGGGCGCCAGGACCTCAACCTTCGCAATTGGTTCGAGCAATACGGGCCCAGCTTTCTGTACGCCCTCTTTGAAAGCCAGCGAGCCAGCCATTTTAAATGCCATCTCGTTTGAATCGACTTCATGAAAAGACCCATCGTACAACCGCACAGAGATGTCGGTCACCGGATAACCCGCCAGAACACCGCCCTCTGCCGCTTCTCGTACGCCTTTTTCTACCGCCGGGATGTATTCTCTTGGGATCGCGCCGCCGACAATCGCGTTTTCAAAAACAACCCCGCTTCCAGGTTCGCCTGGCTGAATTTCGAAAGTGACGTGCCCATACTGGCCGCGACCGCCGGTCTGTTTGACATAGCGATAGTCGATTCGCTCCACCGGTCTCATAATTGATTCGCGATAAGCTACCTGCGGTCGTCCAACCCTGGCTTGCACTTTGAATTCTCGCAGCATTCGATCAACCAGAACTTCCAGGTGCAACTCGCCCATGCCAGAAATGATCGTCTGTCCGGTCTCTTCGTTCGAGCGCACCACGAATGTGGGGTCTTCCTCCGACAGTTTACGCAGCGCCTCTGACATTCGATCCTGGTCAGCGTTGGTTTTTGGCTCGATCGCGACCGAGATCACCGGTTCGGGAAAACTGATGTTTTCGAGGATGATCGGATGATTGATGTCACACAGCGTGTCGCCGGTGAATGACTCCTTCATCCCCAGAACCGCGCCGATATCTCCCGCAAGAATTTCGTTCACATCTTCCCGCCGGTCAGCGTACATCCGCAGCAGCCGACCGATCCGCTCGCGCCGGTCTTTGGTGGAATTGTATGCCATGCCGCCCTGGGTAAGTTTACCGGAATATACCCGCAGATATGCCAGGCGACCCATATATGGGTCAGTGACGATCTTGAAAACGAGCGCGCTCAACGGTGCGTCATCTTCAGTAGGGCGAGTTAGCTGCTCCTCGGTCTTGGGATGCTCTCCCGTTACGTCCGGGATGTCCACAGGTGACGGAAGATAGTCGATCACTGCGTCGAGCACCAGTTGAATGCCTTTGTTGCGCAGCGAACTTCCGCAAAAAACCGGGGTAATTTTGCCTGCGAGGACAGCTCTGCGCAGCGCAGCTTTCAACTCGGCGGTGCTGATCTCAATCCCTTCGAGGTATTTCAGGGTGAGATCGTCATCTGTTTCTGCGATCATCTCAACCATGCGAGCGCGCATAAGCTCGGTTTCAGCCGCCATATCGAAGGGAATATCCGCTTCGGGCAACCCCTGTTCAGGAGTCTCCTCCCAAACAATTGCCTTATGCTGCATGAGATCGATAATCCCAGAAAAATTGGCTTCTGCTCCAATCGGAATTTGCATGGCTAACGGCGTGGCGCCTAAACGGTCTTTGATGGACTGAATCGTCTGTTCGTAGGATGCGCCAACCCGGTCCATTTTGTTCACAAAACAAATCCGCGGCACATGATAACGGTCCGCCTGACGCCACACTGTTTCGCTTTGCGGCTCCACACCCTGGACTGCGTCAAAGATCACAATACCGCCATCCAAAACCCGCAAAGAGCGTTGGACTTCGGCTGTGAAATCGATATGTCCCGGCGTGTCGATAATATTGATCTGGAAGCCCTTCCATTCAGCAGACACAGCTGCTGAAACGATGGTTATCCCCCGCTCGCGTTCTTGCTCCATCCAATCGGTAACGGTGGTTCCGTCATCCACAGATCCAATTCGATGCGTTTTTCCGGTATAGTAAAGTATCCGCTCGGTCGTTGTGGTCTTACCAGCGTCGATATGGGCGATAATCCCAATATTTCGATATTTCTCGAGCGGATAGATGCGCGCCATGCTTTGCCTGCAAAATTCAAACTAATATCTAAAACGAGTGCCTGAAATAATTTAGCCAGTGTTCGATCTCAGACCCGATAATGTGAAAATGCCCGGTTGGCTTCCGCCATTTTGTGCGTTTCGTCGCGCTTGCGTATGGCTGATCCAGTATTATTGGCGGCGTCCATCAGCTCGCCAGCCAGCTTTTCGGAAAAATTCCTGCCAGAGCGGCTATTCGCGGCGGAGAGAATCCAGCGGGTTGCCAGAGCAAACCGTCGGCTAGCGGCGACTTCCATCGGAATCTGATACGTCGCGCCGCCCACCCGCCGCGGCTTGACCTCCATCATTGGGGAGACATTTTTAATCGCTTGTTCGAATAACTCGATCCCAGGGCGCTTTGCGCGCGCCTCCATCAGATCAAAGGCGTCATAGACCAGTCGAGTTGCCAGGCTCTTCTTCCCATTTCTCATGACATTATTGATAAACGCCTGGACCTGGACGCTGTTGTAACGCACATCCGGCAGCATGGGTCGTTTTTCGGGTTTTGCACGTCGAGACATTCTATACTCCTGATCCTACTTCGCTTTTGGACGCTTCGAACCGTATTTTGAGCGAGCCTGCTTGCGGTTATTCACTCCGCCAGTGTCCAAAGTGCCGCGCACAATGTGATAGCGCACACCCGGAAGGTCCTTCACCCGCCCGCCACGTACTAATACGACTGAGTGTTCCTGGAGTGTGTGACCTTCGCCAGGGATATAGGCAGTGACTTCAAGCCCGTTTGACAAGCGCACGCGCGCGATCTTCCGCAGCGCCGAGTTTGGTTTTTTCGGGGTCATCGTCCGGACGACGGTGCAAACGCCGCGTTTTTGGGGCGCGCCCTTGTCCTGGCGATTACGTCGCTGCTTCATTGAGTTCAGCGTATAAAGCAGAGCCGGTGATTTGCTCTTCAGCTTCTTACTTTGGCGGCCCTTACGGACCAATTGATTGATCGTTGGCACAGTCGCCTCCAAAACTGTTTGATTACTACAAATTACAAAAGCCTGTAGATTATTTTTTCAATAAGCGAGGCCATCGCATGTACATGATGGCCTCACGGGATATCGCTCGCAAGGTTGCCAGAGACGGGGGTCATTGCCGTCTCAACCCAAGGTTGGGCAACGAGGAGGAATTTTACCATGTGCAGAAAACAGCGTCAAGATGCGATTCCAAATTAAAAACCCCGTTATCCATTTCAAACGGGGTTTGATCTCCCTCAAAGCTCTTCACCCAGATTCAACAGCCCGGTGCCGAGCCTTGGCGGACGGGCGCGTTCTTCATCCTTGCCGAATTTAATGATCTCTCCGGTGTCCGTCACAGCCTCAACCGCTAACCCAAGGCTTTGAAGCTCTTTGACCAACACGCGAAAGGAAGCCGGGATGCTGGGTTCTTCAATCTGTTCGCCTTTGACAATCGCTTCGTAGATTTTTACCCGACCCTGCACGTCATCGGATTTGACTGTGAGCATTTCCTGCAACGTGTATGCGGCGCCGTACGCTTCCAGAGCCCATACTTCCATTTCACCAAATCGCTGACCGCCAAATTGGGCTTTTCCACCCAGCGGCTGCTGCGACACTAGACTGTACGGTCCGGTTGAGCGCGCATGAACTTTATCCTCTACCAGGTGGTGAAGCTTCAACATTGTCATAACGCCAACGGTCACCGGCTGATCGAAAGGTTCTCCGGTCTTGCCATCTCGCAACAGTTGCTTGCCAAGAGTTGGAACTGGCAGCCCCAATTCCAGGCTGACTTCCTTTGCTCTGACAAGCAGGTCCTCGTTGGACAGCTTCAAGGCGCCTGAAGCATCTTCGCTGTGATCCGTGAGCCACAAACGCAGACAAGCTTCGACCGCATGCTTATCCCGCTCTTTGTTGCCAGCGACGTTCTTCTGCTCTTCCTCAAAAGCCAGCAGGCTATCCGGGTCAAGTCTGTTGTCTTTCAACCATTCTCGCAAAACAGCCCGATGTGCATACGCATCATCTGAGATAAGCAAATACGCATCATAACCGCGGTCACCTAACCAGTTCTCCAGATAGATGCGGCGCACCTCCTGATCATCCTCGATCATGCTAGGATCATCAAACTCAGTTTCTTTAAGCCATTCCCAGGCAGCCTCGGTGGCTTTTGACCAGGCTTGATCGATCAACCAGGCGCGCGCCAGCTCCGCCTCGATCTCTTCTTCGCTGGCTCCGTCAAAGACCGGGGAGATGGCTCTGAAACCCAGCCGGCTGGAAGCCCAGCCCAGGTGCGTTTCGAGCACCTGCCCAATGTTCATTCGCCCGGGTACGCCCAGCGGGTTCAGAATGATATCAACCGGTCGTCCATCTTCGAGGAATGGCATATCCTCGACCGGGACGACTTTCGAAACCACGCCTTTATTCCCATGCCGCCCCGCCATTTTATCGCCGGCAGTTATCTTGCGGCGTTGAGCAACGGATACGCGCACCATCGTGTCCACTCCGGCGGAAAGGTCCGCATTGTCCTCCCGCGTGAACACTTTCACATCCACCACTTTTCCGCGCTCGCCATGCGGCATGCGCAGCGAGGTGTCTTTCACATCGCGCGATTTCTCGCCAAAAATGGCGCGCAGCAAGCGTTCTTCGGGGGTTAGCTCCTTTTCCCCCTTGGGGGAAATTTTGCCGACCAGAATATCGTTCGGTCCGACCTCTGCGCCGATGCGAATGATCCCATGGTCGTCCAGGTCTTTGATCGCCTCGTCACCCACATTGGGGATATCGCGGGTGATCTCTTCCGGGCCGAGGCGCGTATCGCGCGACTCCACCTCGAATTTCTCAATATGAACCGAGGTGAAACGATCCTCTTGCACCAATCGCTCTGAAATCAGAATTGCGTCTTCGAAATTGCCGCCTTCCCACGAGAGAAATGCGACGACCACGTTCTGCCCCAACGCCAGTTGACCGTTTTCGGTTGAGGAGGAATCGGCAATCACATCATTGCGGCGGACGCGTTGACCTTTGACCACCGCCGGACGCTGGTCGATGCAGGTGCTTTGGTTCGAACGCGAATATTTGCGCAGGTTGTACACCTTCTGATCGCCATCCGAGGTGCGTAAAGTCACACTGCGACCGGTAACGGAGATGACTTCGCCGTCGTCTTCAGCCAGGATCACTTGCCCTGAATCGATCGCCGCGTGATATTCCATCCCGGTGGACACCTGAGGCACATCGGGGCGCAGCAAAGGCACCGCCTGAGCCTGCATGTTCGAGCCCATCAGCGCCCGGTTAGCGTCATCATGCTCCAGGAATGGGATTAAGGCGGCGCTGATGCCTACAATCTGGTGCGGGGCAACGTCCATATAATCAAGGTTCGTTGCCGGTGAAAAGATGAAAGAGGAGTAATGTCTCGAAGAGACGCGCGACCGCACAAATTCGTTATAGTTGTTTAACGGCGTATTTGCCTGAGCGATCACAAATCGATCTTCAGTGTCGGCTGAGAGATAATCCGTCTCTGCGGTTACAAAGGGGACTATTGCCACCTCGTTGATTTTCAACTTGGCAATCTTCTTCGCTAAGGCGGGCGTGACGCGCTCATCTGCTTTGGCGATCACCTCGCCTGAAACTGGATGTACAACATCCTCGCGCAGCATGCGGTCAACCAGACGAAGATCGTCCGGTCTTAAGGTTTTTCGCACGCGTCGATAGGGGGTGTCGATGAACCCATATTCGTTCACGCGTGCAAAGGATGCCAGACGTCCAATAAGACCAATGTTCGGACCTTCCGGCGTCTCGATCGGACAGATGCGACCGTAGTGCGAATGATGGACGTCGCGCACATCGAAACCGGCTCTTTCACGGCGCAAGCCGCCGGGGCCCAATGCGGACAATGTGCGCTTGTGCCGCAATTCTGCCAGAGGGTTGGTCTGATCCATGAACTGGGACAACTGGCTGGAGCCGAAGAACTCGCGCAAAGCCGCAACGACCGGGCGGATGTTGATCAGCGTAATCGGCGAAATCTGCTCTTGGTCGCGGATCGACATTCTTTCCTTGATCACCCGCTCCATTCGCCGCAAGCCCACGCGCAGTTTGTTTTGGATCAACTCGCCCACTGTTTTTGCACGCCGGTTGCCAAGATGATCAATATCATCGGGAGCCATCACGCCATTGTTGATCATAATCATTCTGCGCAGCAGGCGCACGATGTCCAATTTGGTCACCATCCGGTGTGTGGTCGGTATGAGATTGGTCAAGTCCAGCTTCTGGTCAAGCTTATATCTGCCAACCCGCTCTAGGTCGTAATGGCGTTGATCGAAAAGCTGTTCTTCCAGAAAATCGCGCGCGTTATCGAGGGTCGCCGGGTCGCCGGGTCGCATGCGCTTAAAGAACTCCAACAACGCAGCTTCAGCAATCGTCAACCCATGCGAGAGGTCCCATTCCGGCTCTTGAGCAAGGGTGGAGGCGATAAACATTCGATCAGGGTTTTTATCGATATCTCCGAAGAGGTTGAGCAGTTCTTCATCGGTCCCTTCTTTGAGCGGGGAGTCTTCTCCAGCCAAGCCGTCGTTGACTGCCGCGAGGGCGCGCAAGAAGATCGTCACCGGTACCGTGCGCTTGCGATTGAAGCGCAAGGTCAAGTAATCGCTCTTGCGGGTTTCAAATTCCATCCAGGCGCCGCGATCGGGGATCAGCTTTGCCATCGCCAGTGGGCGACCAGTTGCCCGGTCGATCGGCGCCTCAAAATAAACGCCCGGCGAACGAATCAGTTGCGAGACCACCACTCGCTCGGTTCCATTGATGATAAAGGTGCCCTTCTCGGTCATCTCTGGGAAATCGCCCAGGAAGATGTCTTGGGTCATCGGCTCAGGAATATCCGGACCGATTAGCAGCACCTTGACATATAATGGGCTGGCATACGTGAGGTCACGCTCGACGCATTCTTCGATGCTATGCTTAGATTCACCAAACCAATAGCGCAATTCAAACTGTTGCGCTTCCGGCATCCGGCTTGGGAAATAGAGCTTCATCCCTTTGTTATAGGACTCGATCGGGGAGAGCTCGTTAAAAAGATCGCCCAAACCACCCTCTTTCAAACGCTTGAAAGAGTCGATCTGAACTTCGATCAAATCTGGCAGCGGCAATTCCACATCAATACGAGCGTAAGATTTGCTTGGTAAAGCGGATGTCATGCGAATTCTCCTGACATGTGCTGATTGAACAGTCTAAACTTCAATTCATAATCGTCGGAATACGCGAAAAGTAAATCTCCAGGAGACATCCGGAAATTTACCTGCGAATTTCACTCCACTGGTTTATTTACCCGTCGTCCAATATATAAAGTATCTTTTCCGAGAACCGCGCTGATTATGACTAGACGAAAGAATATTATACCGGCAGATTTAATCAAAGTCAAGATGGGATTTTTGGTGTTTTTCAGCGAAATCGCTGCCTGTTTTCATTCCTTTGTTTGATAGAATTCAACTGAGATGAATTTAGAACAAATCTACCGTTCAGGCTTTGTCGCCGTAATGGGCAAACCCAATGTGGGCAAATCGACGTTGATCAACGCGCTGCTGGGGCAGAAAATCGCGGCGGTTACGCCCCGACCGCAGACCACCCGAAAGCGGCAAATGGGGATTCTCACGCTCGCTTCGATGATGCAGGTGATATTCGTCGACACGCCGGGGGTGCACCAACCGCGCAACAAACTTGGGTCATTAATGAACGAGGAGGCAGCCCAGGCTCTGCGCGAATGCGACCTGATCCTCTTTGTGGCGGACGTAACCCAGCCCCCCACCGAAGACGATCTGCTGCTGGTGGGGCTGTTGCGTGAAGCAAAAACCCGGCGCACAATCATCCTGGCTTTGAATAAAATCGACCTGCTCGAACCGGATCTGCTCCCAACTCGCCAGGACGAGTTCGCCAGCCAGATCCCCAACGCCATCGTAATCCCGATCTCCGCCTCCGCCGGAACCAACCTGGACGTTTTACTGCACACCATCCAGGAGCGCCTCCCGGCGGGCGACCCGTTCTTCCCCGAAGACCAGCTCACCGACCTCTACGAGCGCGACCTGGCGGCGGATCTCATCCGCGAAGCCGCGCTGAACCTGCTGCGCGACGAAGTCCCGCACGGTATCGCCGTGCGCATCGACCAGTACCAGGAGAGAAACGAGCACGGCGCGTACATCGAAGCTACGCTCTTCCTCGAACGCGAATCGCATAAAGCGATCGTGATTGGGAAAGACGGGCAGATGCTCAAGAAAATCGGAACGCTGGCGCGGCAGGCGATCGAAGAAATGAGCGGGCGCAAAGTGTATCTGCAACTCAAAGTAAAAATTCGCAAGAACTGGCGCGACGATGAGAAAGTATTGCGCCAGTTCAGATATTAAGGTTCAGAACCACTCTCTTTCGAAGGACAGCGCCATGGCAATCATCCTGTTTTTGATCCCGTTTGCAATCGCAGTTATCGATTGGGTCGCGGTCTGGAAAAGCTGGAGAAAGCTGGAGTATTTCGCCAAACCTGCGGTGATGTTGGCGCTGCTCGGTTGGATCGCCGCGTTCGGCGGTTTTCGCGGTCCAATGCTCTGGATCGTTCTCGGGGTGATCTTCTCGCTGGCGGGGGATGTTTTTCTGGTGCTGCCGCGCGAGCGATTCATCCTAGGGCTAGTCGCTTTTCTGCTGGCGCACGTCTTTTATCTGGTTGGCTTCAGCGTTTACGGTCCGCTGTCGAATGCCCCGGTCGCCATCCTGGCAGTGATAATCCTCATCACCTCCAGCCGGCTATACCTGCGCCTCTCCGAAGGCTTGCAGCGATCCGGGCTGGAAAAGCTCAGAACCCCGGTTTTGATTTATTCGATTGTGATCAGCCTGATGCTGCTCAGCGCGCTGGCAACACTGGTTCGCCCCGATTGGCGCTTTAGCGCCGCCGCGTTATCGGCGGTAGGAGGGCTGCTCTTCTATGTTTCAGACGCCCTCCTGGCTTGGAACCGCTTTCTTGCGCCCCTCCCGCGCAGTCGAGTCGTGTCGATGATGGCGTATCATCTGGGGCAATTTGGAATTGTTCTCGGCGCCTCAATCCAATTTATTTTCACTTAAATCGTTAGGCGCGTCCTCCGGTTCGTCTGAGATGTTCGAGGGCAGATCACCTGCTGGCAAGGGCAGCGTCGCCTCTGCGGACGCCGCCGGCAGCGCATCCGGGTAAGCCCGCGCGCCAAAGCGAGTCAGGAGGACCGCGCCCAATCCAATCGTCCCGATCAATACGGGGGCGAGCCAGCCGATGCAGGGCACAATCATTTGTATTCCGTTGGAAACCAGGGTGAGCAGGAAGGCGCCGACCCCCGCAGAGACCGGCAGCGCCCAATCCACTTTGAGGAAACCTTCCAGACGTTTGCCGATCTCCGCTCCGATGGCAATGATGCCAAAAACCCAGCCAAGCCAGAGCAGCAACGCTCCGATCAGACTCAGCGGAAGCAGACAAATCGTGACTGCCAGCAAGACCAGAATCAGAGGAACGATCAGAATCGTAAGGCAGCCCAAGCCGCCCGAAGCTAGTATGCTATCCAGCGCGGTTTTGGAAACCCGATTGATCGGTTTTGGCGCGAACAGCGCCACCAGAACAGCCAAAGCAGCCCAGAAGAACGAGCGAATGAACCACCATAACGCATCCCACAGGGGATTGAGACCCAGGTCGACTACCGGCGTGCGCAGATCGCCCGGCAGGTTGATTGGCGGAGCGCCCTCCCAACCGGGCAGCCGAAGGGTCCCTGGTACGATCATGGAAAACGGGCCGGCTGGAACATCGTTAACCTGACCCTGGATTTGTGCGTTTTCAGCCAGATTCAGTTTTGCCGAGACTGTGTTGACGTCCCCCTGCACGCGGGCAGAGTCGCCAAGTGAAACCAGCCCGCCGATTGCATTGACATCTCCTTCCACAGCGCCATCAACCTGCAAAGTTCCACCGACGATCACGACATCGCCAGCGACATTCGAGCCGGCAAGCAGCTTAGCTGCGCCGCCGATGACGATCAAATTCCCTGGGAGGGTTTCGCCCTCCTCCAGCCTATAGCTGCCCCCAATAACGAGCTTGTCGGTATCCGGCGATTGTTGCAGGGCGCGGAGTATGGCTCGTCCGCCCGAATCCAATGCTAAATCCCCACTGCCAGCCGCGGCGGAACGAACGGGGACAATCCCAGCGGTGAACAGAGCAGCCAGAATAACTATGGACAGCGTCCAGAACAGAACCCGGTGGTGAATGTGTTTCATAAGGTAACCCTCCGCGGGCTTGTGAGTAAACGATACGAAACGACCCACAATACAGCCAGCTCGCTAAGCAAACCAAAACCAAATATGATCCCCATCAACGGAAAGGCGCTTTTTGAAAAGTTGAGCAACGGCGAAGCAAGATTTCGCAGCGCATCGGCAAAAGTGTAGAACGAAAAAACCTGATAAACCCAGGTGTAGAAAAGCAGGCTGGGCGATTTCAACCAGGGCCACAGGATTGCCAGCATCAGCCCGGCTAATGCCACCAAACCAAAAACGATCGTGCTGAAGGTCGTCACAATCTGGCGGCGGTATATGTGCTGCTGAGAAGCCTCTAGCCGGGCTTGCCAGCGCCGGGTAAAACCGGGCTCCGGGGCAGCCATTTCATCGGCGTTCAAAGCAGCTTCCAGGCTGTAAAATGCACTTGAAAGAGACTGGCACTGCTCACAAACCTGCAGATGTTCCTGCAGCGAATGGGCTTGAATCGGGCTGAGGTCCTCGGCGTCTGCAAATAACCAGTCTTGATATGTTTGATGGTTCATGGAGCCATCCTTTCAGCCATCAGGCTGCATGCGGGGGAGGGGAGCGATGTTTCGTCAAATACAGCGGGCGGCTGCTGCTTGAGCCATTCCTCAGCCATCGCCCGGCGCGCGCGGTGCAAGCGGCTTTTCAATGCGCCCATGCTCAGGGATAACGCCTGACAGATCTCGTCATATGAAAAATCGTACCAATAGTACATCACCACCGCAGCTCGATCGGTTGAATCGAGGATTTCTAACACGGCTCGAATTTTCTGGCGCTCCTCTTTGCGTCCCAAGCCGGCTTCCACGCCGGGGGAAGGTTCAGGTAAATCTGGCACTGGCAGTTCCTCTATCGAAACGATCTGGATGCGCCGCTTTCGAATCTGGTCGATGCAGTAATGAGCGGCGATCGATAGCAGCCAGGTCGAGAACGCCCGGCTGTTGTCATAGCGTTTCAGCGATTGGTACGCACGCACAAAGGTCTCTTGAGCAGCGTCTTCGGCATCCTGCGCATTCCCCAGCATTCGATAGCAGAGACTGAAAACCGGCTTTTCGTAGGTTTCCACAATCGCTGTGAAAGCTTGTGAATCCCCGTTTTGGGCTTGGACGAGCCATTCCGCCTCGTTGCCTTGCACTCTCAATCTCCTTACATCCAGTTCCAGACGAATTTCAGCATAGCCATCCAGCGCCGGTTAAAGTATTGGATCGTTTCGTATTACCATATACGCACAGCGAGAATTATAGTTGCGCGGTAACGCCGATTCAACGCAAGCGTTTGAACTCCAGGGGTCCATCAATATTCGGAAAATTTACGAATTCCAGCGACAGGGTTTGCTGGGAGCAGGTGAACCTGGCTGAATTGTGGGGCTGAACGAACAACGGCAGGAAGGCATCCGCTTTCACATCCGCCATCATCTCGTCCTGACCATACACTACAGAGTAATCCATGTCGCTGCTGAGCATTTCGGGGGCGCGCACAAATTCGCCATCGATCTCATATTTGCTGGACGCGAAGCCGCTCATCCGTATTTCAAGCGGCAGTAAATCGCGCTCTGCGCGTACATCGAATTTGCCGATGAACTGCACCGCTTCCACGGTAAGCCCTCCTTGTGGATCGAAGCGGTAGGCGACGCTGCCTAAGCTCTTAATAAATTTGAGGTTATCCGGGTCAAAAGAACCAACCGGAAGCGAAGCACGCAAAAACGTTTCCGGATCCTGGGTCTCCCAAATTCCCACGATGCACGGATTTGCGCCCGTGGTCGGGGTGGAAGTTGGCGCCGGACTGAACCCGCCTGAACAACCGCTCAGGATGATTGTCAGGAGTACAAACCATACAGTAAGAATTTGCTTTTTCAAGGCTGCGTTCCTCGAAAACCGAATTTACGACCTGTAGACGACCTGGGTGTTTCCTCGTACTTCAATCGATCAATTTGGCATTCGCCAGCGCCTCGATCACCCCGATGACCGCAGAATTGTCCAGGTTGGACATCCCCATCTGCAGCATCGCGTTGAAAAGCTGCAAATCGACCGCGGCAGAGGGCAGTGGAATGCCATATTCCCGCGCTGTGTCCATGATAATCGCAAGGTCTTTAGCCTGCATATAGGCTTTGAAACCCGGATTGCGATTCCCGGCGAACAAACGCGGCGGTTTGACATCCAACGACCAACACTGGGCAGCCCCGGCTTTGATCGCCTCCACAATCTTTTGCGGATCGGCGCCAGCCTTCTTGGCAAAAATCAACAGTTCGCCCATCGCGACCATTTGAGCCGCGACCATGATTTGATTGGCTGCTTTGGCAATCTGACCGGTTCCGCTTTCGCCAACGTGGGTGATCGTCTTGCCTATCGCCTGCAGAATAGGTCTTGCGCGCTCAAGGGATTCCGCCGGCCCGCCGACCATAATGGTTAATGTGCCATCGCGTGCGCCGATGTCGCCGCCGCTGACAGGCGCATCCAGACAGGCAACACCCTTCTCCCCCAGGACATTTGCAATCTTGCGCGCCAGCGCCGGTTTAATTGTCGAGTTGTCGATGTAGATCAAGCCTGAGTGGGCGCTTTCGATAATGCCGTGTTGCCCCAGAACCACCTGCTCGACGTCCGGCGAATCCGGTAGATTGGTGAACACCACCTCCGCCTGCGCCGCCACCTCTGCCGGCGAATAAGCTGCCGTTGCGCCTTCCGCAACCAGTTCTTGCACCGCAGCCCGACTGCGATTGTGCACCACAAGCGGGAAACCGGCGCGCAAAATATTGCGCGCCATCGACTTGCCCATCAAACCTAAACCGATGTAACCTACAACTAGTTTTTCAGCCATGTCCTTCTCCTGATGAAAAATAATATCCAAAACCCGCGATTTACTCGCTTCGATAACGGTTGGTGATATTGGGTACCAGATACTCGCCAAACGCACGCTCCAGGTCAAAATCCGGCTTCCAGCCCCAGTCTCGCCGGGCGTCGTTATCATTCAACCCGGCTGGCCAGCTATCCACAATGCCCTGGCGCTTGATATCGGGTTTGAAGGTGATCCGGGCGTCTGGAAAATATTGGCAGACCTGATCTCGAAACTCCGCCGCGCTCAGGCTGAAGCTGGTGACGTTATACACTCTGCGGGTAAGGTTCGCCGCGGGCGCTCTGGCAAGCATGCGCAGCGACTTCACGGCATCCGGCATCGCCATAAACGGGATGCAGGTGTCTTCCCGCACGAAACATGCGTACGGCTCGCCTTTGGCAGCCGCGTGCAGCATCTCCGGACCGTAATCGCTCGTCCCGCCGCTGGGGAGGGTGAACGCGCTTACTAAGCCGGGAAACCGCAAACCGCGAAAATCTAAGGTGATTGGGCGCTCGGCTGCCAGTTGGCGATAGTGCTGACTGAAATAGATGCCCAACATCTCACAATACAATTTATTACAGCCATACATTGTGGTTGGGTAGTTCCATTCCCATTCGCGCACGCGTGAGAACTGAGCCTTAACTTGCAGATTGGGCATCCCATAAGCTGCAATTGAACTGGGGAACATAAAAAGCACCGGTTCCCCGCGCCATTCAGATTGTTCGGACGCCAGCTTAAGCAGCCCCAATGTCCCTTCGACGTTTACCTGGTGCGCCATCTCCGGCGTAAATTCTGCTCTTGTCGAAAGCAAAGCCGCTAAATGGAAGATCGTGCCAATCTCGTATTCGCTGACCAGGCGCGAAAGCAGCGCATGATCCATCAAGTCGCCCTGGATATGGGTAGTTTTTCCTTTGTATTCTTGCGCGAGCGGTTTCAGGTCCAGCGTGACGATTGAGCTTTCGCCGTCATCCATCAGACCTCGGATGAGCGAATCTCCGATCTCACCTGCGGCTCCGGTAATCAAAATCCCTTTCTTGCGCATCTTTTCTCCTTTATCGAAGTCTGGTTTCAGATCTGCGAAGAAAATCCACGGATGCTCCCAAAAAAATCATTTCGAGCGTCAAATACGCAAAAAACAGTTCAACTCAATTTTACAACAAGAACACCTTCAGCGGTCCTTTTCCATAGTAAACTAAACGCATGCGTCATTTTCGCGTGTCGATTGCAGTCTGCGCAATGTTCAGCCTGTGCGCATGCGCCACCCCCGCCAAACCTACACCCTTTGTTTCACTGCCTTCAGACACTGTGGCGCCCAGCCCTATCCCCACGGCTACCATCGTCTGGTTCCCGCCGACCGCCACCTTTACCCCGCTTCCAAGCAGCACCCCAAACCCCAATCCCACCCAGGATCAGCGCGCGCATCATGGCGATTTAATTCTTGAGGACCTGTTTGATCGGCCGGATTTGTGGACCCATGGTAAGCAGAATACAGGCAGCATCGCGTTTGGAAAGAGAGAAATCAGCCTGGGCATTTCTGAACCCCAGGGTTATCTTGTGAGTTGGAGGGCAGCGTCAATTTTGAACGACTTTTATCTGGAAATCACCGCCAGCCCCAGCATCTGCCGCGGCGGGGATGAATATGGCGTGATATTCCGCGCCTCCTCTTCTGCGGATTTCTTCCGCTTTGGGTTGAACTGCCGGGGAGAAGCGCGCCTGGATCGGGTGATTTCTGGGTCAGCCTCCGCCTCTCAACCGCCGTTGAAAAGCGGCGCCATTCCGCCCGGCGCGCCAAGCGTCTCGCAGCTCGGGATCTGGGCGCTCGGCAAAGAGATGCGCTTCTATGCCAATAATGCGTACCTCTTTACGGTGCGGGATCCATCCATTCTCAGCGGGGCGTTAGGGCTTTACGCCCGCGCCGCCGGCGCCGATGAAATGAGCGTCAATTTCTCCGATCTTCTTATTTACGAATTCTCTACCGTACATTAATAACCTCAGGTCCAGGCTGAAACCAAAATAGGGGTTCAAAATCCCAATTGCGTTTCAGACAATGACGGAGCCAATCCATGCCTAAGCGAAAAAGACTCTTATCCTGGC